>Ga0172379_10000523_pt1 | contig 94785 bp, 84 predicted proteins | sample GrowelOW334metaG_FD_119756 | JGI IMG/M metagenome (GOLD analysis project Ga0172379, IMG submission 119756) | Groundwater microbial communities from an aquifer near a municipal landfill in Southern Ontario, Canada - Groundwater well OW334 metaG | ecosystem: Environmental > Aquatic > Deep...
CGGGCTGAGAAAGGCTTATTTGCAACAAAGAGAGAATGTTTTTTTAAATATGGCAAGGAAAAGGGCTTGTACAAACAAAATTGTACAAGCCCTTAATTTATCAGGACTTTTTCAGTGCCCTCCATTGAAGCGGCTTGTATTTATTTTGTATAGCAAAACTATGCGTGATCAACAGAATGCATGTGTTGAATAAGCTCTACAACTTTTGCAGAATAACCCATTTCGTTATCGTACCAAGAAACTACTTTTACAAAGTTATTGTTCAAACTGATTCCAGCACCTGCATCAAAAATGGAGGTTCTTGTATCACCCGTAAAATCGTTTGAAACTACTGAATCCTCGGTATATCCTAAAACACCTTTCATTTCACCTTCACTCGCTTTTTTCATTGCTGCGCAAATAGCTTCATAAGAGGCACCTTTTTCCAAACGTACAGTTAAGTCAACTACAGAAACATCAGGAGTTGGTACACGGAATGCCATACCGGTTAGTTTTCCATTCAATTCAGGAATAACTTTACCAACGGCTTTAGCGGCACCAGTTGATGAAGGAATGATATTTTGAGCAGCACCACGTCCACCTCTCCAGTCTTTTGATGAAGGACCATCAACAGTTTTTTGTGTAGCTGTAGTAGCATGAACAGTGGTCATTAAACCTTCGAGGATGCCAAAATTATCGTGCAATACTTTAGCTATTGGAGCTAAACAGTTGGTGGTACAAGATGCATTTGACACATAATCCATGTTTTTGGCGTATTTCTTATGGTTAACACCCATTACAAACATTGGAGTTTCATCCTTTGATGGAGCTGACATAATTACTTTTTTAGCACCTGCATCCAAGTGACCTTTTGCTGTGTCTTTTGAAAGGAATAGTCCTGTTGACTCTACAACGTATTCAGCACCCACTTCATTCCATTTCAATTCGGCAGGGTTTTTAACGGCAGTAACACGAATTGATTTTCCGTTAACAATTAATTTACCATCTTTTACTTCAACGGTTCCTTTAAATTGTCCGTGTGTTGAATCATATTTAAGCATATAAGCCATATAATCCACATCAATAAGGTCATTGATACCAACTACCTCAAATTTATCGTTTGCAACAGCAACACGAAAAACGAAACGGCCAATACGGCCAAACCCATTAATCCCAATTTTAATTTTTGACATAATGTATAATTTTTAAATATTAAATTACAAATTGAACGCTACATGATTCAAAAACAAAAAATATGTTTTTAAAAATGCGCACAAATTTAAAAATTCGTATTTCAAAAAGCAAAAAAAAGCCGGACAATTGCCCGGCTTTCTGTCAAATAAATTTTTATTTATTTTTTAATGAATCGGGTTGTACCCCGATGACATCCTGAATGAACGGTCAAAAGATAAGTTCCTTGCTGCAACTCATTAATTTTCAGTGTGATACTATTTTGTCCTTTCCATCTATTTCCTAAATCAGCGGTTTTAACAATTTGACCATTCATTTGAATCACCTCAATTTTTACCGGAGCACCTTCAATCAAGGTAAAAGATAGGTTTAACTCTTCAAAAACTGGATTTGGATAAACATTCAAGGCTATTTTTTTTGTTAAACCTGTTTTTCCAGAACCATCTAACTCAGGTATGCCAACATAATTCCGGTCTTCAAAAAATCCCCGGCCATGAGTTCCAATATAGATTTTACCATAATTGCTACCATTCCAATTAGGCATGTTCAATTGGGTAATTTGGAATACAGGTGCCGCACCAACTCCTTCCTGATACGATTCCCAATTAATAGATGAACCTGAAGTTACCTGACTAAAAATATTTGTTGTCTTGAATGTTCCCATATCGGTACCTATAATAACCGTGCTTTTCACTTTATCTAATTCGAATAGTGCACAATAAACGGGTACTTTCGGTATGTTACCGGTAATATCGGTAAAATTTGAAAAAGAACCACTAGCAGCAATTGTTGTAGCCTGAGTAGTTAAATATAAATAGCTCTCATTCCCATAATTTCCTAACGTAATAATCAAATTATCCGGATTATTTGGGTCACAGGCTATTCCTGTTATAGTACGGGAACCAAATCCTCCTATTTTAGTAAGCACTGTAATTGGTTTACCAAAAAGGTAATCAGCATCGGTATATTTGCGGGCTGCATTCAAATTTGAGAGGCGATATATTTCATTTTCACTGGTTGAAAAGAATAAGTTATTTCCATCCATTGAAAACTTCAATTGAGTAACATACTCTTCAGTGCCCATGGTATTCTTTTTAAGCGCTCTCCACCAATCCTTTTGAGTTAATGTTTTATTCCAATTGGCTGCATAAGGGGTAAGCCAAACCTCCCTTTTCATCCCAAGTGCAAACAAAGCCCTATAATTATCTCTATAATTGATGGTATCTCCCTCTTCATAAGTTTTATCCATGGTTAAAATAATGGGAGCTTTGTTAATGTTATAACTTGGGAAAACTACGGTAGTGTCTTTTGGATATCTTTTTTTTGCAATAAATTTAACCGTATCGATTCCTAATGCATCATTATCAGTTTCCCAATAAGTGATGGGTGTTACAAACGAAGCCGATTGAGCATCTGGTTCCCAGTTACCCGAAGACCATTCTGCCATATCTGCTAAATCGGAGTTATAAAAGGTATTCCAATCACCGTAGTCTTTGTCATTATTACGCCATAAGCCTCCAAAATAAATAGTTCCATAAGCGATTGCGGGGTTAATTTGCGACATAACGGTATGTCCACCATCACCACCTAGCATTTGGAATCCATTTAAATCAGAATTGCCATACCCTTCAACAATCAATTGAGTTCCATTATCCTGAGTTCCTCCAAGCAAAAAACCATAACTATTCACCGCTACAGAATAAAACTGTGTTACATTATAGTTTTTATTCATGGTTTTGAATTGATATTTTATTCCATCTTTGCCTAAGAAACCTCTTGAAATGCCGCCATCACTTCCTACAAATAGGGTTTGCGGATCTTTAGGATCAAAAACAAGGGCATGTTGGTCGGCATGAACATACAATGGGTTTAATTCATACATATTCCAAAGAGTTACCTGGCTCCATGCAAAAAGATCGCCTGTATTTGCAGCTTTTCCAAACCAAATATCCAATCCTCCAATAAATACTTCTTTGTTATTAGCTGGGTTAACGGCAATGCATAAATCATAGGTTCCTTGTGAACCAAAAGGTTGGAATAATGCAGAACCTCCTTTACCAATAACTACCCAATTATCGCCACCATCAGCTGATTTATAAATATTCCTTAATTGGCCTGAATGTGTAGCTACAGCACAAAATACAACATTCGGATCTTGTGGTGAATAAGCAAATTCCATTCTACCAACATCGGAAGTAGTTATTAAATGACCGGTTTCTGGATTTTCCAAATTATCAGTACCTGACTTTTCCAAGAAAACCGATGAACCTGCTTTTTTTACAAAACAGTGCTCTCCAATACTTGCAATAACAGAACCATCAGTAGCAATTTTAACATCAGTAGCCGTTCTATTATCATAAATGCTTACTTCCAATGGTGCAGGATTCCAGGAACTACCCCCATTTTCTGAAACTTTTAACCCTTTATAGGTTGCTGCATAGATTATATCGGGGTTGATGGGATCAGCCGCCATTTTATTAACTAATATAAACGCTGTGTCAACAGATGGTTCAGTTGAAGCAATTTTTGCAAAAGATTGTCCGTGATCGTTCGATTTCCATATTCCAGACCCTAAAATCATTGGGGTGGCAATATTTGTTCCATGGTTTCCAATAAAACCTTCACCGGTACCAAAATAAATATCACCATTTGCCGCCTGACATATCGACACTATAGCTAAGTTTGCAAAATCTTCGGTGGTGGCACCATAATATTGTACCGACTCCCAATATTGTCCCGCAGAGGTAGATTTCCAAAGTCCTCCAGCCACTCCTCCAGCAAACATAATGTTTGAATTATCCTTGTCAATTAATAAGGCTCTGGTACGGCCTCCAACATTGTCAGGCCCTCTGTAAACCCAAGCTTCAACAGCACTTTTTTTGTTAGATATCTCTCTAAGTTGATTCTGAGCTCTATTAACATCAGCAATATCAATGGTTTTTGTTTCCTGATTTGCCCGGATATTCATTATAAAATCAAAAGCTCCTTGTGCACCGTATGCAATTTTGTTCTGATAACTTCTTGATTCAAAGCTACGAACCGTTTCCTTGGCAGATGATAGAAAAAATATAATTCCTATCGTCATGGCAAGGAACATGCTAAAATATAAGTATTTGTTTTTCATGATGTTGTATTTTCAATCTTCAATAGTTTCAATTTCAAATAAGGCTCACAAGATAAAGAAAAATAAATTAACTATAAAAGTACCTAATCAGCAACTGCAATTGATAAACCTATTTAGCAGCATAAAAACCGCATTATTTACTATTTAATGCCGTTTCCTTTTTAGCATGTGGGTTATAAATTCGACCAAACCGGTAACTTATGAAAATAGCTAGGAAGTAAAATTTGTTCTGATTGTTTGCCATAATCTCCACTTTTTTAGGATAACAATCAAAGGTAATTCCGCATTCTAATGCATTAATTATTAAATCATTCTTACTAAACTCAAAACTACCTCCAATCTTTGCGTACAATCCAGGAAGTACTGAAAGTTCATCAAATCCTCTAAAATAGGAGGCACCTCCTTCAGGGTAAATTCCGATTTTTTTCACATCATCAAACTTTACTGTTTTAAAGGGTTCCGGTCCAACAACATAGTAAACAGGTTTTAAAACCCCAAGAACAGGTCCTAATTGATAAAACCACCTAATTTCAATTCCTCCTTTATCTTTTTTATCATAAAGAGTAATTAGATTGCCATATCCAAAGCGGAAATTGAGAAAATCGTTTTGTTTGCCAAAAACAAAACGACCATAATCGGGATTGGAAGTAAATTTTTTCTCCTTTTGATCTTTAATGGAAACCCATTCAATGGTGTACATGGTCTTTCGATGAATATTTTTCATCTTACCATAGGAATAACCTAATCCCCATCCATTGCTATTTAGGAGAATATCATAGGTGTGTTCATTTCTAATTAATGCTTTCTTTTCGTCCGATATATCTCCTTGAGCATTAACTTTCAGAAATACGAAACACAAACACAGAAAGAGAAATACATACTTCATAAAAAAAATAAACCTCCATTAAAAGAGGTTCCATTTAACGAATAGTAAAATTTAGTTAGGCAGTTTGTTCAACCTCTGTGGGGCTGGCTTGAGAATAGGCTGGACAATCGGCAGTTTTGCATGAGTTGAGCAAAACAATACCAAACAAAGCTATAACCACAAGGATAATTAATTTTTTCATGAGTTTAAATTTTAATCATTTACACCAATTTTGCATTCCGATTTTGCGATAAAAGTATGAAAATAAAATTTTAAACAAAACTATTTCGAAAGCTCTTCCAACAAAATTACATCAAAGTTAGCTTTTTCTTTCTGAACTTTAACAAAAGTAGCTTTAACTTTGTTCGAATCGGTTATCCATTTTTTAAATTTTTGTTCGTCACACTTATTTACCAAGGTAATTGCTTTTCTTTTGCATACTGTTAACATAGTGGCTTCAAACTTTTCGGGATTTTTTTCGTTAACCGGAATTTGCAACATGCATTCCATTGCTTTATCAAATTCATTCAAATTATAATGAACAATCGATTTATTTATCAAGGCTTCTTTATATCTGGGTGATATATCTAAAGCTAACTGATAATACGTTAATGCTGCTTGTTTGTCACCCGTTAAATCATAGCAAGTGGCCAAATTATTAATCACCTGTAAGTGATATGGATTTATTTTATAAGCTTCTAAAAATGCTTGTTTTGCCCCTTCCAGGTTTTTTAATGATGTTAGCGCTACTCCCTCGTAATATTTCATGGGAGTAGTAAAATTATCCAAAGTATATAACGTATTTTGAACGCTTCGTGCAGCTCTATAAGTTAAATTAAAATTCTTCGTCTTTATACCATATTTTACTGCCCTGGCTGCTTTTTCACCTGAAATAAACTGCTTAGCAGCCCATACATTCAAAGTAGTAAGAATGAGCATGAAAAATATAAGGGCTGCTTTATAAACCTTGGATGGAATCCGCTTTTTCGATTTTTCATCGGAAGGTATTAGCAACAAAACCAACGCAAATAAAATAGCCAACATTGAATTATGTGTAACCCGTTCACGTGGAAAAGAAACAAACATATCAACCATGAAACCTATTAAGAAAGCAAAAACCAACACTGAAAAGAGTCTAACCTGCCACTCATTTTGTTTTAAAAAATTGATAAGTGCAACGACAAGTATTCCTATATAAATAATCATATAAAACAAAAAACCTACAATTCCATTTTCGGAAAGTATCCAAAGGAAATCGTTGTGAGGTCTCTGAAAAAGCATGGTTCCATTCCTAATGTCATGCTCAAAACGGTCGAGGCCAAATTTTGGATATTCAATCCACCATTGCCCTCCGCCTATTCCAAAAATTGGGTGCTCCTTAAGCAGTTCTATTGTGTTTTTCCAAACATACACCCTGGTTTGGGTAGATGTTGGCATTGGGGTTCCATAATCTTGCTGTAGCGTTGTTTCAGCATCAATTACCTGAGAAATTTTATCGGACACCATTTTTACCAATTTAACATCGGACTTCATCAAAAAGAGATATCCCGAAAAAAGTATTACTATGGGAACTACCAGCAGAGCAACTTTAAAACTATTCGTCAATAATTTTCCTGTTTGTTTGTATCTCATGAAAAACAGATAAAAATAACCCAATAAACCAATAACGATAAATGCTAAGCCTGTTGCTCCCCAGATACCCTTTGAGGCTAGTATGAAAATAAAAAACAAAGCTGAAACCAAAACCAATCCGGAAATAATGCGCCAAACCTTTTTGTAAACTATCAGACCATAAATTGAGAACGGCAAACTCATGAATAAGAAGGATGAAAACAACAGCACATTTGCCAAAGTGGATAAAACATGTCCAATAGCCTGCCTAAAATAATAGCCATAACTACCCGTTGCCGTATTAAATTGAGTAAAATCAGATTGCCACAATTGCACATATCCGATGGCTAAATAGAAGGAGGCCATTATGAGTACTGACTTTATTAAAACATCCTCCCCTTTAGAATTATTCCGAAGCAATTGATATAAATAAAAAAAACATAAAATATAGGTAGTTTCTTTTGTTAAATGGAAAAGTGCTTCTTTGTAATTAATTGCACCAATCATTGATATAACATTTACCAAAATATACAAAAGTGCAGAACCAAAAATGATTTTATCAACACTAGTAAAATAGAAAATAACTTTATCGGAAAACAACCGAATAGAAAAAGCAATGGTAAGTAATAAAATAAAAACTGTCAGCGCTAAGAATCTTGAATAAAGCACCGGATCAAGCAATTGGGTGGTATAAATAAAAGGTAAGGTTAATAAAAATAGTGAAACCAATACCCACTCAATATTTCCGAAAAACCGCTCAACGAATCGCATCATAAATTTAAATATATTGGAAGAATAGCTATTATTAAAAATCGACATCAAAGATGATTAATTTTCATTTAAAAACCTGAAATGTAGCCGTTAATTTAATTTTTGCATAGAATCTCGAGAGAGGGGTACAAATAATAAAAGTAGCATAGTAGAAATAATCTAGATTTTTTATTCCACGAAAGGGGGTTACCTTTGCAAAAATTAATCAAATGAATACACTATTTAATCACCGCTCCATTCGAAAATACAAAAGTACACCCATTGAAGATACTTTATTGGAAAAGATATTGAATGCCGGAACGCGGGCGTCAAATACGGGAAATATGCAAATGTACAGCATAATAGTAACTACCGATGAGTTGATTCGGAAACAACTTTGGGAAATTCATTTTAAGCAGAATATGGTATTGGAAGCTCCGGTGCACCTAACTTTTTGTGCCGATATAAACCGGTTTAACCAATGGTGCCAACAGCGCGATACCGTTCCGGGATATGACAATTTTTTATGGTTTTATAATGCCTCTATAGATGCTTTGTTAGCGAGTCAAAATAGTTGCCTTGAAGCGGAAAAAAATGGACTTGGAATTTGCTATTTAGGTACCACTACTTATGCCGCCGATAAAATAGTTCAATTGTTAAATTTGCCCATGGGAGTTGTACCTGTTACATCAATAGTTTTAGGTTACCCCGATGAGAATCCTAAATTAACCGATAGATTGCCACTTGAGGCCATTTTGCATTACGAGAAATATCAACCATATTCTTCCTCTGATATTGATAAACTGTATGCTGATAAAGAGGCTCTTCCGGGTACAAAAAAACTAATTGAAGAAAATTAAACGGATAATTTGGCGCAAATTTTTACTGAAAAGCGGTACAAAAAAAGTGATAATGTTCATTTTTCAAATTCTTTTTTTCAAACAATTAAAAATCAAGGATTCATGAACCAATGAAAAAACATACAACTTATTTGATGTTATAAAATACTGAATTTGAATGATTAATAGCCATTATTTTAAAAATATTCCCTATTTATGGCCAGCCTTATTCCTTTTCTACCTAGGAATTTCGAATTCTTTCGCACAAAACAACCGCCTATCGGTAACAATAAAATGTCAGGATTACGATTTCAATAAATTTCCAAATCAATTTGCCTCAAAAGAAGACTTGTTATTTAAATTAAATGAAGTCAAACAATGCCATATTAATAAAGGATATCTTGCATTTTCAATTGATTCAATAATTTTTGATTCCACAAAAGCCGCCATATTTGCTACAAGGGGAAATCGGTACCTTTTAAACCAGTGGAATTGTTTACCTGAAACCTATAACCACTTGCTACCGAAATTAAGAAAACCAACACCATATATTTATAAAACCCTTACTAAAGCGGAAGACAAAATACTTACAGAACTATATTCAGAGGGGTTCGCAACTGCGCTTATTAAAAAGGAACTTGTTACCGAATCAACTGCAATTAGTGTCACTTATCAAATACAAAAAGGTGAAAGATTCACTTTTGATACAATCCATGTTTTGGGTCCAAAATTAATTAGCGCAAATTACATCCAGCACAAAACAGGTATCTTTCCAAATAAACCCTATCAATCAAAAAAGGTAAAAAACAGTAGTTTTCTTATCAATCAATCGGGTTTTCTAAAAGTAGATTCGGTAGCGCTTAGTTTTGTAGGAACAAAAGCCCAATTACAGTTATCAATGAAAGCTATTCAACAAAATAGTTTTAGCGGAATTCTTGGAGTTCAAACCAATCAGAAAAACGAAACCGAAATAACAGGAACTGTTGAATTACAATTAGTTAATTCGCTAAAAATGGGCGAAAAAATGTATTTAAATTGGAAAAAACCTGCTCCCGCTTCGCAAGATTTGCAAGTAAATTTTCAATTTCCCTATTTATTTAAAAGTCCTGTTGGCATTGTAAGTTCTGCGCTGTTTGAAAAGCAAGACAGTTCCTTCTCAAATACAGCCATTACAGCAGGAATAAGCATTCCCATCCTTAATTCAGGCGAATTAGGGCTGCTGTCGCAATGGAAAAGCACCTCCATCGCCCAAAAAGGTGTTTCAATTTATGGAACATCGGAAAGTCATTTATATGGGTTGAGTTACAACTTCCAAACATTCAGTCCAATGCAATTATCAACTAAAGGAATTGGAATAGTTATTTATACCTTGGCTGGCACTAAAAAAAATATTTCAACTGATACTGAAAATTACCAATCGTTTTCGGCGGAGATTCAAGAAACCTTAGAATGGATGATTCCAGCGCCACTTGGAGCCCTTTATTTTAAAAATCAGGCTGGGTTACTTAGTAACGATTCGTTGTATAGTAACAATTTATTTCGTTCCGGAGGTTTTAATTCCATTCGTGGATTCAACGAGAAAAGCATCTATTCAAAGACGTTTACCTATTTCACAGGAGCCTACCGGATTATTTTAAAAAGTGCTTCCTACATGGAACTGTTTTACGATTTAGGCTGGTTTAACGAGCCTACAACTACAAATTTTACTGCAATTAAAAGGCAAGCCCTTGGAATGGGTATTAATATAAAAACTAAAGCGGGCATAGCATCAATTGCTTTTGCCATAGGGAAAAAAGACCGTGATCCTTTTGCCCTTAACGAGGGTAAAATACACCTTGGATTTACCAGTTTGTTTTAGCATTAAATCAAATTAATAAAAAAATAACTATTGAAAATATAGTTTTACCGAGAAATAAGTATCTTCACAAAATCAATAAAACTACTTACGGATAGATTTTATATTGTAGTATCTAAAATTCTGTTTTTAAAAACATTACACGAATGAAGGCTCGTTTTACAATTACAAATAAATTAATTTTAGGATTTGGAGTTCTGCTGTTTGCAACACTTCTAAATGGAATTTTCACCTATTCCACCTTGAATGAAAGCCAAGAACTGAACAATAAAATTCTTACTGTTTACAATCCATCCACTGCAAAGCTACAGGATTTGACGTCTATGGTTAATAATTCATACATGCTTACAAAAAATTGGGTTTTCATTGAAAAGCAGTTGAATACACCAGATAAAAAGAAATTACAAGACATACATTTGCAAGATTTCCCAGCGTTGAAGACAGAAATCAGTGCATTGGCAAATTACTGGGAACCAACATTAAAAAGTAGTATCGATTCCTTACTTAATACCATTGAAACTTCATTATTTGCAGAGCAAAAAAAAATAATGGATCTTTTAAACAGTTTTGAAAGTTATGATGATTTTATGATTATTGCCGAAGCCGCTCCCATGGTAGAAGAAGGCGGTTCAATTACCATTGAAATTTCAAGTTGTTTGGAATCGTTATCAAAAATTGAAAAAATAATGGATGATAAAGCTAAAGAAACAACTCTTGAAATGAGTGAATCATTTCGGTGGTTTCAGCGGTTTATTCTAATAGCTGTTTTATTAATTACACTTTTTGTTATAGCTTCTGCATTGGTCACTACCCGGAGCATTGTATTTCCGATACTCAAATTAAAAGATTTTTTATTAACCATGGCTCAAGGTATTTTACCTAAAGAAAAACTTAAAACCAATAACGATGAAATTGGCGATATGAGCGATGCCATGAACTTATACATTGAGAATATAAGAAAAACTTCGGAATTTGGGGTTGAGATTGGCAAGGGTAATTACGACAGTAAATTTGAGGCACTCGGCCCGGAAGATATGCTTGGAAATGCGTTGCTGGAAATGCGTGCCAACTTAAAAAAATCGAAAGAATTATTTGAAGAGTTAGCTAAAAGCGATGAAATAAGAAATTGGATTACCAAAGGGCTGGCTGATTTTGGCGACATATTGAGACAAAATTCAGATAATATGGACCGATTGGCTAAAAATGTAATGAATGAACTGATTGATTACATTGGAGCCAATCAAGGAGCCATTTATATATTAAACGAACTAGACGAAAAGAACAAATTCTTTGAAATGAAATCGGCTATTGCTTATGGTAGAGAAAAATTTCTGAAAAAGAATTTTGAAATAAAAGAAGGCTTGGTTGGACGGTGCGCTTTTGAAAAATTACCCGTCTATCTGACCGAAATACCAGAAAATTACATCCAATTGACTTCAGGACTTGGTGGAGCTGAACCCAATTATTTGCTTTTAGTACCGCTTATTATTGACGAAAACGTAATGGGAGTAATTGAAGTGGCATCGTTTAAACCCATTGAAAAACACCAAATAGAGTTTATTACATCGCTTGGGCAAACCATAGCTTCCACCATTTCAAATGTCCGTATTAATGAACAAACCCGTTATTTATTGGATGAATCAAAAATGCGGGGAGATGAATTGTCGGCACAGGAAGAAGAGTTGAGGCAAAACATGGAAGAACTTCAAGCAACTCAAGAAGAAGCAGCCCAAAGAGAGATGGAAATGATGAACACGATTGATGCCATAAACAATACATTAGGAACCATTGAAATTGACCGTCATGGAAATATATCATCCATCAACGACATTTTCTTAAACAGAACCCATTTGAATGCCAGTATTTTAATTGGTAAGTCGTTTCAGGAATTTTTTGCAGGCAATGAAAACTTAGAAGCAGCCTTTTCCCAAATTTGGTCGGGGCTACATGCCGGTGAAAGTGGAACACTAATTGTTAATTTTATAACCCCCGATGCCGAACTTTGGTTCAAACATACCTTTACCCCATTTAAAAACAAAGCTGGTGAATTGAACAAGGTAATTGATTTGGTTTTGGATATTACTACTCAACGAAATCTTGAGAAAGAAGTAGAAGATTACCGTTTAAATTCCAACTTATAACCCGTCGGATAATTAGTCTTTTTTAATACTTTTATTGGGTGTTAATAAGCTACCCAACACCTAATTTTATTGATGAAATCCAGCAATAATTACAAATAATATTGAACCATAATTTGCAAACTCAGTTCTCATTCAATGGACATACAATCCCGAAAATCTGATTTTATTTTCTTAGGACAAAAGCTTATCGAACTTTCGACCAACCTTACCCAATGTTCGTATAAAAATGTCATAAAAAAAGCCACGATTGAGAATAGTTGGTTCACTTCCGATTTTATTGCCTTATCATTTAAAGCAATTGGAGAATCATTAACAAAGGAAAATATCAACAATTGGTTATCGAAGTATTCCATTCCAAATAACCCCACACCGATAAAGATTGGATTGATACTAGCCGGAAACATTCCATTGGTGGGCCTTCATGATATTCTTTGTGTTTTAATGAGCGGAAATCAGGTGATCGCAAAACTATCGGTTAAAGACCAGCTTTTATATTCCATAATTAAAGACCAATTAGTGACTCAAAACCCTGAATATGAAAACAGGCTTATTTTTACCGATGGATTTATTAAGGAGGTGGATGCCATTATAGCCACCGGAAGTAATAATAGCAGCCGGTACTTTGAATACTATTTTGGAAAATACCCGAACATTATACGAAAAAACAGAAATTCATTGGGGCTAATTTCGGGTAATGAAACAACCGATGATTTAGAACTACTTGCCGATGATATTTTTACCTATTTTGGGTTGGGCTGCCGGAATGTTTCATTCCTTTGGCTGCCAATAAATTTCCCCTTAGATTTGCTTTTTAAATCATTCACTCGTTATTCGCACCTTATACATAATAATAAGTATGCGAATAATTACGATTACCAAAAAGCTATTATGCTTATGAATCAAGTTCCATTTTTTGACAATGGACTGGTAATGCTCCGCGAAAATGATCAACTAAGTTCACCTATTGGAGTAGTTCATTATCAGTATTATAAGTCAATAAATGAAATCAATAATTTTGTATCAAACAATAAACATAACATTCAATGCATTGTTAGTAAAACCAAATGCGATTTTCCTACGTATGAATTAGGTGGTGCGCAAAAACCAGAATTATGGGATTATGCTGATAACGTGGATACAATGGAATTTTTATTGACTTTAAAATAACAGCTATGATTTTTACTTTTCGATTTATTACGGATGAAGAAGAGAGTTTTATTATGGATATAAACATAAACCATGATCAAACTTTTGAACAACTTCACGATGCCATTCAAGAGAAACTGGATTACGATCCGGCTCAGTTGGCTTCATTTTTTATATCGAACGAAAGTTGGGAAAAATTACAGGAGATAACCTTATTGGATATGGGTGTTGAAGGAGGTAAAAATATGGCCGATTCAAGAATTGAAGATTTTTTTACTGCGAAAAACCAACATTTACTATACGAGTATGACTATTTAGCAGGCCGTTTGTTTTTTGGAAACGTCATTCGCACCATTGATGCCGCTTCGCCCATTGATCTACCCTCAGTTTCAAAATTAGAAGGATCTATTCCCCCACAAATAAAGCGATTTGATGTGAACCTAAACGATGAGGATTGGGGTAACGACGAGGACGAGGACGAATATGGGGATTTTGAAGATGAATTACCGGAAGATTTAGAAGATTATAACATTCATGAGGATAATTCCATATAAAACCCTAGTTGTAATTTTAGGACCTACAGGAATTGGCAAAACCAGTTTAAGCATTGAAATAGCCCAAGAACTAAACACGGAAATTATTTCGTGCGATAGCCGGCAAATGTATCGTGAGCTAAGGATTGGAACCGCTGTACCAGAACCGTTTCAATTGTCGCAAGTAAAACATCACTTTATTGGGAATCTCTCCATTCACGATTATTACAATGCCAGCGAGTTTGAAGTACAAGCCCTTCAACAGTTGGAACAACTTTTTAAACACCATCAATATGCAATCATGACCGGTGGTTCCGGATTATATATTGATGCCTTGGTGAAAGGTATTGATGAGTTACCAGCTATTGATTCAACCGTAAGGCATGACCTAAAAACCCGATTGCAAACCGACGGTTTAGAAGCTCTTCAGCAAGATCTTTTTAAAATTGATCCGGATTATTATCAAACTGTCGATTTAAAAAACCCTAAAAGGATATTGAAAGCGCTCGAGGTTTTCTACATGACAGGAAAGCCCTATTCCTCGTTTCGGACCAATGAATCGAAACATCGGCCTTTTAAGATTCTCCAAATTGGGTTGGCTATGGATAGGCAGGAATTGTACCACCGAATAAACCAACGTGTGGACCAAATGGTTGAAGCCGGACTGGTTGAAGAAGCCCGACCGCTTTTTCCCTACAACCATTTAAACTCGCTAAACACCGTTGGATACAAAGAGCTTTTTGGTTATTTTGCCCATGAGTATGATTTGGATGAAGCCATAGGATTGATTAAAAGAAACTCGCGTCATTACGCCAAACGGCAAATTACGTATTGGAACCGAAATAAGGATATTGAATGGTTTCATCCTTCAGAGAAAATAAAGATACTCGATTATATTAAGTCCGGTTTGAGGACCTAAATATCGATTTTGTGCAGAAGAACTTAAAAACCTCAATAGTTTAGTACAAATAGCATTATACACTTTTATTTCTGCAAGGATTGTGATGAATTGCTTTATTTAGTAATTTTGTATCAACTATTTTGATCATTAAAAACAAATCAATGCTTTAAAAACGAACTTTACTATGATACATACCATAACCATTGATGTAATAAATGATAAAGCACTAAAGCTTTTGCATGATTTAGAAATGTTGCAACTCATTCATGTGCATAGGAAAAATAAACAATCAAAAACCGCACTCAATTGGGCATCAAAATACAAAGGAGCGATGCAGAAACAACCTATGATTGAAGTTGACAACCAATTAAATGACCTTCGTAACGCATGGGAATAAAATACCTTTGGGATACCAATATTTCAATTTACTACTTACAACAGATGTTTCCTCCGGCAGCTGAAAAGTATATCGATGAATTATTGAAGGAGGATCAACCTGTAATTTCTGCTATTACTGAAATTGAATTGCTTTGTTGGAAGAATGCTTCTGAAAAAGATTTAGCCTTATTGCACAATTTTATCAACGACTCAATGGTAATAGAACTTGAACGGTCGATAAAACTTAAAACAGCGGATATTCGCAAAATGCACCCTATTAAACTCCCTGATGCCATTATTGCAGCTACGGCTCTTGTATATAACCTTACATTAATTACCCGAAATACAAAGGATTTTGATAAAATTGAGGGTTTAGAGGTACTGAATCCTTTCAATATTTAAAACTTCCAACTATTACATACAATTTCCACTATTATCATTCTCCCCTAATTATAGGGGATTCCGATCCCGAGTGCTCGGGATCGGACCGACAAGGAGAGGAGTAACTAAGCTCTATACCTCTTTTTAACAATCCAGGCACGTTGCTTTAAACAAAAAGCCCGGTTTTGAATGCTCAGGGCCAGGCTCTTTGTATATTTCATTACTTCTGCTTTGCTGAACCTGCAAACCCGTTAAGTTCGGCAATAGGTTTTAACTGGCCACACGAGGGGACTCGTGCGGCAGCAGGGGTTGTTTTTTTTGATTTGAATAGTCAATTTTTGTTTTGTATTTTTGTACTACAAACTATTTTCGTGTAACTAAGTAAAATAAATACCATGAACGTTCAAGCTCAAAAAGCGATTATCATAGAGCAGTTTAAACAGGTAAACGATGTAAGCCTGATTAACGCAATAAAAAACATGCTCGATTATGCTTTAAAAAAAGAGCAAGCAAATCTTGAAATTCCGGAAGCCCACCAAAAACTGGTACTGGAACGCTTTGATAAGGTAAGGGAAAACCCTGAAAGGCTTTTGGATTGGGACGAAGCTAAAAAGAGGCTCAACGGCTGATGAAAAAGTACAAGGTAAAAATTGAACCGGAAGCCCTTGCCGATATTCAGGAAATAACCGATTGGTACAATGAAGCACAGGCAGGACTTGGGAAAAGATTTCAGAAAACGACTATCAAACTTATTAATACCCTTAGCAAAGACCCTCAGGTTTATGCTATTCGTTACAAGGAAATTCGCTGTGCACTTATTAAGAAATTCCCATATATGACACATTACTACATTAACGACGAAAACTATACGGTGGAAGTTTTGGCCGTAATTAGCACCGACCGGAATCCGAAAATTTGGCAAGAAAAAACAAGTAGGAAATAATTTGTAATAGACCCAGCATTGAAACTGCAAAAAAAATAGCTAAACTGGTTGATACAACCGTGGGTTATTTATTAAGCGAGTCGGAACAGGAAAACGTTTTAAAAGACCCCGACATGCCTAAACGCCTCACCGAAATTGAGAAAATAGTAGATACGGACAAAGTCCATATCCTTTCCGTAATTGACGGGTTTATTAAATCCATAAAACTTAAAAATATTGCCGCATTATAAAAAAACCTCCCATTGTTGAGAGGTTTTAGTTATGCCAGTTTTTATTGTTTTAATTACTTAGAACGCGATGCAATCGCGCACTAGCGGGGCAGTTACGAAAAGATTACTCTTTTCTCACAGCACACCGTGCAGCAGCGGGGTAGCAGGGGTAAATAAAATAGTAAGATTAAAAAGGACCATTGGGTGCATTGTTTCTTAGTATTACCATTTTATTTGTTGTTGGAGGCCAAGTATAGAACATTTCTTCTAAAAAGTTTGCCTTTGAACATTGAAAAGGCAGAAGGCTGTCAGGTACCATTACCCGATTCCAAGTAGGGTCTTTTATTTTATACTTTACCATGAGGGAAATTCCAGTAGTAACTTTTAACCGATCTGTTTTTGCATAATACTTTTTGCCATTTGCTTTGAATTCTACGATAGAAATAGCCCAATGGCGCTGTGAATCATACCAATTGTGACTCACTAATATACCTTGAACGAGCGCAGTATCATATTTTAGATTTTGGTCAATCCTCCATCGCATGTAAGGAAATTTAAGTTGGGAGTAAGGGATATAAGTAATTAAGAATAAAACACTAAACCAGGTCATTATTTTTTTGGGATCCATCTTTATCTATAATTTTTTATTTTGACCTTATTTTTAATTTCCCTTAGGGGGATAATACAAATCCAAATTGTTGTTGAGTTTTTGCTGTTCAAATAAGCGTTTTAGTTCATCAATTTCATCCATCCACTTATTTTCAAGGATACCGTTATTAAAAAAGTTCAACATACCATCTGTTGAAAAACCTTTTCCATATTCACTCAAGCTTTTTCTCCCAAATTCCTGTTTTAATCCAATTTCGGAAACATCAAAATAATTCTGACGCATGGTTTGATTGTACATAGAATAACTGGGGCTTCTACTAAAAGCCTGATTGTTGTTGGCATTCATGGCACAATAAGTTAAGAAATTCAGAGTAGATTGAATTCCACTATTTAATGCATAATACCCAGGCATTTTGTCATCTTCTATATAATTTCCATCATTATTATGACTTTTAACACCAACAATATCTATTTGCCAACCATTAGATTGATCTTCCATATATTCAATATCAACAGCATTTGTTAACCATGGTGACGCTACTCCAAACCACATAACATTCAATGGAGCTGCAAAAACCATTACTTCTGCACCAACTCCTCCCATTCCAACATCAAACCAATCAATGCCTTTATACCATCTCTCTCCCCCATTATAATCCTCATTTGCTGCAACTTGAGACAAATAGTCAATACCACTTCCAATTATAAATATAAGTGCAATTGCTAAAAATGAATCCCCATCGGGGTCGGTGTACATCAATGGATTATTAAGGCAATAGGTGTACCTATTAAAATTCTGGGTAAAGTCGGGTGCCTGTATGTTGTTGTCGGGGCTGGTAAACAGACCCAGGGCGGGGTCGTAAAAACGCCCGTTCATTTTTATTAAGCCCAGCATGTCAACATGTTCATGCCCAGTAAAGCCCCGTGCAAACAATAATCCTGTAGGGGTGGTGGTGTATTTTACACCGGTGGTTGGGTTGCGGCGGTTGCCCCATTTTGCATTTCGAATATTCAAAGAACGCAAGCCAAATATAGCAAAACCCTGTTAAACTTGCTCACAAAGAAAAAATTTAAAGACTTTTTTAATAAAAATATTGCGGCTTTATAAAATTAAAGCCCGAGCAATCGGGCTTTTTGTTTTTCTAATAAGGTTCCTTAAATAGGATAAGCAATTTATTTTCATCACTTTTTAAGTTATCCTTAACATGTTTTTTTTCTTTATTATCTAGCACCTCAATTGTAACATTGCTAATTCTTAACAATCTGTCTAACTTTAATAATTCTCCCTCATCATAAAAGTTTATACGATTTTCATTATAACCAAGCTGCTCATTACCATAATTATTACCTAAATTTAAACGGTCATACTTTCTAATCAACAATCCTTCTGGAATATTTTTTAATTTGTTATTAGCTAAATCAATACTTTGTACCCCTTGTAACTTTGAAATTTCAGGAGTAACAAATACTATCCGATTGCAAGCAAAATTGAATTCCGTAACATGTATAAAATTCACAATACCGTCAGGAATCGTATCAATGTTGGAATATATAAGCTCAATCTTTTTTAACGAAGTAAGATTTGATAAAACTATAGGAAACTCAGTAAATGCTAATCCTCCAATAATCAATGTCTTTAACTTTGGAAGTTTATTTAACTTAGCTGTATCAATCTGAATAGTTTTAATAAATTTATTAGTACTAATTCCTGACCTTCCTGGTCTAATAACTCCACTAACTTGTAATGTCTCAAGGTTTGGAAATTCTAATATCAAGTCATTGGGGAAAAATTCGTCCGAATAAGCATCTATAGCCAAATAATAAACCTTTTCCTTTTGTTTTATTGGAGGCTTTTTTGATGGACCTTTTTTATTCCAATAATAACTTTCACTTATCGGCTTTTGAGCAAATGCTGAATTTGATATCACTAGTATTAAACTTAATCCAAAAACTGTGATAAATAACTTTTCTTTATTCATATGGTACTATTAATAATACAACCAACCAAGTTTTCTTAAACCAGTTAGCAAATAACCTGACTTTGTGTACAAATCACTTTTATCTTGACTATATAATGAATTTGGGCTTAGGTTTAATTTATCCACCAAATTTTGAAAAGGACCAAATCCATTGCCAGGCATTGAGGATTGAACGGAAGTAGCAAACATACTCAAATATGAAGACCCCCTGTCGAAACGAAATGGTGAAAACCTACCTGGAAAATCTGTTTTTAGTCCTAAATTCTCTCTTAATATTTTCCTATTGGCGGGTATTTCTCCCATTGTAAGTACATATCCTTCCAATGCTCCAAGTCCTCCTTCAAGCCACAAGTCTTTCCCTCTTAAACCATTAGCATACCCTTCTACCATTCTTGTACCAAATCCATTTGATACTGCAGTAAATTGGTTTCTAATTGAAAGCCCTTTTGATTGCCAGTATCCAAAGCCATTTTGTCCATGAGAAAAATATCCAGAGGCTAATGCAGTTGCTCCAGCTCCTGCAGCTAAACCAATAAGTCCTTCTTTATACATTACATCTAAATTCCAGTCTGTTCGGATTCCTGCAGAAAGCATATTAACATTTGCTGTAATCAAACCATTAGCCGTCATTTCCCATGCTAAAGAAGTTTCCATTGCTTTAAGCCCAGCTCCAGTTGCTAATCCAGTTCCCGATGCTCCAACTGCCGCTGCTAATGCAGCACCTGCTCCAGCCCCTACGATTCCGCCTACAATTGCACCTTTCCACCAATCAGTTCCCTTCCAAGAACCATCAAAAGCATTCCAATCGGCATGAGAAAAACCACCATCTCCAGCGGCAACAGCTCCACCAATATACCCTCCAGCAAATAAACCTATTGCCACTGGAATCAACCAAAACAGTTCCCCATCCGGGTCAGTGTACATCAGCGGGTTATTGAGGCAATACGTGTACCTATTAAAGTTCTGGGTAAAGTCGGGTGCCTGTATGTAGTTGTCGGGACTTGTGAAAAGGCCTAGGGCGGGGTCGTAAAAACGCCCGTTCATGTTTATTAGGCCCAGCATGTCAACATGTTCGTGTCCGGTAAAGCCCCGCGCAAACAATAACCCAGTAGGGGTGGTGGTGTAATTTACGCCCGTGAGTGGGTTGCGGCGGTTGCCCCAAGCATCGAAGCTTAAGGTTTGTACTACAGCCCCGCTTCCATTGGTAATGCTGCGCAGCGACCCCAAATAGTCGGTATAAATGTAATAAGGGGTGGTGGTGGTTCCCGTTTGCGTAAATATGGCAACAAGCCTGCCCCCGGCATACACATAATTCAGGTGGCGGGTAGTGGTGCCGTTGGTTATTTCCTTTTCGTAATTGTTAAAATAATAGCTGGTAAGGTTTAAACCGATATTGGAAATTACTTGTTTAAACCGTTGGTCTAGTACATTGTATGTAAAGGTCAAGCTAGTCCGAATGGCATCGTCGGATATATACCCCACTTTACCGGTTGGTGTAAAGGTGTATGTTTGTTTGGTTGGCAAATAGCTGGCTATGGCATTCAAATGGTTTACCTTATGGTTTGCCGGGTTATCGTAAACAAAAGTACCGGCATCAGATTTTTTATCTATTCGGTCTTTACTAGTGGGATTATATGTCATTTGTAACTTTGTTACTTTAGGTGCGGAAGCACTAGTTTGGTGCTGAACTATAGTTAAACGGTTTACTGCATCATAATTAAAGCTTTCAATAAATGAGCTGGGCTGTCCATTGGCATAATACTTTTCTTCACGCCCACTTATTTGATCTAATTCGTTGAACGTATAATTAAAATCGATTACGGTAGGCGTATTAATCCGGGTTATTTTATCATTGTCATATTCAAAGATGGTTTGCTTGTTATTGCCATAGGTAGCTTTCCAAATTTGTCCTTTTGGGGTTACATCATCCAATCTCCATATGAGAGAGCTATTAGATGCATTGCTTATCTGAATAATATCGTCGTATTGGGTATAGCCATACTGTATCGCAAAACCACCGGGATAGGTCATTTTATTCAACCGGTTTTTAGCCGCATCGTATTCATAGGTATATTTCAATTCATCGGTTCCCTCTTTGCATTTTTCTTCAATCATGTTCAACAATCCGTCGTATTTATAGTACATGCCCGAAGTTCCTTTGATAACACTTTCGAGCATACCAATACCATTTGCCGGATCGTAGTTATAGGTGGTGGCTGTGCCATTCAGGGTGCTGGTTTTCATTCGTCCCAGCTTGTCGTAGGTCATTACCGTAGTATTGGTCAATTGTTTTTGCAAGGTTAACTCATTCCAAGCGTTGTAGCCATACTGAATGGTTCCGGCATCAGGGTCATCGAGGTATTCTTGACGTCCCAAGGCATCATAACGGATTCCAACGGAGGTGCCACCGGAAGTGGTGCTTTTTAGTTTTCCGTTTTTAAAGTAAGCATAACTGATGGTTCCACCCGGGTCGGTAGCCTCGGTTATTAACCCTGCTGCATTGTATTTTTTAGTAAATGTTCCTTTAACAGATGAGGATTTTACATCGTGATAGCTACCTTGATTTTCGTAAGTAAAAGTAGTGGTGATGCCATCGTAGATTTGGGTTTTTATTCTACCTTCCGTGTCATAGGTATAGGAGGTTGTTTTATCCTTGGTCCCTGAATAGGGATCGGAAACTGACTTAACCTGTCCCAATTCGTTGTACTCGGTATCGGTATATAAACGGGCACCATTAAAACCCACACTAACTTTCCGGAGGCTTTTCCCTTGGCAGTTAAAATATTCTGCACTGCTAAATAAGTCTTTCCGCAGGGTTTCAGTATAATAAAGAGCCCCTGTTATCTTATCCGCACCATTTAAATCCCAATCCGTAGTAGTGGTATAGGTGCCATCGGGTGTTACCGATTCAGTCAGTAAATCCCAACTGTTATATTTGTTGGTAGTAGTTTTATTATTTGGGTCGGTCATTGTTAGTACATTTCCCCGGTTATCGGAGGTATATTTGGTAACATGTAATAAAGGGTTGGTAACCTGGTTCACAAACCGTGAGGTGGGGTCGTATGTATAGCTGGTTTTTCGGGTAGAGCCATCTGCGGTTAAACTTACATCTTTTAAGCGTTGCGAATAAGAGAAATAAGTATTGGTTGTTGTAATCCCCCGGGAATCTTGAAGTGATTTAACAGTTCCATTAGTATTATATACCAATGTGGAAGTATGGGTTAATGCGGCCCCTTCGGTGGCGCTGTTCAATGTATAGGTCTCGGAAATACTGGTTGGGGCATTGTTGGTATGGTTATTATCGAGCGATGGGAAATCGGAATAACCTGAATACGATTTTGTTGAAGTGGCTATTACTGTTCCTCCGGTTTCAGCAATTTCGGTTGTACTCGATTCAAGGTTCCCTTGGTCATCATATGAAACAGTTTGTGTCTCTTTTTTACTGGATATATAGTCGATAGCAGTCCTTTCGTGGGGATATATAAAACAGCTACCATCAGGAAATATGTTATTGTTGCCTTTATAGGTTATACTTAAGCTATTAGTGACCTTCGAAACTCTATCGATAATACTTTTTGAAGTACTTTTTAAATAGGGCATAAAATACTCCGAAGCGCTCTCTTTAAATGAATAAACAGATTCTACTTTGTTAGTGGAGTTGGTATTAGTTACCGCAGTTTTGGCAAAGCCTAAAAACCCAAGCAGGGGATGGGCTGTGGCTCCCTCATAGGTGTATGCAAAGTTGGAATTGGTACCGCCAATAGTTTTAACTGTATCTACTATTGTTAAAGCAGCAGGTAATGGGATTAAGCCCGATATTGGTGTAGATGCTGTATAATTTTCGTTTAAAATGGTATTAGTATAGGTAATTTCGGACCGATTTCCAAGACCATCAGCCACCCCAGTTAAAAGGCCCTGATTTTGACCAGCATTGTAGTTGCTATAAATCCGCCACGCGGTGGTTGTGGTTCCGTTCCAACAATCAAACCCATAATTCATAAAATCTTTTCGGTTATCGCCATCAAAATCGCCTTGAACAAACAGGTTTTTAAATGAATAATTTACATCTCCTGTAGTAATTTGTTCTTTAGGGATCACGTTAGTACCTGTTGATTGATACCAGGACACTATAAAATTAATAAACTTAGAATCAGTATCATACAATGCATCAAATGTAATAAAATCATCCATTCCATCGTTATTCCAATCCATTACAATGCAATTGTCTTTGTCGTCATCCAGACTTCCACAGTCAGTAGTAGTACATTGATTCAAAGATATTATTCCAAATTTTCCATCTCCCTTATTTAGTGCAAAATACCAAGAGGAAGGATTTAGTAGTGGGTTGTAAACAAAATCCATCAAACCATCCCCATTAAAATCCCCGGGGCGGATGGAAATCATTCTCCCTTTCAATGTATTGGAATTGTTAACACTAGCTATAGTCTCAAATGAAGAACTACTAGTTCCTCCATTGTTTTTGTAAATATAGTATGCATTCCCAGTAATAATCAACAAGTCTTTCAATCCATCGTTGTTATAATCAAAAGGAAATATTTCCTCAGGAACACCTGGTGTTTGGAATTTATATTCAATTCGATTTCGGGATTCTGAAGGATTATCAAAGTCATTTTGGCTTAAAAATGTAATACTACTATTTCTAAACTGGTCGTCACTCAATTTTTCAAGAACTAATAAATCGGAGTTTCCATCATTATTAAAATCGGAATTTAGAAACAACGGGATTTGAGACAGATTCCCCAAATCTATAGGTTTTTTATTAAAATTATGCGTAATATCTACTTGATTAAGTGCCATCCCATCCAATACTTGGAAGCAAGATAATTTTAAATCTAATGTAGTCAATTTAGGATTCATAAAATCACAGTTGCCATCACCATTAAAGTCAGAAGATGCCATAACATTTCGACCAATATTTTTCCAATAGGAATTAAAAGGACCACCCGCTTGAGTCAGATTGTCTTGAAATAATTCAACTGATTGCTGCTTATAAGTTAAACTTCCGGATTCGTCTGGTGTTGCCGCACGAATATTTACATTTGTATATGACCAATTATTATTAGTATATGGATAGGTACTTATCAGTTCATCTTTCCCAACACCATCCCTATCACCTGAATACCAAATTTGAGTTTCAAAGGGTTTCCCTGCAATAGCAGGAACTACTATGTTTTGAGAATCAAAATCAAGGTCGGAACCTGCTTTAAAAACACCATAACAAAATATAGTTGGGTTTAACTCATTGCCTGCACTGTTTTTCTTGGTAATTGATTTCAGCCGGGAATACATATCTTTGGAATAGGCTAAATCGTAACTGTTTTGCAGTTCGCTGTTAATATAAGTGCTGATACGAGCCAATATCCTATCCATTTTACCGGTTTGCATACCAATCACTATAGGTATCTCGTCAAGTCTTTTTTCATAAGTAAACACCACTTCACAGAGGATGCCATCGGAATTGTTTTTATTCAAGCCATACGATATTTTTTTTAAATACGTGGTTAACCCATCTTGTTCATATTCATACGACATGTAGTTTCCATTCACATCTTCCATATAATCGAGGTACCACGAAACTACATAGGCAGTTGTGCCGTCGGTGTTATTTACCGATAGTTTTCCAGTGGTACTTCCATATTCAAGTTTTTTACCGTCTTTGGGTTCCACTTCAAAAAAATTGGGAGAATCGGTGCCCACTATTTCTCTGGAAGTTATTATGGCAAAATTTCTCATCAGGGTATTATAAGTAGTACCTGAGGCACCGTATGTTCCTATTGTCATCAACCGGTTGCCGTCTAATGCAAACCGGTCGGTTGCGGTTAAGGTAATGCCTTTAAAATAATCGTTGTAATAATAATCCTGAGGTACACGGGTAATAGCCGATATGCCGGCTATATTGCATCCCCAGCCTGCCAACCCGTTGCCCACTTGGCTGTTGTAGGCAATGGATATAGAGGGTTGCAAGCCATCAAGCCCAATAGGCAGGTCAATGGGAACGGTATACGAGGACCCCCCGCTGGGAGTAACATTGAAAGAACCGGGAATGGAGCCCAAATCGAGCCCTGTACTTGGTTCTTGTGCAACACTTGTAAAAGCATCCTGATAAGTAACAGGATAGGTTATAGTCCCATCAATTTTTGCATTAAAGGTAGCTGTAGTCGTCGGTTTATAGCTAAAACCAGGTTCTAGTTTAATAAAATCTCTGGCCGTGTAGGTCTTTGTTCCTGATACGGATTGATTTAAAGTAAAACTTGTAGCGGGATCCTGTCCATTGGCAACAATTACTATCGCCAAAAGCGTTAAAAGCAATATAATATTTTTCATTTCTTACAATTTGGATTAGTGGGTAATTCAAGTTGGAATGGTTACTGTTTAACAATCCGCCATTCGGTAGTTTTACCGTTAATTTGGATTTTCATCAAATAAACCCCATCTGCATAGTTACTCAAATCAATTTCCTGAGAGGTTTGCACCGATCTGGAATTTTGAAGAATAGCCCCTTTACTGTCAGTTAAGATGAATTCCCCGCTTGTTACATCACCGTTTGTAATTTCAATCTTAATCAAACCAGCAGTGGGATTCGGGAAAATACTTAACGCCACATCGCCAACATTGTCGTGGTATTCTTTTTCAAAACCATCAATTTTAGTTCCTTCTAAGTTGTAGTTTCCGCTAATTGTTTCTGTAGAGTCAGGAGTTATGGCAGCAGATTTATTCATACCAATTGTCCTTGAGGTACGGTTGCCAAAATCATCATAGAGATACGTGTATGTATTTTGACCGCTAGCCATATAATTGATCATTATAAATGCTATACATAAAGTAAACTTTATATTCATGGCCTATTCCTCCAATTTAGTAATTCTACTTTCTAATTCTTGATTCCGTTGTTTAAGCTCTTTATTGCTCTTGTCAAGCTCAATTAAATACACGGTAATTTCTTCAACTTTTTGTAGCAGTATTTTATTCATTTCGCCCAGGTTCACGCCGTTTTCTTTAACATCGGCGGCTGAGGGAACATCGGGTAGGTGGTTGTTTTCTTTTATAAAGGTTTCAATTTCTGCCAGACTATTTAATCTATAACCATCATCGAAAACAAAATCAGGCCAGTTAGCATATTCGGCAACTACAACTTCCAAAGCGGCAATACTTCCATTTACTCCTAATGTTGCATTTTTAGATAAAAAACCGGTTAAATTTGCAGCAGTAATTCCAATACCAAGCTTCCCATTTATATTAACAAGGTTAGTTGAAAAATCACCATAAATCAATGGAGTAGTAGTACTCGAATTATCAATATAGAGTTTATTGGAACCGGTTTCATTATATCCGGCATAATAACCTATAAATACATTGTTACTCCCGGTATTAGAATAACCAGCAGATTTTCCAATAAAAACATTAGACCCCCCGGTATTACTATAACCGGAAAAGCCTCCTAAAAAAACATTGTTATTTCCTGAAATATTAGTAAAACCTGCATTTGCACCAATAGCAACATTATAAGCACCAGTTTTGTTATTTATCCCACCTAAATTACCCATAAAAACATTGTACGAACCTGTAGTATTACTTATACCGCAATTGTAACCAAAAAAACTATTGCATGGGCCGGTTGAACTTTTTCCCGCTTAATATCCCAAAAATGAATTATAAGTTCCATTAATTCCGGCACTGGTTCCATAACTTGTTGAATACGTTGAAGCGGGGATATTTACTTGTCCCCATACAAAAACGGGCAGAATTGCCATTAACGATAATACAAACAAAACTTTTTTCATAACAATAATAATTTTAGGTTGTGACTACTATACATACTTTTCGGCTTCCGCGAGTTTAAGGTGAATAAAATTCAAAACTTGTTAAAAATTGTTGTTGTTGATTTGCAGGTTTGGGCCTGAGTTAATTTCAATGCAATTAGCAAAAAAAAAAAACAGGTTAACAAAATATTTGAAAGTGTTTTTTAGCAGGTTTTGGTGGTTTGTTTTCTCATAAAATTTAAGGCTTTATCCAAAATCAAACGTAGCTTTCATACAGCCATAATTTAGTGCAAATCACCTATTGGAACCGGAATAAGACTATTGAATGGTTCCATCCCAAACAGAAAAAAGAGATTTTGGAGTTTATAGTCAACCTAAATCACCAAACAGTGGATTTAAATATTGGCATTTAAATCTGCTATTCAATTGTAATTTTTGAAACGTAAATTCTGTTATCTAAAATTATTTTAGCTATAAACATTCCTTTACCGTTCAGTTTCACGTAAAGGCTGTTAAGCTTTGTTTTGTCCTCAAAGACCAATTCCCCGGCAAGGCTGTAAATGGCTATTTGTTTGTCAAAATGACCCTTGGGTAAGTCAATATTAAATTCTCCAAAGGATGGATTGGGGTATGTGTTCAAAATTTCATGATCCCCTTCGGAAATTCCAATACCTGTATTTACTTGAATTTTTAATGGTGTTGAAAAACTGCCTGTTCCGCAACGGTTTGAAGCAGCTACTTGAAGTGCAGCTTCCCCTTTAAATTCACTGTTCCATTCCATGGTTGCTTCATTTTCATTGGCAATTAATTTTCCTGCATCTATCGGCAATAGTTTCCATTCATAAACATATTCCGATGAATCGGCAAAAAAAGCAGATACCGGTTTTTCATCGGTAATAACAATGGTATCGCCCGATGGAGTTTTGGGAACGGGCAGCCATACTTCGCTCGATGTATAAAAAGACAAACCCAACTGAGATATATAACTCAAAATACTATCGAGGTTAGCGTACGTTATTTGATAATCCGTTGTAACAATATCGACCGGTGTATGGCTATAAAAAACCTGAATAAAACTATCCCTTTTACATTTGTCGAGTTGCTCTTTAATTTGATCAAGTGAATGCCCGTACCCATCATCAATTCCTACACCAAAAATCAACCCGGTATGCGAAAGGGACTTAATTCTATTAAGTTGACTGTTCATTGAATAATCAGTGCCCCGCAGAACTTTGAAATATTTCAAAAGGGCCGTATCCAATTTCAAATTTCTGGCCCCATAAGGATATGAAAAGCTTTGAACTTGAATATCCAAAACAGTGTCAAACCAATTGATGGACGGAAGAATTTCTCGATTTAAGAAATTTTCGATACTAGATGTATCAATGAAATTCACACTGTTCAAATGATGGAAACCATGACATGCAATTTCGTTGGAAGCAGCATGCAAATCACGTATCATTTGCTGTTTTTCACTATCCAATAAATGAGGATAACAAATATAAAATGTCGCTTTGGCATTATATTTTTCAAATATGGGCAACAGTTTGTGCCAGTTGGCAACGGCGTAATCGTCAAACGTTAGAACTACACCCGGGTTAATCTGCTGACTAAAACCTTGATAAGATACAATTTGAAACAAACAAATTATAATGAGTTTCTGGAGTTTACCTTTGAACATGAACTCGATTTTTTATGATTGGATAACGAGTAACTTTTTTAATGGCCTTTTTTCAGATTATGTTAGGCGTCCAAACTTACCGTTTTTTGTTTATAATTTAATACTTTTACGCCAATAACTTTTAAACAAACCAATGATAAAACGCATTGTCATATTAGGCACCGCCTACCCTTACCGGGGCGGCTTGGCCGTTTATAACGAAAGGCTGGCTAAGGCGTTTCAGGAAGAAGGGGCAACCGTTTCCATTGAAACATTCACCTTGCAGTACCCGAATTTTCTTTTCCCGGGCAAAACACAATACGCCGATTGGGAAGCTCCAAACAACCTGAAGATTGAACAATCGGTTAATTCCATCAATCCGTTTAACTGGATTAAAGTGGGCCGGAAAATTAAAAAGCAACAACCCGATGTGCTGCTTATTAAATATTGGCTTCCGTTTATGGCTCCTTGTTTTGGAACCATTGCCCGGATTGTCCGCAAAAACAAGCATACCAAAGTCATTTCTATTTTAGACAATATTATTCCTCATGAAAAGCGCATTGGCGATATGCAATTCTCGCGTTATTTCTCAAAAAGCGTGGATGCTTTTGTAGCGATGTCAAAAAGTGTATTGAACGACTTGAACACCTTTGACACCAAAAAACCGAGAACCTTTTGTCCGCACCCATTGTACGACAACTTTGGGGGGAAAGTGGAACGCGAAACCGCTCTTGCAAAACTTAACCTTGACCCGAAATTCCGGTACATCTTATTCTTTGGATTGATCCGCGATTACAAGGGATTGGATTGGTTGATAGAGGCCTTCGCAGATTCCCGATTTAGAAAACTACCTATAAAGCTAATTATTGCCGGGGAGTTTTATTCCGATGAAGAAAAATATAACCAACTGATTGATAAATACCAATTGCACGGTTTTATTGAGATTCACAACCGCTTTGTGCCCGACCCGGAAGTTGGACTCTATTTTGGGGCTGCCGATATTATAGCCCAACCTTACAAAACAGCCACTCAGAGCGGTGTTACACAGATTGGCTATCACTTTGAAAAACCCATGTTGGTTACCAATGTGGGTGGCTTGGCTGAAATTATCCCCGACCAAAAAGTAGGTTACGTGGTTGAACCCAATCCCAAAGCCATTGCCGATAAACTGCTCGATTTTTTTGAAAATAAACGAGGTGCCGATTTCACAGAAAACCTCTTAGAAGAAAAAAAGAAATATGCTTGGAGTACTATGACCGGGACTATTTTTGAGTTGTATCGGAAATTGACAGCTAAATCAGAGAATTCTTAATTCAACTTTAACAGATGATCTGTTATTAAATTACAAACACTTACCTAAAATATTCGTGCATTCGTGGTTCCTTTAATATTTCCTATTAATAAGCTATTGGGATAAATTTATATTCAAAATTTAATCTGTTAAAGTAGAATTATTTTAGGAATTTTGTTGTACACCAAAAAAAAAACTAAGCCCAAAAAATTGAATTGGATAATTATCTTTGTGGTTTACTAATAATTATGACAACCATGTTCATCCGAAGTAAAGCCCCGCTCCGCATAGGACTTGCCGGCGGAGGTTCCGATGTTTCGCCATTCAGCGATTTGTATGGAGGCGCCATCCTGAATGCCACTATAAATATGTACGCCTACGCCACCATTGAACCCCGCTCCGATGGAAAGATTGTATTAAATGCTGTGGACAAAGGAGAGTATTACATGTTGGAAAGTACAGAACACCTTGCCATCGACGGGGAACTCGATTTGATAAAAGGCATTTACAACCGTGTGGTTAAAGATTTTGCGCATAAAGCCCTCACTTTTACCTTAACCACTTACGTGGATGCTCCTCCAGGATCTGGTTTGGGAACATCATCCACATTGGTTACTGCCATATTGGGAGCCTTTGCCGAATGGCTGAACCTGCCGTTGGGCGAATACGATTTGGCGCATCTGGCTTATGAAATTGAACGGGTGGATTTGGATATGGCCGGTGGCAAACAGGATCAATATGCGGCAACATTTGGAGGGGTAAATTTTATGGAGTTTTACAAAGAAGATAAAGTTATTGTAAACCCTTTGCGTATTAAACCCCAGATTTTAAATGAACTGGCCTATAACATGGTGTTGTATTACACCGGAACCAGCCGGGTTTCGGCTCAGATTATTGAAGCCCAGCGGCAAAATGTAAAATCGAAAAATGAACAATCCATTGAAGCCATGCACAACATCAAACAACAGGCCACCACCATGAAGGAAGCTTTGCTAAAAGGTGAACTGCATAAAATTGGTGAAATTTTGGATTATGGCTGGCAGCAGAAAAAAAAGATGGCTGACAACATTACCAACTCAGCTATTGATGAGCTTTACACCAAAGTATTGGCCGCCGGAGCTAATGGTGGCAAAATATCGGGAGCCGGTGGTGGCGGATTCATGATTTTTTATTGCCCTGGAAACACCCGTCACCAGGTAATTAAAATGCTGGAACAAAACGGAGGGCAGGTAAAACGCTATGAATTTGTTACTACTGGGTTGCAGACTTGGACTATGGGGTAATTCTAATCTTTATAAATCATATCTAATAGAATTAAAAATAAAAAGCATATTTGCTTTTAACAATATTTTTTTATTCATTCTTTAAAATTTCATTTATCCCTTTAATCATTTTCCACCGTCATACTCTTTTCGAGTAAAATCTGGTTGATCTCCTTTTGGATTTAGTAAATAGAATAAATTCCCAAATAGGTAAATGCCTGATAATACAATAAAAATAAAAGGTGAAAGTAATATACTTAAAGCAAACAAATATGGAAACGACAGATAAAACTGTTTCATGCTTCTTGTCCACCTTTTACGAAATGAAGCCCCGTTAAAAAATATTCTGGATGTGAAGGCAAGCAAACACAATGGATAAACTATTGATTTACAAATGGCGGCCCTGTTTGAAAATACGGGATTTTGGGAATCTTTTAAATTGGAATATCCGCTAATAAGATTCTCGAACAACCTAAATGGCCATGGGCCTCCCTCGGTAACCAATTTTGAATAAGTTGAAAAAACAAGTTTAGATGCTTCATGATGTAAAAAGCTCTTAGTTTCAAAATTAAAATTGGTTATACCATCCAATTCAACTTTATAGTGCGTTGAAATCCGGCCTTCTTGTTTCATTTTCTCCCAAAGTCTTGTGCCAGGTACAATATGGAGCGGCACAACCTGATAAAATGTAGGATTCATTAATACAAACCTTTCCGAGTCAGCTTTTGCTAATTCATAGGTCTGGCTGTCCCAACCAATTATTAGTGAGCCAAGGGTGTTTATGCCATTTGCATGAAGTTGCCTAAAAATGGATTCAATTTCACCTTTTCGTTTTACCAATCCCTCCTCCAACAATACTTCATTACTCAACGATTCAACTCCAATAAAAATGGTACCTATTCCACACTCAATTAACTCTTGGATGCTGTAGTTCAGTACAGAACTTACCGACGCAAATATAGTCAAAAGGAACGCCTGTTTTTGTAATTCACTGGCTTTATAGAGTTCAATAAAAGATAGCACCTGTTGACGATTTGAGAGAAAATCTTCATCATAAATTATAGCTGACTTAATTTTTGGATACTTTTTACATTGCCCAAGTAAACTGTCAAAAAGCTGTTTGCCTGTAAATAAAGGAATGTATTGTTTATTAAATTGGCTTGAAGTTGAACAAAACGAGCATCCATAAACACACCCAAGCCCACCAATAAGTACTATTTGTTTGAAAATTACAATGTGGGTTCTGAAAAAACTGTTTTTAGCCGGAATTAAACTTTGCTTTAAGGAATTGTGGTTTTCAACGTTCCATTTTATTGAAATAATTGAATTCATAAAGCCCAAGCCCTCACCATAACAAATATGGTTGACCAAGTTTTTGAGTTTCTCCGATGTTTCAAACGATTCTTTAAAAATAGCGGTTCCATACCCTCCCAATACAATTTCAATGGAAGGATGGTTTTGTTTGAGCCATTCTGCCATTTCCAAAACTTTTTTGGTAAGGAGTATGGTAAAACCAATGGCCACAATTTCGTATCCACCCTTATTTATTTCCTTTTGAAATGCCTGCATTGAAGGGTTTTCAAGCACTACGGATGCCACCGCGATATTTTGGGCCATAAAATGGAGCGGATGCCAACTTTGAAACGAACGAAGTTGAAACATCTTTTGCTTATAGGTATTGCGATAATAAAAATAGTCGATAGGATCCTTATCTAAAGGCAATTTGGCATATGGGCCGCAAGGAGATGTAAAAAGGATTTTAGGCTTAATGGGCGTATCCGATTAGATACTCGTTTTTCGTAACACATAATTGAAACGGCTGTAAACCATAAAGTTAACAAGGTTCCGCATATTTGTTTTTCTATCGAACAAACGATGCGTAATGGATGAAACACTATAAAAATCTTTGTTAGCTTTTATTGCGGATTCGCTTAACTGTTCGGCGGTCATTAATTTTGGGTTAAAAGGAGCCTGATTGTATTTGTAATCAGGATGGTTCCACCAATGCCCATCGTAAAGCAACCTGCCTTCATTTTTAAATTGTTCATAAACCTGGGTTCCCGGATAAGGCATCAATACGTGGAAGAATGCTAGGGTGAACTTGTTTTTAATGGCAAATTCAACTGTTTTATCAATAGTATCAATGGTATCAAAATCGTTTCCAACCATGAAACTCGCCCAAGTTAAAAAGCCATAATCCCTAAAAATAGCCAAAACCTCTTTATAACTATTAAAATCGCGGATGTTTGGCGATTTGTTAAACCATTTCAGGGTATTCAAGTTGATAGATTCAAAACCAATTAAATTGCCCACGCATCCGCTATCAGCCATTAGTTTGAGCAATTCTTTATCGTTTACCATGTCGATACTCGACTGGCTGGCCCACTTTACTTTTAAAGGTATAAGTTCGCGAAGGAATATTTTGAGTTCTTCTTTGTTGGCCACCATATTATCGTCAACAAAAAGTATGGTTTTAAGCTTATCCTTTTCAATTTCGTACAAAACATCTTCTAGTTTCCTACATTGGTGCGAGTGTTTAAAGAATTGCGATACCGAGCAAAATGTACAATTGAATTTACACCCGCGGCTAAACTGCATGAGTGAAACAGGGAGGTATTTTTTCCCTTTAAAAATAGCCCTGTCGGGGAAACATTCTTCCTGTGGAATCAAAAAGGGAGCCATGTATCTCTTTTGGAACTTTCCTTGTTTTGCATCGCTTATTAGTTGGTACCAAACAGGTTCCACATCGCCCACTACAATGGCATCAGCATATTGCGAGGCTTCATCGGGAAGTAAAGAAACATGCATACCACCCAATACCACTTTAATTTTCCGTTTTTTATATTCCATTGAAATTTCGTAGGCCCGGCGGGCACTAAAAGAATCGACCGTTATACAAACCAAATCGGTTGGCTCATCAAAAGGGATTTGTTCGAGCCTATCGTCGTACATAATTACTTGGTCGGGTTCAGTTATAAGGCCCGCAATAATAGCCAATTGTAGGGGCTCCATACTCCCTTCGGCCAAATTATAACCTGAAATAATATTTCCTAAGCTGGGCTTAATTAATGTTATTCGCATCTTTAAAAAATATTAGGCGTTATTTTCCTTCGTACGTAATGTCGGTAATGAAAATTAATGGCAATAGAAAAAAGCAGCATCTCTGGGTTTTTCCAAAGCTTTCTGTTCATAACTACCCGATAAAAGATACTTTTCAACGAAAAAACCTTGTTGTTAAGCCACCAATACATTTCGGTAAGCTTTTCGGGCTCCATTAGTTTAGGGATATGCACGCAACGTGTTCCATCGTATAATTTAAGATCATCAGTCAGCAACCGGCCTTGTTGCTTAAGTTCTTTATGCAATGCGGTGCCCGGAACGGGGGTTAGAATATAAAAACGCGGAATGGGCACCTGATTCCGATAAATAAAAGAATAAGTCTCCCGAATGGAATCCTCGGTGTCGAAATCGGTTCCAACAATCATTTCGGTACTTACCGTAATTCCCGATTGAGTGAGGATTTTAATATTCTGTTCATGCTCATCGGCCTTTAACCACGGTTTGTGGAGGCTATTAATGGCATCTTGCTGAATGCTTTCAACCCCAAAACTCATTAAGTCGCAACCAGAATCGCGAACTATTTTCAATAATTCAGCATTTTTGGCCAAATGGATAGCACATTGGCTGGCCCATTTCATTTTTAGCGGTGCAATTTTTTGACAAAGCTCTTTTAGGTAGGAGGGATTGGAAACAATATTGTCGTCGATTAAATAAAAACGTTTAAATCCCAAGCGTTTAACTTCTTTAATATCGCGGATTACTTCGTCAACTGGGCGGAATAAATATTTGCCTTGGTATAAACAAGCAATGGAGCAGAAGGAGCAAGTAAAGCTACAGCCACGCCCTGCTTGAACAGGCAGCATAGTGCCTATTTTTTTTTGAGTAAGCAACTGGTAGCGGGGAATGGGCAGGTTTTTGAGTTCATGGATGGGATAGTTGTACAAAGGTTTTACGGTGCCCGTGAGCTCATAATCATGTAACATTTTAGGATACGATATTTCGGCATCGCCAATGATAACAGAATCTACGTGTTTCATGGCTTCCTGGTAAGCTATAGATGCCATATAGCCACCCATAACCACTATCCTGCCACGCTTTTTAAATTCTGATGCAATTTCCAACCCGCGGAAAGTTGCATGCCCCATACTTCCAATGGCTACAATATCGGCCGCTGTATCAAAATTAATCTCATCCACTACCTCAATCAAAAGTTCAACCTCCCAATGCAATGGGGTATAAGCTGCCAAAAGGGGAAATGCCAAACCCGGGAGATTAATTTTTCGCTGTTTGCATAGTTTCCCGTTTTCAGCATATTGGGTAGGTTGTATAAAGAGTATTTTAGGCATAGTTTTCAGCTTCTTTAATTTTCTTTTGATACTGTTTTGATACCCGGTAGCCGCCCACAAGCATCTTGAAAAGCATTCCTGTTTTATAGGCAGTAAAATATTTCCAAAGCACTTTTGGGTTGTATAAAATTGAATGATACGCCCTTAGTATTTCTTTATAAAACTCAGTCACCGTCAATTTTGTTGGTTGAACCGAAATGTGCGCCAAATCCCATTGTGGATAATTCTGCCGGTTGATAATGAGTTGCCCGGCCGGAAAACTGACCCCTGTTTTTGGAAGCGGGGTTAACGGTTGCAGGTTTACAAAATGAATTTCGAGTGATTTTATGACCTTTACCATATTTTTAAAGTCCTTTTTATCCCAATGGGGAGGAATGATGATGGTGGCAAATACCTCAATCTTCGCGCTATGCAGTACCTCCATGGTTTTTTGGTAAATTGCCACCGATGTATTTTTGTTGTATGCGTCCAATTCCTTATCGGAGAAACTTTCGAAACCAACAATCACGGTGCGTAAACCAACCTGTGCCAGTTCATGTATGGTATCCGGGTTTTCAGCAATAAAATCGGCCCGGCCATACACCAAATAATGTTTATCAATTTTTTGTTGTTTTATCTCCGATATAAAAGTTTGCAGCCATTTTTTATCAACCAAAAAATCATCGTCAACAATATATATTTCGGCTTCTTGAATCTGCCCAAGTTCTTGTATAACTTCGTGTAAAGGCCGCCGGTGATATGTTCCACCGGTAATAATGCGGCAAAAGCAGAATGAACATTGATACGGACAACCAAAGGAAGTTTTTACAAGCGCAACTTTGTTGTGGAAAATATAAAAGTACTGATTGCGATAACGTGCCACCGCACTTCTGTCGGGGAAAGGCACACGAAAATCGAATTCAGGAAGCGACGTATTTTCAAGCGAATCGCCTTTGCCAAAAACACCTTTGGGTAATGCTGTTTTTTTATCAATATGGTTCAACAAATCGGTAAATACGATGGCGGCATTTCGGACAACCCTGAAATCAATGGCACAATGCTCAAAATCTTCGGGGCACACTTCGCAATGAACCCCACCTACAATGGTTGTTATTTTGTCCGATACCCTTTTAGCAGCCTCGCAATAGGCAATAATGGTGGAAACATTGGTAATATACCCTGTGACACAAATTACATCGGGGCAATGCTCGACGACAAACGATTCAAAGGACCGTTTTTCGAGAATCATATCTACTACGGTTACGGTATCGGAATCGCGCTTTAGGGTACACAAAATTTCTAATTCCAACGGTTCCACAATCATTAAGTGTTGCAAACCAATAGTTTCGGGCGAAGGTTTTGGACGCACCATCAGTATTTTCATGCAATTCCCTCCTTTATGGCGTTTGTGTTCTCTAGTTTTTGCCGGTACTCAAGCAACGGGCTACAAATTTTAATTAATGAATGCAAAATCTTACTGCTATGATGAGCTTCCATGTAGAGGGGTTCCGGTTTTCCACCCATCCTCATTTTGGGAATTTCAGCCGTTTGCCCCAGTTCAATAAATTCGGCTCTCTTTTCAATTCCATCTTTAATAAGGGTTGAAAGCAACCCTAAATAAGTGGAGTGAATTTTATTCAGTTTGTAATTAACACCACCCAAAAAGAAATAATACTTGTTTTGGTTTTGGAGGGCAATGTTCCAACCCATTATTGAATCATGGTTGAAACAAACCGTAAGAATAAATTCCGGAGGCAGGTTTTTGAAAAAATTAAAACCCAGTTTTTCCAGTTTACCACTGCTTTTTTTATATACTTCCAGATATTGCTTATACATTTCATCGGTAAACCCGGCACAGGTTATTTTTTGGAACCGCAAATCTTTGGTTGCCTTGGTAATAATATGCAACCGGCGCCGATAATTGGAACGCAACAACGCCACATAATTGTCCCATTTTAGGAACTGGTTTTTTAATACCATGGTGGGTAAGGTTTTGCCCGATGCAAAAAAAGCCCCATCGGGTTTCTCCTTTAAGTTTAAGAAAAGGACAAACCCTTTCTCAACCTTGGCAATGTGTTTCTTCAATGCTTCCATCCCAACTTTGCTTCCGAAAATCCCCGGGTTCGAAACGGAACAGGGAATTCCAACAATATGCATCTTAATGGGGCTTTTTATATTCACGAATGTGAATATATCGAGTTGCAAGGAATAAACAATGGCCGCCGAAACCAGTTTCTCATTTTCGAGACAGATATAATAGCGTTGATGGCAGGGATTGTACTTCTCGGTATGTAACAAGAATTTTGTTTGCTGAAAATAGTGATCGGCAAGCTCATCCCATGCTGATGGAAGATGGTTTGAATCCGGTATGTGTTTTATCTCCACCATTAGAGCGTAGTTTCAAATGTTGCAAATTGGCGATATGCCTCGGGAGTTTCGCCATTACAGCGTTGCAAAATCCGTTTTACAAAAGCGATGGAAGAGAGGTTTTCTTCAAAAATAAATCCTCCTTCACAATATTTATAACCTTTTTCGATGAGTACCGGCAATGATTTATTTAGCATGGCCAAGGCAACCGGGCTTCCTTGATATTCGGGTACAATTCCTATTTCAGTAAAGCGAAAGGTATCAATGGACTTACCAAACCGGTATTTAATTACATCGAATACATTTATATCACGTTGGCTCGATACCAATTGGTTGAAATTGGGATACCACAAAAAGAATCCAACGGGTTTGCCATGAATCTCAGCAAATATTAAATTTTCATTTTCCAATAAAAACCGGAAGGGCTTAAACAGTTCCAAGTCTTCTTCCTTGTCGCGATTTGCCCAGTATGGATGCTTAAGAAATGCTTGATTATTAAGCTCGGTATAAATAGCACTTTCTTTTGCTATGTTATTTTTATCCATAAACCGAACGGTAAGGCCATTCAATCCCCTTTGCGAAGAATAGGTGTGGGCCCATGCTGCGTATGCTTCCATACTAAATCGGAAAGTGACCATTTTCCGGCAATAGAGGTCGCGGAAATAATCAGCATAATAATCAGGATTATAGGGTAATCCAAACATAGGAGCCTTGTCGAAATGATTTAGCAAAATACCGGCTCCATAATTTAAATGCCCGTTTAACCCCACCACTACTTTTTTGCCTTGCGGAAAATGCCGGATAATCTCCTTTTTAATGAGCAGAAAAATATCGCCTAACCCTGGCTGTGCTTCAAAGAACGAAACATGGATGTTTCCTTTCAAACGATGGTCGCAAATAAGTGCAAAGCGGGCTACCGCATCATTACCATGGCGGATGATAAACTTTTTAATGGTAGCGTGCTTTTGGAATGCGCTCTCTGAGTTTAATAACAATCGTTCAACTGTTCCTTCGGTTCCCCTGAAATAGTTGTTCCCGTAGTAAACATCAGTACTTACTTTTTCAAAGGTTTTATAACCCCCTTTGCCTTCAATAAATTCTACCTTCATATAAAAAATTCGTCGGGTTTAGCAAAGCCTAAAAATTCCATGTGCGAAGAGGCTGAATATGAACCTGCATTGCCAAATACTACCACATCACCAATTTTTAATTCGGGCAATTCTATTTTATCCGAAAAAATATCGCGCGAATAGGTGGAACAACCGTAAATGGTTGTTGTATTTTTAGGTCCCGAAGTAAGTTGAATGCCATCCCTGACAATCATTATCGGGTGGTTGGCGGTATCAGGGTAAAGTAGCGGCCGCGAGAATTGTACTGTTGAGGCATTAACGCCAACCAACCGTTTTTGGTCTCTAATTTTTACGTCGGTTACATGGCACACAAAATAGCCAGCCTCGCCACCAATAATCCTTCCCGGTTCTAAAATTAGCTTGATGTTTTTCCCTTTTCTGATAGAAACCTCCTCCATGAGTTTGGAAACCCTGGAATTGAATTTTGCTATATTAAATTGCTTTTCTCCATTCTCCGAAACGCCAAACCCACCCCCGAAATTCAGGTATTCAAGTTCCGGAAAACCTAGGGCAATTTCAATCAGCTCTTTGTAGCAATTTATAAAATAATCGATGTTAAAAATATCGGTGCCTACATATAAATGCAATCCTTTAATTTTCGATTTATCGGCAATTTCATCAATTTCTGGGCGGGTAAACCCCAACCGGCTTTCACTCCCAATAAAAAAGCCGGCACGGGTTGAATAAGGTTTTACGTTGTCGCCAATATTGCAACGGATACCAATGGCTTTTTGGGGGAACAGCGTGCGCCATAGGCTGAGTTGGTTGGGGGAATCAAGGTTTATTTGAACGCCAGAACTTTCAGCATATTTCATGGTTTTAGCGGTTAGGGCCGACGAGGTAAAAATTATATCGTGCCCTTTAAATCCAACCCTAAGGGCAGTTTCAAGGTGCAGTGGTGAATTGACAAATATGTGTACCTTTTCATTTTTAACAATTTGTAAAAAATGGGGATTTATATTTGCCATGGAGGCAAAGTGGATTGATTTGTTCTGATACGAAATAGCTTGAAACTTACGGCATTGATTTATTATAACCTGGCTGTCGTAAATGTAGTAGGGTTCAAACTCCGGTTCGTTTTTGGTAGTTATATGGTTTAGTATTTTTTTGGTTAAAAGCATGGTTTAATTCGTTAGATGTAAGTTTTTATATTTTTATAAAGCAAGTAGGGAGTAACTTCCGTTCATTCAGCTTATGTAACCCCAGAATTTAAGTACATCCAAACCTACTGCCAATATACAAAAATATATGTAAAACTACTTTGGGTACACCAATGGCCGCAATTTTATATATCAGTACCTGGTGGTGGCGGTTTCATGATTTTTAATTGCCCTGGAAATACCCGCCACCAGGTAATTCAAATGTTGGAACAAAACGGGGCCAAGTGAAACGTTATGAGTTTGTTACTACTGGGTTGCAGATTTGGAGCATGGGGTAATTTTTTTATATATAAATCACTGGTTTTATTCAATTAACTGTGTAATAAATTTTGTCAAAAGTGCTTAACCAGGACCAAAATACTTCCCAATTTGGTAAGTCTGGTATTTTATTGTAACTTTGCTCTATGAGAATTATTGCATTTAGAACGCTAAATGAGTTTTGGGAAATACCGGAATATGCAAATTCAGAGTCATCATTACGCTCTTGGTATCATGATGCAAAAAGTTCAAATTGGAAAAACCCAAACGAGATTAAACATCAATATAAAAATGCAAGCATCATAGATGAAGTTCGTATTGTTTTTAACATAAAAGAAAATGCTTACCGGCTTATCGTATCAATAGATTATGATTTTCAAATAATTTTTATCCGATTTATTGGAACACATTTGCAATACGACAAAATTGACGATAAAACAATTTGAATATGGAAATCAAACCAATAAAAACAGAGGACGATTATATAAAATCGATTAAAAGGATTGAGGATTTATGGGGTTCTAAAAAAGATACTCCAGAAGGAGATGAGTTGGATATACTCTGTACCATTGTTGAATCGTATGAGATGAAACATTTTCCGATTGCCCCACCGGATCCAATAGATGCCATTATATTTAGGATGGAACAGATGGAAATGACTAAAACTGACATGGCAAAGTTTTTAGGAAGTCAAAGTAGGGTGAGCGAAGTACTCAGCAAAAAAAGGAAACTAACCCTCAAAATGGTTAAATCATTATACAAAGGTTTAAAAATACCAGCAGAAATTTTGTTAACCTAATAGTTTGGAATTGTTCAGAGATGAAAAATACTCTAAACATTAATTCGTTTTATTGATTAATTCCATTAATATAAATTAGTACTTAATTCAATGAAAAACATAAATATCCAGCAAATAATTGAAAGCTCCATTGCTACCAAGCAACAGATTATTACCGATAAAACGCTGATGCAGACCGTTCAGCAGATTGCCGATGCTGTGGTAACCTGTTATAAAAAAGGTGGAAAAGTATTGTTCTGCGGAAATGGCGGCAGTGCCGCCGATGCGCAACATTTGGCAGCCGAATTATCGGGTAGGTTTTATTTCGACCGTCCCCCGCTGGAAGCTGAGGCATTGCATGTTAATTCGTCGTATGTTACGGCTGTAGCCAACGACTATTCCTACAACGACATTTATTCGCGCTACGTAAACGGGGTTGGAAAACCGGGCGATGTTATTATTGGCTTTTCAACCTCAGGCAACAGCGAAAACATTGTACGGGCACTGAAAGGGGCACGTGAAAAAAAAATGGTCACTGTGGGAATGACCGGGAAAACCGGTGGAAAAATGAAAGAACTATCAGACTTTCTGCTGAACGTTCCATCAATTGATACACCCCGCATTCAGGAATCGCACATCATGCTGGGTCATATTTTTTGCGAGATAGTAGAAGAAACTTTATTTGGAGCCCATGATTAACGAAGCAATTATATTAGCCGGAGGCCTTGGAACGAGGTTAAAAGGCGTAATCAAAGATATACCAAAGCCAATGGCTCCCATTGATGGCAAGCCTTTCCTGCATTATGTGTTTCAGTACCTGACCCGCTTTCCCATTAAAAAAGTTATTTTGGCGGTGGGGTATAAATACGAAGCCATTGAAGCCGTTTTTGGAACCTGCTATTTAGGAATAGATATTGAATATGCCATTGAAAACGAACCACTGGGAACTGGTGGAGCTATTGCAAATGCCCTTCAATACACCACCAACGATGATGTATTTCTGCTTAACGGTGACACTTTTTTTGATGTGGATTTAGATGCCCTTTATGTTCACCACCAGTTGAGCGGCTCCCGATTAACTTTATCGCTCAAACCCATGCAAAACTTCGATAGGTACGGAACAGTGCTATTGAAAGGAACCCAAATTACCGCATTTAACGAGAAGAAACCGGTTGCAAAAGGGTTGATAAATGGAGGTGTTTATGTACTAAATCGTGGACTGTTCAGCAATCCGAATTTAACAAAGAAGTTTTCCTTCGAAAAAGACATCATGGAGCAAGGGGTTTTACAATTTGATATGCAAGCCTATTTTAGCGATGGCTATTTCATTGATATTGGTATTCCAGAAGATTATGAAAGGGCTCAACAGGAATTGCCAGGAATGTTTAATGCCCGCTAGAATCCAGAGTAATTGCAATCAAAAACTTCTATTTTAAATATTTCCGGCTAAAGTAAAATTTGAGGTGCTGGATATTGAAATTTCAAATTATTATTGTTTACTGAATTTAAAAAATATCGATCGCCGTGTGCGAGGGCTCCCCGCGATATGGTGTGGAATTTAACGTTTTATAGCTAAGCCGGGTGGGTTTGTGGGAATAAAACGTAAAATTCGGAAATCGCGGTGATTTTTGGTTCTTTTCATCTAGGAAAAGAACAAAGAGAGAAAAATATTGGTTATGCATACGTTTTGTTTCAGCATAAATTGAATTGGGGGCTTTAAGTAATAAAAAATCACTTCCTTACTTTTTCCATGATGAAAAAGTAACAAAAAATCTAGACAAAACAATGCTTCCACCCGCTCTTCCAAATGGTAAGCCCCACGGCAAGGTAAAATGAAACAGAATTTTTGGAGTGTTTCTACCCTGCAAATCATTTGAATGTAAAATTTCCGTTTCAAAACGCAAGCGCCCTTACACGTGGGGCTAACAATTTGGATTCACGCCTGCGCCCGCCCGCAGTTTTGTCAGGCCATCGCACCGTTCTTATCTAATATTTGATCTTGATAACCATCGAAAATTGAATCCAGGGTATATTTTGTAAGAAGATAGATATACTCAGCACCTTAAAAAAAGAATTAGCCATATTCCTTAAAAACCATGACCTTCTATTAAAACAATATAAACCTTGCATGAGGAAATAAAAGGTTGTTTTACCAATAATTTCAAATCAGGAATTATTTATCTTCAACTATTTTGCTTAAAAGAGAAGAATTAGCTTTTACATTTGAAAAATAAAAGAGATTTTAAGCATTCAGTTGATCTACCTTAAACCAACCTTTGATATAGATCTGAATAAAACTTGATAATTTTCAATCAAAACCAAACATTTATCAGTTCATAGCATGATTTTTACCCATATTTTAATGCTTTACAACACCTCCTTTTTGTAAATGTACTATAATTCAAATATTTAGATGATTATCAGGTATTTTATTGAGCAATTACAGGATTTATAACTGTGGATTTGAAAATAAAGCTTCTAATTTTACGCCCACAAAAATTTCATCATAACGCTTGAATACAGAACTATTATGAGCAGCGAATCGTTACTACTGTTTTTTGTCTTAGGCCTAGTATTGGTTGGAGGAGCGGTGGTTTTTTCCACTTTTGCAGCGCCCAAATCATGGAATGCGGCCAAATTTCAACCTTATGAATGCGGTATCCCGGTCAAGGACGGGGCATGGACCCAATTTAACGTAGGGTATTATTTATTTTCCATTATTTATCTGGTGTTCGACGTGGAAATAGTATTCATTTATCCATGGGGAACCGTGATGAAAGATATCGGCATGTCAGCATTTATTGAAATCATAATCTTTTTTATAATTCTGGGTCTTGGTTTGGCTTATGCCTGGAAGAAAAAAGCACTCAAATGGGTATAGATATCAAATCGATGAAATATGAAGATTTCAACGACAACGATACGTTGGAAATCTTTAAGAAATCAGGGGGAAACATACTGCTAACCAGTGTAGATAACCTGATAAATTGGGGACGCTCAAATTCAATTTGGCCCCTTACGTTTGCCACCAGTTGTTGCGGAATTGAAATGATGGCTGCCGGAGCATCCAGACATGACTTTTCGCGTTTTGGCATTGAAGTATATCGGGCCTCGCCCCGCCAAGCAGACGTAATTGTGGTTGCCGGAACAATTGTACACAAAATGGCTCCTGTATTAAAAAGGCTTTACGACCAAATGGCCGAACCTAAATATGTAATTGCCATGGGTGCTTGTGCCATTTCAGGGGGTCCATTTTACATGAATAGTTACTCCGTTGTACGCGGTGTTGACCATGTAATACCTGTTGATGTATATATTCCGGGATGCCCTCCCCGACCCGAAGCATTGCTTTATGGAGTAATGCAGCTACAACGGAAAATTAAAGCCGAGAGCAAAGAGAACCGAATGGAAACCAGAAATAATTTTATTTGATAAATCCAGAATCTATGGATCAATCCTCATTGCAACAGACCATCGAACGATTGGTGCCCAGCGCTGTGTTTAAAACCAATCTTCAGTTTGTAGAATTGGCAGTTGCGGCCAGTGAATTTCATCAAGTAGCCAAATCGTTAAAAGAAAATACCGAAACCCAATTCGATTTTCTATCCAATCAAACCGGTATGGATTTTAAAGGGGAACTCACACTGGTATGTCACTTGCGTTCCACTACGCTGAAACATTCCTGTGTTTTGAAAACCATTGCACCGAACCGGGAAAAAGCTGAATTGGATACAATTTCTGATTTATGGCCAGCTGCCGAATATTTTGAAAGAGAAATATTCGATTTATTGGGAATACGGTTTACCAACCACCCCGATATGAGAAGGTTGTTTCTAGAAGATGATTTTGTGGGTCATCCGCTCCGAAAAGATTTTATTGACACTGTAAATATAATTGAACGTTAGCTCGCTAATTATGGTAGAAAAATCAGAAGTAATTCTCGGCGAGAATGAACAATATGTAATAAATATGGGGCCTCAGCACCCATCAACCCATGGGGTATTGCGTTTTGAATGATACCTTAAAGGAGAAATTGTTGAAAAAGTAGTACCGCATTGTGGATACATCCATCGGGGTATTGAAAAAATGGGTGAATCGAACACCTATCAGCAAATCATACATCTGACTGACCGGATGGATTACCTATCAGCACATCAAAACAATGAAGCTGTAAGCTTATTGGTTGAAAAAGCTTTGGGAATTGAGGTGCCTGAACGAGTAAAAGTAATACGGACCATTTTATCGGAACTCGGCAGATTAGGCTCACACCAATTATGGTGGGCAGCCTTTGGAATGGATTTGGGAGCTTTAACCACTTTCTTTTATGGGCTTCGCGATAGAGAAAAAATTCTCGACATTTTCGAAGAAAGTTTCGGCTCCCGGTTGTTACACAGCTACATTTGTCCCGGAGGGCTTATGAATGATGTACATCCAAACTTCAAAACCCGTATTAAAGAGTTAATCCCTTATCTCAGGAAAAAATTGCCGGAATACGATCAATTACTAACCGGAAATGTGATATTCACCGAACGATCGAAAAATATTGGTTACATGAGCCTGCAAGATGCCATAGGTTATGGCATAACAGGCCCTTCGGGCAGGGGTTCGGGTTTTGCTTGCGATATTCGTAAAGTAGAACCTTACAGTGCTTACGATAGGGTTGATTTTAAAGAAATATTGTTAACCGAAGGCGATACTTTTGCCAGATATCAGGTGCGTATATTAGAAATGTACGAATCGCTGAAAATTCTGGAACAATTGGTGGATCAGATACCCGATGGAGACTATACCGTAAAAATGAAACCCATTATAAAACTTCCAGAAGGAGAATATTACCAAAGGGTTGAGACCGCTCGGGGTGAATTGGGAGTTTATGTGGTTAGTACCGGCGATAAATACCCAGATCGGATTCGATTCCGGACTCCAAATTTCAGCAACCTTTTTATTATAGACAAGCTGGCACGTGGCCATAAGATTGCCGATTTGGTGGCTATCAGTGGCTCTCTCGACTTAGTTATTCCTGATATTGACCGTTAAACGAATAGATTATGTCATTTAATATATATGATTTTAGCTCTTTCACGCAATCCATACACGAGGCATTAGCAAGTGTTATGTCGCCTACCTGGGTATTTATATCCGAATTGGTTTTAGTGGGATTGGTTTTCTTGATGTTCTACGCAATTCTGGGATTGTTTCTTGTTTATTTGGAACGGAGGGTTTGCGCATTTATTCAGAACAGGTTGGGACCTAACCGGGTTGGACCGCAGGGTATTTTTCAAACCATTGCCGACTTAATTAAACTGCTCTTTAAAGAGCTATTTATAATTAAAAACGCCGACCGGTTTTTGTTTAACCTGGCACCTTTTATTGTAATTATTGCCTCATTAATGGCTATTGGATCACTGCCTTATGCCAAAGGATTGCAAGCCATCGATTTCAATATTGGTATATTTTACATTTTAGCTGTAACTTCATTGGGTGTTGTTGGCATTTTGTTAGCCGGATGGTCGAGCAATAGCAAATACTCCTTGCTTGGAGCCATGCGAAGTGGAGCACAAATCATCAGTTATGAACTTTCAGTAGGCTTATCAATGCTGGCTATCATTATCTTTTCAGGCTCTATGCAACTATCAGTAATTGTTGAAAGCCAAGCGAATGGCTGGTGGATCTTTAAAGGTCACATTCCAGCATTCATTTCCTTTATAATCTTTTTAATAGCAGCTACTGCTGAAACCAACAGGGGACCATTTGATTTGGCTGAAGCTGAATCGGAATTAACCGCAGGTTTTCATACGGAATACACCGGAATCCGATTTGCCTTTTTCTTTTTGGCTGAATACATGAACATGTTCCTCGCCGCTGCATTAGCTACCACATTGTTTTTAGGTGGATGGATGCCGTTGCATTTTGGAATCGACACTCAATTTAACCACATTATGGATTTTATTCCACCCGTAGTTTGGTTCTTTGGAAAAACGTTCTTTGTGATTTACATCATCATGCTTTTTAAATGGACTTTTCCAAGGTTACGTATTGACCAACTGCTGACACTGGAGTGGAAGTATTTATTGCCGATCAATTTATTCAATATTGTATTAATAGCTTTCCTGGTATTGATGGGATGGCATTTTTAAGAAACTTATGAATGCATTTTTCAATTACTTTTCCGAAATAGGCCGTGGTGTTAAGACCCTTTTAAAAGGGATGCAGATTACCAATGGCTACTTTTTCAAACCGCGTGAAATAGTCACACAGAAATATCCTGAAAACCGGGCAACCTTAAAAATGTTCGACCAGTTCAAAGGTGAAGTGATTATGCCTCACGACGAAAACAACCAACACCGCTGCACGGGTTGCGGTATCTGTGAAAACAATTGCCCCAACGGATCCATTCAGATACTTACCCGCAAAGAAACCAATGCTGAAGGAAAATCAATTAGGGTTATCGATAAACATATTTATCATTTATCGATGTGTACTTTCTGCGGGCTTTGCATTAAAACTTGTCCATCGGATGCAATAACATGGGGACAAACTTTTGAACACGCCGTATTCGACAGGAATAAGCTCACTAAAGTATTAAATCAACCAGGTTCAACCATTAAAAAAGAGGTAAAAGAATGAGTTTACAACAACTAATGTTTTCGCTTTTCGCGGTTATGATTATGGTGTTTTCAATACTCACCATCACCAGCCGACGAATATTAAGGGCAGCTACTTTCTTGCTTTTTGTGCTCATATCAACTGCCGGTCTATATTTCTGGCTCAACTATGAATTTTTAGCCGGTGTGCAGGTTGCTTTATATGCAGGAGGTATTGTAGTTATCATTATCTTCTCCATATTACTGACTCATCACATTAACCACCGGTTTGAAAAACCAGGACTTGGTAACTTAATAGCAGGAATTGGAGTAGGTGTACTTGGTGCAGTTATATCTATCAGCACTATTTTAACTTATAACTTTTCCACCAAAACACCCGAACCGATTGTAAATGATGTAAAAGCTATCGGAAATCAATTGGTTAGTACCGGACACAACGGATACGCGCTCCCTTTCGAGGTAATAAGTATATTACTCTTAGCTGCCCTTATTGGAGCTATTGTGGTAGCAAAAAAATCAGATACCGAACCAGAAACTGAATCAAAATAATCGATTATGGAACATACCATACCTTTACAGTATTTTCTCATAGTGAGCACCCTCATGTTTTTTACCGGGGTAGCAGGCTTTATTATCCGCCGCAATTTGATAACCATTCTTATGTCGGTAGAATTGATGCTAAATGCAGTGAATATAAACTTTGTAGCATTCAACCGATATTTATTTCCCGATCAGATGCAAGGCCACTTCTTTTCGCTTTTTATAGTTGCCATAGCAGCTGCTGAAGCAGCCGTTGCCATAGCATTGATAATTAACATCTACCGCAGATTCAATTCCATTGAAGTGGATCATGTGGATGAAATGAAATATTAACCGGTAAAGAAAATCCTCTGTCATGAGTAATTTTAATTATACAATCTTAATCCCTGTTCTTCCCTTCCTTTTATTTCTGGTAATTGGGTTAACAGGTGGAAAATACAAACCACTGGTTTCAGGAATCATTGGAACCGTAGGCCTGGGAGTTATTACTGTGCTGTCGTACATCGCTGCCATTAATTACTTTTGGGGTGTAGGCCAAGTGGGCGAAGTGTATCAAACCATCATTCCGGCTAATTACGATTGGTTGGTATTCAGAGCCGGTTTTAAAATCAGCATGGGCGTATTGTTGGATCCAATTTCAGTGATGATGTTGGTGGTAGTAACCACGGTTTCTTTCATGGTTCACATTTACAGCATTGGTTATATGAAAGGCGACCCCGGATTTTCGCGCTTTTTTGCTTTTTTATCGCTGTTTACATTCTCCATGTTAGGTCTGGTATTGGCAACCAATATTTTTCAGATGTATATTTTCTGGGAATTGGTGGGGGTCTCTTCCTTTCTGTTGATTGGATATTACTACGAAAAACCTTCGGCAGTAGCAGCTTCAAAAAAAGCGTTCATTGTTACCCGTTTTGCCGATTTCGGATTCTTACTGGGAATCTTAATTTTATCATATTATACCGGAACTTTTGATTTCGGAACCTTAACCAACCCGGAAACATCACCAGTGGCTTCCTACACAGGAATCACCTTTATGGGATTATCAGTAGTTTCATGGGCAATGCTCTTAGTATTTATGGGAGGTGCCGGTAAATCGGCCATGATGCCGTTCCATATTTGGTTGCCCGATGCTATGGAAGGTCCAACTCCGGTTTCAGCTTTAATACATGCCGCTACCATGGTGGTTGCAGGGGTTTATTTGGTTGCCCGTATGTTTGTGGTCTATCATTTCTGGGCAACCGATGTATTAACAATTATTGCATACGTAGGCGCTTTTACCTCGTTGTTTGCTGCCGTTATAGCCATTACCCAATTCGACATAAAGCGGGTGTTGGCATTTTCAACCCTGTCGCAAATTGGTTATATGATGCTTGCATTGGGAGTTTCAGGGTATGGAGGAGAGCACGGAGTAGGTTATATGGCCTCAATGTTCCACCTGTTTACCCATGCTATGTTTAAGGCATTGCTTTTCCTTGGTGCGGGCTCAATTATTCATGCAGTACACAGCAATTATATGTACGATATGGGAGGTTTACGCAAATACATGCCCATCACTCACATTACGTTTCTAATTGCCACATTAACTATTGTCGGAATTCCTTTCCTTTCGGATTCTTCAGTAAAGATGAAATTCTGGTAGCCGCTTTTGAACACAATAAATTTCTTTTTGGAATTGAATTCTTAGTGGCAGGAATCACTGCCTTTTATATGTTTAGGTTATACTTCAACGTTTTTTGGGGCGAAGATAAACATTACCATCATACCCCTCATGAATCGCCACTGGTGATGACTATACCATTGATGATTCTGGCATTTGGGGCCATATTTGCCGGTTACCTTCCTTTTGCAAATATGATTTCGCCTGATAAAATGCCTATGGAACTGAAAATGCACTGGAACATTGCCATTCCTTCGGTTTTGATTGGGTTGGCCGGTATTGCTTTTGCCTGGATACTTTACAAAAAGAAAACCGACATTCCTGATAAATTGGCTGCTGCTTTTGGTGGTTTCTACACTACGGTGTATAACAAATTTTATTTCGATGAAATATACCTTTTTGTTACTAAAAAAATCCTTTTCAATTTGATTTCAAGACCGGTGGCATGGTTCGACCGTCATATTGTAGATGGCACTATGAATGGGGTAGCTTTTGTAATTACCACTGCATCGTTAAAAATAAAAGGATTCCAATCGGGACAACTACAACAGTATGCTGCCGTATTTGTTGCGGGTGCACTGGGATTGGTGTTAATGGCTATTTATCTTTTAGGTTAAACTGAAAAAAAAGACAACAAACAATGAATATACTTAATTTATTAGTTATTATCCCTCTGTTAACCGTATTTGGGATTGCAATAGCCAAAGACATGAAAACCGTTCGCTGGGTTTCGGCTATCGGGATGTTTGTGCAATTGCTGACAGCCATTACCGTAATGCTCCTTTATCTGGGAATCCGTAAAAGTGGGGTAACCGACGAAATGGTTATGATGTCGGATCATCTTTGGTTTAAAACGCTTAACATTCACTATACCATTGGCGTTGACGGAATATCGGTTGCTATGATATTATTAACCGGTATTGTAGTTTTCGCCGGTATCTTTGCTTCCTGGGAAGTAGAATACTTGCAAAAAGAGTTTTTTATTTCACTCATTCTTTTAGCAACAGGGGTATTTGGATTTTTTATTTCCATCGACCTGTTTACCATGTTCTTGTATTACGAAATAGCGGTAATCCCAATGTACTTGCTCATAGGTATCTGGGGAACCGGACCCAAAGAGTATTCCGCTATGAAGCTTACCTTGATGTTAATGGGAGGTTCCGCTTTATTAATTGTTGCCTTATTTGGGATTTACTATAACACAGAATTTGCCGATGGCACCCATTCATTCAACTTACTGGAACTGGCAAAGCAAACCATGAATGCCGATGCGCAGCGTTTCTTTTTCCCATTTGCCTTTTTAGGTTTTGGGGTTTTAGGAGCACTTTTCCCATTTCATACTTGGTCGCCCGATGGTCATGCTTCAGCGCCTACCGCAGTTTCCATGTTACACGCCGGGGTTTTAATGAAGCTGGGAGGTTACGGTATTTTTCGGATTGCTATGTATTTGATGCCTCAGGCAGCTCACGAACAAGCCTGGATTTTTATTATACTAACCAGTACCAGCGTTATTTATGGAGCTTTTGGTGCAATCTGGCAAAAAGACCTGAAATACATTAACGCCTACTCATCGGTGAGCCACTGCGGCTTGGTAATATTTGGTTTGCTAATGATGAATCAAACAGCCATGGACGGAGCTATTCTTCAAATGATATCACACGGTTTGATGACAGCCCTTTTCTTTGCCTTAATTGGTATGATTTATTCAAGGACGCACACCCGTATGATTCATGAAATGGGCGGTTTAATGAAAGTAATTCCGTTCCTAGGAGTAGTTTACATGATTGCCGGTTTTGCATCTTTAGGATTACCAGGTTTAAGTGGTTTCGTTGCCGAGATGACCATCTTTGTAGGAGCCTTTCAACATGCCGACATCTTTTACAGGGTAGCAACCATTATGGCAATTTCAGCCATTGTGGTGACCGCCGTTTACATTTTACGTGTGGTTGGAATCTTACTGTTAGGTCCCATTAAAAACGACCATTTTCTACATTTAAAAGACGCTACTTGGTATGAAAAAATAAGCACCATAACATTGCTGGCAGCAGTTGCCGGAATTGGTTTGTTCCCAAATTGGTTGTACCAAATCATTTTTGATAGCTTAGAACCGATTGTTACAAAACTAGCTACTGTCTTATAATATTAATAAACGGAATATATGAAGTTTCAGGATTTATTTCTCATACGGCACGAATTGTTGCTCACCTTAGCAGCACTGATTTTAATTGTATTCGAACTTTTTACTGCCGATAACCGAAAAAAAAGCATCGTTCCAATTTCACTGTTCTTACTGGTTTTGGTAACTGCAATAGGCATTTTATTTCCTGCCAAAGGAATTGCATTTGGAGGCATGTATCAAACAGATTCCTTACGCACGGCCATGAAAGCAATTTTAGATATTGCTGCTATCATCATCTTTTTGCAATCGTATGGCTGGATATCAAAAAAAGCCAATCAAGGTAAAACTACCGAATTTTATATTCTGATTCTTTCCACATTGATTGGAATGGATTTTATGATATCGTCTGGCGATTTTCTGATGTTATACCTCGGATTGGAATTAGCAACCATTCCCATTGCAGCCATGGCGGCATTCGACCGATACAAGACCAATTCGGCAGAAGCGGGCATCAAGCTTATTTTATCTTCTGCTCTTTCAAGTGCCTTGCTTCTTTATGGGTTATCAATTCTCTATGGAACTACCGGTTCCATCTATTTTGAAGAGGTTAAACTAGCGTTCAAACCCGAACCACTTCCAATTTTAGGATTAATATTCTTTATTACCGGAATGGGATTTAAAATATCCTTAGTGCCGTTTCACTTATGGACCGCTGATGTGTATGAAGGTTCACCAATTGCCGTTACATCTTACCTTTCTGTTGTTTCAAAAGGAGCCGCCATTTTCATTTTTACTTTTGTAATGTACACCGTTTTTGCCGATGTTTCAAAAGTATGGTCGCAGATTATAGTAGTATTATCAATAACAACCATGACCGTAGGTAATCTTTTTGCTCTAAGGCAAGAAAATATGAAACGATTTCTGGCATTTTCGAGCATCGCTCAAGCAGGTTTTATTATGTTGGGTATTTTAGGAATGGAAAACCAAGGCATGGCCAGTGTGGTGTTCTTTCTATTAGTATATGTATTTACCAATCTGGCCGCGTTCAGTGTGGTGGCAGCTATTGACAACCAAACCGGAAAAGAAAACATGGCCGATTATAATGGATTGTATAAAACCAATCCTAAATTGAGCCTGATCATGATGTTGGCTCTTTTCTCCTTAGCTGGTATTCCTCCGGTTGCCGGATTCTTTGGAAAATTATTCCTTTTCAGTGCGGCGGCAAGTAACGGCTATTATTGGTTGTTGTTCATCGCTGTATTAAATGCCACCATCTCATTGTATTATTACTTGCGTCCGGTACGGGCTATGTTTATTGAGAAAAATGACAACCCAATTCCTGCTTTCAAATCAGATATTTACATGCGCATTGGTATTGGTATTTGCGTGGCCGGTATCTTTTTAACCGGTTTTATCAGTGCCATTTTTGAGTATTTTATATCCATCAGTAACCTTTTTTAAATTTAAACAGCAATGGCATTAAATAAAATTAAACCGATAGTTGAAGAATTCGAAGGGGTTCGCTGCATTGTGGTAGAATCGGGGATAACTGCTGAACGGGCCGATTTTCTAACCAAACTGTTGAATCATAATGGATATGAAGTAAAAAAAACAGCAAGTCCAGAAAATACAATTAACTTAGGGGTTACCGACCTTCTTTTTAACCCGGTATTGGATGTTTACAAACGACGTTTAAAAAGCCTTTCCGGGAAAAGAGTTACACCTGCATATTGGATGCAAAAGACCGATGCCGAAACTGAACATGAAGTAAACTACTGGCTAAAATAACAACAAAATACTATTCTACAAAACGCAGGATTCTCTTCTCAATTGAATCCTGCGTTTTTGTTTCAAAAGAACCAATAAGGAAAATAGCAATTTTTACTTTATTGATTAATTTTAACATACAGAATAAGAACCTAGCCCGGAGGGCTATACCATGCGTTACCCCATGCGAGGCACGAGCTTGGGGATACCAGAGAGTGTGGCTCATGCGAGGAACGAACGTGGGAAAGCACAGAGCGAGGCACTAACAAGCATAGGGATAGCCCGGAGGGCTTCACTATAGTTTACCCTATGCGAGGCACGAGCTTAGGGACTTGGAGCAAAAAGCAACCTCCGCATGTAATGCGGCACAATAATAACAGCACTATGAGTTACACAAAATTGCTGTATCATATAGTCATACGAACTAAATACAGCCGCCCAACTATTCCAAACGAACATGCCGATGAACTGTATCGGTATATCTGGGGTTATGTAAAAAACAAGAAAAGTGTGCTATACAGGATTAATGGAATGCCCGAGCATATCCATTTGTTTGTGCAGCTTCACCCCACAATTGCTGTATCAGACTTTGTACGCGACTTAAAAACTTCATCACACGCTTGGCTCGACAAAGCACCCAATTTTCCTGATTTTGAGTCGTGGGGTAAAAAATATTGTGCCCTAACCTATGATGTCAGAGATAAGGATATGATTGTATATTACATAAAAAACCAAAGAAAACATCATGGGGCAGAACCATTTATTGAAGAATTCCGTCGGTTACTTGTCGATAATGAAATAGTAATTGATGAACAGTACTTTATGGAAGAGTAAACCCAGTTTGTTACTACACCTTGTCTATTGTGAGGTAGCGCACTCCGTGCGCCTTGTAGTTAGGTTTTGTATATCCCCAAGCTCCCAAAAGGTCGCTTAGGGATAAGCATGGTTGCGCACTTCGTGCAAGTATAGCCCACAACTAATTTCCCTGATAGCCCAAAGGGCTATACCATGCTTTACCCCATGTGAGGCACGAACAAGGGGTAAAGCTAAACCTATTTTAGTTTAATAATTGAATACGATTGATCGGGAACCACCACCGATACAGTGGTACCCCTTTTCGTTAGTTTCAATTCATTTCCAGCCAAGGTAGTTGATTTTTTATAAGGGGTTGTCAGCTCAAAAGTAGCCGACGATTCTTTACCTGAAGGGTTTAATACAACCAGCACCATATCGTTTCCATTGGCGCGGGCATAAATAAACGGATAGGTATTTTCCTTTGCGTAAAGTGGAATAAATTCGGCATAGTTAGCCAATGCAGGCTCGGAATGTTTCAACGCTATTAACTTTCGGGTTTTGTTCAAAAGTGAGTTCGGATTGTTTTCTTCATCTGCAACAGTAGGGGCATCTACAGCCGGATCCACCGGTAAATAGAGTTGATTGGCAGTGGCTGTAGAGAATCCCAGATTTGCACTATTAGCCCACTGCATAGGGGTACGGGCACCATTCCGAGGACGGTAAGCTCCTTCAACCTGTGGCCATGTGGTAGGTAACTGGCGCATACCAATTTCATTTCCATAATAAAGAAAGGGAATACCCGGAATGGTCATTCCAAAAGCGTAAATAATTTCTAAATCAATGGTGCTACGTTGGTTACCCAAACGCGCGTTATCGTGATTACCAAGCGGCAAGCAGATATAACCCTTATCTTTTGTTGGAGTATATTGATCGAGGTATTTTGTTAGGAAGTTGGTGATATTTCCTTTGCCTTCTACATCAAAAAAGCTGTGCCCTTCGGAATAACCATTTAGAATACGCCAGCTTTCTTTCTGGAACAAATCGTTATAACCATCGAACCAGTGAAAAAAATCGGCATGGAAACAGTCATCCAACGCATCTTTCGGGTACGACCATTCTGAAACCATAAACCCTTCAGGATATTCATTGTCGAACATTTCACGAATCTCCCTCCAGAATTGTTGGGTGGCATTTTCGCGGGTATTAAAGAATTGGTCGTTGCCCAAAATGTAGGAGGTTTTGGTTAAAGCACCGGCCATATCGGCACGGAAACCGTCGGCACCCAAGTTCATCCAAAAGCGCACCACATTTTTCATTTCTTCGCGCATGGCCATTATATCAGGGTGATTTGTGGGTAATTGCCATTTGCAAGCAGTGTCGGGCCTGGCAAAACCAAAATTCAAAGCGGGCTGGCAAAAGAAAAAGTTACGCATGTATTGCCCGTTGCGGGTTCCAAAGCCTTTAATAAATGAATCTTGATATTCTTTTGGAGGGTTAACCCAAATATTATCGGTCCAGATGTACCAGTTTGAATACTTATTGGTGTCTTGTTGAGCTGAGGCTTTAAACCAGGCATTTTCCATGGAACTGTAACTGGCTACAAAATCGAAAATAACCTTTAATCCACGTTTATGGGCTTCCTCGAACAAACGTTTGGCATCATCGTTGTTTCCGTAGCGGGCTGCCACTTTGTAATAATCTGAAATATCGTACCCTGCATCGCAATAAGGCGATTCAAAAAAAGGGTTTAGCCAAATAGCATCAACGCCTATGCTTTTAATGTAATCGAGTTTGAGGATAATACCCTGTAAATCACCTATGCCATCGCCATTTGAGTCGTAGTAGGTTTGGGGATAAATTTGATAGAACACCGCTTTTTTAACCCACTCGGGCGATTTTGGTGCCGTGCAATTGCCGGTAATACTAGGGGTTTGTGCTTTAATCAGGGAACTTACGGCCAAAATTCCCATAAACACAAGTAAGGTTTTAATCGAGAATAGTTTCATCTGTTTATAGTTTTATTTTTAAAGGTCATATTATTTAACTTAAATTGGTGCTTTGTAAAACTAGTGTATTTTATACACTTTAAGAAAATGTTGGATACAAAAAGTATTGGTAACTATTCCGACTTAAAACTTGGATATAAACCTGAGCCCTCTTCCACTTTTTCCTTTATCTTTGAGGCTTTAAGCAAACAACCATGTGCGGAATTACCGGGTATTTTTCAAATAAAAACGCAGTATCGGAAACGGAATTGAGGCGGATGACCCAGGTGTTAAGCCACCGCGGCCCTGATGCTGAAGGTTTCTATACCCACCAGCATATTGGGTTGGGGCATCGTAGGTTAAGCATCATTGACCTGTCGGAACAAGCCAACCAGCCCATGTTCTCACATTCAGGCGATTCGGTGATTGTGTTTAACGGTGAAATCTACAATTTTCAAGAAATTGGAAATGAACTTGGGATAACACCTAACACTTCGTCCGATACCGAAATAATTCTGGAAGCATTTGAAAAATGGGGACCTTTGTTTGTCAATAAGCTGAATGGCATGTTTGCCATGGCCATTTACCGGATATCGGAAAACAAACTGTATCTGTTCCGCGACCGCATGGGCATCAAACCATTGTTTTACTTATTGGCCGACGATCAACTTATTTTTGCCTCTGAATTAAAAGCAATTACCCAACTCAGTTTTTTTAAGCAACATAAAAACATAAACCCCAATGCAGTAAATACTTTTTTGCAATTGGGCTATATTCCGGCACCTAACACCATTTATGAAAGGGTACATAAGTTTCCACAAGGAAATTACGCTATTTTCGACGGAAACCGGTTGGAATTAAATTCATACTGGAGTTTGACAGAGCAAGACCATCCATCACCCCTTTCCCATTTTGGTGAAGCAAAAGAACAACTGAATGAACTATTGACCAGTTCGGTAAAATACCGGTTGATATCGGATGTTCCCTTTGGAACCTTTTTAAGCGGGGGCATCGACAGTTCGCTGGTAACCGCAGTAGCTCAAAAGGTTACCAATCACCAACTGAAAACTTTCTCCATAGGTTTTTCGGAAAGTAAATTCAATGAATCGGGTTACGCACAACAAGTGGCAACCCATTTGAATACCGATCACCATAACTTTTTGCTTACCGAGAAAGAAGCATTGGGGATGGTTCCCGAAATGTTCCGTTATTATGATGAACCCTTTGCCGATTCATCAGCCATTCCTACCATGTTGGTTTCAAAAATGGCACGACAGCAAGTAACCATGACTCTTTCGGGTGACGGCGGTGATGAACTTTTTCATGGATATGGGATGTATAATTGGGCTAAACGGTTGAAAAATCCGATTGCTCATAGCAATCGCTATATAATTAAAAATATTCTAAATCAACTAAGTCCAAAATATCAGCGGGTAAGCAAGCTTTTTGATTTTGATTCTTCAACCCCTTTAAAACAGCATATATTTTCACAGGAACAATATTATTTTAGCTTAAAAGAATCGCAAAATATACTCAATCAAGCATATCATATTCCTTTGCCTTTAGATGAAAACCCTATTTCGAATCGTCAATTTAATGCGGCTGAAAGTCAGGCCCTTTTCGATTTGATGTACTATTTACCCGATGATTTACTGGTAAAAGTAGATAGGGCCAGCATGCGGTTCTCGATTGAAGATAGGGTGCCTCTGCTCGATTACCGGATAGTTACGTTTGCCTTGAACCTGCATCCCAGTTTAAAAACACACAACGGAATCCAAAAGTACCTACTCAAGGAACTGCTTTACGCTTATGTTCCCCGCGAACTATTCAACCGACCTAAATGGGGGTTCAGCATACCAATGAATAAATGGCTCAAAGGCGATTTGAACTTTTTAATTAAGGAATACCTTTCGGAAGATAAGGTAAATGAAGCCGGATTTGTTAAACCCGAAGAAGTTACCCAACTGATTCAAGAATACCTAACCACCAACAAAGAATACCTGTACAACCGGGTTTGGGTATTAATATGCCTCCATCAATGGTATCAGGAGGTTTACAAGAATTTATAAGGTGAAATGATGCTGGTTACTGGTTGCTGGTTGCTGTCTTCAGGCTTCCAACTTCTAATTTTTGTTTTCTTGCTTCTGACTTTTCAATATTGCGGTGCATGTTACAATGTCATTCCATTTCAACTAATGTGGATGCACCGCTTTTTGTTGTTTTTGTTTTCTCGGGGCGTTGCCCCGAGCTTTGTTCTTTCGCCCTTTTAGGGCTGCCACTACTTCTAACTTCTAACTTCGGACTATTCACTTCTAACTTCCAATCTCTAATCTCTATCATCTAATTAATCATTATCCCCGTAATAATCCGACCGGTTTTGCCACCATCGCGACGAGCCGAATAATACAATTCATTTTGCTGATACGTACAATGGTTATCAGTTTTAATATTGTCATTCAACACACCATGCCTTAACAGCAGTTCCGTGTTGGCCCTATTCAGGTTGCAATAATATTTTCCTGGAGTATTACTTGCTTTAAAAATCTTTTCATTAGCTAATCCATGGGCACTAAAAGCCTCATATACATCGGAACCCACTTCATATATTTCCTGCGAAATACAAGGTCCGATGTATGCAATTACTTGACTGGGATTGGTGCCAAAATTCTGCTGCATTAAAGAAATTGCGGTTCCGGTAATGTTTTGGGCAGTTCCCCGCCATCCGGCATGAATAGCGGCTACAACTTCATGTATCGGATCAACCAGCAAAATTGGTGTGCAATCGGCGGTTTGTATGCATAAACAAATACCTTTTACATTAGTTATCAGTCCATCTGTATCAGCATAAGGAGCTTCCTGATTTTTTTCTCGTACAATTTGAATATTGGCGGAATGGGTTTGTTTGGCAAACACCAGTTGTTCCGAGTTAATATTCAATTGGGAGGTATAATATCATAAATATTATTCCAAAGAGCCGCTTTCAATCCGGTTACTATTTGTTCGTTAAAAGTTCGTTGAAGGTGCAATGGCAAATCAGCTTTTGTGGTAGTAAAAGCTTTAATTACAGAACCAAATCCTTCATTTTCAGTAGTATGCCAAATCATAAAATGACAGTTATATTTGTGCCAACAAAGCTATAATTAATGTGTCAATTTTGTTAAACCACACAATTAAAATGTGGTGTTATAAAAATCCTGTTATTCTAAAAATAAAATAGTTACCATTAAATAACCGGTGAAACATTAAAATTGATAAATTTGAACGGATAATTTCAATTTTATAGTAACCCTGTTTCCTTATTTTCATTAAAATCGTCTTGGCCTTTCTGAAAAGAAGTAACGAATAGTTTTTATATCAAGAGTGCGCTATCAAAACAAGACCCATTGTCCACAAATAGTAGCTATGTCAAAATTTTTCAACAATACGCATTGTAGTAAATATTATCAGTTATTATTGAAATTAGCATTAATAACATTGCTGATTATTCCTTTACAGGCTTTCTCTGAGAATAAATTCCAACAATTATATACCCAACTAGTAAATGCCGAAAACCTTGCCACTATCAATAAAGATTCTGCCCTGACCCTCTCCATTAAACTTATTGAAGAGTTGAAAAAGGAACCAAATTATCCTGATTCCCTTTTAGGTTATGCCTACTATATTTTGGGGGAATGTTACCGATATGGAGCCAATTGCGACCAAGCATTGAGTTATCAGGACACGGCTTTAAAATATGTCACGAAACCTGATTATTTATTTGGGCAAAGCCGCATTTACCATGGAAAAGGAAATATTTTTTTGATTCTTGGATCGTTCGATTCTGCCATGTATTATTACCAAAAGGCCATTGCCATAAGAACGAAACTAAACCAACCATTCGAGTTATCAAAATCGATGGTCAATTTAGGAATTGTGTATTTCAAAAAATCACAATACGATTCTGCCTTGTATTATTACTCAGAATCACTGCGAATGCGCACCCAAATAAACGATTCGGCCGGCATAGTAACCTCCTTGACCAATATTGGAAATGTATATTTATACCAAAATAATTTTGAGCTAGCTGCATCGTATTACTTAAAAGCAAAACAACTAATTGATACCACTGTATCATCGAGACAATTGGCAAGCATTATAAATAACATTGGTAATATTTACAATCGTCAAGGACAATATACCTTAGCCCTCGAAAACTTTATGCAGGCTATGCGCTGGTACGATGCATTGGGCGACAGAGCCGGAAAAGCAAAAATATACAACAATGCGGCATTAATACATTTTGAACAAGGAAATTTATTGCTCGCTATGCAGTATCATGCAGAAGCATTGGAGCTTTTTACTGAAATTAACGACAAATTTGGCATTGCCGACACGTATTATTACATAGCCCGCATCCATCATATAAATAAGGAATATGACAAGGCAAAAAACTATTTTCAATTTGCTTTAAAAGAAAAGACAGAATTGGACGATGTTGCAGGAATTGCGGATTGTATGCAGAATTTGGGAGTCATTTATTTAGATACGCACGGGTATGACTCAGCTGGTTTTTGCTTACAAAAAGCCATCGCAAGCTATGTTCAAATCAAGAATAAATATGGCCAGGCTGTAGCTTTAAATAATTTAGCTGAACTAAACATGCAATTAAAAAAATATTCCAAAGCCTTTGATTATGCTCAGCAAGCGCTTAAGGTTGCTGAAATGTATAATGGCCTCAACGAAATGATGTTTGCCAAGGAGCAAATGGCCAATGCCAGTGAATTTAAAGGGAATTACAAGGAAGCGTTGCGCTTAACAAAACAAGTCATTGAGTTAAATGATTCTCTTTTTAGCCAGAAAAAATCAGAATCCATTATGGAATTGGAATCGAAATACCAACTGGAACGCAAGCAACAAGCCATTGAAATGCAGCAAGTACAACTAGCTAAAAGAGATTTGGAGTTTAAAAACAAAGAAAATGAAATTGTTTGGCAAAAAAGATTACGGAATCTTTACTTAGGATTGGTACTGTTACTCTCTGTTTTAGTAGTGATGCTTATCAGAAATTTGGTACACCGTAAAGCCCTGAACAACAAATTGGCCAAACAACAGCATGATATATTGATTAAGAATGAGGATCTGGCTCAACTCAACGAAGAACTGAGAACTACGCAACAACAAATTGTAATGCAAAACGAAACCTTGTTGCAACAAAATAATAAAATTGTGCAAGCCAATAAAACATTTCAGGATAGTGTGAATTATGCACAATACATTCAACGAGCCGTGCTACCATCGAAACAGCGCATGAATTCCGTATTGCCAAATCATTTTGTACTTTATATGCCAAAATTTATTGTGGGTGGCGATTTTTACTGGGTACACCGAGCCAACCATAAAATAATAGTAGCAGTTGGCGACTGCACAGGTCATGGCGTTCCGGGAGGGTTTTTAAGCATGTTGGGATTGGCATTCTTGAAAGAGATAGTTACCGTACAAAATATGTATAAAACCAATTTGGTGCTCGATGCTTTGAGAAGCCAAGTAATTGATTCTCTTCAACAAACAAGAGATTTAATGGAATATAACGATGGTATTGATATTTCATTGCTGGTTATTGATGAGCAAAATAGAACCATTGAGTATTCAGGAGCAAGAGGAAAAATAGTAATTATTTCCAATCAATCGCCGGTAATACTAAAAGGAGACCGAATGCCTGTTGGATTCAGTCCAAAAATGAAACCCTTTAACTCTGAAACCTTTGCTCTACTGCCAAACCAAACGTTTTACCTTTTAACCGATGGGTTTACCGACCAATACAACGAAACCAACGAAAAATTTGGAATGAACCGATTTGTAGATCTTTGTAAAGATAATTGCTCTAAAGCGTTACCTTTACAAAAGGAAGTGTTTTTTCAAACCTTCCAAAATTGGCGAGGTAATTTTGAACAAATTGATGATGCAACAGTTTTATCAATTAATATCTAAACATAAAAACAAGGTTATGAAAAAATTTACTCGTTTTTTGGCATGGTCACTTACAATTGCCCTATTAACAAGTGCTTCGATACTAAGTGCCAAGGATAAAAAAGATAAAAACAAAGAGGAAGGGTATGTATTTACCCCAAAAATTGAAATTCCTTGTACTCCGGTAAAAGATCAAGCCAGCAGTGGAACCTGTTGGAGCTTTGCCACCACTTCGTTTGTTGAATCGGAAATAATTCGTTTGGGTCAAGCATCGTTCGACCTGTCGGAAATGTTTTTTGTACATCATGCCTATTCCCAAAAAGCCATCAAATACATCCGATACCAAGGCATGGCTAACTTTAGCGAAGGCGGTCAGGCCCACGATGTGATGAACCTTATTGGTCAATATGGCTTGATTCCTGAAGAAGCTTATACCGGGATTAATTATGGATTAACTTACCACCGGCATGGGGAAATGGGAGCTGTAATGAAAGGGATTTTAGATAAAAGCCTTGAAACAAAAAACGGGTTTAGCAATAAAAGTTTAGATGTTTTGGATGCTACCTTGGATATCTATTTAGGAAAAATGCCTGAAAGCTTTACCTATCAAGGAAATACGTTTACTCCAAAGGCGTTTGCCACCAGTTTAAGCTTTAATCCATCGGATTATTTTGAATTTACATCTTACCAATGCTATCCGTTCGATACCTTAGTTGATTTGGAAATTCCTGATAATTGGTCGCATGGGAAATACTACAACATTCCAATTGATGAATTAATTCAAATAATGAACTACGCTTTTGAACACGGCCATTCGGTGAATTGGGACGGCGATGTAAGTGAACCGGGGTTCTCGCACAATCATGGAGTAGCCATTATTCCAGAAAGTGACCCAAAAAATATGGAAGAAAGCGAACGGTTAAAATGGGAAGCCCTTTCGGAAGAAGAAAAATCGGAAATGCTTTTTGACTTTACCAAACCGCGAAATGAGAAAACCATAACCCAGGAAATGCGCCAAAAAACATTCGATAAGTTTCAAACTACCGACGACCATTTGATGCATTTGGTGGGTACCGCTACCGACCAACGAGGAACCAACTATTTCCGCACTAAAAACTCATGGGCCGACGACAGTAATGATTTTGGCGGCTATTTGTATATGAGCGAAGCATACATCCGGCTAAAAACCATTGCCATTCAAGTGCATAAGGATGCTATACCGGATTCAATAAAGCAAAAGCTTGGGTTGAAATAATCAATGTTACATTAAATAATGAAAAGACCTCAAAACCATAGTAGCTTTTGAGGTCTTTTCATTTTATTCAAAATGGATTATAAACATCGTCTTGTAAAAATCAATATCTATTTTGAAATGAGCATACTGTAAAGCACTAAACAATTTAGAGGGTTTTGTTAAATGAACCACCACTTAGTACCAAATATTTATAAATTTGCAGATAGAACTAAAAACTTTGGAGTTTGAAATTTTTTCTCGACACCGCCAATCTTGATCAGATAAGAGAAGCACAAGATTTGGGTATTATTGATGGAGTAACCACCAATCCTTCATTAATGGCAAAAGAAGGTATTAAAGGGCAGGCGAATATCCTGAAACATTATGTTGATATCTGCAACATTGTAGATGGCGATGTGAGTGCCGAAGTTATTGCCACCGATTACGAAGGAATGATTAAAGAAGGGGAAATTTTGGCTGCTCTGCATCCGCAAATAGTGGTTAAAGTTCCTGTAATTAAAGATGGAATAAAAGCTATAAAATACTTATCATCAAAAGGCATCCGTACCAATTGCACATTAATTTTTACGGTTGGACAAGCATTATTGGCTTCCAAAGCAGGTGCTACTTATGTTTCGCCATTTGTTGGTCGGTTGGATGATATTTCGCAAGATGGTATGGAGTTGATTGGCCAAATTGTTGACATGCTCAATTATTACGAAATGGGTACTCAAGTATTGGCCGCTTCAATCCGCAGCCCTTTACATATTATAAAATGCATTGAGTTAGGTGCCGATGTGGCCACTTGCCCATTGGAACCAATTTTGGCCTTATTAAAACACCCATTAACCGATAGTGGTTTGAAAAAATTCCTCGACGATTACCACAAACTTAACGGTTAGCAGATGCTTATCAAGATTTATCCGGAGAATCCGAATGACCGTGAAGTTCAAAAAGTAGTGGAACTATTGAATAATGGCGGGGTTATTATCTACCCAACCGACACGGTTTATGGTATTGGATGCGATATTAACAATCCGAAAGCTGTGAACCGGGTTGCCAAAATCAGAGGGATAAATCTTGAAAAAGCTAATTTTTCTTTTATTTGTTTCGACCTAAGTCACATTGCCGATTACACTAAAAATGTTCCGAACGATGTGTTTAAATTAATGAAGCGGAATTTGCCAGGGCCTTTTACTTTTGTATTGGAAGCCAATAACAACGTTCCAAAAATATTTAAAGCGCGAAAAAAGACCATCGGGATTCGTGTACCCAATAATAACATTATCCGTACTTTGGTAAAACAGTTAGGAAATCCCATTTTATCCACTTCCATTCATGATGAAGATGAAATTTTGGAATACTCCACCGATCCGGAATTAATTCATGAAAAATATGAATGGTTGGTTGATGCTGTAATTGATGGCGGATATGGCGATAACGAACCTTCAACCGTGGTTGATTGCTCGGCTGATGGATATGAAATTCTGCGTCAAGGAAAAGGGGAATTGTTGCTTTGAGGTTACAATCTGGTCGTAAAAAATCAACACCGTTTAATTCGTTTTAACTTATTCTTCCATTTAAAAAGGAGTCCTATTTCCGGTTCAGGCAAAGCTTCCATATATTTTGCTCCCCGCTTTAAATAACCATTTACAAATGAACCTGAGGTCATTCCCCATTTCATTAAAAAGGTATCGCTTCCTTTATTCTTTTTAACCCTCCTGGTTGATTTCGATCCAAAATGATACACTTTACTTTTCCCAATACCTTTAAATATGCGCACTCCAGCCATCCATAGCTTCATCGATAAATCAGGGTCGGAATACATTCCCGGTGAAAACTCGATGCTCATTCCCCCTACTAAATCCCACAAATCGGTAGGTAAAATAATGGGCGGCCAGGTGCTTCCCGTCCAGTTATCTTTGGCGAGTGTTTCAAATTCGCTAAGCAACAATGCCTCCTGGAAATTCTCCAAACTATTCCCATAATTTTTTACTACCACACAAGGATTTCCGGTATCGGTAGGTTCAATCATGGTTCCTGAAAGTATAAAATTATTGTGTCCAATGGCTACTATTTCCTCTTCCAATGCTTTATCCCAATTGGGCAATAAATACATGTCGTCGTTCAGGTAAACCACGTAATTTGTTTGAATAAGCGATCGGCAACTGTTTAACCCATAACAAATTCCTAAATTTATAGGACTATAAACATAATCTAAATCAGGCTGCGATTCAACCCAAGCCAAAGTGCCATCCTTTCCCTCATTTATTATAATAACTATCTGATGAGTGAAAAAACTGTTTTTCCGAATACTTGCCACACAAAATTTTATGTATTCCAGATTGTTCCATGTGGGAATCAGTAACGAATACTTAAAATCGGCAGTTTGATTTCGTTGCACCTTTTTAATAGCTTGTATCATGAGTTTATTTCTTTTTGGTTTAAACATGCCTTAACCTATTTTAAGTTAAAAGGTAAAGGCAGCTAAGACATGCTTTTTTCTTTTTTTTGAAGCTCAAGCATTTTTATATATTTTAAAAAATTCTCGTGACTATTTATAATACAAACCACAAAACCATAATATCCATCGAGAAATCCAAGTTTAAAAAAATAATTGCGCACAAACCGCCAAAATGGATTAATAACTGCTGCCAAAACGGTTGCTTTACGCCCTTTACTCAAAGCACTTTCGGCACCCAAACCAGAAAATTTATTGGCCTGCGCCACGTGCTCACTAATCGTTAAATAGGAATAATGCAAAAGATCCCCATTTAAATGCTCAACAGTTGCTCCAGGTTGCATTTCAATTTTTTCATGAATGGTAGTACCTCCCCATTTTCCCTTAGTTCGGTTATATAGCCGTAATTTTCGGTCGGGATACCAACCGGAGTGGTGTATCCAAGTTCCGCAGTAATTATTCAACCGGTTGAACTCATACCCATCAGCCAAAAAATTATTTTTGACTTTCAAAATTTCCTTTATAAGTGGTTCTGAAAGTTCCTCATCGGCATCTATCGATAAAATAAAGTCATGATTTGCAGCATCTGCAGCCAGGTTTTTTTGTTTTACATAGCCTTCAAAGGAATGTTCAATAAAACGTACCCCTTTGGCTTCACAAATTTTCTTCGTATTATCCGTCGAAAAAGAATCCACCACAATAATTTCATCGGCAACACTTGTCAGTGAATCAATACACCGTCCAATTTTATCTTCTTCGTTTAGGGTAATAATTACCGCGGAAATATTTACCATCAGTTTTCATTTTTTGAAAAAACAAGCAACGTATAAAACAAAATATAGAAAGTAACTCCGGCTTGTGTTTCAAGGGTATCTTCGTTAAGCATACTTAAAAATATAATAACCAGAAAGGCTACTAAAACAAAACTATTTTTATTAGCAGAATAGTATCCCGGAAGGAACATGCTTACTATTGCTAATAGAAAACCTACAAATCCGAAGGTTACAAAAAAAGTGATGAATTGGTTATGCGCCCGAAGTAGATTTTTTACATCCAACTTTGAATGCAATTGATTGTATGCCACTTTATATTCCTGGATTAAATCGCCAGTGCCTATTCCGAACAAGAAGTTTTTTTTGATTATTAACGCTGCTCCTTTCCAATATTCCATTCGCTGTGCCACTGATTTAAAATTGGCATTCCCCGTTTTAGCGTACATATCCAATTCCCAAATTAAATCATAAACCTTAATGTAGGGAATAAAACGGCTCCTATAAACACAACTGGCGTATCCTTGCTCTATCATTTTAATATCTTCTGCATCTAAGGCCATCAAACCATCGTAATCTTTTGGCAATCCTTTTGATGCTAAATACCTTACTAACGTTGACCAAATTGGATAGTCATTGGCATCATTACCTTCATAGGGTATATTACTTAATTTTGGCCATGTTGTCGATAATTCCTTATAACAAACTAAAACCTGAACATAATGACCGTTTTCCTTAATTTCAGATAAGGTATCATTCCAATACATATTACCTCTTGGACTATGAGTAGGCAGTTCAGAAAACTTAGGGTTCGAAGTAAAATAAAAATCATAACAAACCTTCCCAACAAGCGACAAACTTAAAATGAGGATCACACCAAGAATTGACCAACCTATTGTTTTGAGGTAGCGCCATTTTATTTGATGATAATAAAAAAAGAATAAAAAGTTGATAAGAAAAAACAGTATAATCCAACTTGTAATGGATTGAAGTATCACAAGAAACAGTAAAAACCACACATTAAGAATGAAAAAACCTAAACTGACCCAATACTGTTGGTTTAGATAGCTCTTCAAAATAAAATAACTGGTTAACACCATTGAAAAAACAATCATAAGGCCAAACCGAATATGGGAAATAAATATTGAAGTTTCCCGAATATCGTTATAAGGATGATTGTAAATACCGGTTAAAATGGCCACCGTTACTACCGTTCCTGAAAATACAGCAAAAAGGAAAAATTTAAAAATAAGTTCCACCTCTTTTTTAGATAATGCATTGGAAGTCCCCATTACAAGAGGGAAAAGTAAAAGCGGAAGTTTTATTTTTATGTCATGAATGGCATAATCTAAATTATGGGTATTAAAAAGCCAAAGCACATGAATAACTGGTAAAATGAGAAAAAGCCACAGAATTCGGTTGCTTTTAAAACGTTGAAACTTTTCTGACCAATTGCCTTCAAGTATCCAATTGAAAAATAACAGAAATTGAGAAGATCCAACCAAAAAAGGAGAGAGCGGTAATCCTAAAACAAGTAATAGTAACGAAAAAATGAGAAGATTCTTTCCTACTAAAACTTTATAAAAATCCTTAATTGAAATGGCTTTAATTAAATGCATGCCCTTTTTAATAAAAAACAGTAACATAACCTGTCTCTGGCTCATAGGTAACAGAGCCACTTTGAGGTGTAATCACATAAAAATAGGTTCCGGGCTTAACCATGGTACCATTAGGCAACCTCCCATCCCATGCTATTTGTTCAGTTCCTGACCTGCTAAAAACCCGATTTCCCCAACGGCTATATATATCGATGGTAAAAAGAGTTACTCCATTGGAGGTAACTATAAATTGATCGTTAATAAGATCGTTATTGGGTGTGAAAACATTGGGAACCATAAAAACATCGGATATAACAATATCTTCATTAATTGAATCGGTACAATTATTTACATCGGTTACTTTATGCAATACAGTATATGTGCCCGATTCTCTATATTTATAGGCAAAAACAGTAGTATCTGATGAGTATTTGTTCCCATCGCCAAAGTCCCAATAATACTTTTTAGCAGGATTGGGAAAAATTGAAGTATCAATAAACAAACGGGTATAGCTGGAATAGGAAACCGAAGCGGTATCGACCCAAAAATAAGCCGTTGGTCTCAGTGAAATATAAATAGGATGGGTTACCGAAAAACTATTGACCCCGATGGTAATAGTTAGAGTAACATTATAAGTGCCGCTGTTTTGGTAGGTGTGCGTGGCAACAGAATCGGTGCTGCTATTGTTATTGTCATCGTCAAAGTCCCATTCCCTAATGTCGGATGAAGGTGATAGATCAACAAAAGTTAACTCCACTCCTTGGCATAAAATACCCGGGGGATTAAAAACTGCCTGCGCAAAGCTATTCGCAGAGAAAAACAGTAGAATGGCAAGACAGAGATATAGTTGTTTCATCTAAATATTGATCAATTTGGCATGGTAATACCAAATACAAACATAAAAAATTATATGCTCAACCAAAACAGAATTACCATGAACTTCGGAATAAATTTTACAAAAACTGTAATTGGGGAACCGACAATTAAACAGCTCCATTTCAAATAAAGAAAAACACTACGTATAATTATTGGCTTAAATATTCCGGGTTAGCTTCTGAACTACTTTAAAACTACTAAAAAACTCTTTGGCAATAACCCGAATAACAGTATACGATGGAATTGCCAAAACCATCCCTCCTATTCCTGCCATACTTCCAGCCATAAGTATAACTAAAAAAATTTCCAAAGGATGTGCATTCACACTATTGGAATAAATTAATGGCTGAAATATGCTGCCATCCAGAATTTGAATTATTACAAAAACCAGTAACATATAACCTACTAAAGGCAACAATGCGGTTTCAAATGGTAAATTAATGTTGGTTGCTACCCCTATAGCTATACTAAATGCAGCACCAATCCATGGACCTACATAAGGAATAACATTCAATATTCCTGAGAACAATCCGCAAATTATGGCATGATGGAACTCAATGCCCACCAACCACAAGCCAAAAGTAACCAAGGTCATAATTATAAACACATCCAATAGAATTCCTGCCAAATAACGGGATAACAATACCCTGATTTTATGCAAAATATTCTCCACTTCAACTATATGTTTATCGGGCACCAATGCCATAATTCCATCGTTAAATAAATTGGCATCCTTTAAAAAGAAAAAAGTTATAAACGAGATGGCGAAAAAAGCAACCATAACACTCCCAATCATGGAGGTTAATCGGGCAAACAGGTTGGAAAAGAAATCGGGATTTATTAAAACTGCAAATTTATCTTGAATGATATCAATTATGGAAGTCTCGGAGTTTACTGCCCCTATCTTGATTAAAAAAGGTTGCATTTTTTGCAAAGGCAGTTCCAATTGAGTAGTCAACTGTGCAAAGTCAATTTCAGATAACTCATTGGCTTCAGATAAAATGATTGGGGTAAAATACCGGAAAAAAAGACCAATAAAAACCCAAAATAAGACCAATGTAATTGCAGCACATAAAGAGCGGGGAAGAATAAACCGGCGAAATTTAATTCGTTGTAGCGCATTAATAATTGGCTGGCCTAATATTGAAAGTGCCGCCGAAATCATTATATAGGTTACAATGGAAAGGAAAATCCAAATGGCATAAATGAATACAGCTACACCTAAAAAAATTATTAAATTACGTATTCGTTTATCCATAAATATTAAAGCAAAATAACTAGCTAAAATTAGCAATAAATGTTAATTGCTTGCTATTTATTCATCAATAATTGATTAAGGTACTTTATTTAGATTTTTATGATATTCCTGCGATTAAACGGTTTTTAAATAACTTTTAAACTCCAATAACCACACTGTAAATGCTATGAATCAATTATTGCGGCTTTGCCGGAAAAGAATTTCCTTGTCACGGGCTGAAAGGCTTTCGTAACCCGATTGAGCAATTTTTTCTAAAATAACATCAATTTCCTGTTGGTTGGTTTTTTTTCGTGCATTGTATTCCAAGTCCGTTTCGCCACGTCGATAGGTTACTTTTAGTTTTCTCTTGCGTTTAAAGATTGATGTAATTGCATCAATTAATTTACTTAAGCCCTTACTCATATCGGTTCCACTTTTTAGCTGCATGGTAAATAAATAGCCAAAAAATGCCCCTCCAATGTGTGCTATATGTCCGCCGTAGTTTCCTTGATCAAAATTCACCACATCTAATAAAATAGATACCATGGCAATATATTTTATTTTAACCGGTCCTAAAAATAACAAGTGAACCGTATAGTTTGGTACATAAACCGCCACAGCTACTACTACCGCTAAAACGGCAGCTGAGGCTCCCAACGCATAGGATACAGGCACTACATCGCGAAAGGCTGGAAAAACATTAAACGATAAAATATACAATGCCCCACCAAACAATCCGCCAATCAGGTAAACCCCAAGTAATTGCTTACCCGATAAGTATTCTAAAAATATTTTTCCGAACCAATAAAACCATAAAAGATTAAAGAGTATATGTAAAAACTCCTGATGCAGAAACATGTAAGTTAAAGGAGTCCAGGGATGCAGGGCTATCTGACTTAGCTGTGCAGGAACCTCAAGCCATTCCACAATGAAATTGGCATCGCCTAGTGCAAATAGAAGATAAAAAACATCGACCAATTTTACAGCTAAAAAAACAGCCAGATTGGCGTAAATCAATCGGGTGAGCATGCTTCCATGCTTGAAAGAATCTTTAATTTCATCAACTATTCCGTAGCCAGCCATGGGTTACTAATTTTAAAATTGTTTAAAATTTCCTATTCCTTTATGGTTCCAATATTTTATGAGTAAAAACCCAAACAACATTCCTCCTAAATGGGCAAAATGGGCCACGTTATCGCCGGGCTGTTGCAACACTGCAAAAAACAATTCAATTCCGCCATAAATAATTACAAAATATTTTGCCTTAATTGGAATGGGAGGAAAAAGAAGCATTAACTGGGTGTTGGGAAACAACATTCCAAAAGCCAACAACACACCAAAAACGGCTCCTGATGCCCCCACCGTTGGTATATTCAAATGCATTTCATATACCGACTGTACAAATTGAGTGGCCTCGTTAATATAGGCTGGATTAGACGGTTGCAGACTGTAAGACGAGATAAATTCATTTACGCCCACACTAGCATTCGGTACATATTCCCGAACAAAACTCATAAAAACTTCGGGCGAAGGAGTATTAGCAAAAGCCATAGTGGCTTCGCGTAAGCCTGTCAAACTTAAATAACTAACAAAACTATGCAAAGCGGCAGCTCCCAAACCGGTGATAAAATAATAAATCAAAAAACGCTTAGGACCCCAAACCATTTCAAGCATCCGCCCAAACATATAGAGGGCTAACATATTGAAAAAAATATGGGTTATATTACCATGCATAAACATGTGAGTAACCAGCTGAAATGGCTTAAAATAGGGCGATTGAAAATTGAACAATGCCAAATTTTGCATTACGTCAATTCCAATTAAAGGCAAAATATTATCAGCGGCAAAAACCAATATGTTAATTATAAGCAGGTTTTTTACAACCATTGGTATATTACCAAATAGTGGGGCTCTGTATGATTTCATAAATCGATTTTTATTTATTTGAACTTTTTTTCTATCTCGTCCATACCAATAATGGTAATAATGGGCTTTCCATCAGGAGTCAGGTTGGGTATGGGCGAAACAAATAACATATCATTAATATGGGCCATTTCTTCCTGAGTTAAAATTTTGCCGTAAGGGATTGACAAAAACTTTGCCAACGATTTTACTACATTTTCACGCAAGGCTTCTTTAAAATCTTGCTGATATTCTTTCATGTGATCAATAATCTGAGTAACCCAGGAGGCAATATCTCCATCGGGAAAATCGGCCGGAATGCTGCTAACTACAAAGGTGTTTCCTCCAAAGTTTTCTATTTCAAAACCCAATCGGTTCACTTCTGGTAAAACGGCTCTAAAAAGTTCTGCTTCCAAAGTATCTAATTCAATTTTTTGAGGGTAAGCAACCGCTGTCCTATTCCACTTTGTGCCCCTTTTTTATAAATATATTCATCGTACAAAATCCGTTCATGAGCACGCTTTTGATCAATCAACATGATTCCTGACTTTACGGCAGTTAATAGATATTTCCCTTTTACCTGAAAAAACCTTCCTGTTTCAACCACACTTCCGTGATTAAAACTCGTTTGATCTGAGAATTCCTGATCCGAAGGTTGTAAGTTAAAAGGTTCTATCAACGGGGTTTCCGGATTTTCAAAACCATTGTACAATTGCTGCCAGTCAGCTACTGGGCGTTTATGCGAATGGGTATTATTTGGTGGATTAGTCTCCCGGAGATTTGATTTCGGTTGCTGATTAAAAGGATTGTATCCGGGATTAATTTTTATTGAGGGTGGTTCCACTGTCTCACCTTTTCGAAGCAAAGGTATATCAAATGCGGACTCTTGATTAAAATCAAGCGTTGGAACCAAATTAAATTTACCCAATCCTTCCTTAATGGTTGCTTTTAAAATTTGCCACAAATCGTGCTCATTTTCAAATTTAATTTCAGTTTTGGTGGGATGAATATTAATATCAATCGTATTCGGATCTACGTCAAAATAAATGTAAAACGAAGGAAGCATTCCCTGTGGAAGTATCTGTTCATAAGCGGCCATTACTGCTTTAAAAAAGTATGGATGCTTCATAAACCGATTGTTTACGAAGAAAAACTGTTCCCCCGGACTTTTTCGTGCATGCTCTGGTTTTCCAACGTATCCTTTAATGCTGGCAAGGTTGGTTACCGATTGTACCGGAACAATACTTTGGCTAGCCGTTTTACCAACCACATTAATAATACGATTGTATATTTTTGAACCGGGTAGGTTATAAATAGTTACTTCATTGTGAACAAGCTGCATCTCAATTTCGGGAAAACCGAAAGCAATATGTTGAAACTCTTCCATAAGATACTTTAACTCGGAACTGTTTGATTTTAGGAACTTTCGACGAGCAGGCACATTATAAAAAAGATTTTTTACAGCAATGTTGGTGCCATTCTGACAGCTTATAGGCTCCTGAGTTTCTACTTTTGATCCGCTAATGCGGATATAAACACCCAACTCTGCATCCGTTTTTTTCGATTTTAATTCAACGGTTGCTATGGCTGCAATTGATGCCATTGCTTCACCCCGGAATCCCATAGTTCTTATATCAAACAAATCGAGTGCTTTGCGTATTTTTGAAGTAGCATGCCGCTCAAAACACATCCGGGCATCATTTTCCGTCATTCCGCACCCATTATCGATAACTTGAATTAACGTTTTTCCTGCATCTTTAACCAGAACCTGAATCTTAGTACTTCCCGCATCAATAGCATTCTCCACCAGTTCTTTCAGCACCGAAGCTGGTCGCTGAACTACTTCGCCTGCTGCAATCTGGTTGGCAACGCTATCGGGTAAAAGTTGAATAATATCGGGCATTTATAATTAAAATTGAAATTTAAAGTAAAACGTGATGCAATTTGAAATCAAGTTAGCTGAATTTGGTTAAATTTTATTTAAATAAAAAAAAGTAAAATAGTAACAAAAGAATGGCTAAAATAATCAATATCCTTAGGTTCGATTTTTTGTGTGCTTTACGTCTTAATTTAATATAATTTGCCAATTCATCTTTGGTTATCCGCGTTGGATTTCCGTTTTTTTCTGCCTCTAATTCTTTCTTGATTAGTTCCTGGCGTTCTTTTCGTAATTCTTCACGTTGATTATAAAACCTCGGTTTGTAATTAAACCGCTTATGCGGAGGTAACTGAAATATATTTGCCATTTTTTATTTTTTTGAGCCTACAAAGGTATTGGATTTATTTTTAAAACCGATATAAACGTATTCATCATTCACTCATTGAATTTACTCTGGATTTATTAAAAAAAAATCAACCCTTGTTGATTCCAAATTTTAATAGTAAGTTTGCCTCGCAAAATTCAGAAAGCAAATTTAAAGGTTCTTTTTACTGACTAAAAAAATAAAATAAAATTTTCTTACTATTTTTTTTTGGAAAATTAAATATTTAATTACTTTTGCAGTCCGAAAACAAACGCTCCGTTCGTCTAGGGGTTAGGACGCCAGGTTTTCATCCTGGTAGCAGGGGTTCGATTCCCCTACGGAGTACAAACAATACACTTTAGAATTTAAAAAAATGGCAAATCATCTATCAACAAAAAAAAGGATACGTCAAAACGAAGAGCATCGGTTGCGTAATAAATACGTTGCTAAAACCGCACGTAATGCTGTGAGAGATATACGGGCTATTACTACAAAAGCAGAAGCAGAGGCACAATTGCCTAAAGTAACTGCAATGCTTGATAAATTGGTAAAAACAAACATTCTTCACAAGAATAAAGCTGCTAACCTTAAATCGGGTTTGGCCGTTCACATTAACGGATTATAATTTTATTAAAATATTTTTCGAAACCCTGAGCTTAGCAGTTCAGGGTTTTTGCTTTTATACCCTTTGGCTCCTCAATTACTTGTACATTGTTAGTTGTTTATTTTGTATTGAACTTTTTTAAATTTTTAGTCTATTTTTTGGGTAGTTGAAAATGGTAAGTTTTTTATACATTTACTTCAAACCGGAAATACGTAATCATGAAGGAATACCAAAACCTTACGATAAAGCAATGGGCTGCAGAAGATAGGCCTCGCGAGAAGTTTTTAACAAAAGGAATTTCTGCGTTATCGGATGCGGAACTAATTGCAATTTTGTTGGCAACTGGCACCAAAAATATTTCGGCTGTTGACCTAGCAAAAAATATTTTAGCCAGTGCCGATAATAACTTACACTTATTAGGTAAAAAAAATGTTTCCGATTTAAAAAAAATATCGGGTATTGGCGAAGCAAAAGCAATTTCAATAATTGCCGCTTTAGAATTAGGTAAACGCCGCAAACCGGACGAGATTGAGCAAAAAAAAGTAACCAGCAGTAATGTAGTATTTGAATTATTCCAACCCATATTGGGCGATTTGCCCCACGAAGAGTTTTGGGTGCTTTATTTAAACCGATCAAATCAGATTAAGGATAAGGAAAAAATTAGCTTGGGAGGAACCAGCGGAACAGTAATTGATGTTAAGATAATTCTCAAACATGCCATTGAAAAACTTGCCAGTGGACTTATTTTGGTTCATAACCATCCATCGGGGAATGTTCAACCAAGCGATAACGACCTTAAAATAACCGAAAAAATAAAAAATGCCGGTCAGTTAATGGATATTGCCACCCTTGACCATATAATTATTGGTGACACTAAATATTATAGTTTTGCTTACGAAGGAATTCTTTAGGTTTTTGGAATTAATACTTTCTGGAATTTATTAAACCACATCGTTAAATAAAGGCAGCGACACAAAGAAAGAGCTTCCTTGATTCAATTCCGAATGAAACCAAATGGCTCCACCAAATTCTTCTACAATGTTTTTAACAATGGCCAACCCAAGCCCGGTACCGCTATTTTTAGTGGTAAAATTGGGCTGAAAAAGTTTATTAGCCATTTCAGGGTCTATTCCGGTTCCATTATCCTTTACTTCTACCACCACACTTTGCTCTGAAGGCGTGAGTTGAATTGAAATTTTCCCCTGCCCGTTTTTTGGAATTGATTGGATGGCATTTTTTATCAAATTATTAAATACCTGAAGCATGCGCTCATTATCTGCTTTTACATAAATGGCTTCTTCATCATTAAAATTGCAGGTTACCTGAGCAAATGTACATTCTTTATATAGTTGAGCGCACTGAATTATCCGATCCTTGATATCCACTTTTTCAGAACGGGCTTTTGGCATTTGCGCAAATTGCGAAAAAGCAGAAGCAATGGACGATAGGCTGTCAATTTGTTCAATCAGGTTTCCGGTAAATCGGTTAAACCTTTCATTAAAATCAGAGTCTTTATTCTTCCACGAAAGCTCTAAAAGCTGAATATTAAGCTTCATGGGTGTTAACGGGTTTTTAATTTCATGAGCTATTTGTTTAGCCATTTCGCGCCAAGCCGATTCCCTTTCCGATTTTGCAAGCAGTTGGGTGCTATTATCCAATTCTTCCAACATTCGGTTATACTCATAAACAAGTTCCGCAATTTCATCTTTTCCATTATATTCAATCCGTTCATTTTCTTTGCGCAAATCAATGCTGCTTATTCGCTGTTGAAGCACTCGCAAAGGCTCTGTAATTTTGCTCGACATATAAAAAGCAATAACAATGCTTAGTATTATTAAAAAAGCATAAATATTTATTACTGCCACTACCACCCCTAAAAGTTCTTGCCTGAATGCACTTTCTTTCGAAAAATAGGGAAGATTCAAATAGGCTAACAAACGTCCATCAGCACTTATAAACGGTACATAACCGGAATAATAATGCAGATTCCCGATATCCTCTTTATGTACAATTCTGGCTTTTTTATTGATTACCAGCTCCCGGTATGCCTCGGCATTCATTTTGGTACTGGTTAGTTGACGCTCAAATATTTCATTCCGCGAGGTGGCTACCAAATTTCCTTTCAAATCGTATAAATTAATATCGGTATAAAATACATTGGAAAATTTTAGCAATAAATAATTCAGATAGTCGGGCGATATTTGATCAATGCTTTTATATGTAGCCAACTTAGTTTCAATTTCAACCAATATTGATTGCAACTTCTCGCTCAACATATTGTTTTGCCCCTTCTCAAACTGCCGATAAGTATAAAATATGGTTCCTCCCCCAACAAATACCAGCGAAATGAGCAGAATTAAAATCATGCTATAAACAATCTTGTTTTTTATGCTCCAGGTAAAATTAACTATTGGAGTAAAACGGTTTCCAATAATTAGTAGCAAAATGGTAAGAATGAAGAAAAAGAAATATACGTATGTAAATGAAATCAGAACATGGTGAAACCGGATTGTTGGAAAACTTACAATTACCGTGTTTTTTTCATCGGCATTGTATAACAGATGGTCGAATCCTTCGGTTTGAAAAAATGCAAATTCAGTATGAGCATACTTGTAAATGGAACGTTCAAATGCATAAGGGAAGTTTCCGGTACGCACTTGCAATTTATTGTCAGCATATTTTGCATAATTCAAATTATGATAGTTTTTATACAGTACCAAAGGTTTCTCAAGTAATAATTCAGGATAACCCAGCACTTCAAAATTTGGTTTTGAGGTAAGTTCAAGGTAAAGCCTCACATCATCCCAACCCTGCTTTAGGTTAATTCGTAAATTTAAAAAGTAGTTTACCCCACCATTCCGGCTTTTAAGGTAATATAGTCCGGGAACATTTGTGGGGGTTCCGTTCTGTTTAATCATTTCTTGAAAAAACCCGAAACAATACTCCCACTCTTGATTGGATGCATCCAGCAGAACGCTATCTTTTGAATTGCAAAGGGTTAATTGAAAACTATATCGACCCAAATATCCAGTAAAATATTCACTCTGGATGTAATTGCTCATATCGTTAAAGTTAAACCATTCCTTTTGAAGCATACTGGAAATAACCGTATCCTTTTTTACTTTCTCAATTAATTCGCTTAATACCAATTCAGCTACCGGATCCTGTTCGCGGGCTAAGTTAACGGCCAACACTTTGCTTTCCTCAATCCGTTTAATATAATTCTCTTTTCTGATAAAATAACTAGAATAGCTTGCAAAAAAGGCGAGGAGAATTACCATGGAACCAAAACCCGGCTGGAGCTTCGAACGGATAACTATCCAATAAATTAACACCAAGGCAACAAAAAGTATGGAAACAAGATGCTCCTTCCCATGAAAGAATAGTAAAAAAATAGAGCTGAGAAAAGTTATCCCTACAATATAATACAAAACAGAATCGGGGATGATGGCACTTCTTGTTTGAAAAATAAACTTGTCAATCAGTAATATAAAACCTACAAATAAAACAATGAGTATAAAATATCCAATAAAACTAAAGACTGAAAGATTTAATACATCATAAGCCTCATATTGAAAATTAGAATCGACAATAAGATGCTTAAATATATTATGCGTAAGAAGCAAGTAACCTGAAATAAAAATAATCCATGATAAAAGTATTAAGTATTTGGTGATGATGGGAAATTCATGAATTTTTTTGAAATTAACTTTTGAGTAAAAAATATAAATAAGACTTACCAACAAAATAGCAGAAATCATCAAATCGCCCAGCGAGGGAAAGAATTGTGAATAAGCAAAAGTCTCGGGTTGAAATAAGGGCAATTTGTCAAAAAAATAAGGAATCCGAAACCCTTGCATTGCTACTCTAACGCCAATTAAAAAAGCTGAGAATAATAGAAATTGAGCAAAAGAGAGTTTTCTATTCTTGAATATGTTACGAGCAAAGAGCAAGAGAAAAAAAGCAGCTATAAGTATAACAATCGAAATTACATTCTCTTTTTGAGCGAAATTAACTAATGAGTCTTCCTTTAAACTAAATAAATAGGCACCTTCCTTATTCGCTATGGTTGGATTTCCTGAATATTCATCAACCATCAACGAAAAAGTGTTGGAAATAGCTAACGATTTATGAAACTCATTTTTTAAAAACTCATTTTCAAACGGATAATCCGTCATTACCTGAATTAAAGCAACACCTTTGGCCTTGCTGGTGTTTTTAGTGCGCACTTCGGCTAACACATTCCCTATTCTTTGAAAAGGCTTATCCAACCAATTAGTATCCTGAGGAACAGCCACTGAATTATTTGTCCAATAAATTAACTCGTTTGCCTGATATATATAGAGAATAATACCATGATCTTTGAAGTAAAAATCAATGATGTGGCTATTGGAATTTACCCATTCCGAAAAGGTTTCATCTTCAACTTTCGATAAAAGAGTATCCATTAATTGATCGGCAACCCATTCCTTTTCGTGCAATAATTCAACTAATGTTCGAGTGGTGGATGCATTGCTATGTAAAACAACTCCGGGTTTATTCAAAACCCAACCTAAAGCCAGAAAAGCAAAAAACAGCAACAGATATATATAATTCTTAAGCAGTTGGCGCATAGTTAATTTATTGATGATGGTAAGGCTCTCCTTTCAATATGGTATGAGCCCGGTAAAATTGTTCAGCAAAAATCAGGCGTATTAATTGGTGCGAAAAAGTCATTTTTGAAAAGGATATTTTATGATGGGCTCTTTGATAAACTGCTTCAGAAAACCCATAAGGACCGCCAATTACAAAAACTATACGTTTTTGCCCCGAAATGAGCATTGAATTGAACCATTGAGCAAATGAAACTGAGGAATATTGCGTTCCATTCTCATCCAATAACACCAAAATATCGCTTGTTTGAATCTTTTTTAAAATAAGTTCGCCTTCTTTTTCCTTTTGGATGGTCTCGCTTAAACTACGGGTGTTTTTCAAGTCAGCAATTACTTCCAAGTCAAAAGCCATATACCTATTAATTCGATTTGCATAGTTCTTAAACCCTTCGTTAAGGTAAGCATCATCGGTTTTTCCTATTACCAGTAATATAGCTTTCATTGATTCGTAATTAATGCAAGGCTTCTTTTTTTTAGAAGGATTTGAAATATTTGATACAAGTGTAATTTTGTTCCTACTTAAAACTCGCTAAATTTGCAATAATTCAAGTAAAAGCGGAAATTAACTAAATGTTTTCAAACAAAAAAAATCTTTTTTACGGTGCTCTGTTGCTTCTGCTATTCAGAGTTCCTCTTTATGCGCAGGAAGAACCGGAACAAAAGCAGTTATTTGATTCACTCAACTTAATGGTTACTAATGCAATGACAGCTATTGATGCCCAATTACTTTCCCAAACATTTCATGACAAAATAGATCTATCCCTTATTGACAACCAAGGAATTTATAGCAATTCGCAAGCTCAATACATTATTTCAGGCTTTTTTAAAAAAAATCCAATCCTTTCTTATCAAATTGTCAGCCAGAACAATACAGCTAACAGCAATTTTGTAGTAGGAATTATGCACACAGCAAATCAAAAATTTAAGGTTTGTTATCTTATCAAACAAGAAAATAATACCCCAAAAATTTACCAATTTAGAATTGAAAAATGATAGAAAACATTGATTACATAAAAGGGTTTATTGAGAACGCTTTACGGGAAGATGTTGGCGATGGCGATCACACCTCGCTCAGTTGCATTCCGGCTACTCAAACCGGAAAAGCCAAGCTGCTGGTTAAACAAGAAGGTATTATTGCAGGAGTTGAAGTGGCCAAAATGGTATTTCACCTATTTGACCCTGAACTTAGTGTAAAGCAGTTTATTGCCGATGGCAAATGGGTTAACCCCGGCGATGTGGTTTTTGAAGTCAGTGGCAAGGAGCTTTCCATTCTGCAAACGGAACGGTTGGTTTTGAATTTTATGCAACGCATGAGCGGTATTGCCACGCAAACCAACGAATACGTCAAACTTTTAGACGGTTTGAAAACAAAAATCCTGGATACCCGGAAAACAACTCCCGGCATGAGAATTTTTGAGAAAATGGCAGTTAAATTGGGCGGTGGTGATAACCATCGGATGGGACTTTACGACATGATCCTGATTAAAGACAATCATGTTGATTTTGCCGGAGGAATCCGTCAAGCCATTGAGCGGGCACAAAAATATTTATCAGTTAATGGAAAAGACCTTAAAATTGAAGTGGAAGCCAGAAGTTTTGACGAAATAGAACAAATAATGGAGGTTGGAGGTGTACACCGGATTATGATTGATAATTTTTCAGTTGCCGATACGTTAAAAGCAGTTACTCTGATTGGTGATAATTATGAAACAGAATCATCGGGTGGAATTACTAAAGAAACACTGCGTGATTATGCTAATTGCGGGGTTGACTTTATTTCGATAGGTGCACTGACACACCAAATTAATAGCTTGGATTTAAGCTTAAAAGCTATAAAATAAAAGCATGACAAATAATTGGTTCACCCGATGGGCTAAATCGCAAATAAAAGAAACAGTTGTTCTTGCCCGAAGGCTTATTTTACCCGGTTTTGGGAAAGTTCCGCTTTACGATGTGGGTGGTTTTTATATGAATGGAATTGCCAATGGCGCGATTGGAGTACGTGCATCGGGAATTGCTTTCCACTTCTTTATGGCTCTGTTTCCAAGTCTTATTTTCCTTTTTACGCTCATTCCGTTTATCCCCATCCCAAATTTTCAAACGGAACTGATTGCCTTGATTGAAAAAGTTTTACCGGCCAATACTTATCATGCCGTTGAAAACACCATTCTGGATATTACCACTCATAAAAGGGGCAGTTTGCTTTCATTTGGTTTCTTGGCGGCTCTGTTCTTTAGCACCAACGGCATTTCGGCCATGATAGCCGCATTCAATGCTTCGGCCAATTCGTTCGAAAACCGGCGCTGGATAAGCATGCGGCTGGTAGCAATTTTATTGGTGGTCATCATTTTTGTACTTATTACCATTGCTATCGGGCTCATCATATTTGGACAAACCATTTTAACTTATTTGGTAAATCATGGCTGGATGCAAAGTGGATTTTCAAAAATTGTGTTTATAGGTGGCCAATGGCTCATTATTCTGGCGTTTATTCTCATTTGTCTTTCATTTTTATACTATTATGCCCCATCGAATCGGTCTTCGTTTCGATTTTTTTCACCAGGGGCTGTAATGGCAACTATATTGGTTATCCTAACTTCACTTGCTTTTTCTTATTATCTGGGGCATTTTGGCCAATACAACAAACTGTATGGTTCCATTGGCACCTTGTTGGCATTGCTTATATGGCTAAATATCAATTCATTTGTGCTTCTCATTGGTTTTGAACTCAATGTAAGCATCCACAATGCACATCTGGAATCGAAAAATGAGTTGGAGCTTTCGGAAAACAGCAAAGAGTATGAGCGCTATTATCCAAAAAAAGAAGAATTGTTAAAAGATCTATAAAAAGGTTAATTTTTTATGAAAAATACGCTGATATTATTATTGGTTCTGGTATCTTGTTTAGCTTCGCAAGCTCAAATTACAGAGCAAGGGTTAGCCTCCTTTTATGACGATAAATTTAATGGACGAATTACTGCCAGTGGGGAACTATTTGATCAATCAAAACTTACGGCGGCTCACCGAACATTTCCTTTTGGAACACGAGTAGCCGTTACCAATATTAACAACAAAAAAACCGTAGAATTAATCATCAACGACCGAGGGCCTTACGTTAAAGATCGAATTATTGATGTTTCAAAAAAAGCTGCTCAAGAATTGGGATTTGTTGGCAAAGGAACGGCAAATGTCAAAGTTGAAGTTATTAAATTAGGAGATTCTACACCAATAGCAGCCTCTCAAAAACAGAAAGCAAAGGAACACGAAAAAAAGGAATCTGAAACAAAAAAAACGGAAGCAAAGAAAACCGCAGGAGAGACTGTTACCTACAATGCAGAACCGCAACAAGCATCAAAAGGAACGGTAGCTGCCGAGGCACTGGAATATTTTATGTTAGATTCAAAACAAATTGAACCTATGGGGTTTGGCATTCAGGTAGCCAGCTATCAGGAAGCCTCCAATTTAATTAAAAGGTGCAGCGAAATAAAAAGCCTTACCACCAAAGATGTGATTGTGCAAGTAGGCGATAGCCAGGCTAAAAAAGTGTACCGTATTATCATAGGCACTTTCGCCACCCGCGAGTTGGCCGATGATTTTCTAAAATCAAATGAAACTAAGTTTCAGGGTGGTTTTGTGTTTGGGTTTTAGGTTGTTGGATTTTGGGTGCTGGTCTTCATATTTTGGATTTCGGATTGTTGATTTCGGATTATTGTTCTGCTCAATCCGAAATCGTAAATCCTAAATCCACAATTCTTCCTAATTCCTCATCCAAAATAAACCACGGTAATTCCGGCTCCCCCAAACTCTACGTGTTCATCTTGGACTTTGCTTACCACATTTACCGTTTTCAGATATTCGCGGATTAGTTGGCGCAAAATACCATTTCCTTTTCCATGCAGGATTTTTACTTCGTGCACTCCCACCATAATGGCCTCGTCAATAAATTCGGTTACCAGTTGCACCGCTTCATCAGCCCGTTTGCCCCGAATATCCAATCCCGGCTTGAACGAAAGCCTACGGGCATTCAATTCATACGACTGCACAAAATTCTTATGGGTGGTTTTTGATGAACGCAGGTGTTTCTTTTGCTGATTGTCGAGCAGTTCCAGCCTTTCAATTCCTACGGTGGTTAACAGGTTTCCAAAGGCAATTACGGCGCTTTTTTCTGTCAGTTCCATTATTTCACCAATGCTGGTTTGGCCGGCAATTTTAACTGGCATGCCTATGGTAAAGGTTTTTTCCTTTTTCAGGATGGGTTTTTCCTGTTTTTCTGGTTCTCTATTTCCCTCTTTTGGTCTTTTTACCTGATTTTCGCGCTCCTTGAGCTTTTCAATTTTGCGGAGGATTTTCTCGTCCTGTTCATCGGTTTTTTCAACCAATTGCGCCTTAAAAGTTTCCACTTCATTCCGTATTTCTTTGGTTTTACTCTTTTCAGCCTGAACCTCCTTTATTTGTCGGATGGTATTTTCAATGAGCTTATTGGTGTTGTTCAAAAGCATTTTAGCTTCCCCTTGGGCACTTTCCTTAACTTCCTTTCGGAAGGCTTTTGCCTGTTCCAGTTCCACTTTTTCTTTTTCCATCATTTCCTCAAGCCGGCGCTCTATCTTTCGTATATTTTCCCGTTTTTGCTCCCAATACCTTTTATCACGCAGTATTTCCTTTAAATGCTTGTCGAAATTTACATGGTCTTCGCCCAGTTTCGATTTGGCATCATTTATAATGTCTTGTGCCAGCCCAATTTTGTAAGCAATTTCAAAAGCAAAACTGCTTCCGGGCTTTCCCATTTCCAACACAAAAAGCGGCTCCAGCCGTTGGGTATCGTAAAGCATGGCACCATTTACAATGCCGGGTTGCGACGAGGCAAAATGCTTCAGATTGGTATAGTGGGTGGTTATTACCCCATAAGCTTTGTTCATGTTTAGTTTATTCAATACCGCTTCGGCAATGGCGCCGCCCAGCATAGGTTCGGTGCCGGTACCAAATTCATCAATCAGCAACAGTGTATGGGCATCGGCATTTCGGGTAAAATGCTTCATGTTCAGCAGGTGCGAGCTGTAGGTGCTCAAATCGTTTTCAATGCTCTGTTCATCGCCAATATCGATAAAAAGGTTCTTGAAAATACCGGCTACACTTCTCTCCTCAACGGGAATGAGCAACCCGCATTGCAGCATGTATTGCAGCAATCCCACGGTTTTCAGGCAAACCGATTTGCCACCGGCATTGGGACCTGAAATAAGCAGAATCCGTTGCTCACCGGTAAGCTTGATGCTCAGCGGCACCACAACCCTATCTTCGGCTTTAAAGGTGAGGAAAAGCAGCGGATGAACCGATTGGTTCCACTCAATGCGGGGTTCATTAACCAGCTCCGGTGCAACCGCACTAATACGGATTGCCAATTTGGCTTTGGCCCTAATAAAATCCATAATGGACATCAGTTGGATGCTGTCTTCCAAATCATCGGCATAAGGGCGGATGGAATCGGTAAACTCCCGCAATATTTTAACAATCTCGCGCCGTTCGGCCATTTCAAGTTCCGATATTTCATTGTTCATTTCAACCACCGGTGTAGGTTCCACATAACTGGTTTTTCCGGTTGCCGATTCATCGTGTATAATTCCGGGTATCTTACGTTTAAACGATGCCGGAACGGGTATAACGGTTCTTCCGTCGCGCACCGATAGGGTGGTGTCTGCCTCAACCCAACCCTCCTTTTGCGCCTGGGCAATAATTCGGTGTATCAGTTTTGAAACGGCACTTTGCTTAGCCGCCAAATCGCGCCGGATATCGGCCAATTCCGACGAGGCATTGTCCTTAATCCTGCCTTGACTGGAAAGTATGCGATCAATGCCATCGGTAATGTAAGGATGTACCGTCACTTTTTGGGCAATTGCCGCCAACGTGGGATAATTTAAGGCCGTTTCTTCCTTTTTAAAAAACCGGAGAATGGCTTTAATGGTTTGCAGCGACCGTCGGAGATCGAACAATTCCTTTACTTCTAAAAAAGTGCCGTTAACCCGTATCTTGGCAATGGCTGGGCGCAAATCAAAAAAATGTTCGGTGGGAAATTCCTCTCCTTTTCAAGAATTTGTTTGAATTCATGGGTTTCGGTCAAACGCAACCGGATGGTTTCATATTGGGTCATCCACCGCATGTCGTCAACCAACGAAATACCCAATTCGCTCAGGCAATGCTCTTTTATAAGAGTCCGTACCTTGATAAAATCAACTTTATGTTCAAAATTTTCTGGATAAATCACAGCAATTGTTTTTGCAAAAATAGTGTTATCATTTCATAATTCAGCATTCATTGGCTTTTGGTATACATTTTATAAAAGAATCCGGAATAAAGTTTATTTTTGAAGGTGCAATTATCAACTATTTCATTGATTGTATATCAATGTCGTTTAGTTAAGAATCATCTTTTTAACGCTTCCAGGTCTATCGACGGTGGAAGGTTATTTCGACTGACCTGGTAGCGTTCGCAGAACCTGCCAGCGTCAAAAAACCTTAACTAAACAACATTAGATTGTAAATTGAAATATTAGTGTAAACAGAATTTTTAATATCCAAACAATGAACTACAAAACCTTTATATTCAGCCCTTTTCAGGAAAACACCTATCTGCTTTATGACGATTCCAAGGAATGTGTAATCGTTGATCCGGGGAACTTTTATCCACAGGAGAATCAAACGTTGGATGCTTTTATAACCGAAAACAACCTGAAGCCCGTTTACATCATTCAAACACACAACCATTTGGACCACCTGTTTGGTACACAATACCTTGCTGATAAATACCAAATACCGCTTGCCTGCCATGCCGATGAGGTTTTTTGGATTGAAAACTTCAAAAAAACGTGTGCCGGCTATGGGTTAGCCATTGAAACCCAGCCTCCTTTGCCATCAACCTTTTTAACCGATGGAATGGTCTTCATTTTTGGAAATACCCAACTAAAAGTAATTCATGTACCGGGCCATTCAGCCGGTGGTGTGGCTTTTTATAATGCTGTTGATGGATTGCTCTTTTGTGGTGACATTTTGTTCAACGACAGCATTGGCCGTGCCGATTTGCCGGGTGGCGATTACGACCAATTGATTGATGGCATTAAAACTAAACTGCTGGTACTACCGGAAGAAACCAAAGTATTTTCTGGCCATGGGCCAGCCACCACCATTGGGAAAGAGAAAAAAAGCAATCCTTTTTTAAGATAATTTAACCCTAAAAGGCTCCGCCATGAAAGTAATCTCAACCAACATAGGAGAAAAAACCCTGATAAAATGGCGGGGAAAAGAGGTTACTACTGGTATTTATAAAAATCCGGTTAATTACCCCATACTTCTCGGATTAACCGATGTAACCGATGATGTAGTTATCGATCGCCGGTATCATGGAGGCGCTGACAAAGCCTGTTACCTTTATGCTGCGGATCATTACCCGTTTTGGAAAGAAAAATTCCCCAAACTTGAGTGGCAATGGGGAATGTTTGGTGAAAATATTACGATGGAAGGGTTGGATGAATCGAAGATACATATTGGAGACATTTACCAATTAGGCAAAGCATTAGTCCAAATATCACAACCCCGGCAACCTTGTTTTAAGTTGGGTATCAGGCTTAAAAACCCCATGGCCGTAAAACAGTTTGTGGCCGCAGGTAAACCCGGAGCATACGTTCGGGTTCTGGAGTCGGGTTTGGTTTCTGTAAATGATGCCATGGAACTAATCGAAAGAAAACCGGCAAACTTTACCCTGAAAGAGGTTTTTCATTTATTATACCATGGCTGCCAGCAGGTGGAACAGGTTAAAAGAACGCTGCAAATGCCTGAACTGGCGGAAAGCTGCAGAAACGATTTAAAAAAGCAGATTAGAGCTGATGAATAAAAGGATTCGGAAATTTTAACATTTAGCTACGTTCTATTATTAACAGCAAAATTGAAATTTATTTTCCACTTTCGAAATGGAAAAATAAATCATTTTTTTGCCAAAAGCATTCTGATATATTGGGGATATTTTTTTTTTAATATTAGCCTGTAAGGCTAAAAGAACATAGCCCGGTGCAACGCACCGGGTGTATAAATTACAAATAGTTATCGGCGCAAGCAATACTATAAATAAGTAAGCAAATGAATTATGCGCCGAAATTCTGAAATTTCTAGTAAATGCGGTTAATAAGAACTTAACATAACCAATTCAATATTGTATGAAATTGTATCGGAATAAGTTTGCTATTTCCCTACAGATTTTTGACTACTTAATTTTACAAGAGGAATTTCTATCTGACTAATTAGCCGCTTTCATTTCATTCCACAACCGCTCAAATTCAGTCCGATATTGAGCTACTATATCGAAGTTTGTAGTTACCAACAAATTTTCCTGATTGTGTTTTACTGCCGTGTAGGTCCAATTAAAACTGCCGGTAAAAATCATCCGTGAATCAATGACTCCAAATTTATTGTGCATGTGATAGCGCGATTTATCGGTCCGCAATGGAATTCCTAATTTACGTAAATCATTAATACAAGAACCCGCATCATACTGCTTTTCGTCATCGGTAAGTATCCTCATCTGTATGCCTCGATGGAATGCCAATTCCAACTCTTTTGCCAACTCCTGATGAGTTATGGTAAATATGCACAAATCAATGGTATGCTCAGCATTTTTAATCAGTTCCATCATGGCTTCCGGAATATCGCTCCCCGGACTAAAAAACACCTGATGGTATCGGAAAGCATATTTTTCGATGGACATATAACAGTTTTCCAACCAATAAACTACTTCGGTTGCTGACAACTTAACTGAGAGCTTTTTGGCTTCATTAAACAGCAATATTTTCAGGTCACCTTTACCGGCGCGGTTTAAATGGTTGAGCTTAAAAATAAGCTCCTCATTCAAGGCTAGTTTATTAGGTTCTCCAGCTTGTGAAACAAAATAAGCCGCTATTTCATGCACGGAATCCATACTCAATTGGCTACCACAACAATTATAAAACCGGCCACAAAACCGATACCTGCACTCAACAAACTGTTTTTAATTATCTTTTTCTTTACACCCTCTTGATAACCCATCAAATAGGAATCAGTTGGATTGGAAATGGGTGTTTTGTTTTTTAATTTATCCACATTGGGCGACAGCACACCGCTCAAACCTATATATGCCGTTGGTATAAGAATTCCAATTGGCACGGGCATAGTACTTTCGCCCAGTTTAACTTCCGGACTTGGAACAAGAGCCCCCAAAACCCCAGAACTAAAACTGCCAATCATCAATAAGGGTGAAGGACGGTAGGTTTTTGCATCCGACAACCCAATTAAATAATCTTTCATTTCAACCTTGCTAAAGGTTTCTCCAATTTCTTGTTGAGGATGATATAGTATAACCTCATTGGCAACTTTTCCTTGAAATGAATATACCTCATCGGTAAAAAAATGCTTTTCCTTGCCTTTTGAATTAAAATATGATACTCTTGGATTATACTCATCTATAGAATCTAGGACAAAATTCATTGAATTAATTCGTTTACCATTCAACAACCATATAGTTTTTATTTGAAATATGTTATTTTGACTTTTAATAATTTTATTATTCTCAATATTCTTTGTCATGGAGGAGTCAAATGAACGCTTTTCTTCATTTTGATCATTAATCATTTCAATAATTTTCACCAAATCAGCGTATTTATACTGTTTGTTTTTCACCTTTTCTATCCATTCAGGATTATCATGAAAAACACATGTGAAATCTTTTTTAAAGTGAAACTTTCGGATACCAAAAAAATCCCCATCCTTAATTGCATAATACTTTTTCCTAACCCCTGTTGGATAATAATATCCATTAGCACCATAAACTATCTGAAAATGACGATTTAATAAAAGTGTTATTTTCCCTTGTACAACAAGTTCAAGAAATCTCTTATCATAGCTAAAAAACTTTCTTTCTTTAATCTTATATTCTTTAATCATGTCGGGAGAATAATTTAACTTCTCAGTTTCCTTTCTAAGAACAATTTTATTATGCTTCCTAAAATCTTTAATATCTTTTATCTGCCCCAAAATGGTGTCGTTGTTATATGTAATAACATAACCATCAAAATAATTTGACTTTTGAGAAAACAAGAAATTTGAAACAGTCAAAATATAAATAAATAGCATTAATCGTTTCATAAGCAAAGTGTAAAACATTAAATTAAAAAATCGTATATATTATTCATTATTAAATAGTTAAAATGCTCTAGTGGTAAATTTCATTTTTTTACCTTCAATTTTAGATTTCACTATTTTCACCAAAACTAAAAATAAAACTTCGCTTGTATAACCTTTTACCATTTTTTCTGCGGATATCTGGTATAATGATTAAAATAAATATTGTTGTGTTGGATATTTAAAATGCATATTTTCAGTATAAGCTGAAGTTAAAAAATATCGATCGCCGTGTGCGAGGGCTCCCCGCGATATAGTGCGGAATTTAACGTTTTATAGCTAAGCCGGGCATGCTTGTGGGTATAAAACGCTAAATTCGGAAATCGCGGTGATTTTTGGTTCTTTTCATCCAGGAAAAGAACAAATAGAAAAAATATTAGTTGAACTCATGCTTATTTTCAGTATTAGTTCAATTTGCGGTTTGAATGTAATCTAAAAATATTACTTCCATGCTTTTTCTGCACCTAAAAAAATACTTAGCCATAAAAGAGATTATATCTCAATCTTAATGATACTTTTCAAAAAAAGTTTCAGCAAGCTAACTATTTTTCCTTTGCTATTAAACATGTTAATAAAATAGTGATATAAAAGGCAGCAATGGTTAAATGATTTAATTTTACCCCCATATATTTGTAACTTAAATGTAATTCAAAAATAATATATTATGACCATTCATAATTTCCTTTCAAGGCACATCGGACCTCGAAATACCGACATTGATGAGATGTTATCCAGCATCGGGGTTTCCTCACTCGATGAATTAATAAATCAGACCATTCCTTCTGATATTCGTTTGCCGAAGCCTTTATCTATAGGCGAGCCCATGTCGGAATACGAATACCTGAACCACTTGAAAGAAATTGCTGGTAAAAACAAGTTATACAAATCCTACATTGGAATGGGGTATTACAACACCATTACTCCATCGGTTATTTTACGGAATATTTTCGAAAACCCCAGTTGGTACACTTCCTACACCCCTTACCAAGCTGAAATTTCACAAGGTCGTTTGGAAGGGTTGTTGAATTATCAAACTATGGTGATGAGCCTTACCGGGATGGAGATAGCCAACTCATCGCTTTTGGACGAAGCTACGGCTGCTGCCGAAGCTATTATTATGATGTTCAACAAACGCGACCGTGCTTTTATAAAAAACGAAGGCAACCAACTATTTGTGGATGAAAAGATTTTTCCGCAAACATTGGATGTTTTAATCACCCGTGCTGAGCCACTAGGAATTCAGATAATAACCGGTGATTATAAAAAGTTTGCTTTTACCGATAAAATATTTGGTGCTATTGTACAATATCCAAATTCCAATGGCTCCATTGAAGACTACCGGGAATTTGTAACATCAGCCCACACCAACAACAGCTTGGTAACCGTGGTTGCCGATTTACTGAGTCTTGCCATTTTGGTTCCTCCGGGCGAATGGTGTGCCGATATTGTATGCGGAACTACCCAACGCTTTGGAATACCCATGGGATATGGCGGCCCACATGCTGCCTATTTTGCTACCCGCGACAGCTTAAAGAGGAGCATGCCTGGACGTATCATTGGGGTTTCAATTGACCGTAATGGTAACAAAGCATTGCGTATGGCCCTGCAAACCCGCGAGCAACATATAAAACGCGAAAAAGCTACTTCAAATATCTGCACCGCTCAGGCATTACTGGCAAACATGGCTGGAATGTATGCCGTTTATCACGGACCCGAAGGAATAAAAGGCATTGCTCACCACATCAACCATTTAGCCGGTTTATTAAACAATGCATTGAAATCTATCGGAATAACTCAGGAAAACGAAAATTTCTTTGATACATTAAGGATTAAGCTTACCAGCACCGATGCTAATCAATTGATTACTCTGGGACACAACGAAAAAATGAATTTCCGTTATGTGGATGAAAAAACTATTGGAATTAGTATTGATGAAACTACCACCATTAAAGATATAAATGCCATACTAAATGTAATTGCCCTTTCTTGCAAAAAAGAGGCTAAACCCATTGTTGACCAAGATGAACATATCCATTTTGACGAGGTTTTTTTACGTAATAGTCCCATTCTTGAAGAAAAAGTGTTCAATAAATACCGTTCAGAAACAGAAATGATGCGGTACATTAAAAAACTGGAACGAAAAGACATTTCACTAACTCACTCCATGATATCTTTGGGCTCATGCACCATGAAGCTAAATCCCGCAACTACCATGTTGCCGCTAAGTTGGCCTGAATTTGCCAACATTCACCCGTTTGTTCCCAAAGATCAAGCGGAAGGATATCAACTACTTATTGCTGAACTGGAACAAGATTTAGCAACCATTACCGGATTTTCAGCCATATCTCTGCAACCTAATTCAGGTGCCGCTGGCGAATATGCTGGGTTAATGGTGATTCGCGAATACCATAAATCGAGAGGTGAAGGGCATCGGAACGTAATATTGATTCCAGCTTCGGCTCATGGTACCAATCCTGCCAGTGCTGCTATGGCCGGCGGAACTGTAGTGGTGGTGGCCTGCGACGAAAAAGGCAATGTCGATATCAACGATTTGAAAAACAAAGCTCAGGAATACGGTAAAAACCTGAATGCCTTTATGATTACTTACCCATCAACTCATGGGGTTTTTGAAACCGAAATCCGAGCTATGATAGACATCATACATAATCAGGGTGGACAAGTCTTTATGGATGGTGCCAACATGAATGCCCAGGTTGGATTAACCAGTCCGGGATTCATTGGAGCCGATGTATGCCATTTGAATTTACACAAAACCTTTGCTATACCCCATGGGGGAGGTGGTCCGGGTGTTGGACCCATTGGCGTTGCCAAACATTTGGTTCCATTTTTACCCAGCCACAGCGCTTTACAACCTGGAGAAAAACGGAGTATGAATGCCATTTCAGCGGCTCCTTACGGAAGTGCCATGGTTTTGCCCATTACCCACGCATACATTAAAATGCTAGGTGCTGAAGGACTTGCTTATTCAACTAAAATGGCCATTTTAAATGCTAACTATCTGGTTCACCGGCTAAAAGATAATTTTGGTATCTTATACAGGGGAGCCAATGGAAGGGTTGGACATGAAATGATTGTTGATTGCCGCCATTTTAGAAATGAATTTGGTATTGAAACCATTGATATTGCCAAGCGGTTGATGGACTATGGCTTCCATGCTCCTACGTTATCGTTCCCGGTTCATGAAACACTGATGATTGAACCTACCGAAAGTGAAAGCAAAGAAGAACTCGATCGGTTTGTAGAAGCCTTAGAATCAATTATGGAAGAAATAATGGAAATAAAAGCGGGTACTGCCGATGCTAAAGACAATTTATTGAAAAATGCCCCTCACACAGCTATAGAAGCCACTGATGAATGCTGGGATCATCCGTATAGCCGCCATCGGGCTGCTTATCCGTTGGATTGGGTAACCCACAACAAATTTTGGCCCTCGATAGCCCGTGTGGATGATGGTTACGGCGACCGGAACTTGGTTTGTTCCTGTGCCCCCATTTCAGATTATCTCGATTAAGAAAAATACTATATTTGAATAGAGAAAGCCTGGTATTTTTATCAGGCTTTTTTAATACCTAATGGGTTCAACAGGCATAACTATCCATAGGATAATATAGACCAAAATTCCAGGGAAACCAGCACTTAAAATACTTACCAAAGCGTATAGCACCCTAATTAAGGTAACATCCCAACCGAGCCATTCGGCTAATCCGGCGCATACTCCAGCTATAATTTTATTCCTCGAACGGGTTAATCGTGGATTCATATATTCAATGGTTTTAGTTTGAGTATAAAATTAAAGAAAAATCGTAACTACTCAACTCCCTAAAAATAAAAAATGTTCAATACCAAACAAACAACTATCAATGCTCAAGTAATCGGATTTGCCAAATGCTTAGTATCCTATTTTTTCGGTACTGATTTTCTTTACTTCCTTGGCCGTTTTCTTTCTTTATTTCACAAATTCAATTAGTAAATGCGACAAAGATTGATTTTTCTCTCTTTCCGTAATGGAGCATAGCGAAATGAAGGAAAGAGAGAAAAGCCCGAAAAGCATTTTCTCTCTTAATGCAAATGTTC
>Ga0172379_10000524_pt1 | contig 94747 bp, 107 predicted proteins | sample GrowelOW334metaG_FD_119756 | JGI IMG/M metagenome (GOLD analysis project Ga0172379, IMG submission 119756) | Groundwater microbial communities from an aquifer near a municipal landfill in Southern Ontario, Canada - Groundwater well OW334 metaG | ecosystem: Environmental > Aquatic > Deep...
TCTTTTTATACCCCGTCAGCTTGCTGCGGGGAACAAAAAGAATGAGGAGTCCTTAGTAAAACTCAAGTAATCTTGGAGGAAACATCCTCTGGTTGCGGCGGGGTTAATACCCCGACGCAAGAATTTAATTTATTACCGCTTGGCATCTTTCATTGAAAGATTTATTCTTCCCTGGTCGTCGATCTCGACGACTTTCACCGGCACGATATCGCCGATATGGACTACGTCCTCCACTTTTTCAACGCGCCGGTCGGCGAGTTTTGATATATGTATCAAGCCTTCCTGCCCGGGGAGGATTTCGGCGAATGCTCCGAATGCCATTATTCTTTTTATTTTTCCCTGGAATATCTCCCCCACTTTAACTTCGCGGGTGATGTTTTCGATCCACTCGACCGCTTTCTTGCCGGCTTCCGGATTTTCCGCGGTAACGAATATTGTTCCATCCTCTTCGATGTCGATCAAAACACCCGTTTGGTCAATGATTTCATTGATGACCTTGCCGCCTGGCCCGATCACTTCACGGATCTTTTCGGGGTTGATGTGGATGATTATGATGCGTGGGGCATATTGGGATAACTCCGGCCGCGGTTGGGCGATCGCGCCTTCCAGCACGTCGAGCAACTGGAATCGCGCCTTTCTACCTTGTTCCAGGGTTTCAGCCATCATTTTTTCGGTGATTCCGTCGATTTTTACGTCCATTTGGAGCGCGTTTATACCATTGCGAGTACCGGCCACTTTGAAATCCATGTCGCCATGGTGGTCTTCCGGCCCTTGGATATCGGTGAGTATCTTGTAATTATTCTTGTCTTTTGAGATCAATCCCATTGAGATCCCCGTCGCATGCGATTTTATCGGGACGCCCGCGTCCATCAACGCCAGAGATGAGGCTGAAAGCGCCGCCATGGATGTCGATCCGTTTGAAGAAACGATTTCCGAAGTTATGCGAATAGTGTACGGGAAGTCTCCGACTGCCGGAATAAGCGGCAGAAGGGTCTTTTCTACCAGCATCCCGTGCCCGATTTCCCGACGGCCGGGAGCGCGCAGGAAGCGCACTTCCCCGCAGGAATAAGGCGGGAAGTTATAGTGATGCAAAAATCTTTTTTTGCCGGATATTTCCATGCCGTCGAGCAATTGCTGGTCGCCGGGGGCTCCCAAAGTTACTATGGAAAGCGATTTTGTTTCTCCCCGCTGAAACAGCCCGGATCCGTGGGTGCGCGGAATCATGCCAATCCGCGCGCTAAGCGGGCGAAGCTCGTCGGTTTTGCGGCCATCGGGCCTTATTCCGGTCTCCAGTACCGTCTCGTGGAGTATCCTGTCGATTTCTTTTTCAAAGAAATTGCGGGTGAATTTAGCTTTTGCTGCGTCTTCGGGGTAGGTTTGGGCTACGTATTCGTCAAGCTTGACTTTTACCGCATCCATTGCTTCCTGGCGGGCCGTTTTTTGTTTTTGGTATAACGCATCTTTGAGGTCCGTACCCATGAATTTGCGCAGTTCCACCGCGAATTCTTCCCCAACCGCTGCCGGAGGCAATGTCATTTTCTTTTTGCCGCAGGCCAAAACGATCTTATGCTGAAAATCGATCAGCTGTTTGATGTAGGGTTTGGCGAATTTGAAAGCGCCGATGACCATCTCCTCGCTCACCCCGTTAAAACCGCCTTCAACCATGTTGGCGATGATGTCGCTGTCCCTTTCGATGCCGGCGAAGACTACGTCAACTTCGCTTTTCTCCCGTTGTTCGTAGGTCGGGTTAAGGATGTATTTGCCATCGATATAGCCCACGCGAACCGAAGCGGCCGGGCCCTGCCAGGGAATGTCGGAAACCATCAGTGCCGTGGATATTCCCATCATGCTGATAATATCGGGTTCATTCTCTCCATCCCAGGATAAAACGGTGGCGATGGTTTGTACCTCATTTTTCAGACGGTCGTCGAAAAGCGGCCGGATTGAGCGGTCGATTTGGCGCGCGTTGCATATCGCTTCGTCGGAAGGGCGGGTTTCCCGCTTAATGAAGCGCGGCCCTTTGATTTTGCCCGCGGCGTAGTATTTTTCTTCGTAATCGACCATCAACGGGAAAAAGCCCATGTCGGGTTTTTCTTTTTTGGCCATCACCGCGGTGGTCAGCACTACGGTATCTCCGTAGCGGACGAGCGCCGAGCCGTTGGCTTGCTCGGCCAAGTTGTTCATCTCAATGCTGAGTTCCTTGTCCCCCATCTGGATGGAGAATTTGTTTTGCGAGTTTTCCATGATAATGGAAACTCGAATGTCCGAATGTCCGAAATCCGGAACAATATTCAAATTTTCAAAGTTCAAATGCTCAAAACGAGATTTTTATCCGTTTCGAAAATTTGGTCATTTGAAAATTCGGATTTGTTTCGAATGTTCGAGCTTCGAGCTTCGAATTTCGTTTATATTAGACCTACTGCTTGAATATTTCCTACTGCAATTTCCATATTTCGGCTGCGCCGAATTCATCACTCGTCGGCAGACTTTCGTTTCAAGTATGCCTCCTTGTTCTTCATTCGGCTCGCTCGAAATCTGAAAATTTCGCTACGGAAATATTCAAGCAGTAGGTCTATTATTTCTTTAGTAAGTATTTTTCCGGTTCCTTTTCTATATCTATGAATTCATCGGCGATTTCTTTAAGTTTCGATGAGGCGGACCGGCCGAAAGCGATCACTTCCACCCGTTTCCCCTGGTTTTCAAGGTATTCCACCAGTTGGATGAAATCGCCGTCGCCGGATCCCAGGACGATCGTATCCACTGAAGAAGATATCCTGATGGCATCAACCGTGATTCCCACGTCCCAGTCGGCTTTTTTCAAGCCGTCGTAGTACTCTTGCAGGTCGCGGATCCGGGTTTCGATGCCAAGCTTGACCAACGCCTCAAAAAAAGGCTTTTCCTCCCCGGTTTTGGTGCGGACGACATACGCGAACGCACGGATAAGGTTGCGGCGTCCGACCGCAGCTTTCAATATCTCGCGGAAATTAACGCGCGCCTGGTAAAGGTTGCGCGCCGAATAATAGAGATTCTGCACGTCGATAAGGACCGCGACGCGTTGGGCATTAGGCTGGAATACCATAGTTTGTGTTTACTCTTAAAATAGCAAAGAACCCCGCCGAAGCGGGGGTTCTTTATTTTTTCAATCCAAGCTGTTTCAAAGTCTGCGCGTACTGGTTAACGTTCGTGTCGCGCAAATAATTGAGGAACTTCCGGCGTTTTGAAACCATTTTCAAAAGGCCGCGTTTGGAATGGATGTCCTTGCCGTGCTTTTTCAAGTGCTTTTGCAGGTGGTCAATCTCTTCGCTTAACAGCGCGATCTGTACCCTCGGCGAGCCGGTGTCTTCCTCGTGCAGCTTGTATTTTTCGATCAGCTTGGATTTTTCTTCGGTGGTAAGCATTTTTGTTTTTATTATTTACCGCCAGCTGCGGGATGGCGGGAAACAAACTTAGTTTATTTTCTGCGGAAAATGATTATTTTATGTATTTTGAATTTTACTCATCGTTCATTGGCTCACATCTAATTTACTATTCCGTGCCCCCAGCAGGATTCGAACCTGCAACGAACTGCTTAAGAGGCAGCTACTCTACCGTTGAGTCATGGGGGCGTATTCCATCGGCCAGCCGGTCTTATGGGCAGTTAACATTGTCGAACTTAAGCGGATTGCCGCCGGTATATCCCATTGCCGAGAACATCGTGATCACAATCGCGTATGCTCCGTAAATAAGCACCAGTCCGATGACCGTCATCAGAATGATCTCTTTGGATTTGTCCCAGACTTCGGCATTTTCTCGGTCGATCAGCATTTTGATGCCTGCAATCGCGATAACCAGTCCCGCGCCCAGCGGTACGAACACCATCAGCACGTACAAGATGATGTTGTTTATCAGATTGAAAAGATCGCAGATTCCGCAAAGACGCTGTCCCGCTCCGCCGCATTCCACCAAAGGCGCGGCGTATGCCACGATCCCCGGCAAGGATAATATAGCGGCTAATAATATAGCGGAAAAAAATTTTTTCATCTGCGCGCGATTGTTTTAAATTCCCTCCTGTGCCTCTGGAGGGAATCGAACCCCCGTCCCCGGTTCCGAAGACCGGTACTTTGTCCGTTAAGCTACAGAGGCCAAACGGTACCTTCGATGGAACCTGACGATTATTTTATACCAAAATAATTGAAAAAAAGCAAATTATGGGATATAAGAAAGCGTAAAACGTAAAGCCAGCGGCTTAATTAAGCTAATTTTGAACCTGCGGGTTGAAAGTTTGATTCTTTTTATACCCCGTCAGCTTGCTGCGGGGAACAAAAAGAATGAGGAGCCCTTAGTAAAACTCAAGTAATCTTGGAGGAAACATCCTCTGGTTGCGGCGGGGTTAATACCTCGACGCAAGAACTTAATTTATTGAGTGCTGGAAACGAAAAACAAAAATAAAGGAAAAAAACACTTTACGCTTTTCGCTTTAAGCTTTACGCTATTAAATATGGAAGATTATTTTATTAAAATACCCCGGGAGGTAAAATTCGCGGTCGAAACGCTCCAAGGGGCGGGTTTTGAGGCCTATGTCGTGGGAGGATGTGTCCGTGACCTGTTGTGCGGCAATAGCCCTTCGGACTGGGATTTGGCAACCAACGCGACCCCGGCGCAGATCCAGGCGGTTTTCCCTGATAATTTCTGCGATAACAAGTTTGGTACGGTGACGGCGCGGATTGAGTCAGCTGGCCTTCTTGGGGAAAGCGAGTTTTTTGAGATCGAAATAACTCCCTATCGTATTGAGTCAAAATATACCGATAAGCGTCATCCAGACACAGTGGAATGGGCCGCCAATATTAGCGAGGATCTTTCCCGGCGCGATTTTACGGTTAACGCTATTGCTCTAAGCTATATAAAGGAGGCAAAGTCTGGAAAGCTAAAGACCGAAACGATCGACCTGTTTGGCGGCCGGGCTGATATTAAGGCAAAAACAATTCGCGCGGTCAGGGATCCCAACGAACGCTTTTTGGAGGATGCTTTGAGGATGATGCGCGCGGTCAGGTTTTCTGTTACCCTCGGGAGCGGCTGGAAAATAGAAGAAAAAACTGAGCTTGCGATTTCGGCAAATGCCAAGTGGTTGCGCGAGGTTTCACAGGAGCGGATTCGTGACGAATTCGTAAAGATCGTAGCCTCTCCCCGTGCCGCGGACGGCGTTGAAACATTGAGGAAGCTTGGCTTGCTGGGCTATATCATGCCCGAGCTTTTGGATGCTTATGGTGTCGGCCAGAATAAGCACCATATATATGACTGCTATACGCACTTGTTGAAATCGCTTGAGTTTACCGCCAAGAAAGATTTTAATTTGCATGTCCGGATGGCGGCATTGCTCCATGATATCGGCAAGCCGAAATCAAAGGCCGGCGACGGCCCCGATTCCACGTTTTACAACCATGAAATCATCGGCGCCAAGATCGCGCGCAAAATCCTGCAACGGATGAAATTTTCCAACAAAGACGTTGATCGGATCGTGCATTTGGTGCGTTATCACTTGTTCTATTATAATGTCGGCGAAGTTGGTGAAGCTTCGGTGCGGCGTTTGGTGCGCAATGTGGGCAAGGAAAATCTCGAGGACCTGTTGCAGGTCAGGATGGCGGACCGCATCGGATCGGGTTGTCCCAAAGCCGAGCCTTATAAATTGAGACATTTACGGTATTTAATGGAGAAGGCTTTGCTTGACCCTATTTCGGCAAAAATGATCAAGGTCAACGGTAAGGACATAATGGATATTTTGAACATTCCGCCCGGTCCGAAAGTCGGCCAGGTGCTTGATATTTTGCTGGCGCAAATTTTAAACGACCCCAAGCTTAATGATCGAATTTATCTTGAGGCGGAGATAAGGCGTTTGGGCGGTCTCGGTGAAGCTGAATTGTTGCGCATATCTCAAGACGCGGAAAAGCAAAGGGACAGCGTTGAAGTAAAACGCGATCAAATGACAAAGAAAAAGTATTGGGTGACGTAGGAGGAACGCATTTCCGGAAGGGTTTCATTAGACAAATTCCCTTGCTGCGCTTCGGGACCGGGCAATTTGCCTGCGGATCCTAACGAAACCCTTTCGAAAATGCTTAAGGAGGAAAGAATAGAATGGATGCAAATAGGAGAACGTTTACAAAATGAAGAATATCAAGTAGAATGCTATTGTCGCGGAACGTACAATTCGCTGGAGCGAATTTACGTTCCTAGCAACGTAAAAATTACCCGGCAATTTTGTACGTCGCGGGGAGGAGTATGCCGGTAGTACGCACGATTCGGGTTCGTGCAGACAGGGTCCGATTCCCTGCTCCCCGACAAATAATAAAATTGGACGTTAACGCGTCCTTTTTTATTCTTTTTATACCCCGTCAGCTTGCTGCGGGGAACAAAAATAATGAGGAGTCCTTAGTAAAACTCAAGTAATCTTGGAGGAAACATCCTCTGGTTGCGGCGGGGTTAATACCCCGACGCAAGAACTTAATTTATTTGTGCAGGGCAAGGGCGTCCCTCCTTATCGCGTGAATTTGCCGGCTTCATTTTTGCGAAAATATATTGTTCATGTTTGGATTATTTGTTAAACAAAAAAAAGCCCTTGTGGGCTTTTTTTGTTTGGTTTAGTTGATGAGGGGTATCTGCGTTTCGGCAGGCGTATTGCTGTCTTGCATGGTTGCCGGGAATCTGTTTTCCTTCACGCCTTGCTGATAGATTTCTTTTATTTGCGGCGCGAACATGATTAACAATCCCGCGATCACCGCGATCACCGCCAGTCCCAATCCCGCGATCGCAATATAAATATTTTTTTGTCCGGCCTTGGCCGCTATCTCCACATCACCTTTTATTTTCCGAATATAATCAAATACCAAATAGAAATAAATCAGCCATAATGGAGAGATCAAAAAAGTTACGATTAGCGTGATTATCTGGCCGCTGCCGGAACCCTTGAGTGGATCGAGCAAGGCGCTAAAAATGTACGACACGATGCTTCCTGACAGCGTCAGTAAAAAGATTTTCCAAAATATTCCCCGCGCATATTCGCGGCTTTTCAATAATGCGTCGAATCCCCTTTCTTTGCCCGTTACGACAAGATAACGAGCGCAGAAAAACCAAACCGAAAAAATTATGCCTGGGATTATGAATAAAACGGTGCCGGCAAAAATCATTAGACCCGAAGCCAAGGTTATCCATAAAAATGGAATGGCGTAAGGTTTGGCGCGTTTCAATGCTTCACGTATGCCAAATGATTCTAGCTTGTCTCGCAACACAATAATCATTGCCGCTCCGACCCATGAGGATGCGTATACTATGAGGCAAATTGCCATAGCTCCAGCAATAATTATTATAGCTATGCCTGCCAAGGCATTCTTACTTAACGCGCCAACGATAGTAGATAGCGTTCCGATAACAGCGAATAACAACGCTGCGGCGATGACGAAACCGAAAGAAACCAATTCGATCAATAACAGAGTTTTCCATTTTTGTCCGTAAATGAAAAACGATTCTTTCATTAACGAAAAAAAACCGGGCATTTTGGCAACGCTGATGAAGGTTTGTGCTGTTTGTTCCATATTTATTTTTTTTACCCGCCAGAGTGCCAAAATTGATGGTTTGCCGGCTGTTCGGAGCTTTACTCCGTGGTAGTTTATTGATTTATTATATCCGCACGAACGGCGTGTATGCAATATCGCGCCATTGATGTTCAGTCGCCAGACAGAGAGGCAAAGATTAATCCACTAGACTAAATCCATTGTCGGACGTAGATTAGTCTTTTGCAAAAAAAACACATTTTGCGTAAACTATATTTAAACGGCACCAATAAACATATTAAATATATGGACATGAATACAAACGAAAACGGAGAAGATTATTTGTTGACTCTTTTCGAGACGTGCGAAATTCTCGGTAAGAGTTCGCGCACGGTAACACGTTACGTGCACCGGCACATGCTGCACCCGCGCGGGATCAAGAGCCGCCAAGGTACTCTGGAATATCGTTTCAGTAAATCCGAGGTTGAAGCGATGCGGTTAAGACAGAACGAACTGGGCCAGTTTAACAATTACATTGGTCAGAACCAAATGCCCCGGTCGCAGGCGGCTTCGTTTGCGAACCTTACTTATCCGCCCGCGGTCAGGCAGTCGGTTTCGTTCGCCATTCCCGGTGTTTCGTTTCCGATTGTTGAGAATCCGTCTGGTGCGATGCGGCCGGCTGACGTGGCGTCGCAAATTAAACCGGAAAAAATCCAAGAAACTGTGGTGGAAAAAAGACCCGAACCCGAGATAGTGAAAAAAAATAAAACAGAAGAAACTTTCAAATTGCCGCCGGTTGAAAGCCCCGCCGCCAGGAATCGCAATGATGATGACGAAGGTATCATTACCATTTTAAAAGAAACGACCGGAATGTTGCGCGACCAATTGAGGGTTAAAGATGACCAGATAAAGAATTTGGATGATAAGATCGGGCAGCTGATCGAAAGGAATCGCGAGACCAATATTCTGTTGAAAGGTTTGCAAGACAAAATGGTTTTGCTTGAAAAACCCAAGGCGAAAAATGTTGATCGTGTTGAGCGGGCTGACCGCAGCCAAGTGAGCCAACCGGTTCAGGAAAACATAAATAATGTCACCCAAGATGAGCCGCAGCGTCCGGTGCCAATGCCGAAAGATACCAGGGTGAGCGAACCGGTAAGGATTAACGTTTACGGCGGCAAATTGTCGGATGCTCCATCAGACACAATAGCCAAGGTTGATTCGGAAGAGGCAATGCCGGATGACTACTATAGCCAAAGGCAATCCGATGAACCGGAGAAAAAAGGGTTGTTCGGCAAACTTTTTAGGTAGAGTCTTAAAAACAGCTTTTCTAAAAATGAAAGGCTGTTTTTTTTGTCCACTCGTTAAAATTTTACATCGTTTTTTTCTGACACTGTAACGGCAAGTGACCAAACTTTTTTATGGGTGACGGAAGACGTTTTGCGGCGGTTAGAGGCTCTTTTGTTTACATTGCGTGGCGATCGTATTGAGTAATTGCGGGCGATACTTTAAGATTAGAATAACAAAACCTGTTATTCTAAACCAATGGAATAACGACAGACCTTATTCTATCCGCAAAACTAAGTTTTTAAAGAAGCAAAAAACAAATGGCAAAATCATTTAATATTATTCCGCAACTGCCGCCGCGAGTAAACTATGAACCGCTGATCCGGGTTATCGGGGAAGCACATAGCGCGATTGGCGAACTAAACGGTTTGCTGAAAAAAAATATTCTGAGCCCGGAATTATTGGTGACGCCGCTGCTGACAAAAGAAGCTGTCTTGAGCTCGCGCATCGAAGGTACGCAGGCAACACTGGAAGATGTTTTTGAATATGAAGCCCAGGGCTCGACCCGCCAGACAAACGATAAGGAACGCGACATCGCCGAGATCATTAATTACCGCCGCGCGATGAATTTTTCGATGGAAGAATTGAAGACCAAATCGATCAACCAAAGCTTTGTCAAAAAGATCCATTATCTTTTGCTTGATTCGTCCCGGGGCGCGGATAAGGACCGCGGCAAATTCAGGACGGGGAAAGTTTACATCGGCATGCATGGCGCGCCGATCGAAGAGGCGAGCTATGTGCCGCCGTCGCCCGAATCCCTATCGGGCCTGGTCGCGAATTGGGAAGAATATGTCGCTTCGAACCGGGAAAAGGACCCGTTGGTGCAGATCGGGATCGCGCATTATCAGCTGGAGGCGATCCATCCTTTCCGCGACGGCAACGGCCGCGTGGGCCGGCTTTTGATACCGCTGTTTTTATACCAGCGCGAGATGCTGTCTTCACCGCTTTTATATATCAGCGAATATTTCGAAAAAAACCGGCGCGATTATTACGATTGTTTGCGCGCCGTCACCGAGAGAGGCGATTGGGAGGGATGGTTGAAATTCTTTTTGCTGGCGCTGATAACCCAGTCTTTGAAAACGCAAACTTCGATATTGAAAATCATGTCTTTGAACGAGCGTTTGAAAAAAGAAATAGTCGAATCCAATTCGGTGTACGCGGCGAATCTTCTGGACTTTATTTTTTCCTCGCCGGTGGTGACGTTCGCGAAAATAAAAGACAAATTGAAAACAAAAAATCCGCAAACGATTTATAATCTTCTGGAAAAATTCACGCAGATGGGGATATTGAAAGAGGAGCCGGGGAGGAAGCGCAACCGAATTTTCGTGTTCCAGGAATTGCTTGATATTCTTAGATGACGATTGTTTTATTGTTGGTATTTTGTTAAGATTCCAATACGAAATTGATCGTTAAACCTAACTAAAAATATGGAAAATATAAAAAAAATCGTTAACTTTTTATTTGAACTGGCCGGAGCGAAAACGACCCCGCGGAGCGGGTGGCAAAGGATCGGCATAAAAGCGCCCGAATCTTTGGCTGACCATTCGGCGCTGTCGGGCCAGATCGCATATGTTTTGGCATTGATGGAGGGCGCTAATCCTGACCGGGCCGCGGCTCTGTCGATTTTTCACGATACGGCTGAGCTGCGCGTTGGCGACCGGAATTGGGTAACTCGAGCCTATTGCGCCGATAGCGGCCGGATGAAGGATGAAGCGACGAATGACCAGCTGTCCGGCGTGCCGGGCGAGACGCGGATGAAAGAGCTTTTCGATGAGATGAATGAACGCAAAACAAAAGAATCCCAAGTTGCGTCTGATGCGGATTTGTTGGACATGGCTATCCAGTCAAAGATTTACGCGGAAAACGGAAACAAAAAAGCCTTGTTGTGGTTTGAAAGCATCAAGACCGATTTCAATACCGGGTCGGCAAAAGAAATTTATTCTTCGCTGGGGGTTGCCGGCATTGAAGACTGGTGGATGGAATTGGAATCAATAAAGGAAAAGTTCGGATCGCCGCGCTAAAAATATTCGAATGGACAACAATAATATCGACCAATTCATCAAACATTCCGCCGAATTTGAAAGGGCGGGGGATTTGGAAAAGGCTTTGGAAAGTTACAGCCGGGCGCTGGATATTTTGGTTACCCGCGCCAAGGACCATGCCCAGCTTGCCGGTCCGGGCGTTGTTCCGGCGGTGGTCGGGACCGGGACGATCTCCGAGCAATATTTGGAAAAATTTAACGAGTACTTAAGGAAGGATAAGGCCGCCGCGGAAATCTCCTACGGCATGGGATTGCTTTTCGCCAAGATGGGCAATGAAGCGAGCGCTCGCGCTTTCTTTGAGCAGGCGATCGACCTGACGCCGGAAGGAGTGGTTTATGATGCGCCTCATATCGGGCTTGGGGCTCTAAAAAGTTTCAGGTAATCATCTGCCCTTAATTTAGTGGACTTTCCACGTTTTTTTTGTTATTATACTGGCGTTTGTGTTTTTTGGCCCCATCGTCTAGTGGTCAGGACGTTGCCCTTTCAAGGCGAAAACGCGGGTTCGATTCCCGCTGGGGCCACGTACAAAATTGCTAAGCAATTTTTACGTGGCTAAAACGTAAAAATTTTCTTTGAAAATTTTGTACGTTTGCCACGTTTAAGCAATATTCTCATGTACTATGTGTACGTCCTTAAAAGCCTGCGTGATGGCAGTTTTTACATTGGTTATACTTTCGATCTAAAAAGGCGTTTCAAAGAGCACAATGAAGGGGAATCGATGTTCACAAAAAATAAGCGTCCATACGAATTGATTCCGAGGTAGACCCCGGGCTTGCCCGGGGAACCGACGGAATGAGGATTCCAAAGGAAACATCCTTTGGCCGCCAGGCGTGGTTTCAGACCACGTCGGGCGGAATACCTCTTAAAATATATTTTTGATATTCTATGAAGCATTTGTTGATCGAAAAGACGCCGAATCGAGGGAAGAATACCTAAAGAGCGGTTGGGGATGGCGTTCGATAAAAAAGATATTAAAAAATTATTTTGATAATGCTAATCTTTGATTATGGCTGTCGACTATCTTAACTTATCCCGTGCCGAAGACTTTAAAAGCCGCTGGCAAAAAGGGTTTTACCGTTTTTTGGAAATGTTGCCCGGAGTCCTTTCCTGGGCGACACTCATATTCGGTTTTGTTTTCTCCCGTTGGCTGCCTTTCGCGGTGGCGGTTTTTATTATCGCGTTCGATTTTTATTGGCTATGCCGGGTTTTGTATTTGGCGGCGCACCAAATCGCCAGTTATAAAAAAATGGAAGCGAATAAAAAAACCGACTGGATAGCGAAGCTGAAAAAAGAAAAATCCGCCGAATGGGGGAATATTTATCATTTGATTATTCTGCCTTTTGCCAGTGAAGGCAGGGGAGTCGTTGAGGCGACGCTTGATTCGCTGGTTTTGGCTAACTACCCGAAAGACAAAATTATCGTGCTGATGGCGTACGAGGATTTGCCGGGCGCACGCCAGGTGCTGGCCCAGATCGAGCCGGAATACCGGTCGAAGTTTTTCGCTTTCTGGTCGGTTGCCCATCCCAAAGGCGTGGAAGGGGAATTGCAAGGGAAGGGCGCGAACGTCAATTGGGCGATAAATGTAGCGAAAGAAAAGCTATTGCCTGGGCTTGGCATACCTTTGGAAAATATCGCCGCGTCGCTTTTCGACATTGACACCAAGCCTTACCCTGACTATTTCGCGTGCCTGGCCTGGTATTATTTGGACGCGCCGGATCGTTTGCGCAAGAGCTATCAGCCAATCCCGGTATACAACAACAATATTTGGGATGCCCCTCTTGTGAGCCGCATAATTGCCACCTCATCGACGTTTTGGGAAATGATGCAGCAAGAGCGGCCTGAGCAGCTTGTGACCTTCTCAAGCCATTCTATGCCCTTAAAGACGCTTCTGGATGTCGGTTATCCTTATAATGTGGTTTCCGACGATTCCCGTATTTTTTGGCGGGCATATTTCAAATACAAGGGTGATTATAAAGTGGTGCCGCTTTACTATCCGGTTTCCATGGATGCGGTTTTTGCAAAATCATCTTTCCAGACGATGGTCAATCAGTACAAACAGCAGCGGCGCTGGTCGTGGGGCGTCGAAAACCTGCCTTATGTTTTTTTCAATTTTTTCATGAATCCGGCCAGCGCGAAAATAAAATTACAGGAAAAGCTGTTTCACATTTTTACGATGTTCGAAGGTTTTTGGGCCTGGGCGACGTGCTCGGTTTTGACGTTCGGGCTGGGGTGGTTGCCGTTGTGGCTCGGGGGCGAAAGTTTTAATGAGACGCTTTTTGCTTATAAATTGCCTGTAATTACTTCCGTTATCATGACCTCGGCAATGGTGGGCATGGTGGTTTCGGCGATAATCAGCATGCTTTTGTTGCCGCCCCGTCCCAAGAATTACGGCCGCCTGCGCCATCTCTCGATGCTTTTGCAATGGCTTTGCCTGCCGGTGACACTGATATTTTTTGGATCCATTCCGGCTCTCGAATCCCAGACCCGTTTGATCATAAACAAGCCGCTTGGCTTCTGGATCACGGAAAAGCCGGGGAAGAAGTAGAGCTAACAATCGCTTTAAATTAAAATAATAAACCGGAGTAAAATCCAATGGTTTTAAACTCTTATCTGGAGGTGGTTATCGCGGCGGTGATTTGGGGATCGGCCGGTGTTTTTGTAAAGTATTTGGACTTGCCCCCGGCAACGCTTTCATTTTTTCGCTTGGCGGTGCCGAGCGCGCTTTTGCTGGCTTTTTTCGCCGCGAAGGGAATCCGGCTGTTCAGAGGCAATAACAAATTGATCCTGTCGGCATCGTTGCTGAATGTTTTTAAAACACTCCTTTATTTCGTCGGATTCACTTATACATCCATTGGCAATGCCGTTATCGTGTTTTTTACCTGGCCGATTTTTGCCGCTCTTTTGGAAATCGCATTTTTAAAAGAGAAGATGACAAAGAAGAATATGGCTTTACTTTTTGTGGCATTCGCTGGAATTGTGTTGGTATATTTGAACCGGAAATTCAGTTTTTCCGACCAGGATTTTATCGGGATGGCGGCGATGACCCTTTGTTCTTTGGTGAATGCCGCATCAATGGTCATTTTCAAAAAAGTCAGTGCGGGTTATTCCAAATGCGAAATGATTTTTTACCAGAATATCTTGGGCGCGGCCGTGTTTTTACCTTTTGTGTTCGTGTATCCGGCGCCGAGTTTTTCACAATCGGCCGTGGCAATAATTTATTCGATCCTGGTCGGGATCATTGGGTTCGTGCTTTATTTCTCGGCCTTAAGCAAAATAAAAGTTTCGACCGCGTCTTTCCTGACGTATTTCGAACCGGTCAGCGCGATCTTGCTCGGCGTAATTTTGTTCAATGAAAAAATGAGTTGGAACATGGCTGTCGGAGGCTTGCTGATCGTCGGTTCGGCAATTTTTTTGAAAAAAGAATAGAAAAAATTTTGTAGCTTATGCGATATATCTAATTTTAATCCGGCGGATGCGGTATTGTTTTACGACGTCGAAATTGGAAAGCAAATTAAATGCGTGACTGCGGGCATGTTATAATTATTATTGCCACATTAGTGCTTATAAAAAATTGTTTAATTTCATAAAAAATGGAAAGACCTAAAACCGAATCAGATATTTCGGAAGAAAACGCCGAAAATGAGACGATAGGTGAAAAAAGGGACAGGCTAGAAGGATTTACCGTTGTCGATGAAGGTTTTCGAAAGGTAATCATTACCAATGATTTGCGGGAAAAGCAGGATCCTGAAAGATTGGTGAATTTGAAAAGAATAATGTATGTCATTGTTAAAGAAAGAGAGGAAGAGCTGAAAATATATATCGGGGGAGAGAAGAAATTGGCGAAAAACAAGGAAAATTGCAACAGACCGCGCAACCTCGATGTTGCTCCGGCGAGATATGACCGGAACACGGGGCAGTTGTGGTTGTATAACGAAGAACCCGAGAGGCATAAGCAGCATTTGAGCGAAACGATCAATCGAAAGAAAGACGCGTTTCAAGAAGCAGTGGCTATCAAATTTGAGAAGATAAGGAAGATTAAGGAGAGATTAGGTTTTAAAAAAACGGCCGATTAGGTCGTTTTTTAAAAATTATTCCAGATGCGCGCGGTCGCGGAAGTGCTGGATGCGGTTGCGGAGTTGGGGATGGCGGATGAGGGTCGGGTCGTTGGCCAGGACCGCTTTAGCGGCATTCCGGGATTTTTCGACAAGGAAAACGTCGGCGAGCGAGGCCATTGCCAGGTCGGGCGCGCCCCATTGTTGGGAACCGAACACTTCGCCCGGGCCGCGGATCTCCAGGTCTTTTTCGGCCAGGTCAAACCCGCTGTCGAATTTTAACATCGCGCTCAGGCGACGGGTGGGGTAGTCGGAAAACAGAAGACAATACGATTGGTGTTCGCCCCGGCCTACGCGGCCGCGGAACTGGTGCAATTGCGCCAGGCCGAATTTATGGCTGCCTTCGATGGCCATGACTGTGGCGTTGGGAATGTCGATGCCGACTTCGATCACCGAGGTTGAAACCAGGATGTCGATCAAGCCGTCTTTGAGTTTTGTCATCACTTCTTCTTTTTCCTGCACTTTCATTTTGCCGTGCATCATGCCGACGCGCAATTCCGGGAAGATTTCTTTCGACAGTTTTTCGTATTCAACTTTCACGGCTTTCACCGCGTCGGCTCCGGACCAATCGGCTTTCGGGTCGAACAAAATTCCATCCCGTTTTATTTCGGGTTTGTCAACTTCAGTATCTTCGATGCGCGGGCAAATGACAAACGCTTGCCGGCCCGCTTTTATTTCTTTGCGGATCATTTCGTAGGCTTTCGCGCGGTCGTCGGGCAGGATTATTTTTGTTTCGATCCGTTTCCTTCCCGCGGGCATTTCGTTGATCAATGCCAGATCAAGATCGCCGTAAACCGTGAGCGCCAGGGTGCGGGGGATCGGCGTGGCGGTCATCGAAAGCAAATGGGGAACCAAGGATTTTTTCGAATTCGATTTATTGTTTTTCGCGAGCGCCGCGCGCTGGTCGATGCCGAAACGGTGCTGTTCGTCCAATACCACCAGGGAAAGATTTTTGAATTCCACACCTTTTTGTATCAGGGCGTTGGTGCCGATCAAGATGGCAACGTCGCCGTTTTTTGTCTGTTCCAGTACCGCGGTTTTGGACGCGGATCCGTAGGAAGAAAGGGCGGAATTTTTACTGCAAAGCAACCCGATCTCGATATTGAACGGCGCCATCATTTTGGTGAAGTTCGCGTAATGCTGCTGCGCCAAAATTTCCGTGGGCACCATGATCGCGGTTTGCGATCCGGCCTTGGCCGCGGCAAGCGCGGCGATCATCGCCACGATGGTTTTTCCCGAACCGACATCGCCCTGGAGCAGGCGGTTCATCGGCCGCGGTTTTTCCATGTCTTTCAATATCCGGAAAGTTGTCTTGCGCTGGGCTTGCGTGAGTGTGAAAGGCAGCGATTTTACGAATTCCTGGATGAGCGCCGCGTCGAAGGGGATTGATAGAGCTTTTTCGTTGTTGAGCCGCACGCGCTCGCGCAGGACCGCCAGCTGGATGAAAAATAATTCTTCGAATGCGAAACGTTTGCGCGCGCCCGCGGCGAATTCTTCCGACTCGGGGAAGTGTATTTGTTTTATGGCATCGGTCCACGGCATGAATTCATAAGAGTCGATTAAATTTTCGGGCAGGGGGTCGGGCATTTTTGAATATCCCGCCAGAAGCGGCTTGATGATGTAGCGCAACCAGCGGCTGGAAACGCCCGCGGTTTCCGGATACACCGGCACGAGGCGGCCGGTGTGGGTGTAGTCTTCTTCGGTTTCGAAACTCTCGCGCACCTTTTCGTACATCGGGTTGGAAAGATATTTGGCGCCTTTCCTGTCCACCAATTTTCCGGCCAGGCAAACCACAGTGCCTTTTTTGAGAGTGTTGGCCAGATAAGGCTGGTTGAACCACAAAGCTTTCACCGTTCCGGTGGCGTCTGTTACCATGGCTTCGATGAGGGTCATGTGGCGTTTCCAGATGCGGATGATCTTCAAGTTTTCGACGGTTCCCTGGACGCAGGAAGTTTTATCGACCTCCAGCTCGGAAATATTCGTGCGCGAAGAGAAATCCTGGTAACGTGTTGGGAAGTGGTAGAGCAGGTCGCGCATCGTCAAAATCCCCATATTTTTCAATCGGGTTTTATAGGCCGGGGAAACGCGCGTAAATTTTTCTATCGGAGTGTCAAAATCCATATTTTACCTCTATTCTATCAAAGTAATGCTATAACAAATAGCAAAAAAGGTAAATTTGCTTATGGTTTAAAATAATTTGATAAAATGCTAATATTGCCCCTAAGGAATTCTCTGAGCAAATATTTATGAATAATAAAGACAATTTAATAAGCGATTATAAATCCAATAGAGGTTTTTATGAAGCGTTTACTGGGAAGGTTAAAGATTTGATAGTCACGATTCTGGAGGAGGCAGGAGTTCGTCAACACACTGTTGTGTGTAGAACAAAAGCGGTTGAAAGCCTCCAGCACAAAATAGAAAAATCAGATAAGGAATATAGTGGCTATGATGAAATTACAGATTTGTCGGGGGTTAGGATCATCTGCTTGTCTCAGCTTCAGGCAAAGCGTGTTGCAGAAGTTGTGAGGCATAATTTTGATGTGATTGACAAACTTTCTGTCGATAAGATTGAAATTTTGGATGCCGATAGATTTGGTTATCTTTCGTTACATTATGTTGCGAAAATTAATCAAGACAGAATAAAATTACCAGAATACTCAAAATACAAAGATTTGTTGTGCGAAATCCAAATAAGAACGTTGTTGCAACATGCGTGGGCGGAAATAGAGCATGATCTTGGTTATAAAGCGGAAGTTGCAATTCCGAAACAGATTAGGAGGCGGTTTTATCGCTTGGCAGGATTATTGGAGCTTGGGGACGATGAATTTGATAAAATAATAAATGAAGCAAGTAATTATTCAAGAAAAATAGATGAAGAAATAAGCAAATCACCTGAAAAAATTGGTATCGATATTGTTTCGCTGAGGTTGTTTATAAAGAAATCGGTGGATGTGGCGCGCATTGACCAAAAAATAGCGACAGGGTCAAATTGCAAAATATTTAATGATAAAATCGATAAATTCGATAGAAATGCGCTTCTCGCAAGACTAAAAGTATTGCGTATAGGCACAATTGATGAATTGGAAAAAAACTTAAAAGAAAACGAAAAATTAATTATAGAGTCAGCAAAAATTTGGCTTAAAGGGATAGAGCCAGGGAGTCTTATCGTCGAGGGTGTTTCAATTTCTTATCTTACTAATTTACTTGCGATAAGGTCTAAAGACAGCGAACAAATAAAGCAGTTTGGATTGCGCAGCGGGGTTCAAGTGGATAAAATCGACGATTGGACTAAGAGAATGATTAGAGCTGCTAAGATTTTGTTTCCTGATGACAAAATTATCTAATTATGAAAACGACTTTTTGCCGGGTGAATACGGTCGATGAACTAAGGCTTGACGGCTTGCTGTTCGAGCCGGAGCATCAATCTAAAACCGGGATGTTGCATTTGCACGGACGGGCAGGTAATTTTTATGCCAACCAATTGTTGGGCATGATGGCGGATGTTTATACCAAAGCCGGGTTTGCGTTTTTGAGCGTGAACACGCGGGCGCATGACCACATCGCGGATTTTCGGATTGGCCAGTCCGAAAAGTTGCGGCGCATCGGTTCGGCATTTGATGTTTTCAAAGAGTGTGTTTTCGATATCGACGCGTGGCTGGAATTTTTCCGGTCGCTCGGTTACGAGAAAATAATTTTACAGGGCCACAGCCAAGGCGGTTCAAAAGCAGTTTATTTTTTAAACGAAAAACCGCAGCGCGATATTGTCGCGCTGGTGCTGGCGTCGCCCGCGGACGCGGTTGGACTATTGAAAAAACACGACATCAAAAATTTTGAAAAAAATTTGGCAATTGCAAAAGATTTGGCGGCGCAGGGTAGGGGAGACGATTTGTTGCCCGACAAGATTCGCCAATTTTATTACGTCTCGGCAAAAAGCTTTGTTGGCCAGTTCGGTGAAAATTCCGCGGCCAATATTTTCCCGATTTTTGATAACGGGAATTTTGGAAAATTGGAGAATATCAAAGTCCCGGTCTTGGTATTTTACGGCAGCGAAGAAGACACAATCATTAAATTCGCCGGAAACCGATTTGGGAATTATCGCCGGGCATTTTAAAAATCCGAAATCAAAAACATTCATCATCGACGGCGCGAACCACACCTATCTTGGTTATGAAACCAAGGCCGCGGAATCGATCGCCGGTTGGATAAAAGAAATCTTATGATATGCAAGAGATTATTTACAGAAAATCAAACGAAAAAGACTTGCCGCAAATATTGGAGTTATTGAGGGTGTTTGATTTGAACGCGTCGAATATTGTTGCGGATGGTTTTTGCGTGGCGGCGGATGGCGCGCGAGTTTTGGGTTGTGCCAGGATAATCGAACTGAGCGACGGCAATGTCGAGTTGGCGAGCGTTGCGGTGGCTGAAGACCGTAGAAAAATGGGGATAGGGGGCAAGCTGATACAAACCCTTCTTTTAAGTGAAAACCGTCGTCCGGTATATTTAATGTGCCGGAGGTCTAACCAACAATTTTATGAAGAGCTGGGTTTTAGTGAAATAAAAGATGATTTGCTGCCGCCAATTTATAGGGATAAAGTTAAATCAAAAAAGGGTGAAGTAAAAGTTGACGGACTTGCGATGATTAAAGAATTATAAAAATATGTTTGTAATCAAAGAACCGGAAAATTATAGTTTTGATAAGATTGGGCACAAGGGAAAAATTTTCCCGACGACAGAGCTTACCAATAAAACGCAATTTGTTTTGATGGAAGTTGAAAATAAACTCGAAATTACGCTTTCTCAGAGCGAGTGTGATTTTTGTTATTACATTTTAGAAGGTCGAGGGTATTTTGAAATCAACGGGGTACGTGAGGAGTGCGCGGTAGGGGATTTAGTCGTGATTCCGGCAGGCAACAAATTCACCTTTGGCGGCAAAATGAAAATGCTTTTGAACAGCACCCCGCCGTGGACCGAAGCACAGGAAGAGACGATAGAATGACGATAATTTTAACCAATATAAAAACAGAGGCAAGGCTTCTGTTTTTGTTTGGGGAATAAAAATGCCGATGGTATAATATTTTAATAAACAAATTTATATGACAAAGATTAAAAAATTCATTATTTCGGGGTTGTTTGCCGCGATGTTGTGTTTTTCGGGCGCGGATTCCGTGGCCGCTATTTCAAATACCGATCTGTATTACCAGATGCAAAATATCCAGAGGCAGATCCTATTGCTAAGGATACAGTATATCCAGGCGCGGATCGCCGAATTGCAAAAGCAGCTGAAAGATCTTCTTGCGAACACCTATGTTGATATCATTTACCCCAACGGCGGGGAGAAGTTGGAAAACCACAATTGTTACGATATCCGCTGGGATTCAAAGAATGTCGAAAACGTAACGATCAAATGGGAAGCCAATGGTGAAGAGAGGGTTCTTGTGAATAGTACGCCCGCTTCGGATGGTAAGTTCAAGTGGTGCACCGGCAATGTTTCCGGCGATGACTTCCGGATCAGGATATCCGATGCCGCCAAATCCAGTGTCAGCAGCGAAAGCAGCAGCGACTTTTTGGTATTCGATAATTCCGACGGCCAGCATTGTTCCGATGGCACGGTTTTCTGGAAGTGCTCGACCGACAAGCCCAAGCTTTGCTTCGGCGACATGGGTTTGGTCGACGCGTGCAACAACTGCGGCTGCCCAGACGGCCTTTCCTGCAAATCGGACAGCAAATGCCGGTAATATCATGGCCTTGGGGGAAGGTAGCTAAACAAAAATATGGATGTCTCTGAATTTCGATCAAAAGTAAAACCGGATATAAAAATATTCATTGATGGCGGGGAATACCTCGTTAGGGAAGTGGTAAAATTCCGGCTTTCCGACGGTAGTTTTTATATCAAATGTTTTTTAAACGACGGATATGTTTTGGCGGATGATTTGAATGAAAATTGTTTTCTGTTGGTCAAAGAGGTTGAAACCGCGTTTGGCTTGCCGTATCCCGAAAATCTTATTTTTGATGGGAAAGAGTTTGGGTTTCTCTATGATGCTCATGCCGTCGCCGAAGAGACGTGGGGTGAAGAAATTTTTAAAAAGGGAGACTCGGAAAGATTTTGGGATTATAAGGCGAAAGATGGCGGTTATTTGAGTTTGGGCATTAATGATACGACAGGGGAGAAGCTGGATTTTTATGGAAAAATAATCGCCGGCGATGGCGTAAATTTTTAACAGTCGATACTAACGGTTTAATGCGGATGTAATGCCTCGGCTGTTACGTTGTTCATAGCTGGTTGAAAATTAGGAGGTTGATGCTCTGGTCAAGATTGTTTGTTCCGTATGCAGCGCCGCGGCGATAGCGGGCGATGTTGGCGGTAGAATTTTTTCACAGGTCGATCGAATAATCCATGAAAACGGATACAGCCGTTTTGATGCCGAAACAAAAATAGAATTAATTTTAAGCGATGCCCAGATGGAGAATGTTAGAAACCAAATGGGCTGGAAGTTGGGGTATCTTGGACTAACCATAGACGGAGAAGGTTGGATCATCGGGGCGAAAGCTCTTTTTGTTTAAATTTAAAATAGTGTATTCAATGATTATTTGTATGCATGGCGGATGTTAAAAATTTATGAATGAGGTTAAAATAAAATAATAATTTAAAAAACGAATAACCATGTTTGAACTTTTTATTTTCATCGTGATCCTGGCGGTGTTCCTGTATTCGAAGGACCGCGCCGATAGATTAAGGGACGAGATCAGCAATCTGCGGGCGAGGATGGGAATAAAAGGGGAGGTACCGGCACAAACGGAAATGCCGGCGCAAACGGCGCCGTTTGAAGAGCAGGCGCCGCGGCCGGAAATGGCGGCGATTGAAGTGATTGAGACCGCCGAAGCGATTGAACCGGCGCAAGAAATCCCGCGTATGCCGGTTCTTGGTGAAACCCCGCGCGTTTTGGAGCCGGAACCTGTGATAAAAACAGAGATCGAAAAGCGGCCCGATGAAAATTTGGAGTTCAAAATCGGCAGCAAGGTGTTCACCGGAGTGGGCGTGGTCGCGGTGATTTGTGCCATCGGTTTTTTCCTGCGTTACGCGTTCGAAGTCAATTTGATCAATCAATTCACCCGCGTGGCGCTGGGCGTGGTCGCGGGTTTGATCCTTTTGGCGATCGGTGAATTTACGCGCAAAAAGTATCCGAATTACGGTCAGGCGCTCACGGGCGGAGGGTTGGGGGTCTTGTACGTTTCCTTTTACGCGGCTTTCAATTTTTACCAGCTGATGGCCCAGCCCGCGGCGTTTTTTGCGATGATCATGGTAACCGCGGTCGGGATATCGCTGTCGTTGCGCCAGAATTCAATGGCGTTGGCGATGTTCGCCCAGATCGGCGGATTCCTCACTCCGCTGTTGATCAATAGCGGCAGCGGCAGTCCCCATATCCTTTTCCTCTATGTGATATTACTTGATATCGCGGTGTTTTTGACCGCTTTCTATAAATCATGGCAGCCGTTGTCGGCGGTAAGTTTTATCGGGACCGTATTGGCGTATCTTTATTGGTATTTCAATTTTTACAATTCTCTCCAATTCACGCCCGCTCTCGGATACTTGAGCTTATTCTTCGTCATTTTCCTGTGTATTCCTTTCATACAATACTTCATTAGAAAAACGGCCGAAAATTCCTGGGATCTCCAACTTTTAATGGGAAATCCGGTTTTCTATTTCGCGATGAGCTACGCGCTTATTAACCCGCTGTATCATGATTTGATGGGCTGGTTCACGATAGTTTTGGGTTCTTTATATTGCACGCTGGCGGTGGTCGTGGGCGGCAAGGATGAGCGGGCGTCGTTGTTCCGCCATTTCCTGTTGACGCCGGGTTTCGTTTTGCTGGCGATCGCGGTGCCGATCCAGTTTGAAGGAAAATGGATCGTGGCCGCGTGGGCGGCCGAAGCGCTCGCGTTCATTGCCACTGGTTTCAGGATAAAGAGCGGTATTTACCGGGCGCTTGGTAATCTTGTGATTTTGCTTTCATTGTTCAGGCTACTGGTTTTTGAGAGCAACTTGCCGGAACACGCAATATTATTACTTAATGGCCGATTCTTGTCATATATCATGTGTTTTGCCGCCGCCGCGGGCGCGGCCTATTTGTACCGCCAGCGCAAGAAAGAAGTGGGCGAGAGTGAATCGTCGGTCTTCTCTTTGCTGCTGCTGGAATCCGCGTTTGCAATCATCGCGGCGTCGGCTTTTGAGGTGCATGACTTTTTCTCCGATTCCGGGAAATGGACGGTCATGGTGTGGGCAGTCGAAGCGCTCGCGTTCATATTCGCCGGTTTCAGGATGAAACTGCCGATTTACCGCGGGGTTGGCCATTGTCTGATCGTCGTATCGTTGATTTGGCTGTTGTTCGAAGGCCACTTGAAGATCGGCGCGATGCCGATATTCAACATAAGGCTTTTGGCTTACGCGGTATTTTTCGCGGTTGCGGTTGCCGCGGCGTATATTTACCGCCGCCGCAAGGGCGAGCTGGGCGAGAGCGAAAGGGCGTTATTCTCTTTTTTGGCTTTGGAAGGCGCGTTTGCCGGCCTTCTCGGGCTGAGCCTTGAGATACACGATTTCTATGAAGGCTATTGGTATCCGATATTGTGGACCGCGGGCGGATTGGCGGCCGGGCTGTTGTCGTTCAGGTTGAAGAGCGCGACGCTTCGCTGTGTCACATATCTCACTTTTATCGCCGCGTTTTTCCACTTGCTTGGTTTCGATACCTATCTTGCGGCGTCCAAGTACGTGCCGCTGTTCAATACGCGGTTGTTCACGTTCATGGTTTCGGCGGTGTTTATCCGGTTCTTCCTTTCCTTGCTGCGCGCTAACAAGGAAAAGGTATCCGGCGAAGAATTCCAACTGTTCCAGCCGGGGCTGTTCATGATGTTCCACTTCCTGATGTTGTGGGTAGCGAGCGCCGAGATCATCAGCTATTGCGACAAGCAAATGCTGGGTTCGTCGAAAGTTGCCGCGGCATATGATTTCGAAAATATCAAAAACGTAATGTTGTCGGCGGCATGGACCGTGTATGGCGTGGTATTGATGGCCGTGGGAATTTTGAAGAAGACGACTTACGAACGCTTCCTGGCGATAACCCTGTTCGGGATCGTGATCGTCAAGGTTTTCCTTGTCGATACCGCGCAACTTGGCAATCTTTACCGATTCTTCTCGTTCATTATCCTGGGTTGTTTCCTGCTCCTGGTCGGTTATCTTTACTACCGCTATCAGGACCGCATCCGCAAATTCGTTAAAGGCGAATAGCCCGGATCAAGGTTTTTTAAAGCTAAAACAAGCAAATCCTCGGCCGGTTTGCTTGTTTCTTTAAAGGCGGGTGCAAAAAATACGATTTCTGTTATTATATTGTTTATCGATTTAATATAATTAAATATATGAAACTATTTCTAACTTCCGCCGGATTGGTTCCCGAGGTCGCGCAAGAATTTTTGGCGTTGCTGGGCAAGAAGCCCGAGGATGCCAGGATGGTTTTTATCCCGACCGCGGCGAATCCCGAATTGGATCGATGGTATTTAAACAAAGACAAAATCAACATCGCGCAATTAGGAATTATCGCGATCAATGAAGTCGATATTGAAAAGGAAAGCAAAGTATCTCTGGCGCAAAAATTATCCGGTGCGGATATCATCTATGTCGAAGGCGGCAACACTTTTTATTTATTGAAATATGTCCGCGAAAGCGGGTTTAAGGAATTGGTAAAAGAATTTCTGGACAGGGGAGGTGTGTATGTCGGCGTGAGTGCGGGATCGATGATCGCCGGCCCGAACATTGAAACCGCGAATTGGAAACACGCAGACAGGAATGTTGTCGGTTTGCAAGATTTGACGGCGATGAACCTGGTGCCGTTCGCGATCGCGCCGCATATCGATGAGACGAACATCGAAGCGACAAAAGAAGAAGCCGCGAAAGCCGGTTACCCGGTGATCGCGTTAAGCGACAAACAAGCGGTCTTGGTTGCCGGCGACAAAACCCGAATCGTCGGTTCCGGCGAAAAAATGGTTTTTAATGGCAAGATTGATTTGTAAAATCAATTTATGGAAATTAAAATCGCCAAAGGCGATATTACAAAAATAAAGATCGAGGCGATCGTCAACGCGGCCAATGAAACTTTGTCGAGCGGCGGGGGAGTCGATGGCGCGATCCACCGGGCCGCCGGTCCGGCATTGGCGGAAGAATGCGCCAAACTGAAAACCTGCCGTACCAGCGAGGCAAAGATCACCAAAGGTTATGATCTGCCGGCAAAATACGTCATTCATACTGTTGGCCCGGTTTATGGCGAAGGCGCGGGCCGAGAGGCGGAGTTATTGGCAAACAGTTATAAAAATTGCTTGAAGCTGGCAAAAGAAAAAGGTATCCGCTCGATCGCGTTCCCCGCAATCTCTACCGGAGCGTATGGATATCCAAAAGAAGAAGCCGCGCAAATCGCGATTTCGTCCGTCAAAGAATTCGTTTCCAAAAACCCTGAAAGTTTCGATGAGATCTTGTTTGTTTTGATCGATTCCGAAAATTTCGATATTTACAAAAAATCATTGATGGTTAGCTTTTAAAAAATGGAAAATAAAAAAATCATTTGCACGAATAAAGATGGGGAAAAATTCGATGTAGTTGCCGACCAACTCAAATTCCGGCCGTCGGTATATGGTGTTATCGCCAGGGAAGGGAAGGTGTTGTTGGTGCGCCAGTGGGATGGGTATGATTTTCCGGGCGGCGAGATTAATCTTGGCGAAAAAATAGAAAATGCGTTGGTCCGGGAGGTAAGAGAAGAAACCGGGTTCGATGTGAAACCGTTGTGGCTCCTTACGATAGACGACGATTTTCACAAAATGACATTTGGCTATAGCTTTGTCCAGTCGATCCAAGCTTATTATCTTTGTGATATCGTCGGCGGCAAATTGTCGAAAGAAAATTTCGATGTCGGGCAGTTCGAGGATAAATACATGGACTTGGCCGAATGGGTGGATTTGGACGATATTGGTAAAGTAAAATTATTCGATCCGGTCCGCAGCGTAAAGACCAGAATTTTGGATGATCTGCGCCGCTCTTGAAAGTTGTTTTTGTGAAGCTTGAAAGAAATATTAATTATTAAAAAACATGGAATCAACTGCCAGTCTCAATTATTTGGATCGGTTTAGGACGGATTTTCTTGTTTGGCGCCGCGGATTGGCCGGGGCGCAGAGCATTGCGTTGGCTTTAGCATACGCGGCCGCGACCGGGCTCATGGCGCAGATAAGTTTCTATTTGCCTTGGACGCCGGTCCCGGTAACCGGCGAAACTTTCGCGGTGCTGTTGGGAGCGGTGCTGTTGGGCCGGCGGGGCGGATTCAGCCAGATAGCGTATGTCGCGATCGGTGTGGCGGGGATGCCGTGGTTCGCGGGATGGAAGGGCGGCGCGGCGGCGGTCGCCGGACCGGCGGGCGGATATATCATTGGTTTTATTATTGCCGCTTTTTTCCTTGGATATTGGGCGGATAAACATATCGGGACAAGCGGTTTTACGAAAATATTCGGCGCAATGTTTTTTGCCAACTTTGGGATTGTTTACTCGTTTGGCCTGGCGCAACTTTATTTTTGGCTCTCGTTTGTGAAAGGGTCGCCGGTTAATTTAAGCCAATTATTGGCAATGGGCGCAATTCCGTTTTTGGCGGGCGATATTATAAAAATCACGGCCGCGGCCGTTATCGCGAAGGGAGCCGTTCCCGGAGATAAAAAGTAACTCATCACATGCGAGCGAAATTAACCGAATTTAAAAACCAGAAAAATATTATAATTCCAGATTGCGGTAAATTTGGAGCGGTTTTGGATGCGATTATTGCCGCGGGAAAGGAGAAATTGCATATCAGGATGGATTTTGACGGAACGGTGACTGAGGCGGTTGTTGGCGGCAAAAACGTGCCGTCGTTGATTTCGGTTTTGCGCGATGAGAATTTTTTGGGGAAAGATTATTCGCAAAAAGCGCACGCGCTTTACAATAAATACCGGGCGATCGAAATTGATCCGGATATTCCAGATGAAGAAAAAAAATCAGCGATGCGCGAATGGTGGAAAACGCATTTTGATTTGCTCATTGAAAAGGGATTTTCCAAACGCCACATTGAAACGGCGCTGCAGAGCGCGCGCATACGATTGCGCGGCGGATTTACTGAATTTGCAGCATTGCTGGCAAAAAACGATATTCCGTTGGTGATAATGTCGTGTAGCGGTATGGGGGAGGATATGATCAAAATGGTGTTGGAGAAAAACAACGTTCCGTTGGGCAATATTTATATCGTTACCAATCAATACGAATGGAATGATAAGGGCGTGGCGGTTGCAGTTAAAGAGCCGATCGTCCGCGTTTTGAATAAAGATGAAGAATCGATCAGGCGGGTGCCACATGTTTATGAAGTGATAAAAAATCGGCCCAATGTTTTGTTGGTGGCGGATTCGGCCGCCGACATTACCATGGTAAAAGGCGCGAAGATCGGCAATCTTTTGTCGTTTGGATTTTTGAATAATGATGTTGATAAACAACTGGAATCATTTAAAAAAACTTTCGACGCAATTTTATTAAACGATGCGCCAATGGATTTCCTTAATCGTATTTTAAATTTTATTTGCGAATAAAGATTTATGGAAGAAAAAGACGCGCAAGTTATTATTGCCTTGTCGTTCGGGCAGGGGAGAAATAAAACACCCGGAAAAAGCAACGAAGCTTTGGCACGGGTTATCGCGAATTTGGATGACAAATATAATTTGCCGATCGTGGCGCAATGGGAAATCGCGGATTGCATTTCCGGCCGCTTAAGCGAGCCAGGGGATTTGGTTGTGCGCGAGCATCGCGAGAAAGGAAATTATCTTGATACTTACGAAGTTTTAGTGCAAGCCAAAATCCATTGTGATAAGTTCGGCTTTGCAAAAGCGGCTATTGTGGCGCATCCGGACCATGCGCCGCGGTGCGCGGCAGTGGCGGCCAAGATCGGTTTTGATGTTCTGATCGCCGATACAACAGATATTCCGTATGATCCGGAGTCAATACAGGATTGGACAAGAAGCAAGCAGATTTTTACCGAACAATACGAGCCAAAGGCGATGGAATATTACCGCCAAAAAGGCTACTTATAAATATATGGCGGATGAACTGATGGATGTTTGCGACGAAAATAACAATATCGTCGGGCGGTCGATGAAAAGCGAGATTTTGCGCCGCGGTTTATGGCACCGTACGGCCCGGGTTTTTGTCTATAATTCCAAAGGAGAGATTTTGATCCAGCTGCGGGGGAAAGGCAAGGAGTTGTACCCTGATCGTTGGGATGTCGGAGCGGCCGGGCACGTCTTTGCCGGTGAAGATTATATTGATGCCGCGATCCGGGAAGCTAAAGAAGAAATTGGGTTGTCTCTGGCGAAAGACGATCTCGATCTGTTGCTTATGGACAAATTCCAGCAGGTTTGGGGCGAGTTTATCGAAAAAGTTTTTCCCGCCACATATTTGGTACGGTTTGACGGGCGATTGAGCGAATTTATGTTGCAGAAAGAAGAGGTCCAAAAGCTGAAGTTTGTTTTTGTTGATAATCTGGAAAAAGATTTGAAAGAATTTCCGGATAAATATTCGCCGCATCCGGATGAGTATTGGAGCCGGATTATTGAAAGTGTCCGAGAAAAGGCAAAAGTACACAAATAAAAATAGATAAATAAATTAGGAGGGCAGTTAATCTATCGATGCATGGCAAAAGTTTGCCGGGTTGCAGCCGCATTGCCGCCCTCCATTCTCACCGTATGTTATTTCTTGGCCGCAATCCTCGCAAACGCCTGTTTGCATTTCGCGGATTGCTTTGTCGATGGCTTGTTTTGGATCCATGATTATTAGCCAATATATGCACCCAAATATTATTTTTGTCAAATAATGTTACAAAACTTATGAAACCATTGATCGTTTTTTATTCGCTGACCGGGAATACAAAAAAGATCGCGCAAGCGGTCGCGGAAGCGGCGGCAGGGGAGGTGATTGAGATAAAAATCAAGAGGGAAATTCCAGATAAGGGATTTTGGAGGTATTTTTTGATAGGTGCGCAGGCAATAAAAAAACCGGTGTTGCGGCCATTGGATAAAAATCCCGCTGATTACGATTTAGTATTTTTGGGCGGCCCGGTTTGGGCTGGAAATTTCGCGCCCGCAATCCGCTCGTTCTTGTCCCAGGCAAAATTAAAGGATAAAAAAATCGCGCTGTTCTGCGCGCATGGCGGCGAGGACGCGGACCGGGCTTTTATCGGTTTGGAAAAAGAATTGGCGGCCAACGAGATCGTCGGCAAGATCGATTTTAAAATGGACGGGATCACCGAGGCGAAGTTGTCGGATAATTTATGGAAAGCGAGGGAATGGGCGAAAGGAATCGTGGGCAAATAAAAAAATGCGGCGGATTATTAATGAGAAGATGACTCAGTATAATTGCATCTATCGCATTTCCATGTATGGATACAGCATCCGTCGAAGCTGTGTTTCATGGTACCGTTGCATCCTTCTTTTGGACATTTCTTATCGAACATTATTCTACCTCATCTTGAACTGGCTTGAGGTTATCTTTTTTTTCAAAAAAGTCAACTATTTATATTTGAAAAAGATGGAATTTTTGCTAAGGTGGAGGCGTGGGGAATAAGGCGCAAGTGTTTGATGAGGATTGACTTTATCGGACATCTGAAAGGTCAAACCTCCTCAAACCGGAATGCTAAATGTTGGATTTTGGTTTGGAAATTGTTGAATTGAAAATTCATTGGTAATTGGAAATTGAAAATTATGAATACTTCAGAAATAAGAGAAAAATATCTTAGCTACTTCAAGAAAAAAGGACACGCAATAATACCAACCTGTTCTTTGGTGCCGGATAATGATCCGTCAACTTTGTTCACTTCGGCGGGGATGCAGCAGATGATCCCTTACCTTCTGGGTGAAAACCATCCGCTGGGATCGCGGATCGCTAATTCGCAGAAGTGTTTGCGCACGCAGGATATCAAGGAGGTGGGGGACAACCGCCACACGACTTTTTTTGAGATGCTGGGGAATTGGTCATTAAACGATTATTTCAAAAAAGAGCAGATCGAATGGATATTCGGATTCCTGACCAAGGAAATCCGTTTGGATCCGAAAAATATTTATGTCACCGCGTTCCGCGGTTTGGATGAAGCCGGGATTCCCAAAGACGGGGAAACCGCTAATATTTGGAAACAGCTTTTCGCGTCCGCGGGAGTGGATGCAAAAGGCGTCGATTTCAGCGAGCGGGACGGAATGCAAGGCGGCCGGATATTCTACTATGACGAGAAAAAGAATTGGTGGTCCCGGTCGGGCGTGCCGCGGGCGATGCCGGAAGGCGAGCTGGGCGGCCCGGACAGCGAGATCTTCTGGGATTTTGGCGCGGATTTGAAATTGCACGAAAATTCCCAATGGAAAGATTTGCCGTGCCATATCAATTGCGACTGCGGCCGGTTTTTGGAGATCGGCAACAATGTGTTCATGGAATACGTGAAGCGCAACGGCCGCGTGGAAAAAATGGAATGTCATAACGTTGATTTCGGCGGGGGGATGGAGCGGATCGCGGCGGCGAGCCTGAATGATCCGGATATTTTTAAAATCGACCTGTTCAAGCCGGTTATTGAGAGGCTTGAGCAATTATCGGGCAAAGTTTACGGAAGCGACATAAAAATAAAAAGCGCGATGCGCGTGATCGCCGACCACATCCGTTCGGCAGTGTTCTTGATTTCCGATGGTGTAGTCCCTTCCAACAAGGCGCAGGGATATTTTGCCCGGCGCTTGGTTAGGAGGGCGATTGCCAAAGGCCAGGAGTTGGGGATCGATAAAAATTTTCTTTCCGATATTTCAAAAACCGCGGTTGCAGCGTATGGAGACATATATCGGTTGCCGTTGGAAATTATCGAGGCTGAGTTCGATAAAGAAGAAACCAAATTCAGGAAAACGCTCGATGAAGGGTTGAAGGAGTTCCAAAAAATGGCCGGCGGAGACGGGAAGAGCCTTTCCGGAAAACAGTTATTCGATCTATACCAAAGTTACGGGTTTCCGCTGGAATTGAGCCTGGAGATTGCCATGGGAAAAAACATTGGCATTGAAAAAGGAGCCGAGGACGAATACCGCGCCTATTTTAAAAATCACCAAGAGCTTTCACGTACGGCAAGCGCGGGAATGTTTAAGGGGGGATTAGCCGATAGCGGCGAGCAAACCACGAAATTGCACACCGCGGCTCATTTGATGTTGGCGGCTTTACGTAAAGTTTTAGGGGAGCATGTGATTCAACGAGGTTCCAATATTACGGCCGAGCGGCTGCGGTTTGATTTTTCCCATTCGGAAAAAATGACGCCGGATCAGGTTAAGCAGGTTGAAGATATCGTAAATGGGAAGATCGCCGAGCATCTCATGGTAATCAAAGAAGAAATGGGGTTGGACGGTGCCAGAGCGAGTGGCGCTATGGGCGTGTTCGGATCGAAATATGGCGAACGCGTGACGGTCTATACGATCGGTAATTTTTCCAAAGAAATCTGCGGCGGCCCGCATGCCAACAATACCGGCGAGCTTGGATGCTTCAAGATTATTAAAGAAGAATCATCTTCATCGGGTGTGCGCCGCATTAAAGCGATCATGGAATGATATCGGAGATACTTTTCCACAGCAGAGCTTGTGCAGTTTTGTAATATTGGTAAAATAAGGATAACGAATAATTAATTCCCGGCAGCGGGAGGAAATTTTAAAAACATGGATAAAAAAGTAACGTATTATATTATCGCGGGAGTTGTTTTGGTGGCGACGATCGGAATCATTATCGCGATGCAGGGCCAGAAAAATGGACCCACTGTTATTCCCGGCGGGGAAATGCCGAAAACCGAACCGGTGAAATCGGAGATGGAGGCGGTTCAGGAGATTGGCAAGACGGTTGGGGGGATCGGATTGCCTTTGCGCATTACTTTGGAAGATAATGGGCAGACCGTGTCGCTGACACCCGGAAAGAATATTGTCATGATGCTGGGTACGGATTACAATTGGACGATAACTTCGAGCGACGATAAGGTGATGGCAAAAAAGGACATTGCTTTAACCGATGCCCGTATGCAGGCGGTTTATCAGGCGGTTGGGGCGGGTGAAGCAGTGATGAATGCTACCGGGACTTGCAAGGCGGGAGGTTGTGCCATGCCATCGGCAACTTTCAGCATTAATGTCAAAGCGGTAGCCACGGGCAGCCAGTCGGCGGAAGACTTGATGAAGTAATCGAAGGATTTTTACAAAGAGCGGCTTGCAGGCCGCTCTTTTTATTATTTGCAAACCCCGCCCTTCTAGGGCGGGGAACAAATGAAACTTTCAGTTGAAAAATATAATTTTGATTGGATGATGTTATGCGCTCTTTTATAATTTTGCTACAATTATTATTGTAACTAAACAGCAATATCCGGATATGAAAATTAATGTCGGTACCGCGAACAAGATAAAGATAGAAGCAGTGAAAGAGACGGTCGCGAGCTACGATTTTTTGAGCGACGCGGTGGTGGAGGGGATTGATGCGGGTTCGGAAGTTTCCGACCAACCAAAGAGCCTGGAAGAAACGATCCGCGGCGCCAAGAACCGTGCCCGGAACGCGTTCCGGGATTGCGATCTGGCGGCGGGTATTGAGGATGGGCTGATGGCGGTTCCGGAAACTTTGACCGGTTTTATGAATATCAGCGTGGCCGCGTTTTATGACGGAGCCAGATATTATCTTGGCTTGTCGTCCGGTTTTGAATATCCGCCCGAGGCGGTTAATTTGGTGAATGGCGGTAAAGATATCAATGAAGCGTTCCATGCCCTTGGCTTGACCGATGATCCTAAAATCGGGTCTGCCGGCGGCGCCATCGGCATTTTGACCAAAAACCGTTGGGTGCGCAAGGATACGGTAAAACAGGCGCTGATCGCGGCGCTTATCCAATTGGACAACAAAAATTTATACAATAAACCTTCAAGGGATTTATGAAAAATATAGCTATTTTAATCCTAATTTCATTGGTAATGCTCACAATGGTTAGTTTGGCGCTTATTCCGCAAATGATAATTCCCGATTATGACAATACGATCACTTCCATCAGGAAGAACGCGGAACCCGCCAAAGTTTCGAAAAAAGATTCGATAAGCACGATTATCGGCTGCGATTCGAGCGTTTATGGCATGGATTGCGGTATCGTGAAATATCTTGAGCAGAGCCTGACGCAACCGGTCATGGGGGGCAAGGTTTTTTGCGCTTACGAAAAGATCGGTGCCAGCGAGCGCGGCGGCATAACTTATATTGATTATTCCTGCGAGGAGTTTTACGTATCCGGCGGGAAAATCTATCGGGGGAGCGGGCAGGCCGGGCCGGGAAAAATCATTGTTGCGGATAACGGAACGATGTCGCATTGGATACCGCGCGACGGTGATTATTATGCTCGCGACATCCGGGAATTTTTCCCAATAGAATACCGGCAGGCGGCGATGGAACCGGCCGAGGAAAAGCTGGCGCAAATGAACCGTGAACGCGGCCAGAATTATTTTAAAGCGGAATTCGATTATACGGTGGAGAGAACGACCGAGGTTGTCTGCAACTATGATTATGAATGCGCCACTCCGGGCGAATACATGGCAATGTCCCGTTGCCCGTTCACTTCCAAGTGTATTGGTGGCAAATGCGCGATAATATGCCCTAATTTTCAAGATGCCAACGAATGAGTTCAAATTGCAGTTTTTTGTTTATTCCGAGGTAGACCCCGGACTTGCCCGGGGAACCGACGAAATGAGGATTCCTTGAACGGAATATCAATTCCGTTCCCGCCGAAAAATTATTTTTGTTGGAAGGTACTCCGAAAGCATGAATATGCTTCAAGGAAACATCCTTGATGCCGCATTGGCGGTATTCGCTCCGCTAAGGTCGCCCCGGGTAATCCGGAAGTACTCTTCGGCGCGGTTTCAGACCACGTTGGGCGAAATACATTTGAAAAATGTATTCTTGATTGCGTATCCTTTAAGGGATTAAGATGGATCTTGCGTGGAGGAAGTTGAGTGATATTTTTAACGATAGGAAATAATAAGGTGGCAGATGTTGGGGTTTCAGAGGAAGATCTGGAGACGATTGCTGGTATGGAAGGCGCTAGTTGTACAGTCCGTTACACGAGGGTATTTAGGCTGGATGTCGAAGATAGTTCTTGCAAATCATCGAGTGAAACTGACTTTCATGGATACCCGGTTTGTTTTTGGATAATCGACGACAAGGTGGTTATTTTTGAAGATCATATAAAACAAGCCGAGTTTCCGCGTAAATATGTCAGAAAAATTACAGTTAGGCCGCGAATATCTTTTTTATAACCAAGGGATATTCGCGGTGATTTTATTTATCCGCAGGAATACCGCGACGCTTGGGGCACGCGGTAGTTTATTTTACAAAACAAAACCCCTCCGGAAGGAGGGGATTGAGTTTGTGCGGTTTATTTCGCGGCTTTTGCCATGATTGCTTGGAAAAGCTCGGGTTTCGATTCGCTCAACTGGGAAAGTATCTTGCGGTCGATAATGATGTTGTGCTTTTTTAAAGCGCCGATGAAGGTGCTGTAATTCGTCCCGCTGGCGCGGCACATGCCGTTGATGTGGATGTTCCACATGGCGCGGGTATCGCGCTTCTTGACCTTGCGGTCGCGGTAGTTATAGCTCAAAGCCTTCATCATGGCCTGCTTTGCGGCAGCCAATTTCGATTTGCGGCCCCATTTGAAACCTTTTGTGTATTCAATGATATTGGCCCTTCTTTTGTGATGCAGTGTTCCTCTTTTTACGCGTGGCATGGTGTTATTATTTTATAATTAACTTTCTGATCTTTTTGGCTTCGGATTCGTTGAGCGGTACCCATTTGCGGCCGGCGCGCACTTGGTTGCCCGACATCTTGGAACGCAAATGGCAGGCTCCGGTCGCCCGGCGCATGATCTTGCCGTTCTTGGTGATTTTGAACCGTTTCGTGATTGATTTTCTTGTTTTCATCTTAATTGATTTCTGTTTTTCTTTTTTTAATTTCGTTTGAAAATTGAAAATTGAAAATTGAAAATTTATGCCTATGCTTTAGATATTATCATGCTGAATCCGCGCATTTCCCGTTTTAATTCGGTATCCGTTTTGCAGGGGATAAGGACGCGCACCATTTCGATGAATTGGTTTACTTTTTCCCGGGAAATATTGTTGAACGCTTTTTCACGTCCGCGCAAGCGCAATTCTATTTTCACTTTGTCGCCTTTTTCCAGGAATTTTTTCGCTTGGGAGGCGCGGGTTTCCATGTCGTGCGGGGAAATATTGTAGGTTAGCCTTATGCCTTTCACTTCGCTGGTATGGACGCTTTTCTCTTTCTTTTGCAAAGCGTACAGATATTTACCGAATTCGGTGATTTTGACCACTGGGGGTGCCACCTTGTCGGTCACCTGGACAAGGTCCAGATGCTTATCCCAGGCCATTTGCAAGGCTTCCTTGAGCGTGACGACGCCCACCTGGCGGTCAGTTTCATCGATCAGCCTCACTTGGGCCGCCCGTATTTGGTTGTTTATGGGAGGTTTTTTGAACACTCGTTTTTGCTATTTACTATAATCTATTGACTAAAATTTCGTAATGCTAAATTTTCCGGTGGAGACGACGGGACTTGAACCCGTATCTGGAAAACCGGGACAAACGATTTCTACAAGCTTAGTCTGGTTTGTTTAAGGATCTAAGATTGAAACCGGACAAAATTCTTAAATTCTTTGCCTTTTAATTTTCGAAGGCCGCTTCAAGGCGGGGAGCGGCTTCTATCTCCAATAGGTTATGCCCGATAAATTTAATGGAGAATCCATCCATCGGACAGAACTAGCTACTTAAGCGTAGACGAGTTCAGGTGTTTTGAATAAGTTGACACTTATCAATTTTGATAGTTATTTACAAGTTCTATCTACTTGGCTTGCGGCCGTTTGGCCGACGATCCATCGAGGCCTTACATCCCCAAAAAACAAACTCGAATATTCGAAGCTCAAATATTCGAAACAAATTCGAATTTCCTAAATTTGAAAATTTGAACCTTGTTTCGGATTTCGAACATTATCCAAGTTTTCGGACGGTGCGGGCGATTTCTCGGTCGATATCGCGTTTTTTAAGGGTTTCCCGCTTGTCGAACTTTTTTTTGCCGCGCCCAACTCCAAATTCCAGCTTGATCTTGCCGGAACCTTCGTAATGCCCTTTAGTATATAACCTAAGGGGGATAAAAGTCAAGCCATGTTGTCCGGAAATTTCGTTCAATTGGGCGATTTCCTTTTTATGCAACAGAAGCTTGCGGTCGCGCTCTTCGTGGTAATCCGCGCCCGCGTTGGCGGGCTGGTAAGCCGGGATTTTGGTTCCAATCCAAAAAACGCCGTTGGGTTTAACGATAATATACGACCCTGCCAGGGAGAGCCCGCGAGTCTTGATCGATTTGGCCTCCTGCCCATTCAAAGCCACCCCCGCCTCGAATTTTTCCACAAACTCGTAATTGAACCGGGCCTTTTTGTTTTCCGCGAATACTTTTGGCATAACTTTCCCTTGATTCTTGCTTCATTGTAGCCGAAAAGGGCCGGATGGGTTAGTCTTGACAAATTATTAAAAATATGATATAAGATTGGCATGGATCTTTATTTAGAAGAAGAGGGAAAGCCCGGCCGGGTGAAAATGGGAAAAACAATCATACCGCCCGGAGGAATTTCATGCATATCCGGTTTCGAGGATGACCGGATGAACTTCGAAAAAGACGTGAATACGATTATCAAGGGGATATCGAAGGGGCACCCTGAGAATGTACAAGTCCAGATTGTTTTGGAAGGTACGACAATCTGGAATTTTATCGGCCTGAGTAGAAGGAGAATATACGCATTTTTTAGGTGCGTATAAATAGAGCTTGGCCAACTCTCTTTTTGTTTACACGCGCGCATTTGGTATAATTAATTCAAAATAAAATCAAACCCAATACGATGAATGAAAAATTAGATAATTCCAGTTTTGAAAGTGGAGAGGTAGATGAAATGGATTTTGGAGAAGTGGAATTAATTCCAAAATATGAAAGTTCTATCCCGAAAGAGATAACAAATAATATACTTCAAAAAGTTGAACTTCCGCCCGAATTACCACATTTGGGTTCCTCAATTATTGAAGATTTTATCGCTGATAATATAAATGAAGGGATAACCGAAGTGGAGCCGATTGTTAATAGATTTGTTGAATTCAAAAATAAGATAAATGAATATATCGATAGTGTCAAAGAGAAATCCGAAAGCATAAATTGGGAAGAAGTCTTTACAATAGAGGATGCAAAGAAAGAACAGGTAAAAATATGTGAAGAGATGGGCGATATGGGTATTTCTAAAGATGCGATAGATGTGATAGCTGCGATGAATGTTGAAATCGGCGAGGGCATTGGAATTTCCAGTTTATCAGACAAAGCTGTATATGCAAGCCGATTACAGGTTGTCAGAAAGGCGATGGATTATATCGCTGTTTTTGGAACAGAGGTGCCTTTTGAACAGGTTGTTAAAATTTTGATGAAAACGACAATAAAGCACGAATTGGGGCATAGAATAGACAAGGTTATGGGAATCGCAACTAATAGAATTTCGTTGGATCAGTCTTGGACAAAAAATGGCGAAACAGATGAAAACAAGTCGGAAAGATTTGCGGAGTTTTGGGGTAATGTTGGGCTTAGCGACGAAGATAAAAGAATCACGAGCCGCGAATGGGCGATTCAGGTCAGTAAGGTCAACCATTTATGGGATATAATTAATGATTATAATTCAGTCCATGAGCAAAAATTGGATTTGATGGGAATTTTTGGCGCCATTGGTGAAAAAATAGGTGAAGCAGAGCCTCAAATATCCGATCTTTTAAAGGCAAGGATGTTTTTCTATGGGGGGAACGAGAGCGAAAACTATGCCTTGCCTTATGACCGGGGAACAGTAGAAAAGGCGGTAAGGGGCGAATAATTTATCTTTAAAAGAGATTAAGGCTTTTTTTATTTGCGATTTCTGCTAATATTTGAAGCGAACTAAAAAAGAAATTATGACGGTTCGGGAGCAAATCAATTTGTTAATAGGGGCAGTGCTGGAAAATCTGGCGAAGGGCGGGTTTTTTGGCGCGGGGGAGATCAGTGATATTTTGAAAAGGAATTCGGTGGGCGTGTGCAAGGACCGGCAGTTTGGGGATTATACTTCGAATAGCGCGATGCAACTGGCACGCCTGGCCAAGAAAAGCCCGATGGAGATCGCGGCCAAGATAAAAGAAGAATTGGAAAAATCGGCAAAAGCCAAGAAAATATTTTCCAAGATTGAAGTCGCGGCGCCGGGTTTCATTAATTTCTTTTTATCGCCGGCATACCTGAAACTGGAAGCCGCCAAGATTCTGAAGCTGGGCGCGGATTACGGCAAAGTGAATGTTGGAAAAAATAAATCGACCAGCGTGGAATTTGTTTCCGCCAATCCGTCGGGCCAGCTGCACGTGGGCAACGGCCGGAGCGCTTTTTACGGCGACGCGCTGGCGAACGTTTTGCAAAGAGCCGGTTATAAAGTTGAAAAAGAATATTACATCAATGACGCGCGGGTTTCCAAACAGATCCAGGCATTGGGTGCGACCGCTTTAGGGAGAGGGGAGGCGTACCTTTCGCCGTATCTGAAAGAAAAGATTGCGGCGCTGCAACCCAAGCTTTCCAAAATCCATTCCGAAACCGATGGCGGATATTTTTTGGCGCAGGAAGTTTTGAAAGATTTGAAAAAATTCGTCGCCAAATCCCTGGGAATAAAATTCAACCAATGGGTTTCCGAAGAATCCCTATATAAAGGAAGGCTGGTGATGGAAACCTATGACCTTTTGAAAAATAAAGGCTTGATTGTCGCCAAAGACGATGCCTATTGGCTGGACATGGCAAAATATAACCAGAAAGACGAAGTACTGTTGCGCTCCAACGGCAGCCCGACCTATTTCCTTTCCGATATCGCTTACCACCGCGACAAGATCGCGCGCGGCTATAAAAAGATCATCGACATTTGGGGTGCCGACCACCAGGGCCATGTGCCGCGCATGAAAGCGGTGATGGATATTTTGGGCTACAAAGGCGATTTTGAAGTTTTGATCTGCCAGATTGTGACCATCAAAGGCGGGAAAATTTCCAAGCGCGAAGGCAATATTATTTCTTTGAATTGGCTGATTGACGAGGTGGGCGTGGACGCGGCCCGGTTTTTCTATTTGCAAAATTCGTTGCAATCGCAGATGGAATTCGACGTGGCGCTGGCCAAGAAACGGTCCAGCGATTCGCCGGTATTTTATGTGCAGTATGCGAGCGCTCGGATCAGCAGCATCTTGCGCAAAGCGAAAGTTAAAAAAGGGTCTAACCCTTTTTTAGAAAGGGTTAGACCCTTTCAGAGCTTGAGCCACGAAAGTGAAATAGAATTATTGAAAGAGCTGTTGCGCCTGCCCGAAATCGTGGAAGACGCGGCGGCGGATTTCCAGGTCCAGCGGCTTTGCCTTTACGCGGTGAACCTGGCCACAAGTTTCCATAAATTCTACCGGGATTGCAAAGTCATTTCCGACAACGCCGAACTGACGCGGGCGCGGCTGGCTTTGGCATACGCCACAAAGATCGTGTTGATAAACACACTCTCGATTCTGGGAATTACGGCGCCCGAGAGAATGTGATTTTGTCGCACAGCTTAAGATACCAAAAAGCGCCGGAAAAACCGGCGCTTTATTTTTTATAAAATTCTGCTAGTATCCCAGTTAATCAAAAATTAACCAAAAAACCATGAAAAACAGTTTGGGACAAGGAAGAGGAGGAAGGGTTATGTTTTGGAAGAACGCAGGGCAAGGTATTTGCCAATTTAAGAAAACATTTTTGATAGTTTCGATATTTGTTTTTATGTTTTTGCCGGCGGTTTTACAGTTGGTTTTTGCGCAAGAAGGCGGGAAAATTTCATTCCATTTGTCGGTAATCAAGAAAACGACGCAAAGCAACGGAGATTTTAATTTTACCATTAAAAATCAGGAGCCGCCGATTCCGGTATGGTTCAAGAATTACGCAAAGGTTTTTGCTTTTGATCTTTCCAATCAAGAAAGCAATTTTTCAATTTCAACACAAAATCGGGTCGGTAATTACGAAGCTGATTATGAAGTTCCGGCGAATTTTTTTGCGATCGACTTGATTGAACGGGCCAGCGATGGCTGGGAAATAGAAGATATCGTTTGCCGTTCCGACAATGAAGATTTCTTTTATCAGGCTTTTAACGGTGTTGCGGAGTTTCATTTTATAAAAGATGGCGACAATATCGAGTGTGAATTTACAAATAAGCCGGCGCAGAATTTGGACAAATTCGTTTACGTCGCGCTGGGGGATTCTTACCAAGCTGGAGAAGGCGCGGGGAATTCAATTGCCGATACGAACGAATATTTGGCAAAAGCTTACGAGAACGGGAAAAACTATCCTTGGATTATTGGCGGCGAAGTTGTTGGCGGGCAAACCAATACCTATGTTAATGAGGTGCAAATCGAGGGTGTTGAAGAAGGGGATGGCTGCCATAGGGCTTTGGATAACTATGCCAAAACTATCCGTGACAAATTGGACCCGGATGCAGAAGTTATTTTGATCGACCAGACTTGCAGTGGTGCAAAGATTGGTACCGGCGACAAAAATCCGGTTGTGGGAGACAAGGATTCGGGAGCTATCGATCCCAACTCCCAAGTTGCTCAAGTGATTTCGCAATTGGAATCGATTGGTCTGGTGCCAAGCGATGTTGATTTGGTTACCGTCGGTATGGGCGGCAATGATGCTAAATTTGTTGAAATCGTACAGGCGTGCTTGACTCCGAATATTTTGCGAAAAGTTTTAGAAGAATATCCCAATCCGCCGGCGGAAATAAAAACACTGGTGGATATGTTTGGTTCATGCAAAAATATTGACGATAATTTTTTCCACAGCTCTACGGCGATCGACGCGCTTTATGGCAAGGAAATATGGGCACAAACAAAGCTGTTGGAAACGTTTTCCAGCGCCCGTGTGATGCAAGTAAATTACCCTGATATTTTGCCCAAAGAAACTAAATCTTTAACATGGTGCGGTGGACTGCGCAAGGAAGATATTGGATACGCTCGAGGGAAAATAAAATCGATCAATGAAAAAATTGTACAGGCGAGGAACGCGGTGTCGCAAAGCAATCCGCGGCTTGAGTTGGTCAACATCCAAAATTCGCTGGGTGACAACCCATTATGCCCGGCAAACAGCGGTAATGCTTTGGCCAACAGTATCAACGAAGCGAATTTTAACGCGGAAGTCCGGCGTTTATTGAACATTGGCGATACCGGAGATGCCGAGTCGCGGGAAAAGATAGATGAACTGGTCGGAAGTTATAATTCGTGGAAACAATGCTGGTCAACCCATTTGAACTTGTTTGACAATGGTGCCGATTGCGATACTAGCGTGGCGGAGGGTGATTTAAGAAATAGATGGGATGGTTTATCGGACTATATCGCAAGTAAACAAGTTAATACTAAGATTTTTTCTAATTTAATAGCATCCGAAGGAAGTGGTGAAAGCGTTGCTATCCGTTTTGACCGTTCCCAGGGATTATTTCATCCGAATATAAGTGGCCATAAAATTACCGCGTGCAATGTTTTGGCCGCGTATAATCGCACTGACCAAAGCCCGTGTTTGCCGGTATTTGACCAGGCGGTTGCGGACACTGTTAATGGTAATCCGGCGAGCAATGTTCCGGTCAATGCCGGTTCCGGCAATAAGATCCATTTATATTACGGCGGTTTTATGCCCAATACGGTAATTCCACTGATAATCCTTTCGACTCCCCGTAATTTTGGCACTGTAACCAGCGATAGTCAAGGAATTGTCGATGCCGATATCGTTTTGCCGGAAGCTGATCCAGGCGTACACACGATCATTTTGGAAAGCACTACAACCGATGGGACGGGTATTGCCAAACAATTCCGTGTCAATTATCCCGGGGATCCGAAATCCGGCGGCAGTTATGGAATGTATTTTGACGGTTTTGCGCCTGATGACGGCGAGGGCGAACCGGAAACCGTAGAAATTGTGTATGGCGATAAAGTTTTCACCCAATTAATCCCTGATGAAGAGGGAGGGGTTTTTGTGGAATTGCCGGTATTCCCGGGCCAGGACGAGGTTAAAATTTTGGCGCAAAGCCAGGTTACGGGCCGGGTGGTCGAGCAAAAAATTAAAATTGCCGATACTGTTGCACCGGAGATAAGTATTGTTTCGCCTGAAGAAAAAACTTACTATAATACGGACGGTTTATTGCCGATAAATTACTTAATAACGGATAATGTTGATCCGGCACCCAAAGCGAAATTCTATTTTGATGGAACCGAAATCGCAACGTTGACCGGGGCAATCGATTTGGGAAAATATTTGGAAAGCGGGGAACATAAAATTATAATTACGGTAATGGATGCCAGCGGCAATACCAGTGAAAAGACAGTTACTTTCCAAATAGCGCCCCAGCCAATGGCGTCATTCTTGATTAAAGACGCGCGGGTCAGATGGAGTTTGCCGTTGCCAAAAAATAAAAAACGCAATCCGGGATTCATGATTTCCGGCCGGTTTGAATTGCCGGTAAATTTCAAAAAAACCGATTTGAGCAAAGATGCCATTATTTCGCTGGCGTTGGCGGATAGTTTTTCGGGAGCCGCTAAAATCAACTTCAACGAGAGCGGTATTATTTGGAAATATAAGGGCAGCGAGTCGGCGTCCGGAATCAAAATAAACCACGCTTTGATTTATTGGAGTCCGGAAAATAATTTCTGCGATAAAAGCAAGGCATGTGCCAGTGAATTAAAAAACAAAAATTGGTTTTATATCAGGGGAGAGTTGATGGGGGATTTAAGCATAGATGATTTACCGAAGAATATTAGTGTGGACATCGCTCTGCCTTTGGCGCCTTTTGGGCAAAAGGGGAGCTTGGCCGGAAGCCAAACTGTTGTGGCGCAAAAACTTCCCTGGTTTTGGATTTATCGCCAGTCATCGGTTTGGAATTATTGGAAAGACAATTGGTGGAAATCATGGGATAATTATTCATGGTAAAATAAAAAGAGAATAATATACTAAAGCCCAATGAACAAAAAACTGAAGAAAATCTTGATTACAATTTTATTAATTATAATTACGATATTGCTGGGATTATTTGTTGCTGTTAAATTAGCGGAGCGTGCATTTTTTAATTTTTTGACCGAGATTAAAGTGCCTTCGTGCGACGGTATGGCTATAGAGCAAATTAATTTGGGTGATTTGCGGAGTTCGAACGAAACTATGGCTGAATTTTCAACTATTGGAGGAGATTTGTATATTTTGCCGCAAAAAATATCGCCCGTTTCCGTTTCTGATTTTGCCAATTCTGTTGAGATAACTATTGGGTCTGTTAACCAACGGAACCTTTATAATCTTGAAGCTCCTGATAATATTAAGATTACTGCAATAAAAAACAGATATAATCAAATAAATTTAACGGCGGGTCGTTACTGGCTGTCTGTTAGCAGGTTCGCAGAGATTACATTAGCAAGTTGCAACCCCAATGGAGTTAGTAATCCCAGGCCGGTGAAGTAAATAATTTTTGCCAAGTTATGGATAATCATCATAGAGTTGTCGCTTTCGATTAATAACTTATATTTATGGAGTCAAATTTTAGCGAAAAAGAGAAAAATACGGTTAAATTCTGGAAGGAAAACAAAATTTTCGAAAAATCGGTCAAAAAACCCGCGCCGAAGGGCGGATTCGTGTTTTTCGAGGGGCCGCCCACGGCTAACGCCAGGCCGGGGATCCATCACGTGGAAACGCGCGTGGTCAAGGATATGGTCTGCCGCTACAAAACGATGCGGGGTTTCCGAGTGCAGCGCCGCGCCGGCTGGGATACCCATGGCTTGCCGGTGGAATTGCAGATCGAAAAAAAATTGGGCCTGCATAATAAAAAAGAAATCGAGCAATACGGCATCAAAGAATTCAACAAGGAATGCCGCGATTCGGTTTTTGAGCAGATCGGGGAGTGGCGGAAATTGAGCGACCGCATTGGTTATTGGCTGGACATGGATAACGCCTATGTCACTTACGATCGTCCTTACATGGAGTCGGTGTGGTTCATTTTAAAACGCGCTTGGGAAAAGAAGTTGTTGTTCCAGGATTACAAGGTGGTGCCTTATTGCTCGCGGTGCGGCACGGCGCTGTCGAGCCACGAAGTGGCCCAGGGTTACAAAAAAGTCAAAGACCCGTCGGTGTTCGTGAGATTCCGGATACTCAATCCGGAAATAAAAAACACTTCGCTTTTGGTTTGGACGACCACACCTTGGACGCTGCCGGCAAACGTGGCCGCGGCGGTGAACCCGAAAATGGATTACGTGAAAGCCAAACTTAAGGAAGGAAGTGCAGAATGCTTTATTTTGGCTAAAAGCCGGTTCGCGGTTCTGGGCGACGGTTATGAGATCGTGGAAGAAATGACCGGGGAAAACCTGGCGGGTTTGCGTTATCAGGCGGTTTTTCCGGTAAGCGACGAATCGGAAAAAACAATTTACAAAGTGATTGCCGCGGATTTTGTTTCCCTGGAAGACGGCACCGGCATCGTGCATATTGCGCCGGCCTTCGGCGCCGAAGATATGGAGGCGATCAAGAAACAAAACAAGCAATTGAGGAAAGATGGTTTGCCGGAATTTCCGGTCATCGTCAATGTGGGCGAGGACGGGGCGTTTACGTATGATGTTCCCAAGTGGTTCGGGATATTCGTCAAAGACGCGGATAAATCCATAATCGAAGATTTGGAAAGCCGGGGATTGCTGTTCCGGCAGGAGCCGCACGAACACGATTATCCGTTTTGCTGGCGGTGCAAAACCCCGTTGCTTTACTACGCAAAAATGAGCTGGTTCATCCGGATGACCGAATTGCGCGACGAATTGATAAAAAACAACCAGAAAATAAATTGGACGCCGGCTTATTTGAAAGACGGCCGTTTCGGCGAATGGCTGCGCGAGGTCAAAGATTGGGCGGTGTCGCGCGACCGTTATTGGGGCACGCCTTTGCCGGCGTGGAAGTGTTCGTGCGGGCACACGGAGATCATCGATTCCGTGAATGATATTTTGAGCCGCGACTATTCGAAGAACCGCTATTTTATTTTCCGGCACGGCCATTCCGGCCGGCAGATGAAAAAGATCGCCAGTTGCTGGCCCGAGGCCGATCCGCTGCCTTTGACGGAACTTGGCAAAAAACAGGTATTGGCCAGTGCCAAGAAATTATCCAAAGATAAAGTGGATGTCATTATTTCTTCGGATATATTGCGCACCAAGGAAACCGCCGCGATAATTTCAAAAGCCACCGGCGCCAAGATAGTTTACGACAAAAGGTTGCGGGAATTGAATGTGGGAGAATTTAATGGCGGCGATCCCAAAAAATTCTGGGACTATCTGGCGACGCAAAAAAACCGTTTCAGCGCCAAACCGGCGAAAGGGGAAAGTTTGATTTCGTTGCGCCGCCGAGTTTACGATTTCATGAAAGAAATCGACAAAAAATACGAGCGCAAGACCATTGTCTTGGTATCGCACGAAATGCCGTTAACGATGATGGAATGGACTACGAAGGGAATGGGGCTGGAAGAAATAACCGAAGGCCGCTATTCGGGAAAATTAAAAAAGATCGAGACCGGCGCGTACCGTCCGCTGGTTTTCAAGATGCTGCCATTCAACGACGATATGGAGATCGACTTGCACCGGCCGTTTATCGACGCGGTGGCGCCGTTTTGCGTAAAATGCAACGACCGGATGCGCCGCGTTCCCGAGGTGCTCGATTGCTGGCTCGATTCGGGAGCGATGCCGTTCGCGCAAGACCACTGGCCTTTTAAAAAAGGTCAGACGGCAAAAAAGGCCCCCGAGTTGTTCCCCGCAGATTTCATTTCCGAAGCGATCGACCAGACGCGCGGCTGGTTTTATACTTTGTTGTCGGTATCCACGGTGCTGGGATTCGGCGCGCCTTACAAAAACGTGGTTTCGATGGGGCATGTTTTGGACGATAAAGGGGAAAAGATGTCCAAATCCAAGGGCAATATCATCAATCCTTGGGAGATGGTCGAAAAATACGGCGCCGATGCGGTCCGGTGGTATTTTTATACGGTGAACGATCCGGGGGATCCCAAACTTTATAACGAAAAGGATTTGGACCTGGCGTTGAAAAAATTCCTGATGACGTTCTGGAATTGCCATGTGTTCTTGCAAACCTATGCTCCCGGTATCAAAGCGCCGCTGGCCGTAAACCCGGTGAATGTCCTTGACTGGTGGATAATCTCGCGGCTGGAGGAAGCCGTGGTTAAGGCGGGCGAGCTTATGGACAAGTATGATATTACCGCGGCGGCGCGCTTGATCGAGTCGTTCACGATCAACGACCTTTCGTTGTGGTATGTGCGCCGGTCCCGCCGGAGATTGCAACAGCCTGCAAGCAAGTTGGAGTTAAAAGAAGCGGCGAATATTTTTGCCTATGTTTTGTTCAATCTTGCCAAGATCAGTGCGCCGTTCATTCCGTTCTTGAGCGAAGAGGTTTATCAGGGATTGTCGGGAAACAATTACGCCAAAGCTAAGTCGGTGCATCTTGAGGCATGGCCGATTATAAAGAAGAAAGCCGGGGTTGCTGATGCCGCGTTAGCCAAAGGCATGGATAAGGTGCGCGAATTGGTCGCGCTTGTTTTGGCCGAGCGCGCCAAACATGCGGTCAAGGTCCGCCAGCCGTTGGCAAAATTAGTTGTTGGCGGAAGAGAAAAGCTGAGCAATGAACTACGTGATTTGTTAATTGGTGAAGTCAATGTTAGGGCTGTGGAATTCGATCCCGAATTGAAAACCGCCATCGAAATCGATTGGACGATCACGCCCGAATTGAAAGAGGAGGGTTTGGCGCGCGAAATAATGCGCAATGTCCAGGAGCTGCGCAAAACCGCCCAGTTTACGCCTGCCGATAAAGCGGTTGTTTATGTGCAAGCGGAGGGGGAACTGGCCGCGGTCGTTTTGAAAAACCAGCAAATGATGGCCAAGGAGACCAAAGCGTTAAGATTCGAATTCAAAAAGGCGGAAAATCCCGCGGCCGAAATCCAGGCGGTTGTTGATAAGCAACCTATATGGATTGGCATCAAAAAATGCTAAACTGGGAAGTGTAAAACGAAAAGCGAAAAACGCAAAGTAGAAATGCTTAATGCTTTAAACTTTGCGCTTTCAGCTTTGCGCTTCTAACGTGGAGCTCATTATTTGGTCAGCAATATTCATTATTTCTCTGTTTGCGCTCATTAAGGCGGCGGATTGGATCTTTTTGGGCGTGCAAAAGCTCTCCGGCAATTCGGAAACCGGGCTTGTGGCGGCTTCCATTTGTGTCGTGTTGCCGGAATTGGCCGCCGCGATCGCCGCAGTGGCGCAAGGAAAACCGGACCTGGCGGTTGCGTTGGTGATCGGGTCTTCGGTTGCCAATATTCTGCTGGTAACGGGTATCGGCGCGGTAGCGGCAAAATCGGTAACGATAAAGCAGGAGCATGTCGACCAGGATCTGCCGCTGTTTGTGGCCGCGGTCGCATTCTTTTGTTTTGTAGCTTTCGACGGAGAGATAAATTTCTTTGAAGGGATGCTTTCTTTCGCGATGTTTTTTGTTTATTCGATTTATATTTTTTCTTCAAACCACCGTCCGACGCTTACTCCGCGCGATGTCATTAACCCGGGGGTGATCGGGGAAGTGATGGCCAAATTGGTGGAAGTGATCCCAACGCGCTTGGAAAAAAGCTTTGAGGCCATCAAGAATGGCGAAAAACAACCCTTATGGAAAACCGCGATGATGCTGGCAGGCGGCTCATTGATATTGGTGGTTGCGGCAAATTTCACTATCCAGTCGTTATTGGGTATTTCCGAGAAGACTGATTTTTCCGGGGCCGTTATCGCGGCGATCGTTTTGGCAATATGCGCGTCGCTGCCGGAAATTTTTGCCGGTTTGGAAGTTGCCCGTAAAAAGCGCTACGAAATAATGATGGGCAATGTTTACTCGGCGGTGACGATAAACTTGCTTTTGGTCGCGGGCGTCAGCGCGCTTTTCGCGACTTTGCCGCTCGTCGGCCCGATTCTGACTATTGGTTTGCCGTTCCTGGCGGCATCATCGCTGATGCTGGCGGTATCATCGATATCGCACCGTATAAATTTCGGTGAAGGGATGATGTTCCTGTTTTTCTATTTCCTGTTTTTCGTAAAATTATTGGATCTGTTTTGATTAAAATAATAAAAAACCATGGCTGAGAATATTTTTAGGATGTTCGGCGGCGAAAGGGCGCCGAAAAAAGAATTTACACCGCGGGATAATTCCACTTTGGGGATGCCGCGGAGCGGAACCGGCGCTTCAATGTTTCCGACCCGGGAGAATTCCACCGTCAATAAGGCGGAGATAAAGGGACAAAAAACGGACGATAAGTTTTTTTCGCATAATCGCTCCACTGCCGGAGCTAGGCTTGACGCGATGAAAGTCATGGGCGCGAAGATCAAGGAGAATTCAACATTGATGAACAAAATGGGCATCCAGGGAACGGAAGGGGTTAAAAAATTCGTGTCGAAGACTACAGGGAAAAGTTCTTTTTACCGGGCGGAAACCGCGAGAAAAGATTGGGAAGCGCTGGACAGGGGTAAGGTTGAAAATACGACTTTTTACAAAACTCTTCCCGAAAGCCAGCAACGCGCTCTGAGGAATAGCAGGGAAGCCCAAAAAAAACTGAGGGATGTTTTCGGCGGTATGATCGGGAAAAAATAATTCATTTGGAATGTTTACCCACTACCGGACCGAAGGCATTGTCATTAAAAAGATCGAGCGGGGAGAGGCTGACTTATTGCTGGTCGTTTATACCAGGGAATTCGGCCGGGTGGAGGTTGTGGCCCGGGGGATAAGGAAGGCCGCGTCAAAGTTGCGGCCGGCGATTGAATTTACCGCGCTTATTGAAATCGAATTCATACAAGGGAAAACTTGCAAAACACTGATCGATGCGGTAATTATAAACTCGTTGGGGGGATCCAGGGACGATTTGGGAAAATCAGCGGTTTTGCGTCAGATATGCGATTTTACCGAGAAGGCCGTCAAAGACCAGCAGGCTGACGCGCGGATATGGGATTTGCTGCGGACAACCCTTGTTTTCATCGAGTCCGCGCCAAACAAGAGCTGTGGCGCGGTCCGCCATTATTTTGCCTGGCATTTGCTGGAAGCTTCGGGATGGCGTCCGGAATTCGATCCGCAAACCGCCGGCGCGGAAAATTTTTCGCTGGTTAATATCTTTCTTAATGCCGATATTGTCCGCAGTTCGAAAATGAGGCTGGCGGCAAGACAAAGCGATTTGCTGGCGAAAGCCGAAGATGATTATTTGTCGCTGGTAACAAAGTAAACTTAAAATTATAAAATCAAAAATCAGTTTGGCGGGCGGTTCCGGCGAACAGATAATAACAGCGCAAAATATTAAAATATCCATATTTATAATTTTGTGATTTTTCCTGGTGCGGACAGATGAGCCTCGAGTTAAACATTGCCATTTCCAATTTTGATATTTACATTTTAAACTAAATCTGATGAGTAAATTCATTAAAATATTGATTGTTTTCACCTTGGTGCTGGCCGCGGTTGGCTACGGTTTTTGGCGCAAAAATATTTATTCCAAAGAAGAACTTAAATTGGAAATGATCGGCCCCAAAGAGGCGCAGCTGGGCCAGGAAGTGGAGTATGTGGTCAAGTATAAGAACAACGGTGAATTCCGTTTGGAAAACCCGACACTGATTTTCCAAGCGCCGGAATTTTCGATCAAGGATGACAAAATTTATACCCAGGAAGTGGTTGAGGCCGATAAGCTTGGAGGGGCGATCTATCCGGGAGAAGAGAGAAGCGTTTCGTTTAAAATGCGGCTTGTGGGCAAAGGGGGCGATGCCAAGGTGGCCAAGGCGAATCTTGCTTACCAGCCCAAGAATTTGAGCGCGCGCTATGAATCGAACACGAGTTACACGACCGTGATGAAGGATGTGCCCATCGACTTGGATATGGATCTTTCGTCCACGGTGGAGGCGAACAAGAATTTCCATTTCAAAGTTAATTATTATTCCAATGTCGATTGGCTTTTGACCGACCTTCGGCTTGTCATCGATTATCCGTCGGGATATGCTTTTTCCGAAGCAACGCCCAAATCTTTGGATAAAAACGAATGGAGCATTCCCGTGCTTAATAAAAACCAGTCGGGAATCATTGACGTGACCGGTCAGCTTTCGGGAACACTGGGCGAAGGCAAAGTATTCCGCGCGCGTATTTTAATGTGGAAAGACGGCCAATATTTACAGTTAAGGGAGATCGAAAAGGGCACCAAGATCGTCAAACCGACGGTATCTATCCGCCAGACGATCAATGGCGACGCGAATTATGTCGCCAAGCCCGGCGATTGGCTGCATTACGAGGTTTATTACAAAAATATCAGCGATAGCGAGCTTTATAATTTGGTGATGGTGGACAAACTCGAAGGCGGGTTGTTCGATTTTACTACTTTGAAATCAGATACCGGCAGTTTTCAGGGAGGAGACAGTTCGATCGTATTCGACTGGAAGCAAAACAACCAGCTGGCCTATCTGCCGGCGATGGGCGAAGGTAAGGTCGAATTTTGGGTAAGGCTTAAAGATGATTTGAGCCGTTTGAGCCAGCCGGGACTCAACAACAGGATAATGATCGGTCCCGCGCGCGAGGATTTTACCACTAAGATCAGCTCAAAATTGGAATTGGTGCAGAAAGTTTTTTATAACGATGAGATATTCGGCAATTCGGGTCCGTTCCCGCCGCGTGCCGGGGCGGTAACGACATATACGGTGACGTGGCAGGCGAAAAATTATTATTCCGATGTCAAAAACGTAACTGCCCGCGCGGTGTTGCCCGCGGAGGCGGCTCTCAACGCCGTAAAAATTTTTCCAGAGGACCAAGCGGCAAAAGTGACGTACGATAGCGTAACGCGCGAATTGGTATGGAACATCGGGAACATGAGCGCTGGACAGGGGATGGTTTCCAATCCGCTCAATATTTCTTTTCAGGTGGCTTTGACGCCGTCGGATTCGCAGGCGGGAAGCAAGGCGGGAATCATAGGTTCGGTTTCGATCAAAGGTGACGACAGCTGGACCGATTCGTTGCTGGAATCAACTTCCGCCGCGGCCGATACCGGATCGCTTTCCGATTTGGGAATGGCGCAGGAGCAAGGGATCGTGCAGGCAAGGTAGTAAAATAAATTCTAATCACTAAATTCTAAGCTCTAAACAAATTCCAAATTTAAAATAATAAATTTTAAACGGATACGCGGATATAAATTGTTTCTGGTTTGTAAATTATGATTTGTGATTTGTTTAGGGTTTAGAATTTATAATTTAGGATTTTTCTAGTATGGATCAATTACAGAATGTCATTTCATTGGCCAAGCGCCGGGGGTTTGTTTATCCTTCTTCGGAAATATACGGAGGGTTTGCAGCAATATACGATTACGGCCATTACGGAACATTATTGAAAAATAATATTCGCGACGCGTGGTGGCGGCACATGATACAGCTGCGCGACGATGTCGTTGGTTTGGATAGCGCGATTTTCATGCACCCGACCACTTGGAAAGCGTCGGGCCATGTAGACAGTTTCGATGATCCGCAGGTTGATTGCAAAAAATGCAAATCCCGCTGGCGCGCCGACCATATCCTGGAAGCTTTCGATATCGGTGCCGACAAACAGCCGTTGGAATTCCTTAATGCCGAACTGGACAAGCTGAGGAAAGATAAAAAACTTAAATGCGCCAATTGCGGTTCAACCGAGCTGACCGAAGCTAAAAGGTTCTCATTGATGGTGAAATCGAACCTTGGTTCGCCGACCGATGCGTTGACTGAGGAAAATGTCGTGTATCTCCGCCCGGAAACCTGCGGCGGCATTTATTTGGAATATAAAAACATTGTTGATACGATGCGCGTTAAACTGCCGTTTGGCATCGCGCAAGTGGGGAAGGCGTTCAGGAATGAGATTGTGGCGCGGCAATTCATTTTCCGCACCCGCGAATTCGAGCAGATGGAAATGCAATATTTTTTGCATCCCTCGCAGATGAAAGAAAAATACGAGGAATGGAAAAAAAACCGCTGGGAATGGTATTTGGAATACGGCATGAACGATTCCGATATCAGATGGTATAAGCATGAGAAGCTGGCGCATTATGCCAGCGAGGCTTACGACATCGAATATAATTTCAAAACTTTGGGCGGGTTCAAGGAAGTGGAAGGTATCCACGCGCGCGGCAATTGGGATCTGTCCCAGCACGGCAAATTTTCCGGGGTTGATCTCAGCTATACCGATCAGCAAACCGGGGAAAAATTCATCCCGCATATCATGGAAACTTCGGTGGGACTGAACCGTTTGATGTTCATGTTTTTGGACAAAGCCTATACCGAGGAAACGGTTAAGGACGAAACGCGCATCGTGATGAAGTTTGACAAGCGCTTGAGTCCTGTCAAAGTGGCGGTGTTCCCGTTGCTGAAGAACAAACCGGAGTTAGTTGCCAAAGCCCGTGCGATATACGAATTTTTGCGGCCCGGCCTCATGTGTGAATTCGATGACAGCGGAAACATCGGCAAGAGGTACCGCCGCCAGGACGAGATAGGCACCCCTTATTGTGTGACGGTTGATTTCGATACGTTGGAAAGCGATAGCGTAACGGTGCGCGACCGCGACACGATGGAGCAGACGAGGGTTGCCGTTGCTGATTTGGGCAATTATTTTAAGGATAAATTTTCAGAAATCAAGGGTTGATCCGGTTTGCGGCAATGTTATTTTGTAATCTTATACTTGCCGTTTTTGGTTTAATCTGTGAAAATGTAATTGAGGTTGTAATATAATCCAAAAAATATGGAGGCAAACCAAAATACCGGGGTTGATCTCAGCAATTTTCTTAATTCTTCAAAACCGCAAATATCGGCAAAAAGAATATCCAAGGAGGAAGATAAAAAGAAAAAAAACAAGAAAAATATCATTATCATTGTTGTTTGTTTTGTGATAATGGCCGCGTTGTGGACATATTATTTCATCCAAAACAGCGTTACATATTAACCTCCATATGGAGATAAAAGGATTGTTGCTTTTAAGCCGCCGGATTTGGGGCGAAAAGAAATACGGTCTTTCCCAAGCAGTCATTCTTATGGGAAAGGTCTTTGGCGATATCTGCCGTTACGCGCGCAACGAAAAAACGACCGACGCCGTTTCCGAGGCAGAGCTGAAAAAGGAATTGGGGAATATGATTTTTTCTACCATCAGATGGTGCGATGACCTGGGTTATGACCCGGAGGAATGTATCGATCTTGCGATTACCGCGCAGAAGGAATATCAAAAAAATATAAAAAATGCATAAAAAAATTACACTTCCGAACGGATTGCGGGTGATTACGATACCGTCGGAAAACACGAATTCAGTTACAGTGATGGTTTTGGTGGGGACCGGGTCGAAATACGAAACCAAGGAGATAAGCGGCATATCCCATTTTTTGGAACATTTGCAATTCAAAGGGACCAAGAAACATCCGTCGGAAATGGACATATTCTCGTTGCTCGACGAATGGGGCGGGATATCCAATGCCTTCACCTCGCAGGAGATGACCGGTTATTACGCCAAGGTCCAGAGCAAAAAATTCGAAGCGGCGTTCGACCTGATCGCGGATATTTTCCGCAATTCGGTTTTGCCGGCCGAGGAAATCGAGAAGGAAAGGGGAACGATTATCGAAGAGATCAATATGTTCTATGATCACCCGATGCGCCATATCTGGACCGTGTGGGGCGGCGTGTTGTATGGCGACCAGCCCGCGGGCTGGGATATCGCCGGGACCAAAGAGACCGTAAACGGAATTACCCGGGACCAGCTTATCGCTTACCGGAATTCGAATTACGTGGCGCAAAACACGATCCTGTGCGTTTCCGGGAAGTTCGATCCGGATAAGGCAGTGGAACTTGCCGCGCAGTATTTCGGCGATTTTACCTCCAAGGCTCCGGGAGCCAAGGCCCGCGTGATCGATTCGCAGGCAAAGCCGGAGGCGCTTGTCTATAAAAAGGAAACCAACCAAACACAGGTCGCGGTCGGCGTCAGGGCTTTCAATTATAAATATCCGAAGCGTTACGCGTTGGAGCTTTTAAGCATAATTCTTGGCGGGATGAACTCGTCGCGGCTGATGGAAGAGGTCAGGATAAAGCGCGGCCTTGCCTATGACGTGCACACGGAGTTGGCGATGGACCCTGACACCGGGTCTCTGGTGGCTTCGGCAAATCTGGATAGCGCGCGCATGGAGGAAGGCGTCAAGGTGATTTTAAACGAATTCAAAAAGATCAGAGAAGAAAAAATAAATGAAGCTGAACTGCGGAAAGCAAAAGACAATTATATCGGCAGGAGTTCGATTATGCTGGAATCGTCCCATAGCAAGGGGTTGTTCTTTAGCGAGCAGGAGATGCTCGAAAATAAAATGCTCGAGCCTGAAGAAATGTATGAGTTGATCGAGAAAGTGACCGCTTCCGAAATCCAGGAAGCCGCGCAGGATGTTTTTAAACCTGAAAAGCTGAATATGGCAGCCATCGGTCCTTACGATAACAATGAGAGGTTTTTAAAATTGCTTGACGGCGCGTTGCAATAATTCGTTTCGGATATCCGAACATTCGGATTTCGAACATCCAAATCAGATGGGCATATTTAATTTAAACGATAAGGGAGGATCCTATACGTGGGATATTTCCTGGAACGCGATTTTCAAGGTGTGTTTGGCATTATTCATGGTTTACTTTTTGTTTCTTATCAAAGACATCTTGTTTTGGGTGCTGTCGGGTTTGATAATTTCGATACTTTTCAATCCCGCAATCGCTTTTTCACAGAAATTTAAAATATCGCGCGGAATCGCAACAACTTTTGTTTATTTATCGTTTTTAAGTCTCCTGTTTTTCATGATCTATTGGGTGGTGCCGGTGTTCAAGAATGAGATTTACGATATATCGCAAGGGTTCCCGCAATATTTCAATTCGGTAGCGCCGTTTTTTTCCAATCTTGGATTTGATGCTTTCCAAAGCGCGGATTCTTTCTTTGGGGCTTTGCGCGGCTGGCTTTTGAAGATATCGACTTCCGGGATCTTTGATTCGATTTCGGCGATATTCGGGGGATTTTTCCTGACAATCACGATCTTTAGTCTGGCGGTTTTCTTTTCTTTGGAAGAAAAAGGGATCGAGAAAGCGATCAAATTATTGCTTCCGCGCAAATATGAACCGCTTGTGGTGGGTGCGTGGAAGCGGACGCAGATTAAGATTTCCGGCTGGTTCGCGGCGCGGCTTCTAAGTATGATTTTCGTGGGTGTGATGGTTTCTCTTTTATGCGTTGTTTTGGGGGTGCAATATCCCGTATTCTTTGGAATATTGGCGTTTTTTACCGACCTGATACCGTTCATCGGTCCGTTTTTTTGCGGTGCGGTGATGGTTCTGTTTTCCCTCATGACCGGCTGGCAATTGGCATTGATGGTGGCGGTCGGGGTTACCGTTACCCACCAGATTGAAGGCAATGTCATAACGCCATTACTGACAAAAAGGTTTATGGAATTTCCGACAACCTTGGTTTTAATCTCATTGCTTGTCGGCGAGCAGTTGTGGGGGATCATGGGTGCTATTCTTGCGATCCCGCTGTTTGGCATTGTTTATGATTTTACCCGTGATTTTTTGGAGAAGAATAAAGATTGACCATGGCGGGAATATTATTCATTGTCGCGACGCCGATCGGGAATTTAAACGATATTTCCTTTCGGGCTATTGAGGCGCTGAAAATCGCCGATTTGGTTTTGTGCGAGGACACGCGCGTGACCAAAGTTTTGCTGGACCATTTTGGGATCATAAAACCGCTGTTGAGCTACCACCAGCATTCAGACTCCGAAAAGACCGCGGAAATTTTGGCGACGCTGGGCGAAGGGAAAACGCTGGCATTGGTTTCCGATGCCGGCACTCCGGGGATAAGCGATCCGGGCAATATGCTTGTGGAAGATGCAATTATTAAATTCGGCGAGGATGCTAAAATAATTCCCATCCCCGGGCCGAGCGCGGTAATCGCCGCGTTGAGCGTTTCCGGATTTGCCACGGACAAATTCATCTTTTTGGGATTCCCGCCGGTGAAAAACAAGCGCAAAACATATTTTGAACAGTTGCTGGCCAATGATCTGACCGCGGTATTTTACGAATCTAATTTCCGCATCATGAAAACCCTGGCCGAGATCGATGCATTGAACCCGGACAAAACTCGCCGTATCGTAGTCTGCCGCGAGCTGACGAAAACTTTCGAGTCGGTTTATCGCGGCGCTATCGCCGAGGTCATCGAAAAAATCAAAAAAGACCCCCTGAAAGGGGAATTTGTCGCGGTTCTTGACGGCAAAAAATAATCAAAGTATAGTAACATTGAATTGGCCCGTTTAAAAAGGTGCGGGAAAAAGAGGTGATAAAATTTCAGACAATGCAGAGGCATTAGGCGCTAGGATTGCCGCTGAACATCGAGTTGTGGTTAGCAGTAGCGAATTTTGCTATCCCGACAAGGAAGGAAGTGATGAAAGCGGAGAAGGCGCTTGCCGACAATAGAGTATTCTCAATGAATATCTTCTTTTTTTGTCAAGATTAATTTTTTTAAATTTGAAAAACAATATGGATCGCCGATCATCCAAGTCAAATTCAATTATCATTATTAACCCTCTTTTTGAGAGGTATCTTTTCGATTAAAAATATTAAGATAAATATCGAAAAAATACCCCTCGCAAAGAGGGTTTTTTGTTCTTTAAAACAATAAATATGGAGGTTGGTCGCATGCTAACAAAGAATACGAAAAAAATGGTCGATGGATTGGGGCAAGGGCTGGCGACTTCTTACCGCGAAGAACCGGCAGCCAATAAGGCAATTGTAATAATGGGATATCAAGAGGTTTCGCCCGGGATTTTCCTTTTGATAATCCATAGATTTAAAAAGGATAAATTCTATTTTCCGGACGAATTAAGGGCGATGCATTTGATTTCCAGGTTCGCCCGAGGGAAAATTGTTTTTTGGCCGAAAGATGTGGAATTTCTCGATTCGGCCAGTTTTCTGACCGGAAGAGCGATTGATGGGGCTAAAGTAGAAGAATTGTCTGTCAAAATCGGTATCAAAAATTATGATGAATATTTTTGGTACCAGGTTTCGGATATTTCTTCTTCGGAAGTATTCTATGATTATTGCCGTTAGCCCTTGTTTTGCCCAGTATTATTATGCTGGGCAATTTATTATTTGCAAACCCCGCCCTTCTAGAGCGGGGAATAAATGAAACTTTCAGTTTCCCGTTCCTGCGGAGCAGAAATGAGAATTCCTTGAACGGAATATTAATTCCGTTCCCGCCGAAAAATTATTTTTGTCGGAAGGTAATCCGAAAGCGCATCGGCGCTTCAAGGAAGCATCCTTTGGTCGTCGGGCGGGGTCCAAACCCCGCCCGACGAAACACCTTTGAAAAATATAATTTTGATTTTGAAAAACAGATAGTTTGTGATAATAGAAAGTCATATGGAAAATAAAAAATATTACATTACTACCACATTGCCTTACGTGAATGCCAAGCCGCATATCGGTTTCGCGCTGGAAATCATCCAGGCCGATGTTCTGGCGCGCTGGCAGCGCTTGCGGGGAAGCGAGGTGTTTTTTAATACCGGGACCGATGAACACGGGTTGAAGATCTATCAGAAAGCGGCGGAACTTGGGAAAACTCCGCAGGAATATTGCGATGAATCGGCAAAGCCATTCTTAGAACTGAAAGAAAAACTGGGATTATCTTTTGATAATTTCATCCGTACTACCGATGAGCACCATATTGCCGCGGCGCAAGAATTCTGGAAGCGCTGCGATAAAAACGGCGATATTTATAAAAAGATCTACAAGGCAAAATACTGCGTCGGTTGCGAATTGGAAATGACCGACTCGCAATTGGTGAACGGCCGGTGCCCGTTCCATCCCAATAAAGACGTCGAGATTATCGAGGAGGAAAATTATTTTTTCCGGTTTTCCAAATACCAACAGCCGTTAATGGATTTTTATAATGCCAATCCTGATTTTGTAATTCCCGAGGGCAGGTTCAACGAAATAAAAAGTTTTGTGTCGCAGGGTTTGCAGGATTTCTCCATTTCGCGCGTCAAAGAAAAGATGCCGTGGGGGATACCGGTGCCCGGCGATGATGGCCAGGTTATGTATGTTTGGTTTGATGCTTTGGTAAATTATATCTCTTGTTTAAATTGGCCCGAAGACGAAAATAAATTCGCGGAATTATGGGGAACGAAAGTTTGGCGCAACGCGATCCAGGTGGCGGGAAAAGATAACTTGCGCCAACAGAACGCGATGTGGCAGGCGATGCTGATGTCGGCCGGATTGCCTAATTCCAAGCAGGTGTTCATCCATGGTTTTGTTACCGCCGATGGCCAAAAAATGTCCAAGTCTCTAGGAAACGTTATCGATCCAGTGGATTTGGTGGATAAATACGGTACCGACGCGGTGCGTTACTTTATGCTGCGTGAACTGCCGCCCACGGAAGACGGCGATTTTTCCTATGTTAAATTCGAAGAACGGTATAATGCCGACCTGGCCAAAGGAATCGGCAATTTAGCAGCGCGGGTAACCACGATCGGAAAAAAGATCGGCGCGGTTATTTCCGAAGATGGAAGTTTAAACCCGGAAATTAAAACCGAGATCCAATCCGCGAAAAATATTTTAACGAGTTCGATTGAAGAATATAAATTCAACGAAGCTCTGGCCGGAATCTGGAAACTGATAAATTTTTGCGACCGGTATATCGAAAAAACCCAGCCTTGGAAGACTAAAGACATCGCGGCAGTAGGGGATCTGTTGTTTGTGCTGGCGCGCATCGCCGAAATGATCGAACCCTTCATCCCGCACGCCGCGGAAAAAATCAAGGCTTTGCTTGCCGGCCAGGAAACCGGGATTTTATTCCCGAAGATAGAGTTGGTTGAAACCTAAAAACAAGTTTATTCAGGGGCAGATCCCCGGATAAGCCTCTGGAACCGATGGATGAAGATTCATCAGGCAATCCGAAAGCATCAATATGCTTCAAGGAAGCATCCTTTGGCCGCCTTAGGCAATGCGGAAGTACCTTTCGGCGTGGTTTCAGACCGCGTCGGGGAATACCGCTTAAAATATATTTTTGATTTGGCAGAATACCCCGCCTTGGCGGGGAAGGAATACTCCGCCGCAGAACAGCGGGGCAGCTTATCTCTCTTGAGATTTGACATTGAAGTTTTGATTTGTATACTTATGATACGTAGCAAAAAATATGCCTAGCAAAAAAATTACTATCGATAAACTGGCTGAAATGGTGGGCAACGGTTTTAATGAAATTGGGGAGCAAATCGGCTCAATGAAACAGGATATCGGCTCAATGAAACAGGATATCGGCTCAATGAAACAGGATATCGGTTTGCTTAAGCAGGGGCAGGAAAGGATTGAAATGAGGTTGAATAATGTCGTTTACCGTACGGAACTCGACGCGGTTATCGATAGGGTGCAGGTTTTGGAAAAGCAAATGAAAGACGCTCTCAAGAAAAGCTGAATTTGGCGAAAATTGACAAGGAAGCGTAAAACAAGTATATATTTAAATATATACTTTAGTACGTACTCGGGTACGCACATCCGAAAATGAAAACCCAGGTTCAGAGAAACAATTTTTGGTTTTACTTTTATAGCCAAACTCCTCAAAGTCTGGGAATTTTCGTTGTTCGCTAAATAGCATTTCGCAATTTAAAAACTCCCGGACTTCCGGGAGTTTTTCGTTTGTGAAGCGCGTATTTTTCCTTGTTGCCGCAAACAATCAGGCGGTGCCTGATGGTTTGTGACCGGAGGGAGAAATGCATAGCTCTTTTATTTTTTAAAATAGGGTGTACAGGAGGATATTCGTGGTTGACAGGTTCAAGGCAATAGAGATATCGGATATTATTCCGATTTTGCGCGAGGGATTGGTTTTGGTTTTTGGTCAGTCGCAAGTTCCGGGCATTGCCGATAAATTCAACGGCGATATCGAAGGTTTGGTTGATAGGGAGTACAATTTTGACCAATCTTTGGTTAAGCATTTGAATAGGCTGGCGGAAAGATATCGGGTAGCGATCAGGATCACACAACGTCTTCCAGTCGTATCGCCGATACTTGAATGCTATGTGCGCGGTAAGGGTGTCTCCGGATACGGCTCGGCACTGCTTCTGAACAGCGGATTTCCTTTCGACGAGGAACGGTTAATCGGAAAAATTAGAGAAGCGATCGGGAACGCAAAAAAAGAACTGGAATGGGAGTCGATATCGCAACAGAAAAGATTAGGGTAGGGAGGTCGGTGAATATGGAGCAAATGAGCGGTGAGAACAATTTGGGACAATTGTTGAATACTTGCTATCAGCATGATCGGAGGGGCGTCTACGAAATCGGCATTACCTCGAAAGAAGCTGTGGTCAAAGCCATTTCGGTTACGGGCAGTCATGATCATCGCCGTATGATTACCGCGGCGCGCTTGGCCGATCCGATGATCAAAGCTGCCGCTGGGTTGCCGGTTAGTATTTTTATCCGCAAAAACTTGGTTTGCCGTATCAAGCTTGCCGGCATCGGGGTTAGCGGAATTGTCCGCCTCCAAAATGGATATCTCAAATGGGCGGATAGCCTGGAAAAGATTATTTTGGCAATAAAAAGAGCGGTTAGCGCATTTGACGTCAAAATAGGCTATTGCGCCGCGCAAAAAGTTGTTATGCCAGGCGCAGCGATAATGAGCAGCATCCGGCAAAGGCGGGAAGGAAAGCCAGGTTTTCTTTTGAACTGGCTTTCTCTTCCTGCTGTTTTTTGTTTTTACCTATTGACGATTTTCGGTCCATCTGGTAAATAATAACCATTAAGAAGATTATGAATAGCCAAAACCGACAAATGAATAGCTTTGTGTTGTTGCCGGTCCTGGTCCTTATTATTAAGGAGGGTCTTTTATTTGGCAGAAGCTGAAAGTAAGGAAATGAAGCTGCTCGATAAAAGACCCTCCTGGATGGAGGATCTTTTTTTATTCCGAGGTAATCCCGGATAAGCCGGGAAACCGATGGAATGAGGAGTCCTTAGTAATCGGAAGTAATTTTCGAGGAAGCATCCTTTGGTCGACAGATGTGGTTTTAAACCACGTATGGCGAAATACCGATTAAGATATATTTTTTATAGCAATGCGGAGCTTACGGTATTGGCCGCAAAATTATGCGCAGGATGGAATATCCCGCTCAGAAAATTGCGAAGCTTATACTGTGAGTTCCGCAATTTAAAATTTTTTTGGGAGAGATAAGAATGGACGAAGCGTAATATGCTGCATGGAGAGAGGCAGTTGAGGGAACCGAAGAAAGTAAAGCGGTTTGTGCGGAGACCGCCAGGACTGGTAATGGACCAAGAATTAAAGAGCGAAAGCATGATTGAACCACACGTTATAACGCCGGAATTTGGCGGCGTAAGGGATGGAAGATCGTTCCGGCAAGCCGAAAGACGTAAGCAGGCAATGCGCGGGAACGACAGATCGGGCAGCGAAGTGAAAAACAATTGTTTCTGATGGAGGGTGTAAAATGGTGAAACTAGAGGTGCTACGAATAGAAGAGGCAGATAAATTAGCTGTTAAGGCGCATGTGTATCAATTGCTAGACCCTATGGGGCTAAGTGCCGATCGCGCGCTATCGTTTATTGTCGGTGATTTGGCTGACCAGGATGTTTAGAAGGCTCACTTCATTTTTTGAAGTGAGCTCGAATTTTATTAAAATTGAAAATTTGGGTTTGTTGGCGTACAATTAGAAAATATGGAAAACACTGAATATATAATCCCAAAAGGGAAGAAGGCGGTCTTTGTGGGGCGGTTCCAGCCGTTCCATAACGGCCATTTGGAAGCGATAAGGTGGATCTTAAAGCAGGTTGGCGAGGTGAGTATCGTGATCGGCAGCATGCAGGAATTCGGGCAGGCGAATAACCCGCTGGAATATAAAGAACGCAAAAAGATCGTTGAGCTGGCTTTAAAAGCCGCCGGGATCAAGAATTATAAAATTTTCGGTTTGCCGGATTTCCGCAATAATGCCGCGTGGTCAAAGAAACTGCTGGAGGTTACCGGGTTGGAGGCCGGGAAAACAGTCTTGCTGTCATTGAACGATTGGGCGCGCGAGAGCGCCACGGAGATCGGTATTGAGGTTGCCGACCATCCGGTGTTTTGCGATAATCTTTCGGCCACCCAGGTCCGCGACACGATGAAGGCGGGCTTTGTCTGGGATAACCTGTTGCCGGAGGGAGTGGCGCGGTATTTGAAAGATAGCGGTTTGGATAAAACGATTACCGAGGCCCAGATATTGCCCGAGGAAAAAATCGTTGATTTTATCAAAAAACAGATGGAAGCCGCCGGGCTGCAAAAGGCGGTGCTTGGAGTTTCTGGCGGCATCGATTCGGCGGTTGCCGCGGCGATATTGCAAAAGGCGTTTAAGAAAAAAGCGATTTTTGTCTGGATGCCGTTTGTCAAAAAATGCCCGTTCGGCAATAATGTGGCGCGGTTGGAGAAGGCGTTCAAAATGGAAGTCAAGAAAATCTATTTGGACAAGATTTTACAAACCTACGCCAAAGTTTTGCCCGGCGGCGGGAACTTGGTTTATGGAAATTTGAAGCCTCGTATCCGCATGAACGTGCTTTATTATTTCGCGAACCTGAAGAAAGCGCTGGTCATCGGCACGACCAACCGCACGGAATTGGAGATCGGTTATTTTACCAAGTACGGCGATGGGGGAGTCGATATCGAGCCGGTTGCGGATTTGTACAAGAGCGAGGTCTACGATATGGCCAAGCGCCTCAAAATCCCGACCGAGATCATTGAGGTGGCGCCGACCGCGGCGTTGTGGCCCGGCCAGACCGATGAAAAAGAGCTGGGATTGAACTACTTCCAGCTGGATACGGTTTTGAAATTGATGAGCCAGGGTTTCGATTCGGAAACGATCTGTTCGCTGACAAACATCGATTCCCAAAAGATGCAAAAGATCATCGATCGGAAAAATAACAATGCCCATAAGTTGGCGCTGCCTCCGGTTTGCAAGCTAAAGAAAATATAATCGCATATGGATATTATCAGTTCTCTTCTGGTTATCGGCGGTTTGGTGGTTTTCGAGATCGTTAACAGCATTGATAACGCCATTATCAATGCCCATGTCCTGAAAACGATGAGCGCCAAATGGCGCAAGATATTTTTATTCTGGGGATTGATCTTCGCGGTGTTCGTGGTGCGCGGGATACTGCCTTTTCTGATCGTATGGCTGACGGTTCCCGGCATTTCTATCGCGGCGGCGTTCGCGGCAATGTTTTCCGGGTCGCCTGAAATCATCGAGGCGATAAACGCGGGCAAACCGCTTATCCTGATGGGCGCGGGAGTTTTCCTTTTGTTGTTGTATCTCCATTGGCTGTTTCTTGAAGAAAAATCGCCGTTGTTCGTGACCGATAAGCTGATCAAGCCGCATTTCGGGATATGGTTTTTTGCGTGCGCGGCGGTATTGCTTACGGCTATATTGTTTTTCGCGAAAGCCAATCCGATATTGATGCTGTCGGCAGCGATTGGCAACGCGGCCTTTTTCATCCTTTATGGTTTCCGCGAGCAGGCGGAAAAGGAAAGCGAATATCTTGTCGCGGGCGGCGGCGGGATGGGGGATCTTTCCAAGTTGCTTTACCTGGAAGTCTTGGACGCGTCGTTTTCTTTTGACGGTGTTTTGGGGGCGTTCGCGTTCACGACTTCGATCCCGCTGATATTGGTCGGGAATGGTATCGGGGCCTTTGTCGTGCGGGAAATGACCATTAGAAGTATCGATAAGGTTGCCAGCTATAAATTCCTGAAAAACGGCGCGATGACGTCGATCGGGATACTGGGCGCGATCATAATTTTTGAAAGTTTTTCCGAAAGTTTAAAGTTGGGGTTTAATATTCCTGACGCGGTTGCGCCATTGGTCACATTCGCGCTGGTGGGCGTCGCGTTCTGGGAATCCCGCAAACTTCTTAAACACAAAGCGTAAAGCGCAAAGTAAAATGCGGATTTTTACTTTGCGTTTTACGCTTTTAGTTTTTAACTTATGTTGATTGATACCCATGCGCATTTGAACCTGGACGAATTTTCCGGGGATTACAAGGATGTGATCGCTCGCTCGTTTGAAAACGGGATTTCAATGATAAATGTCGGGGTGAATTACGAGTCGTCTTTGCGGGCGGTTGGCATCGCAAACGAATATAATTCCGGTGTTTGGGCCGCGGTCGGTTTGCATCCGGAGAATATCAATGATATTTTGCGCCCGGCCAAGAAGGATGTCCGCAAGCCGGAAGAAATTAAAGAGCCGGGATTTGATGCCGCGCTTTACTCCGGGTTGGCGCAGGCATCGGATAAGGTTGTCGCCATTGGCGAGACCGGTTTGGATTATTTGCACCTGCCCAAGGATGAGGCGCGGGCGGCGTCAATCCGCGAAAAACAGGCAGATGTTTTCAAGCAGCATCTGGCGCTGGCATCCGAACTTGGCTTGCCGGTGATCATCCATACAAGGATGGCGCATGGGGATACGATCGGAATCTTGCGCGCAGTTGCGGGTTCCGGTGGGAACATCAATGGCGTGATCCATTGTTTTACCGGTAACGCGGAGGAGATGTCTCAGTATCGCGAGTTGGGGCTACATTTCGGGATCAACGGGATAATATTCAAACTTAGTTTGGACGAAGCGATTGCGCGGATGCCGTTGGACCGCATCCTGCTGGAAACCGACTGTCCGTTCCTTTCGCCGGTGCCGGAAACCAAGCGCAACGAGCCGCGTTTCGTGGTTAATATTGCCAAGCGGTTGGCACAGACTCGCAACGAACCGGTGGAAACGATCCTGGACGCGGCGACCGCGAATTCAAAAAAATTATTCAATATATAAAAAGAACGTATTCCAAACAAAAACAGGGCATGTAGTGCCCTGTTTTTGTTTTTGGCGGATTGCGTCATGCCGTAGCAGCGCCGAAGGGGCGAAGCCCGCCTTCGTTCTTTTTTGTTTTACAAAAAAGAGCTTCGGCGTGGCGAAGGCGGAGGGAGCGGGATTCGAACCCACGGACGGCTTTTAAGGCCGTCAGAGGTTAGCAACCTCTTGCAATGCCGCTATGCGATCCCTCCATTGATACGTCGTAGTTCTAACGTAGGCTATCTTCGACTGCCGTTGGAAAATAAAAAGGCTGACAAATTTGCCTATTCAGATATTACCCTTAAACCGGCCGCAGGTCAATGGATTAATTTTTGATATTCCATACCTTGCCTGGACCGTATTCCATAATGGATTTGGCTGGCGGATTTGATATAATGGCTTAATAGCGAAAAACATTTAATGTCCGGGCCGCGCCCGGAATTTAATAAATAAAACACGTATGAATAATGGGATATTGAAGAAAAACGCAACCTTGATCATCGGCATATCAATTCCGATATTGATGATAATCTTTGTCGCGGTCAGCATTTATTTGCCGGGTCTTTTCGTGAAACCTAAGTTTAATTTTGTTTACGTGACCGGTAACGATTATTATTACTACAGCCAATACCAGTACGCGGTCCAAAACGGAAAGATCGTTGAGAATGAAATAAAGAAGCCGGAAAACAGGAGCTATGAACCAGCGAGGGAAGTCAGGTTATATATGCATGATGTCGCGGCGAATACAAACCGGGAAATTACTTTTGAAGAAGCGCGCAATATGAATCTCGACTCGAACATTAAATCTCCCGATGGGTTCGAGATAATTACCGGCAGCCATAGCGGCGGATTCTTATTTTCGGGAGGAAGCGATTATGATACGCGGTATCTGACGGGAAATAATATAAGCAAAAAATTGGATCTCCGGCTGGTCGGGTCGTCGTATTATAATAATTTCCGCTTCATCGGCTGGATAAAATAAATTGCCTTGCCGCCGGAGTGGGCGGGAATCCATAAGTAAAATAAAACACTATGGCAAACAAAGACGAGGTTTTGAACGAAATCAGGATCCTTGCCGGACAAAACGCGATCGGGAAAGAGGAGCTTATCCAGGCGTACGATTCCGGGAAAGGCGTAAGAGGGGATATCGCTTTGACGAAAAAGCTCGGGGTGGCCGAAATCCTGTATTATATCGGCGGTGCGGTTGTTTTCCTGGGGATCATGATTCTGCTTGGGCAGAACTGGTCAACGCTGGGGGTTGCCGCAAAAGTTATGGCAACTCTGGGTTCCGGAATCGCCGCTTATTTTGTAGGAGTGTTGTTTAACAGAGACGCGCGGACAGAGGCCGCCGGTTCCGCTTTCTTTTTGATTTCCGCGCTTGTCACGCCGATTGGACTGTGGGTTATTTTCGACGAGGCGGGTTTTAATGCCAACAGCTTCGGGATGCAAACTTGGATTTCGGGGATACTCTTGGCTGTTTTTGTTTCGTCTTATTTTGTTTTCAAAAAAAATATTTTTACGCTGTTCAGCATTATTTTCGCGACTTGGATGTTTTTTAGCTTTACGGGTTTTCTTGTCGCCGGCGCGCCGCATTTTAATGACTGGAAATTCTACATGTACCGTACTCTTGCCGTGAGCACCGCTTACATGCTGATTGGCTATTCTTTTTCGAAGAATGAGCGCGTTTCCCTTTGCTGGTTCCTTTACGGTTTTGGGGTTTTGGGATTCCTTGGCGCGGCGCTTGCACTTGGCGAATGGAAGCCGAACCAGAATGTATTTTGGGAGCTGATATATCCGGGTTTGGTTTTCGGCGCCTTGTTTACCAGCGTCCATATCAAGAGCAAAGCATTTTTGACCTGGGGCACGATTTTTCTTATGGCTTATATCCTCAAGATTACGGCAGAATATTTTTCGACCGGTTTAGGCTGGCCGCTTGCTCTCGTGATCGCCGGACTTGCGATGATCGGGGCAGGCTATATGTCTTTTTCGCTGAAGAAGAAATATTTATCGGCTTAAGACCGTATTGATGATACTGGGATAGGGAATGTGAAGCGATTCCATAACTGTTTATCGAAGGGCAAGTCCGTCGCGAGGCGGACTTTTGCTTCCGATGGATGTCGTTTTAAGATATAATGGAAAAATGGACAAAAATTTACAAAACATAAAAGGATTAACCTCGAAAGAGGCGGAGGAAAAAATAAAAACCGACGGTTATAATGAAATTCCGTCGCAAAAAAAGCACGGATTCTTTGGGATCCTTTGGGAAGTTTTGAAAGAGCCGATGCTTTTGCTTTTGGTGGGAGCCGGCACGATATATTTCTTTTTGGGCGAGCCGCAGGACGCGCTGATGCTTTCCGCGTTCGTGGTTTTTGTGGTCGGGATAACGTTTTACCAGCAGAGAAAGACCGAGCGGGCGGTTGAGGCCTTGCGCGATCTTTCCAGCCCGCGGGCGTTAGTGGTCAGGGACGGAGCGCAGCACCGCATTCCGGGTCGGGAGGTGGTTATCGGCGATGTCATTGTTTTGCAGGAGGGCGACCGGGTTCCGGCGGACGCGGCGATACTCGAAACGGTAAATTTAATGGTTGACGAATCGCTGCTGACCGGAGAATCGCTGGCGGTGTCGAAATCGGTTTGGGACGGTGCGAAAATCATCGGGGATAACCGTCCGGGCGGGGATAGCTTGCCATTCGTCTACTCCGGGACTTTGGTGACGCGCGGGCGGGGTACTGCGCTTGTGGTGGCGGTTGGCGCCAATACGGAAATGGGCAAAATCGGCAAATCGCTGGCGGGAATAAGCGAAGAAGAAACGCTTTTGAAAAAAGAAACCGGGCGCTTGGTGGGAATATTCGCGTCGGTCGGCGTGGTGCTGTGTGCCGGCGCGGTTTTGTTCTACGGTTTTTTCCGGGATGATTGGCTGGAAGGAATCCTTTATGGGATTACCATCAGCATGTCGATGTTGCCCGAGGAATTTCCCGTGGTATTGATGATCTTTTTGGCACTGGGGGCGTGGCGCGTTTCCAAACGCAAAGTGCTGACCCGCAACACGGCCGTAATCGAATCGCTGGGCGCCGCCGAGATTCTGTGCGTCGACAAGACCGGCACGATCACCATGAACCAGATGCGTTTGCAGACGATAGTATCGGGCGATGATTGCCTCGATCTGGCCAAACACGATGACGATGAAAATCCGCTGCCCGAGAAATTCCATTTCCTTTTGGAATACGCGATGCTGGCCAGCCAGGCCGACCCGTTCGATCCGCTGGAAAAAGAAATACGGCGCACCGGCGAATATTTTTTGGCGGCCGGGATGCGTCATAGCGATTGGAAATTGATCAAGGAATATCCATTCGCGGGAAATGTTTTGGCGCTTTCCCATGTTTGGGATGGCGGTGATGGCGGCCATTATATCGTGGCGGCCAAGGGCGCGCCCGAATCGATTGCCGATCTTTGCCATTTGACCGATGGTGAAAAGAAAGCGATGGTCGCGCGGATGCGGCCGCTTCTGGATTCAGGATTGCGCTTGCTGGCAGTGGCGCAGGCGGTTGCGGATAAAAATCCGCTGCCTTGCCACCAGCACGAATTTGATTTCAAGTTTGTCGGTTTGCTTGGGTTTAGCGATCCGGTCCGGCCGTCGGTTCCCGGCGCGGTTCAGGATTGCTATCGCGCCGGGATCCGGATCTGCATGATCACCGGCGATTATCCGGGAACGGCCTGCAATATCGCCCGGCGCATCGGATTGAAAAACCCCGACCAGTTTTTGACCGGCGAGGATCTTGGGACGCTGGGCGAGGCCGAGTTGCGGAAACGCATGGAAACTGCCAATATTTTCGCGCGCGTAGTGCCTGAACAGAAAATGATAATCATCAATGCGTTCAAAAGCCAGGGGAAAGTGATCGCGATGACCGGCGACGGCGTCAACGACGCGCCGGCGCTCAAGGCCGCCCATATCGGTATCGCGATGGGCGAGCGGGGTACGGATGTGGCGCGCGAAGCCGCGGACCTGGTTTTGCTCAACGATGATTTTTCTTCGATTGCCGAGGCGGTGCGCACCGGCCGGTCGATCTTCGATAATTTGAAAAAGGCGATTGCTTACATTTTCGCGGTGCATATCCCGATCGCGGGGATTTCGTTTTTGCCGGTAGCCTTCGGGATGCCGGTGGTATTTTCCCCGGCGCACATCGCGTTCTTGGAATTGATCATCGATCCGGCTTGTTCGCTGGTTTTTGAAGCGGAGCCGGAAGATAAAAACGTGATGGCGCGGCCGCCGCGCAAACTGAGCGAACCATTGTTCAACCGTGGCGCATTTATCATTAGCATGCTGCAGGGTCTGGGAGTTTTGGCCGCGGTCTTCGCATTGTTCTATTATGTCCTTTCGACTGGGCGGAGCGAAGAGGAAGCACGGGCGGTCGCGTTCACCGCGATCGTGTTTTCCAACGTGATGCTGATAATTACTAATTTGTCTTGGTCAAGAGTGGGGGTGTCCATTTTGCGCGACGGCAACAAAGCGCTTTATTGGATGCTGGCCGCGGTATCGATAACTTTGGCCGCGGTATTGTTTGTCCCGTTCTTGCGCCAGGTTTTCCATTTCGCGCCCATCAGTCTCGCCGATATCGCGCTGTCCTTCGCAGTCGCTTTCGCCAGCCTGTTGTGGTTCGAGATCTTCAAACTATTCAGGGAAAAATGATTATTTACAGTATCGTATTTCAAGGTCGTTCCTTGCCGTAATCGATAAGGTGCGACCTTGTCGATTTGTTGGTAAAACAAAATCCGCAGTTATGCGGATTTTGTTTTAAGCGGAGGGGGCGAGATTCGAACTCGCGGTAGCTTTTGACTACAACGGTTTTCAAGACCGTCTCCTTCAACCGCTCAGACACCCCTCCTTCCGTTTTCATTAAATACGAAAAAGCGCCAAAAAGCAAGGTTAAAACGTGGCAATCGTACGCCTTGGCGATATTAATTAGATTATGAGACGGTTGTGCGTTAAAATAAAAATATATTCCAATAGATGTTCCGCCCGACGTGGTCTGAAACCACGTCGAAGGGTACTTCCGGATTACCTAGGGCGACCAAAGGAAGTTTCCTTTGGAATTCTCATTCCAGCGGTTCCACGGGCAAGCCCGTGGTCTACCTCGGAATAAAAATATAAGCGGTTAAACCAAACAAATATGATTAATTGTGAATTTGAAAATGGCAATAAGGATTCGCTGAGGCATGTTGTCGTGGATTGTTTGGTGCTCAAGGGTGAAGAAATTCTTTTGGTGAAGAGAGCGGCGGGGCTTTTGGAAGGCGGCAAGTGGGCGCTTCCGGGCGGGTTTGTCGACCGGGATGAAACAATAGAACAGGCGGCGGCGCGGGAAATTATGGAAGAAACCGGTTATAAAGTTGAAAACATTTCTTTGTTGCGGATCATTGATAATCCCGCTCGGCACAACGAAGACCGGCAAAACGTTTCTTTTGTTTATTCTTGCGCCGCGCGGGAAAAGACTGGTATGGCGGATAGCGAAAGCGACCAGCAAAAGTGGTTCCCGCTGGCGGCGCTGCCTCCGGAAAATGAGATTGCCTTTGACCATATGGATTTCATCAAATTATACAAGGAATATATTAAAAATCATTGATAGATTTTAATTTACACTTTTAGTCTTGTATTTTTTAGTAATCCCGTTAGTAAAAAGGTTAGACCTTTTTAGGGAATTTGTTTTCTGCGCTAAATAATTGTAAAGCTCAAACCGATTGTTCTCTTTTGTTTTTGGCGATAGAATGGTTAAATAAGTTTGTTACGTAACATGTTACGTAACAATGTAGGCAACAAACTAAACAACAATTAATATGGAAGATAAAGAAATCAGAAAATTAACTCGCATCGGGAAAAGGAGCATCGGCCTGACGCTGCCGATCGAATCAGTGCGCGAACTTGGCTGGAAAGAAAAACAAAAAGTAAAAGTCACCCGGGTCAAAGGGGGATTGATGATCCGCGATTTTCGGAGCTGAGAATGTGGATAATTGGGATAATTTTAAAAAATGGCGCAGGAACCGATAACCGCAAAAGAAAATATTTCCGGAAAAACAATGGCATCAAGATGTGTCGCGGATTTTTATTACCAACTGGAAAATTTGGGTATAAAGATTTGGATAGACGGGGGATGGGGTGTCGATGCTTTGCTCGGCGGGCAAACGCGTCCTCATGCGGATTTGGATATCGCGCTTCAGCAGAAAGACGTGCAAAGGGTTCGCGAGATACTGGAAGGGCAAGGCTATAAAGAGGTGAAAAGAAGCAATGAATGGAATTTTGTCATGGCCGATGTTGAAGATCGCCGCATTGACCTGCACGTTTTTATCTTTGACGGAAACGGGCACGTCGCGGAAGGGATCAAATACCCGGACGGATCGTTGGCGGGAACAGGGACAATAGATGGCCGCGCAGTTAGGTGTATACCCGCGGATCACATGGTGCAATTCCATTCGGGTTACCAGCTCCGCGATAGCGACTTTAAAGACGTTAAAGCTTTATGCGAAAAATTCGACATAGATCTGCCGGAAGAATACAAAGGAAAGTAAGCAGCGGCACGGGTATAATTATAAACAATTTCAGCAATGATAATAATTCTTAATTTGGGGAGCCAGTTTGCCTATCTGATCGCCCGGAGGGTGAGGGATCTCGGAGTGAAAGCCGAGATTTTGCCTTTTGATACGGCTGTTCCAATAAAAGGGTTAGACCCTTTCAGATGTTTTATAAGGGAAGCATTTTTTAAAAACGAGATTTGTAATGTTTAAATTAATATATGATTGAACCGCGCGAGAGAGAAAAATTTAGATTAATTAGATACGAGTACTATCATTGCGGTCGCAACGCAATGCGGTTTGGCAATTTTTTTGTTGCGGGCATATTGCTGGGTTATGCAGCAGAAACTACGCTGAAAGCCGGTTTAGCGGAAGTTTTAACGCCCGAAGAAAGAATGAAAAACGGAATTCTTCAACATAATCACGATATAGTAAAAGTTATAAATGAATGTAATAAATATGGGATTTACAAAGATATAGCTGTTTCAAATGATTTCCTTAATTATTTAAATAATAATTTTCAAAGGTATCCAAGCCAGATGGCTAAAATTTCCGAAGAAGCGAAAAAAACTAATATTGTATTATGCAATTCAACAGATTATGTTTATTATTGCGATGACTTTATAATACAACTAGATTGCAGCTTAAGGCGGTTTACGAATGACAATGCAACTTCGATGCTCTATTTTGCTTTGCGAACCCTCGAAACAAAATATGCTCGTGATTTTTTGTATGAGAATGCTTTTGCATTACGCCATTACGAAGAATACGAAGTAGATTTAAATGGACTCCGATTAAGGGAGGATTTGAAGAAAGAAGTGATTGAAAATTACAATAAAGGTTATCAATATTATTGGAACGGAGCAATCGGCGACGAGACAATAAAACGAAAGATTGACGAAATTATTAGTAGTTATAAATGTAGCGATTTCCATTTTCAGAAGTGGGGCGACGGTTCTACGATTATAGTTTAACTAATTGTTGTATGGAAATCGGTAAAAAATTGAATATAACCAATAGGGAAGAATGGCGCGATTGGTTGGAGAAGAACTATAATAAGGAAAAAGAGATTTGGCTGGTGTACTATAATAAAAAATCGGGGAGGGGGAGGATTGGGTATAATGAGGCGGTCGAAGTCGCGTTGGCGTTTGGGTGGATTGATAGTACGGTGAAAAAGATTGATGAGAATTCTTCGGCGCAACGTTTCACTCCGCGGAATCCTAAGAGCGGATATTCGCAGGCGAATATTGAGCGGTTGAGGCGGCTCGTCGAGGAGGGGAAGGTGATTCCTTCGGTGCGGGTTGCGGTGGCACCCATACTGGCGAAGGAATTTGTTTTTCCGCCGGATATTATGGCCAAGATCAAAGCCAATAAGGCCGCGTGGAAGAATTTCCAAAAGTTTTCACCGGCATATCGGCGGATCCGCATTGGCTACGTTGAAGGGGCGCGTTCCCGGCCCGCGGAATTTCAAAAACGTTTGGACAATCTTATCAAGAAGTCCGAAGCCAACAAGCAATTTGGCTTTGGCGGAATTGAGAAGTATTATTAATTGAATTGGAAAATTTTTGAGCATATGAAAAAAATAGTTGCAATCGGTGGCGGGGGAAAGGAACGGACCGTATTTTCGCTCAAGACTCCGGGGATTGATGAAGAAATAATCCGGTTATCGGAGAAGAAAAGTCCCAAATTGCTTTTTATTCCTACGGCCAGCAACGATTCTCAAGTTTACTCCGAGGACGCGCAAAATTATTTTGGCGGGAAATTAGGTTGCAAAACCGATGTTTTGTATTTGATAAATAAAAAAATAACTTTAAGGGAACTAAGGGCCAAAATATTCGGGGCCGATATAATCTATGTTGGCGGAGGTTCATCATTAAGGATGATGAACGTATGGCGGCGGACCGGAGCGGACAAAATCTTAAAACAGGCCTACGGGAAAGGCATTGTTCTCGCGGGAGTAAGCGCCGGCGCTATATGTTGGTTTGAATCCGGCCACAGCGATTCGATGAAATATTACAACCCTAAAAATTGGAAATATATCAACGTCAGGGGGATTGGGCTGGTGAAGGGTTTTTGTTGCCCGCACTATAACGGCGAGTCGCTCGGAGTTTCCCGGGAAATTCATTTTAATAAAATAGTCGGAAAAACCGGGAAAATCGGGATTGCCCTCGATAACTATTGCGCCGTCGAGATTGCCGATGGCATGTTTTTTAAGATAATTTCGTCTCGTCCCGGAGCGGGCGCGTACAGGGTTTACAAGTATTGCGGCCAGGTTATTTCCGAAAAAATTGAAACAAAAAATGGGTTAATGCCGCTGGCGGAATTATACAAAAAGAAAAAATCCTGCCATGGCTAATTTACGGTTTTGGATTAAAATCGAGGTAAGGAGCATATTGTGTAACAAGGTAAGTAGCAGGCCAATTTATAAAATAACTCAATTGGCATATTTATAGATCCCGACCACGTGGACGCGAGGGGATCGCTTAAAAATGCCGATTGATAAAAAAACATGTTAAACGATTTCAAGCAATTTTTGTTGCGGGGGAACGTAGTGGATCTGGCCGTGGGCGTAGTGATCGGCGCGGCTTTCGGGGCGGTGGTCGCGGCTTTGGTTGCCGACCTTTTGACGCCGCTCATCGCGGCGGTCGCCAAGGTGCCGGATTTCAGCGGGCTGTTTTTTGCGATAAACGGCAGCAAATTCATGTACGGCCATTTTATCAATGCCATCATCTCGTTTATCCTGGTCGCGGGCGCGGTATTTTTCTTCGTGGTCAAGCCGATGAATATGCTGGTCAGCCGTTCCAAAAAAGAACCGGCTGCCGAACCTTCTACCAAAAAATGCCCTGAGTGTTTGGGGGAAATCCCGGCCAGCGCGAAACGCTGCATGTATTGCACCCAGATAGTGTCTTAAGCGGATTATCGAATCGTGGATAATCAAACACATTTATCCGATAGAGAATTAAGCGTGCGGTACAGGGTTGAAGAACCGAAAGACTCCCCAAGGAGGGAGTTTTTTGTTAAGCTAATATTAATAATCAAAAACAAAACTATGGAAATCGAAGAGGTGAAAATTTGCCAGAGTTGCGGGATGCCGATGGAAGCGGCCGAAGATTTCGGCACTGACGCCGACGGAGGCAAAAACAAGGAGTATTGCCAGTTCTGCTGGCAGGACGGGGAGTTTACCGTGGATGCCAGCTTGCCGGAATTCATCGAAATGCAGGTGGCGATTGCCGTCGAGAAAATGGGAATGGACGAGGCTGAGGCGCGCGAAGTGGCCGAAACCACCTTGCCGGAACTCGACCGCTGGCGCATGGAATAATTCCATGGCAAAGAAAAAATATTACGCCTTATATTAAAATATGAACAAAAAATAATTATTGGAATTGTCGTTGCGTCAATTATTATTGGCGCAGGTTTATTCCGAGGTAGACCCCGGGCTTGCCCGGGGAACCGACGGAATGAGGATTCCAAAGGAAACATCCTTTGGCCGCCCTAGGTAATCCGGAAGTACCCTTCGACGTGGTTTCAGACCACGTCGGGCGGAATACCGCTTAAAATATATTTTTGATGGTTCATCGGAAAGCCGATTGGATTGATGGAAAAATCAAATAATAATAGTGCTACCGATCAGAATCAAGCTGATGGTACCGGCATGGCCAATCCGGCTTCGGTTTTCTGCGTTCAACAGGGCGGTGAATCGTTGATGGTGTCTGAGTGTGCCGACCAAGGATGCGGTCAGCGCGGCGTTTGCGTGATGCCCGGCGGCATCGAGTGCGACGAATGGGAATTTTCCCGCACCAAAGTCTGTGGCGCGACCACTACGGAACCGGTTGGCGAAAATTCGACCTGTGGCCGGGAGAACTGCCACGGCCTGGACATCAAGTGCGGGGCGAATGTTGCCGAGATTTGCACTATGGAATACCAGCTGGGCGATAAATGCCTGCGGCTCGTAAATTGCGGGGTCAAAGAAGGAGTTTGCCAACAAATCCCGAACGCGGCGTTCGATGCCTGCAAGACCTGCGTGCAAAAATGCGAAACTGATTTTGCCAATGACCAGGTAAAAATGTTTGATTGTGAAAGCAAATGCGATTAAAAAATGGATACGACCGATATATTTATTAAAATTTTGGCGATTGTTTACGGTAGTGTGGGTGTTATTGGCATTGCCGCCTATTGGCCGACTATCAAGGACCTCATTAATAAAAAGCCCAGTGTCAATTCATCCTCATATTCCATATGGGTTACGACAAATCTGGTAACTTTTTTGTATAGTCTGTTCGTAGTGAATGATTTGCTTTTCCAGGTGGTTTCGGGGGCTTATTTTATTGTTAACACGACGGTGTTTTTATCCTTATATTGAGGATTGAAAAAAATCATTGATTCATGCCCAAGAAAAAATACTACGCGTACAGTGATCTCGAACAGAGGGGGATTCGGGCCGATGTTTGACAAGGCGGTTAGAGGAGTATATTATTAAGTTAATCTTAAGATTAACTTATAAATTTATGGAAAACAACCAATCGATAGTCGGGCTCAAAGAGCTAAGGGAAAATATCGAGGATTACATTAAAGCCGTTAAAAAGGGCCGTTCTTTCATTGTGGTAAGAAAATCAAGGCCGGTGTTTAAAAATTCTTCATTGGAAGAGGGGGATGATTTGTGGGAGTCCATGGTTGATTTTACCAAAATAAAAAAGGGCGGCGTACCGATCGGCGATATTCTGTCTCGCCTTTAAAATATGGTCGATAAAATCCAAAAAGCGCTTGATAAATTATCGGCCAAGGAGCGCGCGGCGGTAAAAGATATATTGGAAAAGATCGAAAAGAAAAATTTTGATGGTTTGGATTTAAAAAAGCTGAAGGGCAGGGATGATGTCTATCGCGTTCGAAAAGGTGATATCAGGATAATTTACCGGATGGGCGAAAACAAGGAAATTTTTGTTTTAGAAATCGGCCGGCGCAACGATAATACCTATAATTTTTGATTATGATCGAGCTTTGGATATTTCTTTCAATTTTGGCAGCGTTTTTGTGGTCGGTGTCGAATATTATCGATAAATATGTCCTTTCCAGGCTGATTTCAAATCCCATGATTCCGGTGGTGATTTCTGGTTTTGTCGCGCTGGCCATTGGCTTATCCGTAATGGCATTTAATGGACCTGGTGTCATGAATTTAAGTCATGTTTGTTTAGCATTAGCTGGAGGGGCGGTTTATATCTACGTCTTGTTGTTGTATTTTAAGGCAATTAAAATTGGCGATATTACGTCTTTGGTGCCATTATTTTATTTAGTGCCGTTATTTATCGCGGTAATTGCTTGGTTTTTACTGGGAGAAAGGTTGTCGTCAATGGAATACGTGGGTATTCTTTTATTGGTGGCGGGCGCTTTTATGATTTCTTGGGATAATAATAATCCTTTTAAATTTGGTAAAGCTTTTTGGTTGATGATATTTTCCACTTTTCTTTTGGCGATAAACCAAACGATCACCAAATATCTTTTTAATTTTTACGATTTTTGGCCAGTTTTTGCTCTTATCAGCATCGGCTGTTTTTTGCCGGTAATTCCGCTATTTTTTAAAAATATTCTTGATTTAAGGTTGCTTGTTTTGAAAAATAAAAAGGCGGTAGGATTTGTTTTGGTCAGTGAATTTTTGTATCGCAGTGCGTCTGCCTTAATAACTTTCGCGGTTGCCATCGGTTCGGTGACCTTGGTCAACGCGATTTCTTCAATTCAGCCGTTTTTTGTATTGTTGATCATGGGTTTATTTAGTTTTTTTGCGCCTAATATTTTAAAGGAAGAATTATCAAAATCAAAAATTATATTAAAGGCGGTTGCGATAACCGTTATGTTCGTTGGCGGTATTTTAGTAAGTTAATTTCATGCCCAAGAAAAAATATTACGCATACTTAGTGGATATTGAGAAGGGGATAACCGAGAGCTGGCCGGAATGCCAGCGGATCGTGTTGGGGATTCCCGGCGCCAAATATAAAAGTTTCGAGTCGCGCGGCGAGGCCGAGCGGTGGCTGGAGGCGGGCGCGGATTATAAAATAAAGCATATCGCCATCGAGGCCGGGATATATTTTGACGCGGGTACCGGGGGAGGCAACGGCGTGGAGATCAATGCGACCGACGCGCGGGGCAACGGCCTGCTCTGGCGGGTATTGCCGGAACGGGAATTGAGCGGGAAAGGCCATTACCAAATCAAAGGGGTTACCAATAACTACGGCGAGCTTCTGGCGTGCAAATACGCACTGAAGATCGCACTTGATGATGGAGCGCGAAAAGTTTTCGGCGATAGCGCTTTGGTGCTTGATTTTTGGTCAAAAGGCCATATAAAGAAAGAAATGGGTGCCGATACCATCGAGCTGGCCGAGGAGGTGGCAAAATTGCGCTGGCGGTTCGAGCAGACAGGCGGAGAGCTATTACGGATCTCGGGCGGGGCCAATCCCGCGGACCTGGGATTCCACAAAGGATGAAAAATATATCTCAAAAGAAAAACGTTAAAGGAACTGTTTTTACCGGCAAGGTGGTGCGGGGGGCGGATCGCGGCAAAGAGCTTGGATTTCCGACTGCCAACCTGGATACGGTCGGGCTTGATATTGGCTATGGCGTGTACCAGGCCGAAGTGGAGTTGGAGGGGAAAAAATACCAGGCGCTGATGCATTTTGGCCCCAAGGAAACGTTCGGCGAAGGGCCGGATTTGGAGATCCATATCAAGAAATTTGACCGCGATATCTATGGCCAGCGATTGGCGGTGCGGGTGATAAAAAAGATCCGCGATATCAGGAAGTTCGACAGTGCCGAAGAATTGGAAGCGCAGATCGCCCGCGATTTGAAAACCGATACCCGGGACTTACGTTAAATCCAAGCAACAAGCGGCGGATATGGCGGTTTGTTGTCTTTTTTTGTAAAATCGATTAAAAATGGGCTGGCGGCAAGAAATTATTGCGTTTGATTGACATCGGGAAGGAAAAGCGGTAAATTTTATATGAACCCCGAGGCGAGGGTGTGTTTTTTTGGGGTTTAGGACTTAAATTGTTTCATTATGGAAGAAATTGCCGTAGCCGCGCCGGAATTGTTTGAAATCGGCGGATATATCGTTACGAATACCACTTTTTGGATCATCTTGATCGTCATTGGTTTGGCGGTGTTTTTCGCGGCGGTATTTTCCAAGGCAAAAATCGTGCCGGGTAAAACGCAAAATGTCCTGGAGTTCATTATGGAAACTTTTTTGAATTTTTGCGATTCGATCACCAATTCGCGCAAGAAGACGCTGGAAATCTTCCCGTTCGCGATGACCCTGTTCCTGCTGATATGGGTGTCAAATTTGATGGAGCTTATCCCCGGATTGGGAGTATTTCCGATTCTGCGCTCGCCGAGTTCCGACCTTAACTTTACCCTTGGACTGGCCGCGCTGTCGATGTTTTACGTTAATTATTTGGCGTTGAGGAATCTGGGGCTTGTTCCGTATCTGGGCAAGTTTTTTAATTTCAAGAGCCCGGTTTTGCTGTTCGTGGGATTGCTGGAGCTGATGGGGGAGTTTACCCGCATCATTTCGCTGTCGATGCGGTTGTTCGGCAATTTGTTTGCCGGGGAAGTGCTTTTGATGGTGGTTTCTTCAGGAATCCATTGGTCGCTGGCGTATTTCGTGCCGCTGCCGTTTTTGGCGCTTGAGACGCTGGTCGGATTTTTGCAGGCGTTCATTTTCTCTTCGCTGATCGTGGTTTTTTACTCCACGGCAACGGAAGCGGCGCACGGCTGAATTGGAATCAGGAATTTGGAATTAAGGATCCGGAATAAATCCAAAAATCCGGAGACTTGATCTTAAATTCGTGATTCTAAATTCACGGATCATGGACGACAAACCGAATAACCAAAATAAGTTGGCGCTGGCGATGGCCCTGGGCTTGGAGCTGGGGTTCGCGATGGCCATTCCGCTGGTCGTTTTCCTGCTTTTGGGGATTTGGTTTGACCGCAAGCTCGGCACGATGCCATTGTTCACGATAGTGCTGTTATTGGCGGGGCTGGTTGCGGTTGTTGTTGAGGTGAGGTATCTGATTATGCCGTTTCTTGAAAAAAGGTCGCAGAAGGGAAAGAAACCGTGAAATTAGATCTTGGCAGTCATTTTTGCGAAGCGCAAAATTTCCTGCTGGAAATTTGCTAATGCTCGCTCCGTCGAGCTCGCAAGCATCGCAAAAATGTCTGCCTGCGATTAATTTCACGGAGAAGAAAAAAATAAAAAAATAATAAGTAAAAAAACATGGAATTAGAAGTAATGAAACAATTGGCCGCGGCGATTGCCATCGGCGTGGGAGCGATCGGGCCTGGTATCGGTATCGGTTTTATCGGCAAAGGCGCGATGGAGGCGATCGGCAGGAATCCGGAAGCGGCGGGCAAGATCAGCACGAACATGATCTTGGCCATCGCGTTTACGGACGCGATCGCGATTTTCGCATTGGTGGTCGCTTTGATCATCAGATTCGTATAGTTTTTTTGCGGGAGCTTTGCTCTCCGCGGTTTGCTTGCCATAAGGTAGGGCAAACCATGAAGAGTAAACAATAATTTTCAATTTTCAATTTTCAATTTTCATTAAATTTCCAATTAAACAATTTTCAAACGAATGCGGATGTATTTGTTTGGTTCATTGATACATTGAAAATTCATTGAAAATTGGTAATTGGAAATTGGAGTTTAAGACCATGGAGGGTTTAGGCATTGATCCAAAAATTTTAATCGGGGATATCGTTACTTTCATCGTTTTGGTGGTGATTTTGAAAAAATTCGCCTATAAACCGTTTCTGGCGGTTTTGGAGCAGCGGGCCAAGAAGATTGAGGAAGGAGTTAAAAAATCGGAAGAAGCGGAAGTTTCCCTGCAAAAGATCAGAATATTGGCCGAAGAGGTCAAGGAGGCGGGAGAGCACAAATCCAAGGAAGTGATGGCAGTTGCCGAAAAGAAGGCCCAGGAAAAGACCAAGGTTATTTTGGCTGCGGCCGAGGTGGAAAAAACCCGGGTGATTGAAGCTGCCCGCGCCGCAATGGAAAAAGAACAGGAACAGGCGCGCCGCCAGCGGCAGAAGGAGGCGGTGGATCTGGCATTTTCCGTTTCGGAAAAGTTTTTGTCCGAAAAGATCACCAAAGAACAGGACAAGAAAATGATTGAAAAATTGGTGGCCGAGTCTAATTAACTCATATGAACAGCAAACAATCGATTAAAATATGGAGCCGCGTCTTGACGGAGGCTTGCGAGGGCAAGCCCGCCGCCGAGCAGAAAAAAGCGGTCAAGCGGCTGGAAGAAATTCTGAAGGCCAAGAAGAAAGGCTATTTGCTGCCCGTGATCGCGGCTAACGCGTTCGGGGAGATTGAGAATAAGTCAAAGTTTGATATTGTAATGGCCCATCCGCAATCGCCGGAATTGGTTGAGAAGTTGAAGAAAAAGATCGCCAAACGCTTTGGAAGCGGGGCGGATGCCAAAGTGGCGGTCGATCCCAAGCTTATCGGCGGATTCGTGGCCAAAAGCAGTCAGTATCTCTTGGATGCGTCGGTCAAAAACCATTTACAGCAATTAAAGAAAATATACGAACAGTAAATTCTAAATCCTAATCTCTAAATCCTAAACAAATTTTAAATTTCAAATTTTAAACCGGGAGACGAATGTGCTGTTTATAATTTTGGATTTGTGATTTGAGATTTGTTTAGAATTTAGAATTTAGTGCTTAGAATTTAAGATAATAATTATGGATAAAATCGAACAATTTAAACGGCAGTTGGAAGAGACCGAATTGTCGCCCAAACTTGACGAGATCGGCTATGTGGCCGAAGTGGGCGACGGCGTCGTGAAAGCTTCGGGATTGCGCAACGTGGAAAACTTCGAGCTTGTGGAGTTTGAGCGTGCAAAGGTTTTTGGTTTGGCGATGAATCTTGAGGAATATGAAACCGGTATCATCGTTTTGGGTGATGATTCGGGAATCAAGGAAGGCGATATCGTGAAACGCACAAAGAAGACGATTTCCGTGCCCGTTGGGCCAGAACTTATCGGCCGCGTGGTTGATCCGCTGGGACGTCCCTTGGATGGCAAGGGTCCGATCAATGCCAAAGAAGAATATTTAATCGAAAGACCGGCGCCGGGCGTGATTGACCGCCAACCGGTGAAAACGCCGTTGCATACAGGGATCTTGGCTATTGACAGCTTGGTTCCGATCGGCCGCGGCCAGCGCGAACTGATCTTGGGCGATCGCGGCTTGGGCAAGACTGCCATCGCGGTTGATATGATCTTAAATCAGAAGAACGACAAGAACCGCCCGGTTTGCATCTATGTGGCGATTGGCCAGAAAAAATCCAAGGTGAAGCGCATGGTGAAGATTTTGGAAGACGCGGGAGCAATGGAATACACGATCGTTGTTGCGGCGTTTGCCGACGATCCGGCGGCGTTGTTGTATCTTGCGCCCTATACGGGATGCGCGATGGGCGAGTGGTTCCGCGATAACGGCAAGGACGCGGTGGCGGTTTATGACGATTTAACCAAGCAGGCTTGGGCGTGGCGCGAGATCTCGCTGGTATTGCGGCGGCCGCCGGGTCGCGAAGCGTATCCGGGGGATATTTTCTACCTTCATTCGCGTTTGCTTGAGCGTGCGGCGCGGATGTCAGCGGCGAAAGGCGGCGGTTCTCTGACCGCGTTGCCGATCGTGGAAACGCAGGCCGGCGATATTTCCGGTTACATTCCGACCAATGTCATTTCGATCACCGATGGCCAGATCTTTTTGAGCCCGGCGTTATTCTACAAGGGTCAGCGGCCGGCGATCGATGTGGGTACGTCGGTTTCCCGCGTGGGATCCAGCGCCCAGCTGCCGGCAACCAAGAAAGTGGCCGGAACCTTGAAGCTTGATTTGGCACAATTCCAGGAATTGGAAAGATTTTCCGAATTTACCGAAGAGCTCGATCCGCAGACCCGCCAGATGTTGGAACGCGGCAAGCGCATGCGCGAACTTTTGAAACAGGCTGATCTGCAGCCGTTGCCGTTCGAGAAGGAAGTGGCGATTCTTTTCGCGGGAACGAAAGGCTTCCTGGATGACGTGCCGCTCGAAAAGCTGGCGCAGTTCAAAATCGATCTGATTGAATATATCGAGGACAATTCCCCGGAAATTCTGGATCAAATCCGCAAGACCGAAAAGCTCGAGCCCGGCATCGAAGCCAAGCTTGAAGAATTGATCAAACATGTCAAGAAAACAAAAATAGCTAAAAGCTAAAAGTGAAAAGCGTAAAGTAAAATAATCTGAATTCGGTTTTAAACTTTTCGCTTTAAACTTTAAGCTCTCAAATGGAATTAAAGGAGATCCGCCTAAAAATCCAATCGGTTTCCAATATCTGGAAACTGACCAGCGCCCTCGAGACCTTGTCGGCGCTGAAAATGAAAAAATCCCAGAAGTTCGCCTTGCTGTCGCGGCCGTTCGCCCAAAGGGTGGGGCAGTTGGTGCGCTGGCTGGAACCGACGTTGCGGGATAATGTTTCGTTGCGCAAAAGGAAGGTGCAGACGGCGCTGGCGGTGGTGATCGCCAGCGACAGGGGTTTTTGCGGATCGTTCAACCAGAATGTTTTGAAGACCGCGCAAATTGAAATCGAAAAACTCGAAAAGAAATCGGATGTCGCGGTTTTCCCGATCGGGAAGAAAGCAGTTGCTTTTTTCAAGAAACGCAACCGGAATTTTGAGCAAAGCATGGTCGGTATCGGCGATTACGGTTCGTTGGAAGAAATAAAGCCGGTTTCCGATTTCATAATCAAGGCTTATATTGAAAACAAGTACCAGCGGGTTTATCTTGTGTGGACGGATTTTATTTCCACCTTCAACCAGAAACCGCGTTCAATGCAGCTCTTGCCGCTGGAATGGAATGAGCTTAAGGAATTTGCCCAGGAGAGCGATAAGGAAGCGGTGGATGCCGAAACCTTGATCGAGCCTTCGCCGCAAATGCTGGTCCGCGAAATAATACCCCAGTTGGTGGAATACTTGGTATACCAGTGCATTTTGGAAAGCAACGCGTCGGAGCACTCGGCAAGAATGACGGCGATGCGCAACGCTTCGGATAATGCCCACGAACGGGTCAGCGAATTGACCTTGGATTATAACAAAGCGCGCCAGGAGCAGATCACCAGGGAAGTCTGCGAGATTTCTTCGGCTAAAGAAGTGTTGGGGTAGTTTAAGGTTAAAAGCGCAAAGCGTAAAGCAAAAAATACGAAAATACAAAATGAAAAAACGTAAAACCGAAAGCGTGAATTAATAATTTTAATTTTTACTTTACGCTTTTCGCTTTAAGTTTTAAACTTTTTCTATGGCAAAAATCACACAAATAATCGGTCCGGTGGTGGACGTAGAATTCGAAGAGAGCAAACTTCCGTCGCTGGGCAATGCGTTGAAAGTGTCCAGCAAGAATCTTATTCTGGAGGTCCAGCAGTACGTGGGCGGCGGCGGCGTACGGTGCCTCGCGATGGGTCCAACTGAAGGGTTGCGGCGCGGCGAGGAAGTGATGGATACGGGAAGCCCGATTACGGTTCCGACCGGAAAGGCGGCGTTGGGCCGGCTTTTTAACGTGCTGGGCGAGCCGATTGACGAGATGGGCCCGGTGGTCAGCGAAAAGCGTTATTCCGTGTTTAAGGAAGCCCCGAATTACGCCCAGCAAAAAGGCGATGTGGAGATTCTGGAAACCGGCGTGAAGGCGATCGATCTTTTGTGCCCGATCCCGAAAGGCGGCAAGATCGGCCTTTTCGGCGGCGCGGGCGTGGGCAAGACCGTTTTGATCCAGGAATTGATCCGGAACATTGCCAAGGTGCATAAAGGCGTTTCGGTGTTCGCGGGCGTGGGCGAGCGGACGCGCGAAGGCAATGACATTTACCTGGAGATGAAGGATTCGAAAACTTTGGATAATACGGTGTTGTATTTCGGCCAGATGTCGGACCAGCCGGGGGTGCGTTTCCGCGTGCCGTTTTCGGCTGTGGCAACTTCGGAATATTTCCGCGACGAGGAAAAGAAGGATGTTTTGCTTTTTGTCGATAACGTGTTCCGTTTCGTGCTCGCGGGTTGCGAAGTGTCGGCTTTGATGGGCCGTATTCCTTCCCAGACCGGTTACCAGCCGACGCTGTTTACGGAAATGGGCGCGCTTGAAGAACGCATCACTTCAAATAAGGACGGTTCGATTACTTCGATGCAGGCTGTTTATGTGCCGGCCGATGATTATACTGATCCGGCCGTGGTGGCGATCTTCTCGCATTTGGATTCATCCCTCGTTTTGAGCCGCCAGATTGCCTCACTGGGCCTTTTCCCGGCCGTTGACCCCTTGGTGACTACTTCTTCGATATTAAATCCCCACATCGTGGGTGAAAGGCATTATCGCGTGGCTTCCAGCGTTGCGCAAATACTCCAGCGCTATAAGGAATTGCAGGATATCATCGCGATTTTGGGCGTGGAAGAACTTGCCGACGAAGATAGGCTGGTGGTGAGCCGCGCGCGCAAGATCCAGAAATTCTTATCGCAGCCTTTCTTTGTCGCTGAGGCATTCAGCGGTAAACCGGGTAAGTACGTCAAGCTGATTGATACTATCGAAGGTTTTGAAAGGTTGGTTTCCGGTGAGTTTGACGACCGCAACGAATCCGATTTTTATATGAAAGGCGGCATTGATGAAGTTGTAAATGGATAAAAATATGAAAGTTGAAATACTAACTCCAAAAGGAATGGAATTTTCCGATGAGGCGAAAGAAATAATTTTGCCGTCGCGTGTTGGGCAGATTGCGGTTTTGCCGCATCACGTGCCGTTGATTTCGGTTTTGAAGGCGGGCAGAATGACTATAATTACCGCTAAGGAGCGGGTTGAAAGGGAGATTGAGGGCGGCATCCTGGAGGTGGACAAGGATAAAGCGGTAATACTGCTGAAGAAATTTTAATCATATGGGAGAATTTGCGAAACGCGGCTTTAATCAAATAGAAGCGGCGGATAAAAAAATTATCACTTCTGTTGTTGTTTTGTAATGTGTGTTGAAAATTGGCCCCCGCGGGCCATTTTTTTAAATCTTGGCCTTTACTGCAATTAAAATTCAAACATAAAAAAATATGATGAGTTTATTTCCCAAAGATGGAATTTTTTACCAGTTGTTCGATAAGCAAACCGAGATTTTGGTAAGGGCAGCCGAAATTTTGACGTCAATTCTAAACGATGGCCATAATTTGGAAGAGGTGTGGCTCAAATTGAAGGATATGGAAAGGGAAGCGGATAACGTTGGCCATGATGTAATGGATCACTTGCGGAAGAATTTCATTACGCCTCTGGAGGGCGAGGATATTGACCTTTTGCGCCAAAACCTTGACGATATCATTGATTTCATCGAAAGGGCGGTGAACCGGTTATATATCTATAAAATTTCCCAGCCATTCCCGAAAGAGGTCGGCGAATATGCCAAAGTTATTACCGAAGCGGCCGGCGAAATAAGGGAGGGGATCAAAGAAATCAAGAACGTCAAAAAATATCAGGATAGCCTGCACCGCCGTTGCGCCAAACTTAATGATCTTGAAAACGAGGGCGACGAGATTAACCGCAAGGCTTTGGGCGGGCTAATGAGTTCGGCGGCGGGCGATTGTTCCAAGGTGGTTGAAATCATAAAACTGAAGGAAATTTACGAAACTTTGGAGAATGCGATTGATTGCTGCGAGAATGTTGGCAACATGTTTGAGTCCATCATGATCAAAAACCAGTAAAACTTTAGCGTTTGCGACTGAAAATACATAGTCAAACCCCTGCGGGGCTTGCGGTATCTTCTTCGTTAAATGCAAAATTTGTTTGTCGCCGTATTTGTATACGGCTCCTGCGCAAATTTTGCATTTGCCTTGAATCTACCGCAATCGCTAAAGTTTTCGCTCGCGCGCCGATTGCCTGCCATCCGGCAGGCGGGCGTTCGCTTGGTATTTAAGAGCATCTATTATTTATATGACACCGGATCTGATATTTATTATTTTTATTATTATCGCGGCGTTGGTGTTTGATTTTACCAATGGGATGCACGATGCCGCCAATTCGATATCAACCATTGTTTCCACCCGGGTTTTGCCGCCGAAGCTTGCGGTGGTCTGGGCGGCGTTTTTTAATTTTGTCGCGTTCATGATTTTTGGTACGGCCGTGGCTAAAACAATCGGTTCAGGCATGATTGATATAGAAAGTGTAACCCCGATGATAATTTTTTGCGGATTGCTGGGCGCGATCGGTTGGAATATGTTTACGTGGTACAAGGGACTGCCCACCAGTTCTTCCCATGCCTTGATTGGCGGATATGCCGGTGCGGCCATAGCGCACGCGGGTTTTGGAGTGATAATTCCCGGCGGTTGGGTAAAAACCTTGATGTTCATCATCATCGCTCCGGCAATAGGGCTGCTTCTGGGTTATATTTTCAAAGTTGCTTCTTCTTGGATCGCCTATAAGAAGCAGCCGCATGAAGTCAACAAATGGTCGCGGATCCTTCAACTCTTTTCCGCGGCATTTTACAGTTTGGGCCATGGCGGCAACGATGCCCAAAAAACCATGGGTATCATCGCCGGGCTTTTATTCGCGGGCGGTTTGATTACGGAATTCCGTATCGATTTGTGGGTCGTTTTATGCGCCCATAGCGCAATCGCGTTGGGAACGTTGAGCGGGGGGTGGCGCATCGTGCGTACTATGGGAACAAAGATCACAAAATTAAAACCCATAGATGGTTTTTGCGCGGAAAGCGCGAGCGCCATCAGTATTTTTCTGGCCACCTATCTTGGTATTCCGGTGAGCACTACCCATGTGATCACCGGCGCGATTTCGGGCGTGGGTTCCGCCAACCGCATCTCGGCGGTGCGCTGGAATGTCGCCTTGAGCATTGTTTGGTCATGGTTGTTTACCATTCCCGGCGCGGCGCTTATCGGCGCGATGTTTTTCCTTTTCCTGACCAATTCTTAAAATCACCATGATGCGAAAAAACAAGCGCGGAAGAAAATCTTCTGCGCTTGTTTTGTTGTAAAAAATATTTTTAGCGTTTGTATATGAAAAAAAGATATAAACTTTGCCAAGGTTTTATCTTTCTATCTAACCATTGTTGCTGCGATGGTTTTAGTTCCGTCAACGATTGACCAAAGGCCCGGCATTGCATTTCTATTGATTGAAACCCGATAAATTCCGTGAGGCGGGATCGTAACGGGGTATAGAAACTTTCCGACTTCTTGAAGGTTTGTTTTAATCTTTGTGCCAGCCGGAATTTGCAATACTTGCCCAAAGTCATTGTTGATTATGGAAACCCAATAACCGTCGGGTATTATTGTGGCTTCTGCGGTTGATGTTTTTTTGCCAACGGACGCCGGATAAAACGTTCCAATCAGGGAATTGTCTTCCGGCGGCATATGTGCGGTCGCTGCTGTCGCCGTCGCGGTACTGGCGGGATAATATCCTGGTTCTACCCAGACAGCGAGCTCGCCATCACCGGCGGGATAATATCCTGGTTCTACCCAGACAGCGAGCTCGCCATCACCGGCGGGATAATATCCTGGTTCTACCACCCAGACAAAAGGTTCGCTTGTTTTTGATTCTGCGCCAGGTTCATATCCCGGCGCGACCGTGTGCGGGTTTTCCAAAACGGAAACCGGCGGCGATACATTTCTATCTATGTCCTGCGCCATTATCATTGGCACTGATAATGACAGGACTATGATGCTCAGAATGAGCAATCTTAGTTTCTTCATCAAATTCTCACCTTTAGCTGCACCGCAGCTGCTTACGCATGTAATGTGCTATTGGTTAAATCTATATACTGATTTTTTAAAAAAGTCAATCGGACTTACGTAAAAGAATAAATCGATTTCTTTGTCAAGGTTGATTCGGCGGAGGATTTCTGGTATCTTGATGGTGTAATTCAAACCCATTCAATGATCAGTCTGGCAATCTTTGATTTTTCCGGTACGCTGGCATATCGGCCGGCCGGGGAGTATCGGGAAATCGCGGCCAAGCTGCGGGATTTCAATCTGCCGGTAAACGATGGCCAGGTTGCCAAAATCGAGGCAAAATTGCCGGACTATTTTTCCGAAAGCTCAAGCTGGAAGGAACTGACCGACAAAGTCCTCCAGAAATTGGGGATGGTGATGGAGGCGGACCGCCGCGAGGGGCTGGAAACATTCTTTGAGAAGTGTCTGGCATGGAAGCTGTTCGACGACGTTGAAAGCGTTTTGCAATTGCCGCAGAAAAAGGCGATCCTGACTCTGGCCGGGAAATTCGCAGTGGTGGGTATTCCGGAACTGCGAAATTTCACGATTTTCACTCCGGAATACACAGGCGCGGCGAAGCCTGATCCGAAAGCATTTTTGGCGGTATTGGCCAAAATGAAGGCGGACCCCAAGGAGACGGTGATGGTGGGCGACACTTTGGAGAATGACATCTTGCCGGCGATGGTGCTGGGGATGAAAGCGATCCTGCTTGACCGCCATAATTCAATCGAAACCAACGATCCGTCAATCATAAAGATCAACAGTTTAAAGGAATTGAAAAAGTTTTTATAATTAATGAAGATTCGAGGAACGTACAATTTCGAGTTAGCGAAATTTACGTTCCGCTAACATAAAAATTTTCATTAAAATTTTGTACGTTGGGCCCGTAGTACAGTGGCAACATACGTCATTCGCATTGACGAGACGGGAGTTCGATTCTCCCCGGGTCCACAGAATCAAAAAAGCAGCCGTTAAAACGGCTGCTTTTTTGATTCTTCCTAGCCACTAATTGTTCACAATAATTATATATTTTTGGATTTGTTAGAGGCCGCAATTCGATGATTTTTTGTTGGAATATGGGTGGGCTTAGGGTTATCCACAGGAATATCACAGCCTCTGTATCTATATTTTATCTTTAAAAAAGATAAAAATGTATATTTTATCTAATAACCTGTGGATAACTATATTTAAGTTGTGGATCAATGCTGCTTTGGATTCGTCCGGTTGTTTTTTTGATGTATTGCGCGCGGTTTTTGCATTTGGTAAGATAAAATAAGATAAATATATTCTGATGGCTAAAACTATTCCGGCAACCAAAAAAAACGGCGGGGAAGCGGCAAAAAAAACGCGCAGTTGCGCGTACCCGTTGCTGGCCTTGCCGGCCGCGGTCGAAGCGGCCAAGGCGTTGTGCGGCGGATTGGGGGAAGGGCCGCATTCGCGCCAGAGTCTTGCCTGCGGTTTGGGTTATTCTTCGTTTTCCGGCGCGGCATCCAGCAAGATCGGATCCTTGGTGCACTTCGGGATGCTCGCGCGATCGGGGGGAATGTATTCGATAACGCCTTTGGCGAAAGAAGCTTTTTCCTATCCGCAAGAGGGCAGCCTGGCGGCGATCGGAAAAGCCGCGGTAAAACCGGTTCTGTATGGAAAACTCGCGGCGCGTTTTCTGGATAAGTCCCTGCCGGAAAAGCTGGACGCGATATTGTCGGCGGACTACGGGATCACGCAAAAAGCCGCGGCAATGGCCGCGCAAAATTTCATCCAAACTTTGGAGTTCGCGGGGCTTATCCGCGAAGGAAAATTGGTTTTTCGGGAATTTGGCGGCCAAGCCGCGTCCGCGCCGGATATCGCCCGCGCGCCGGAAAAAATGAATAACGCTGCGGCCCCGCCGGCGATAAAAATTAGATTAGCGTCCGGGATAGAGGTTTCATTCCCGGAGGAATTGGCGTATCGGTTATCGATGGGGGAATTTGCGCAACCGATAAAAGATTTGGACGGCAAAGCGATGGGCGGGGTGGCGGATATCTGATTCGGTATTGGAATGTAAATATCGATATGCCGGATTTTTTGATTTAGTGAACGACCGCCGGACCTTAGTCCGGCGGTCGTTCACTCCGACTTCAACTATTCCTTGCAGCAGTTGATGGCTTTTTTGACGAAGTCGCCGAGCTTAGCCATGAAGCTTTTGGGGTCGGGGGTCTCGTCGTGTTTGTTGATCGCGTTCTCGTCGATCTTTTTGATATCGCCGGTTTTTAAAACTCCCATGTTTAATCCCCAGAAGAGGGTATAGCATTTGAATGCTTTGGCAAAGAGGTCGTAGGCTTCTTCTTTTTTCTGCAAGGTGAGTTGCTTGGTGCCCACTTCCATGAGGCGGTACGACGCGGCCAGCAAGTGCTTGGAAATGCACCAGACTTCGCCTTCGGGCTCGCCGATGATTTTTTTCAGGAGCTCTTTGCGCATCTCGCGGACTTCATAGAGGAAATCGTAATATTCCTTTTTACCAGTTTTTTCTGCGGTGAAAAAGAAATGTTCTTCAATGCCGACCAGATTCATGATCGCGACCGTCAGGTCCTGGTCGCTGGATAGGTCCATTTTGTCTTTTTTCTTCATTTCGTCGATCTTGGCGACAAACTCATCAAGGTTTTTTATAGGGCCGTCATTTTTTGTTTCCATATAATGCTATTTGGTTAGAAAATAGAAAATTATTGTGAAAATTGCCAGAGAGGCGACCGGGAAAACCACTTTTTCGTATGGAAAATGAGCATGGCTGTTATTGCGCTCTTTTAAGAACTCATACAATTTCGTGCCAAAGAAAAACACGGCTGTGCCCTCAATGATCCCCAAAAGCAGTTTGTCGCTGGCGCAGGAGCAAACAAAAGCGAAGGGATTGGTGATTATCTTGGCGTAATACAGCGGTATGATGGCGAATGCGTAATATGCCAGTATTACTAAAAATCTTTGCAAGAAAAAGCGGATATTCTTTCTATTAAGCCAATCGATCGTCCATAGGCTGGCCGAAAGCAGGAACCCGCCCAGCCAAAGGCCGGTGATCGAGTCGTTGACGCCCATCCATCTTGAAAATCCGATGCCGGCGCCTACGGCCACGGTGCAAACCGGGCAGATTGCGAGGGCTTTTGGGGCTGATAGCAGTGCGGCCGAGCAAATCGTAAATAATAATAAGATTCTGTTTTTCATACTATTGGATTTGGCCGGACCGGTTTTTTAAAAAATCGATTATCGGCTGGTCGCCCACATAGCATTTGGAATTTTTTTCATCCCAAAGGAGCGGAACCGCGCCTAACTCGTTTTTGCCCAATTGGCATTGTTTTCCTTTTTCCACCAGTTCGTTCGCGTTGGCGCTGTTTCCGGAAACTTCTTTTTGGACAATGTCCAATTTATTCGGCAGATCGTTTTTTTGCAAATATTCTTCCACGATCTTGCAGTGGGGGCAAGTTATGCCGTAATACAAAACAAAAGCGGCATTTTGGCTGTTGCTTGGCGATGATGAAGTGCTTTTTTCTTTAATCAGGGCGATGACTGTAAATGCCGAAGCGGCCGCAAATAATAATAAGGCGGCGGCTAATTTTTTGGTTGCGTTCATGGGAGTGGAGTTTGTAATATGGAATTTGGAATTACGGGTCAGGCATTATAATTCAAAAAGTTCTGCAACGCGGTATTGCCAGCATGGTTGGTTTTGATATTCTTAATAATATGCGTTTTGAAAAAAAATTCCAGTTGCTCGCAGTGGTTTTTACCGCTTTGGCCGCGGCGCAGACTGTGCAGGCGCATTTGCCGTGTTTGGAAAGGGGCAATATGGAAATTACCGCCAGCGAGCCGGAAATCTCCAAAGCCTATTACGGGTGGCTTGATGGCAATCCCGCGGTTTATTCGATATCCGCGCGCAAGCCATTCCTGTTGCATATTCATTTGCTGGCTCCAAAAGAGGATAACAGCCGCCAGGATTATTCGGCCCGGATATATAAGGACGGGGAATTGTTTGGGGAGCTTAACGGATACGATTATATCTGGCTGGTTTCCTATGATCCGTTTGCCAATGATTACTACAACAAAGGGCCGGAATATGAGACGCAGGCTCCGGCGGGGAATTATAAAATAGAGGTTTATAATTCGGGAAACAGCGGGAACTATGTTTTGGCGGTGGGTAAGAAAGAGGATTTATCGCTAGGGCAATTTTTGAGGACGCTCGCTGTTTTGCCGGGCGTGAAAGAAGAATTTTTCGGCAAATCAAAATGGGGAGCTTTCAACAATTATATCGGCCTGGTGGCGCTGGCGATGGTTTCGGTTTTGGGAATCATTGTCTATTTCATAATTTCTTTCATAAGGCTCCGGCGTTTAAAGCAGCGTTTGGATAATGAATACAAAAACAACCGGTAACTCGGGGGAGCGGATCGCGGCCGCCTATCTAAAACGGAAGGGTTACAAAATTTTGGAGAAAAATTATTTTTTGGCCGCTAGAGGCGGCCCCAGGATCGCCGAGATCGACATTATCGCTAAAACCGGCGGTTGTTTTGTTTTTGTCGAAGTTAAAACCATTAAAGCCAACAGCAAATATTTGGCACAAGATAAAGTCAACGAAGCCAAAAAATGGAAGATTGCCAGGGCCGCGGAAATGTGGCTGATAAAGAACAAAATCCCGCTTAACGTGAAGTGGCAAATTGACGTGATCGCCATCGAACTCCTGCCCGACGACCGCCCGCGCTGGCTCCAAAAACTTCTTGGTCCCAAATTCAAACTCTCCCATTTCGAAAACGTGGTCAGCTATTGATTTTTTTTTGATTTAGTGTTTAATAATTTATCGTATAGGAGGTTTTGAATGAAAGTGGTATTAGGGGAAGATTATATTTTAAGGGAAGCAATTCACGGCAAGACTGATCCGGTAATGGGCAGAAGGAAAAAAATTCCCGCTGAAAGTTCTTTTACATTTTGCGCAAATTGCCACAATCCTAATCTGATTGCGATTGTGGTCGAGCAAAAAGGAGAAGAAACGCGAAAAACTTATTTTGTTTTGCGCAGGGAGATCGAGAGGGCGGGTGTAGTCTCGCAAAAAAAGTGATAAAGTGAAATTTATCCTTATTTTTTTATAAAAAGCGTTTTCAGCTTCGTCAAGGAGCGGAAGGGGTGGTCGGTGGCTTTTTCGAGGAAGGAAGCTGTCTTGCCGCCTGCCGCGCCTTTTTTTTGTTTGATTGCGGTGATGACTTGTGCGGCAGTTAGATTAGGAGAATAATCCAATGGCAATTCCAGCCAGGTTTTGGCGATAAATTGGTTGGTGAAATGCGCGTCGGAGCCGGCGGTAAAGGCCAGATTATGTTTTTGGGCGAACGCTTTGGCGGTTTCGTTGCCTTTGAAGACCGAAGCGTTGAGGATTTCGATGCCATCGATCTGACCCAAGTAGTTTTCCAGATTTCCTTTGAAGCCGCACCATAGGCCAAATGGATGGGCCACGATGGCCAAACCGCCTTGATCGTGGATCCGCCTGATCGATTCTTCCGGGGACAGGTGTTCCGGGATCGATTCCTTGATGTTCAGTCCCAGGATGTCGCCCGATTTTGATTTCACCTCCTGGGAGATTATAATGAGGATAGGCAGGTTGTTCGACTTTGCGTATGCGACTGCTTCGAGCGAGCCGTTTATATTGCCATGGTCGGCAATGGCAACACATCCCATGCCGCGTTTTAGGGCAATATCGACAATTCGCCGCGGATTTGCCATACTGTCAAAAGAGTGTTTGCTGTGGATATGGAGATCACACTTAATCATATAACCATTTAATCATAAAATCATAAAATCATAAAATCATAAAATCATAATAATTAGAAATGGATGATTTTCGGGAAAAATTAAAGGGGAAAATGGACGATTACGCCCATTTAGTTTATAAACTAACCAAGGAATTCCCAAAGGAAGAAATATATGGCGTTACTTCGCAAATAAGGAGATCGTTTTTGTCGGTTGTATTAAATTATGTCGAAGGTTTCGCGCGCGGAAGAAGGGCCGTCAAGCAAAATTTCTGGCAAATGGCTTACGGATCACTTGCCGAATCTAAATATCTTTTAGAGTTTTCTTTTAAAGAAAATTTGATTACGGAAAAAGATTATAAGTCAGCTATCCAATTGGCAGAGGAGATAGGCGCCATGCTTTATCGTTCGCTAAAGACAATTTCGTGATTTTCCGCTAATATGATTTTTATTCCGAGGCAGACCCCCGGACTTGCCCGGGGAACCGATGGAATGAGGATTCCTTGAACGGAATATCAATTCCGTTCCCGCCGAAAAATTATTTTTGTCGGAAGGTACTCCGAAAGCATGAATATGCTTCAAGGAA
>Ga0172379_10000525_pt1 | contig 94693 bp, 87 predicted proteins | sample GrowelOW334metaG_FD_119756 | JGI IMG/M metagenome (GOLD analysis project Ga0172379, IMG submission 119756) | Groundwater microbial communities from an aquifer near a municipal landfill in Southern Ontario, Canada - Groundwater well OW334 metaG | ecosystem: Environmental > Aquatic > Deep...
AAGAGTTAATTCAGAAAAGCAAAAGGATTCGTTAACGGCAGCCGAACGAAAATTTGGTATAGAAGAAATTAAAAATACTCCTTCCCAAACTTTCGAATTTCCAATCCTTGCCGATGGAGCTAAGATTGGAACTCTTCTAATAAAAACTCATAACCTTGAAGTGGAGAGTCTGCTTTCGAGTATTCAGGTTAAGCTTTCGTTAATTTTTGTGGTCGGATTTATTGCTCTTATTCTTGTTTCGTGGTTTTCGTCTAAACGAATTGTAATCAAACCAATACAAAAATTGGAAGTGATAGCGAACCAGCTTGCCATCGGGAAAGTAAACCTTCAAATCAATAATGAACGTTCTGATGAATTGGGGAACTTGGAAAAATCATTTTCCTTAATGATTGATAGTATTACAGCTCAAGCCGCCGCCGCTGATAAAATTGCACAAGGAGATTTAAAAGTTGAAATTAAAGTAAGATCGGAAGAAGATGTCCTTTCTAAAAGCATGCTCAAGGTAGTTGAGACATTAAAAGATGTTGTTATGGAAACTGTTACTTTGAGTAATGAAGCAATTGATGGGAAACTTTCGAGAAGGGGAAATACAGAAAAATTTCAGGGTGGATATAAAGAAATAGTGGAAGGTATTAACCAAACATTGGAAGCGGTTGCAAAACCGATCGAGGAATCCAGTACCGTTTTAGGAACATTGGCTCAAGGAGATTTAACTATACGTATGACCGGTAACTATAAAGGTGATTTTGCAATAATCAAAGAAAGTATTAACGGTTTGGCAAATTCATTTAATCATGCATTAACTGGAGTAACAGAAGCCGTACAAGCCACCGCAAGTGCAAGCAGTGAAATTTCATCAAGTAGTGAAGAGATGGCAGCCGGAGCTCAAGAGCAATCGGCGCAAACAACAGAAGTAGCCAGTGCAGTAGAAGAGATGACAAGAACAATTTTAGAGACCTCGCAAAACTCTTCTAAGTCAGCCGAAGCAGCCAAAAGTGCAGGTGCAATAGCAAAAGAAGGGGGCAAGGTAGTAAATCAAACCATAGAAGGAATGAACCGGATAGCCGAAGTAGTAAAGAGATCGGCAGAAACGGTAAATGAATTGGGCAAAGGAAGCGATCAAATCGGTGAAATAGTACAGGTGATAAATGATATAGCGGATCAAACCAATCTTCTTGCATTAAACGCAGCGATAGAAGCCGCCAGAGCCGGAGAACAAGGAAGAGGTTTTGCGGTAGTAGCGGATGAAGTAAGAAAATTAGCGGAAAGAACTACCAAAGCGACAAAAGAAATCGCTGTGATGATCAAGCAGATACAGAAAGATACGGGCGGTGCAGTAGAATCGATGAACAAAGGAACGGAAGAAGTAGAAAAAGGGAAAATTCTTGCGGATAAAGCTGGGGAATCATTAAAAGAAATCATAGTGGGAGTAGAACAAGTAGTGGACATGTCAATGCAGGTAGCTGCAGCTAGTGAAGAACAATCAAGTGCAGCGGAACAGATAAGCAAGAACATAGAAGCGATAAGTAATGTAACGAATGAGAGTGCTTCCGGTATACAACAAATAGCCCGAGCAGCGGAAGACTTGAACAGATTGACGGTAAATCTACAAGAATTAACCTCACGGTTTAAGATAGACAATTCATCCTCAAACGGAAATAGTAGAGCTCGTGTAGCTAAAAGCGATCTAGCGGTTCGTTCAAACGGTGTAATTGTTCATAAGTAAGTGAGACAATACCTGTCAATCCTCACCAAATGTTCGTGAGGTGGTGGTCAATAATTTGAGATTATTAAAGGGGAATTACTTAAGTAAATAGAAGTTGGTTCGATAATAGTAATGTAAGATGATGAATCATGACAGAAAATAAATATTTTAACAATTAGGAGCTTTTAAATGACAAGTTTTGATGAACAGAAAAAAGAAACCATGGAATTGCTTCAACTCGTGAGTTTTTTTATTGGGGATGAAGAATTTGGAGTTGACATATTGTATGTGCAAGAAATCAACAGGATGTCACAAGTTACCAAAGTTCCCAATGCCCCCGATTTTGTAAACGGTGTAATTAATTTAAGAGGAAGAGTAATCCCGGTAATCGATTTACGACTGAAATTTGGCATGCCTAAAAAAGAACCGGACAAAAACACACGCATCATCGTAATGGAAGTAAGCGGTAAAACTGTTGGGTTTATCGTTGATTCAGTAAATGAAGTATTGCGGATCTCGAAAGACGTAACAGAACCGCCGCCGGAATTAGCAATGGGCATTAATTCGGAATATATTAAATCGGTCGGAAAACTGGAGGATAGATTGTTGATCTTAATCGATCTTGAAAAAATCTTATCAACTGAAGAGAGCGTTCAATTAAAAAATGTAATGGCAGCATAACTTCAAGCTGATTCATAACAAAGAGAAAATAAAATTGAAAACGGAGTTGTAAAAACGTATCTCCGTTAAAAAAAATCGGTTAAATTTTTGTATAGGTAAGTGCCGCAATGCTTAGTTTCTCCCCGCGGCGGCGGGATTAGCGGCACTTACCTTGTTCTTTACCGTACCCATCCGTACAAAATAAGTACATTCTATAAGTGAAGATGATTTACACCAAATAATCGAAAAGTCTTTCCCGCTTCTATTTATAAAAAAATCAATGTTCCCCTATAAAGATTCTACAGAATGCTTCGATAATATAATCAATTGCTGATCGCTCTAATTTTGTATGAAAGTGGACAATTCGTTGCTAAAGATCAGTCCAATGCTTAAAAATAAAAAAGTTTAATCAAATATATTGAAGGGAAATTCAAATGAAGTTAAAAAATTTAAGTTATGTGCTATCTGTTTTTATTCTGGTGTTATCAATCTCCTTTATTGTACAATCAAAATCAGAATTAACAAAGCACCTGCAGGAAGATCCTTATGCTGCATTCGCAGAAACCATGCCGGCTCCAGTCGGAGGACTTGAAGCAGTTATAAAAAGAATTGTATATCCGGAGATGGCAAAAAAAGTTGGTTTGGAGGGGAAAATGTACCTTCTGGTATATGTGGATGAAAAAGGAGAAGTAAATGATGTAAAGGTTATTAAAGGACTCGGTGGCGGTTGTGATGAAGCAGCAGAAAAGGCTATCAAGGGATCGAAATTTACTCCCGGGAAAAACGGCAGTGTTCCGGTTAAAGTAAAACTCTCTTTACCCATCACCTTTAAAATGAGATGAGAGAACTAAGTTTTTTTGAAAGTTAATTGTTGGTCTTAGTCTTAACCGTGAGTCCCTACTGTACGGGAAAAATATTTGTAAATAGATTAATGAATTTGAATTACTGATTTAGGACCGTTCCGACTCTGATTGGAGGCGGATCGGCCAATTTTTAATTTATATAATTATTGGAGTAAAAATGAGTTGGTTAAAGGATTTAAAGTTTGTAAGAAAAATACAAGGGGGATACACTTTTCTGGGAGTAATCTCGACGGTAATCGCTCTTGTTGGATACGTTTATCTATCAAAAATATCCGACGTGAAAGACCAGTTGTTAAAAGAATATGTTGTTCCGCAGCAACAGGTTTCTAGTATTTACTCCACATTTCAAAAAACACAATTTGTACTTTTGCAAACTACAATGCCTGCTTTCGGGTCAAATTTCGGCGAAAATGTTAAATCTTTTAATAATGGGAAGAAAAAGATTGAAACAGCCTTAGACTCGCTTCTCAATTCAAATTTTGAAGGAACCATTAAAAATGATTTAACGGATGTTAAAAAAATTTGGAACGAATACAAAAGCGTAGTTGCGGATGGCATTTTAAGTGCTGCAGCTTCTCAAAGCTATGAAATGGCTGCGGATATAGCAACCACTTCCGGGCAGGATGTCGGTAAAAAATTAGTGGTGAAGTTTGATAATATCAATGAACATTTAAAATCAAAATCGGATGAACTGAATGCAAAAGTAAGAGATACGGTTTCTGAAGCCGGACTCTTGACGATAATAGGAATGTTTTTAGGTCTTGTCGTTTTCCTTTTTGATGTTTTTTATCTTGCACCCGCTGTTACAAAACCTATCAACAAACTAAAAGAAATTGTAAAAGAATTTGCACTTGGTAATTACCAGCAGGTAATTGAAAACAAATCAAAGGATGAAGTCGGGGAATTGACAGAATTGTTTATCGAACTTCAGACAGCACAAAAAGAAAAAATTTATGCTGCCGAACAAATTTCAGCCGGCAATATTCAAAAAGTAAAACTAGCATCAGATAAAGATGCTCTTGCTATCGCTTTTAATAAAGAAGTTGAAACTATTGAAAACTTGCTGAGTGAAGCCGATATCTTAGTTGAGGCAAACCGTGAAGGAAATTTAAGTCAACGTGGCAATGTTGGCAATTTTTCCGGTAGCTGGAGGAAGTTGCTTGAGGGAGTGAATTCAATTCTCAATGCTATCCGGGCGCCGATTGAAGAAGCTTCGTCGGTTCTTGAAAATATGGCTAAGGCTGATTTTAGATCACGTGTTACCGGCACCTATTACGGCGATTATGAATTGATTAAAAATAACGTAAACAAAGTAGTAGATACATTAAATGATTTGATCAGCAAACTGGCACAAAGCACCGAAAACCTATCGGGCGCATCAGTGCAGATTTCCTCATCGACTGAGGAAATGGCCGCCGGTTCACAAGAACAAAGTGCACAAATTACTGAAGTTGCTGGTGCCGTAGAACAAATGACAAAAACCATTATGGAAACAAGCCGAAATTCTTCACTCGCTTCGGAAGCCTCGAACAATGCCGGCAATATTGCCAGAGAAGGCGGTAGAGTTGTTGAAGAAACAATCAGAGGCATAGTAAGAATTGCCGCTGTTGTGCAACAATCCTCTGATACCGTTCAAGCATTAGGCAAAAGCAGCGATGAAATTGGCGAAATTGTTCAGGTAATTAACGATATCGCGGATCAAACTAATTTATTGGCATTAAATGCCGCAATTGAAGCGGCTCGCGCTGGTGAACAAGGAAGAGGATTTGCCGTTGTTGCCGATGAGGTGAGAAAATTAGCCGAACGAACAACAAAAGCGACTAAAGAAATTGCCGTGATGATTAAGAAAATTCAGAAAGATACCTCCGAAGCCGTCCAAGCCATGAAAAAAGGAAAAGACGAAGCTGACCAGGGTAAAGCGATGGCTGATAAAGCCGGTGAATCTTTGCGAGATATTATTTTAGGTGCTGATAAAGTTGTTGATCTGGTTACACAAGTTGCGGCAGCAAGCGAGCAGCAATCAACAACGAGTGAGGAAATAAGCAAAAACATAGATGCGATCAACAGTGTTACGAAGGAAAGCACCTCCGGCATTCAACAAATTGCCAGAGCTGCTGAAGATTTAAATAATTTGGCGCTGGTTATTGAAGAACTAGTTGGTGAATTTAAAATTGATACAAATTCTGATCATAAAAGTTTGAGCGGGCATAAAGAAGAAAAGAGTCATTTGCTTACCAAAGCACACAACAATGGGTATAACTAAGATCCCGAATATTTGGAAAGGTTTATTTCTATTTTAAGACTATTGCCCGGTCGGAATTCAACATGATCTCAAGGGTTATTAAAAAACAGTTGGTTACTATTGTCCATTAATGTGCCGAATTTAGTAAGGTTTTAGCTTAAAATTTTTATAGCTGCGGTCGGCACTAATTTTGATTCTACTTGTTGTTACAAATTTCATTCTTGAATTTTTGAAACGATAAGAGGATAAATTTTATAAATACTAAACGAAAACATCCAGGTCCATTTGATGAGTGAAAAAATAACCCTTCATGCGAAAGTAGTAGAACTACTAAAATCGGAAGATCAGTCTGTCAGAATTGACACGCTCGAAACGCTTTCGTGTCTGAAACTTTCTGACGAAGTAATTGATGCTGTTTGTGTTACTATTACTGATCCGGATAAAGGAGTGAAAAACGCAGCGGCGAATTTTTTATCCCAATGTGCAGATCCAAGAATTCCTGTTAAAATAGCAGAATATATTTCTTCCAAGGAAATTGAAGTTCGCAATCTGGCAGGTGAAATCTTATTGAAGATGGGACAAAGCGCAGTTCAGGCACTTATTGATTATATCAATATTGGAGATGACGACGACAAAAAATTTGCGGTTGATATCCTTGGATTGATAGGGAGTAAAGATGCCTCTCCCGCAATTCTAGAATTGATGAAAATCAACGACAATGAAAATGTACTGCTGGCATGCATTGAGGCTTTAGGGCATTTAAGTGCAGTTGAGGCATTGAACCCACTGATTGAGTTATTTGAAAAAACCGAATTGTTTCAACCTACGATAATTGAAAGCCTTGGAAAGATTGATACTCCGGAATCACTCCAATTCATAACGTCAAAGTATAACGAAGAGAATGAATTTTTAAAATTTTCCATTATCGAAAGTCTTGGAAGTATTGGGGATGAGGAGACCTTTTTCTTTCTTCTTTCTGAAGTGGCAGAGATCAGAGGTCCTCTTGTCTGGCCTCTATTAAAATCTATCTTTCTTTTAAAACAAAAATATAATTTTGATATCCCGTTTGATGAAAAGATGAGGAATTCAATTTTAAATACACTCAATGAAGCGGATGCAGAATACAAAAAAATTGCTACTCACTTAATTTCAGACTTTGATGACAAAGAGACCATCCTTGCATGTTTAAAAATTTATAGTGAAGATTTTGAGATCGATGATATCTTAAAAGATAAGTTTTTCGAGTTCCCTCTTGTCGTGCTTCAAAATATTCCTGAATTGTTAAATCAAAAACCGGATAACTTGAAAAATCTTATCTGGCTGGTAAAAGAACTCTTTGAAATGTTTAATGCATCAGGAGAGGGGGTTCTTTCGGAAATAGAATCGCGAAATCTTTCCGATGCGTTCACACGGTGCCTTGAAAATCCCGATGAAGAAATCAGAATGCTCTCAATTGAATTGTTGTTTTCATTTGATCTTGAAGCGGCGTTGATGTTTTCAGATACCATTATAGGAGATAATAATGTTTGGAATAGATTACGTTTGTTAGACTTTTTGGAGGTAGTGCAACATCCAAAGGCTGAGGAGTTAATAAAAACTTTAGCTGATGATCCGGAAGAAATGGTTCGTGAAAGGGCAAACAGTCTTCTCTCTCAAAATTATTTTCAAAACGCGGATTAACCAATGTTGAATATGACTCCATCTCCCAATGCGAACCTCTCTTCGACTGCGCGTTCAATCAAAACACAGCAGACCGCGCAACCGCTTTCGAATAAAGCTTTTGAAGATTGGCGGAAGTATATTTATGATAACTGCGGTATTCTCTTTCAAGAAAATAAAAAATATCTTCTGGAAAGCAGATTGCAAAAAAGAGTGACGTATCTTGGATTCTCTTCGTTTGATGAATATTTCGATCATATACGGTTCTCGGTTGCCGGCAGAGATGAAAAAAAATATCTGTACGAAGCGATTACCATTAACGAAACTTTTTTCTTCAGGAACCAACCGCAACTTGATGCGCTGGTAACTTCCATATTGCCTCCGATTATTCAAGCCAAAGAAAAATTTGGAAAAAGCAAAATTAGAATTTGGAGCGCAGCATCTTCTTCAGGGGAAGAAGCATACTCTATTGCCATTTCAATTATTGAATTACTTAAACCAAAATTCCCGAACCTTGAACTCGAACTCGTTGGAACAGATATCAGTACTGCTGTGGTTGAAACTGCTAAAAAAGGAATTTATAAAGATTACTCTACGCGCAACACTTCGGGGTATTACTTGAAAAAATATTTTAAAAAAGTTGATGGCGGTTTGGAAATTGATCCGGGAATTAAAAAACTTGTTACGTTTAAAGTGATGAATTTGTATGACGACATCAGCATGAAATCTATGGTAAACTTTGATATTATTTTCTGTGCAAATGTGTTGATCTATTTTGATGCGCAGTCCAAAATCAAAGTCATTTCAAATCTTTATAATTCACTTAATAAAAGCGGATTTTTATTTATTGGGTATTCTGAAACGCTGCACAATATTTCAAAGGCATTTAAGCTCGTCAGTTTTCCCAAAACTATCGGTTATCAAAAGGAGTAGGAACAGATGAAGAAAGTTATAATGGTTGCCGATGATTCTCCATCTATAAGAAAATTCGTCTCTTTCGCTTTAACGATGAAAGGATATGAAATTCTTTCGGTTTGTGATGGGATGGAAGCGTTGGAAAAATTGCCGACAAAAAAAATACAACTGCTTATTACCGACCTCAACATGCCCAATGTTGACGGGTTTGAGTTGATCAAAGCGGTTCGTGGTAACGATGAGTTAAAGGATATTCCTATTATTATTCTAACCTCATTGGCCGGAAATGAAGAACTCGAAAAGGGAATGAAATATGGAGCGAACTCCTATTTGGTAAAACCTTTCGATCCCAAGAGAATTCTTTATGAAGTATCAAAATATTTAAACTAAGGAGCCCGTATGGATTTAAGATTTTTAATTGTTGATGATTCTATGACCATGAGACGGATCGTGATAAATTCACTCCGTAATCTTGGGTATGAAAACTTTGTTGAAGCCGGAGATGGAAAAGAGGCATTAGACAAATTAGCTAGTGATCCTACCATCAATTTTATTATTACAGACTGGAACATGCCGGTGTTCTCCGGACTTGAATTAATCAAAGCGATCCGTTCTGATCCGAAAATCGACCAGATTCCGGTGCTTATGGTTACAACTCGCGGAATAAAAGAAGATATTATTGAGGCGCTTAAAGCAAAAGTGAATAACTATATCGTTAAGCCTTTTACTCCTCATATACTAAAAGAAAAAATTGAATCAATTTTAGCAATTGCATCTTAGATAAGGAGGAAAAAGTGAAAAAAGCTACTAATCTATCAGAGTTGTTCGACAAGTTAGATGATCTGAAATCCGTATTCCGTTATGGAGAAAAACTCATACCGGTAATTCAGGGCTTAGTCGATTTTATGAGAGACACGGTTCCTCTTTTAGAAAACATTAATGTTTCTATTGCGGAAAGTACGAGCAAAATTCCTAAGGCAACTGATCAAATTCAAAATATAACTAGTGCAACCGAATTGGCTACGACCGAAATTCTCGATATTATTGACGTCATCTCAAATGACATCTCAGTCGCGGAAAAGTCAATTACTACCTTGACGAAGAATGAACAGGAAAAAGAGAAAATCTTTCTTGCAATGAAAGCGCTGGTGAACGATAACCCGGAAGCGGCAACCTTGTTGGCTCGATACGAAGAGATTAATCAGGTGAATTCAATTCTCAATCCGCTTATCGAACTTTTTGAAAAAATAAGAAATAATGTTTATAATATAACGTTGTCACTTCAGGTGCAGGACATTACAGCCCAGCAGCTTGCTGCAGTAAATCATCTTATTGAATCTGTACAAGAAAAATTGTCCGCGCTAGTTATCGATTTTGAAGTAACAAATGTAAGTGTGTTGGATTCTTCTCCGATTCTGGTTCCACTCAACACTACTTTTGATCCTAACGCTAGATACTCTAAATCGGGAGCTAACCAAGATGTTGCTGATGAGTTAGTAAAAGATCATGCGAGCAGAGCTTCTCAAGACGAAATAGACAAGTTGTTTTCATAATATGAATAATCAATCAAACTACTCGATGCTCAACGATCCTGAAATGAAGGAAATCGTTGAAAGCTTTATTGTCGAAACAAAAGAAATTCTTGAAAAATTAGACACGGATTTAATGGTATTGGAGAAGCGGGCGGATGATGCCGATCTTCTCAATCAAGTCTTTCGTTCGTTTCATACAATAAAAGGAACTTCCGGCTTTTTAGGATTAGATAATCTTACAAAAGTTACCCACAAGTGCGAAGATATTCTTAATAAACTTCGCAAAGCAGAGGCAAAACTGAATTCCGGTATCATGGATGCAATTCTTATGGCTTTCGATAATATTAAAGCGCTGGTTGCCGATATCGAAGGAGAACAAAAAGCAGATGTTCCAATTGAGAGTACCTTAACTGCTCTTACCGAAGTTCTGAAGTTAATGGAAATTGAAAAAGCCGAAACTCAAACGGTAGTGGTTAAGACCGATGAAGAAAATAATTATGAGTTTTCCGCAGAGGAACTTGCCTTAATTGCAGAGCTTCAAGATGAAGACGAAAATCATTCCGAAGACATTATTGTAAAAGAGGTAACGGAACTACCAAAAGAGCAGCAGAGTGAAGCAAACACAAAAAATGATGCAGATGCTAGCACACAAAGCACAGAGCCAAATCAAGTAAAACAAAGTGTGGCAATTGTAAGTAGTGCGACTAAAAAGGGGGAAGACACAATTCGTGTTGATATTAAAAGACTTGACGAACTACTTAATATTGTTTCAGAATTAGTACTTGGCAGAAATCGGTTAACGCAGGTGAACTCCGAGGCATTATTGGAATATAGCGGAACAAAACTTTCGCGCGATCTTTCCGAAGCGGTTAAGCTTATCGATATCATGACCAATGAGCTACAGCTTGTTGTGATGAAAACGAGAATGGTTAAGATCGGAAAAGTCTTTAACCGTTATCCAAGAGTTGTACGGGATCTCTCCAAAGACGCAAAAAAAATGATCAACCTAAATTTGTTTGGCGAGGATACGGAATTAGATAAAACGCTGATCGAGGAAATTAATGATCCGTTGATCCACCTCATCCGTAATTCTGTCGATCATGGTATAGAACTTCCTGAAGTAAGAAAAAAGAGCGGAAAAAGTGAAACCGGAAATATCAATTTATCCGCCGAACAAGACGGTAATAATATTATCATTTCAATTGAAGACGATGGAAAAGGGATTGATCCTGATATCATCAAAGAAAAAGCTATTGGTAAAGGGCTCCTCTCTAAAGAAAGAGCTAAAGAACTTTCCAGACAAGAAATATTTAACCTTATTTTTCTTCCCGGATTCTCAACAGCTGAAAAAGTCACAAATATCTCAGGCAGAGGCGTGGGAATGGATGTTGTTAAAACCAACGTTGCCAAGCTCCGCGGAATTATCAATGTTGAATCCAACGTCGGGAAGGGAACAAAAATCACTATCAAACTTCCGCTAACGCTTGCAATTATTCAAGGAATGATTGTGAATGTTCACGAAGACCAATTAGTTGTTCCGCTTAGCTCTGTAATTGAAGTTGTTCGCGTGAGTGTTAAAGATATTTATACGATTAACCAAAACGAAGTAATTAGAATTCGTGATAGCGTTATTTCGCTAGTTGATGTAAACGAACTTGTTTTCCATAGCAACGGACGAACAAAGGATGAACAATGGCAGTATATCGTAGTGGTCGGTGTTGCCGAAAAAAGATTCGGATTGAAGGTGGATGGACTTGTCGGGCAAAAAGAAGTGGTTATAAAATCATTGGGAAATTATCTCGGTAATATCGAAGGAATTGCCGGCTCAACAATTATGGGAGACGGAACTATCGTAATGATCCTTGATATAAATGAACTTATAAATAAACATGCAGATTTGATTGATGTCTAAAATTAAAGTACTTGTTGTGGATGATTCCGCGTTTATGCGGAAATCGATTTCCATTATGGTTGAAAGCGATAAAGATATTGAAGTTATTGCTACGGCAAGAGATGGTGAAGAGGGATATAATTTAGCCAAAACGTTAAGACCTGATATCATCACCCTTGATATTGAAATGCCGAAAATGGACGGACTTACAGCACTAAAGAAAATTATGAAAGACTGCCCTACTTCCGTTCTAATGGTCAGTTCTTTAACGAGTGAGGGAGCGGAAGCTACGCTTAAAGCTTTGGAATATGGCGCAGTTGACTTCATCCCGAAAGAACTCTCTTATGTTAACGTTAACATCATTAAAGTTAAAGAAGATTTAATAAAAAAAATTAAAGAAATTGTCCGTCACCGACAATTAAAAGAAGGACTCAACAGATTAAGAAGAATCAAAGGAGAGCAACCGGCACCACTGGAGAGCCCCTCCCTTTCTACTCAAAGAGAAATTCCCAAACTCGGATTTAAGGCAATAGCGCTTGGTGTTTCTACCGGAGGTCCGCTATCATTGCAAAAAGTTATTCCCTTACTTTCAAAAAAAATAAATGTCCCGATGTTCATCGTTCAACATATGCCGCCCAAATTCACAAAATCTTTAGCGGATAGATTAAACGGGATGAGCGAACTTGAAGTGAAAGAAGCCGAACCTAATGAAGCGGTGCGAAACAATGTAGTGTACATTGCCCCCGGTGGATTTCATATGGGATTAAAAAAGAATAGCATGGGAAATGTGCTCGTTGATATTTCCGAAAATCCAAACACTACGTTGCATCGTCCTTCGGTTGATGTTATGATGGAATCCGTCGTAAATATTTATGGAAAATATACGTTAAGCGTTATTATGACAGGGATGGGAAAAGATGGTTTGGAAGGAATAAAAATATTAAAAAATTTAGGCGGATACTGTATCGCCCAAAATGCCGAAACCTGCATTGTCTATGGTATGCCGAAAGCCGTTGTTGATTACGGTTGTGCTGACGTTGTTTCTCCGCTTGAAAAAATTGCTGAAGTAATTAATAAGGTATTGATAAGATGAAAGACCAATTTGCTGAACCGGTTTTTAGAGAAGTTAATTTTGATCCGAGTGTTAGTACCGGAAATTTGATTAAAGCTTCTAAAGCGAATATTACGGGAAAAACAAAAATTTCTGTTGAGGAAGACGGACATGGAAGCGTTAAAGTAATCCTCAAAAAAGATCAGGACGATTCTATAAAAGAAATAAAATTTGTTTGTACTTGCGGGCAGACAAAAACAATTGTCTTAGACTATACCGAGTAATTTCCCAACCTAGAGTTATTCGGTTGCACAAGTTTAGTTTTCAGCTTTTAGTAAGTCAGCAAATGGCTTTGCTTCCAACCACTGAAAATTTAACAATTTCTAATGGTTAAAACCGTTTTAGAAATAATTAAGATTAAGCAGTATTCCTTATTCATTATGGTGCATCGATTTTTTTACACGCTCTTCTTCCATCTTTTCCATTTAGCTCAATCTTGTGATCATTTCATCTTTCAATCTTTTTTTTATTGTAGAATAACTTACAATTGGTTAGAATTAGCCAACCATTCTTTTTGATTCATTCTAAAAACTCCAAAAAGCCCTTTATTTTCATGGCATTCATTTTGTGTTCTTTATCTCAAAAATCAAGAGAAAGAAATGTCAGAATCTGTAATAAGACACCTTGAAACGTTCGCGAATTTTTGCGTTGAGAAGAATAAAGTAATCAGCAAGAACATTGCGAACATGGGAACGGAAAATTACCGCCGTGAAGATGTGGTTTTTAATAACATCTTTTCGGAAAGCATGTCTTCAGCGTTAAAAGCTACGGAAAGTAAACACATTAACGCCTCTGCCGTAGACGGTCAGGGTATGCAAAATTTTGAAGTAGTATCAGACGATAGCAATGAAAATATCTCGGGGGTCAATAATGTTGATATCGATAAGGAGATGGGGGAACTTGCAGAGAACACTCTCAAATTCAAATTTGTTTCAAAAAAAATGGGTGATTATTACAAAGAGTTACAAGAAGTGATTAGAGGTAGCAGATGAAAATAGGAAGCAGCTTCCCCGGCTTTGATATTAGCGCAAAAGGCTTGAGCATTCAACGCAAAAAGATGAATCTTATTTCGGAAAATATTGCGAATGCAAATACGATCAATGCTGAAACCAACCAGCCGTACAAAAGAAAAACTTTGGAGGTAAAACAATCTCAGGGGGTTTTTGCGAATACTTCCATCGACCAAATGCAAACGATTCCTCTTTTTACATCAAATGAAAATCATATCAACGGGAATATTCCCAGTAACGTTGTGAATTCCGGCAGCGCACCAAATCAAATGCAGAATGAAATAGAAGACAACTCCCCGGGAGATAAAGTTTATATGCCGGAAAGTCCCAACGCAGACGACAAAGGCTATGTTCAACTTTCAAACGTAAATATAATAACAGAAATGACCGATATGATTGTGGCAACGAGAAGTTATGAGGCAAACTTGACGGCATTCAATTCATCAAAACAAATGGCGAAAGATACTTTGGAGATATAATATGAAAATATCCGCGAATGCAGTTGGTAATTATTCTCCTATTTATACGGCAAAATCTTTGCAGGTACAAAAGCCCGCAGCAAATGTTTCGCAAGTTACAACTCATCAGCAAGTAACAAAGGGGAACACGGAACTTACTTCAGTAGAAAAAGAGTTTTTTGCCGCGTTGTATCCACAAGAGAAATCACAAATTATGGATTATCATTTTTACCAAAAAAACGGACAAATGTCCGGGGTAAAACTCGGCTCCATGTTCGATAAAAGAGGTTAATATGCAAATTGAATCAATTGGAAGTATCCTCCCGAATCTAATAAAACCTGCGGAAGCAGAAAAAAAAACCGGGGTGCAGTTCGAGAACGTCTTCTCAGATTTTATCGGCGGGGTGAATAAATCTGAACTTGACGCACACAAACTTACCGAAGATTTTTTAGCCGGAAAAAATGTTGAACTGCATGAAGTGATGATAGCAGGAGAAAAAGCTAAAACCAGTTTTGAACTTCTTATGGAAATAAGAAACAAAGCAATTGACATGTACAAAGAATTATCAAGAATGTCCGGATAAAGATTATGAATAACAATTTTTTGGATCAAATTTTAGGCGTCTTTAACAAACTCTCGGTTCAGCAGCGACTTGTTATTGGTGGGGCAACGGTCGGAACCTTTGCTTTGATTATTGTTCTGATCTTTTTCCTCAACGAACCGGTTTATAGTACGCTTTATACTAACGTTGCGGAAGAAGACGCCTCAAAAGTAATTGAACAACTGGTCGCTCAAAAAATTCCTTATGTTATAGAAGATAACGGAAAGACGATTAAAGTTCCTAAAGAAAAAGTATACGAAACAAGACTTACCCTTGCCGGCAAAGGAATTCCTAATTCTGGAATTATCGGGTATGAAATATTCGATAAAAGCACGATGGGGATGTCTGAGTTTATGCAAAAGTTGAATTATAAACGCGCTCTTGAAGGTGAACTTGCAAAAACAATTATGGGGCAGGATGGAGTTGAAGGCGCCAGAGTAATGATAGTGCTTCCGCCCAAATCAATTTTTAGAGAGGAAGAAAAACTCCCGACAGCATCGGTTGTACTTAAATTGAAAAATAATTTTTCGCTCTCTAAAACAAATATTGCCGCAGTGATCAATTTGGTTTCAAGCAGTGTTGAGGGACTTCTCCCAAACAAAATCACTTTATTGGATACACGTGGAAGACTTCTTTCTAAAGAGACGGATGAAAATCCTCTTGCAAATTCCAGCAGTAAGCAATATGAAATTAAACAGGAAGTTGAAAACTACCTCGTACAAAAAGCACAAGGAATGCTTGATAATGTTTTGGGATACGGCAACGCGATGGTTCAGGTAAATGCAGAAATCAACTTCGATCAAGTTGAAAAGACGATGGAAACTTATGATCCCGAGTCGCAAGTTGCCATCAGCGAGCAAAGTATTAAAACCGAAAATAACGGTAAAAATATGAGTGATTCATCTGCCCAGACAAATCAGAACAGCACAACCAATTATGAAATAAGTAAGACTATCCAAAAAGTTATTGAAGGTTCGGGGAACATAAAACGAATGAGTGTTGCCGCTGTTATCAACGATGTCCAAAAAGAAGTTAAAAAGGGAGACAAGGTTAAAATAACGAATGAGCCTCAGAGTCCCGAGCAAATGAAAAAACTGGAAGATATTATCAAAAATGCTATCGGATTTGATCCCAACAGACAGGATCAGCTTTCGGTTGTGAACATCAACTTTCAACCAAAATCATTTGAAGATATTAAAGTTGAAAAAAGTTCTTTTCTGGATAATCCTGAAAAATGGATCAATGTACTCTTTGTTCTGGGAGGGATTATTGCTTCTCTTTTCATTCTAAGAGGATTAATGTTAAAACTAAAAAACGAAAAAATTATTATCGGTACGATAAATCAAGATAATCTGGCATACGATACAGGAGGCTCTTCTTCTTCACTTCTTAGAAATGAGGAACCTAAGGCTATTCCGGCTCGCAAAAAAAACATACTGCCGATAGGTGATATTGAAGATGAAATATCGGAAGACGCTATTAACAAAAAATCGCGTCAAGAAAAAATAACGAACTACGTATCTAAAAATCCCGTTGATGCCGCTAAACTTATAAACGCATGGTTACACGAAGATGAGCTCTAAAGAAAAATTGCCGGCAAAAGATAACCGACCGGTTAAAACTATTTCGGGTGTTCAAAAAGCCGCTCTTTTGATGGTGGCTTTTAATGTTGACACAGCCTCTGAGGTTATGAAAAGTCTCGATGCTGCCGATATCGAGTTAATCTCAACAGAAATTTCAAAAGTAAAAAACATCCCTTCTCAAGTTGTTGAGATGGTGATGGAAGAATATTACAACATGGTTGTAGCCCGTGAATATGTTCTGGAAGGTGGAATAGAGTTTGCGAAGGCGGTTTTGGAGAAATCTTTTGGCGTTCATAAAGCGCTGGAAATAATGGAAAAAGTTAAAAACCTCACCACATTAAGAGGGTTTGATGTACTCAAAAAAGCGGATTCCTCACAGTTAGTTAATTTTTTAAGTAAAGAACATCCCCAGACTATAGCGTTAATTCTTGCTCATCTAAATCCGGAGCACACAGCAAAAGCTTTGCAAGAATTGCCCGATGCACTTAGGCATGATGTTGTTTTTAGAATTGCTACCCTTGGAAAAATTTCGCCTCAAACATTAAAGCAAATCGAAAAAACAGTTGACGAGATGGCAGGGTTCTCTATGGGGCAATCGCTCAGCAAGATAGGCGGCACAAAAAACCTTGCTTCCGTTTTAAACAGAACCACGGTAAGCTTAAGCAAAGATATCATGCAAAAACTTGAAGAGAAAGATCCAGACGTGGCTTTGGAAGTAAAACGACTGATGTTCTTGTTTGACGATATCGTAAACATTCAAGACAAAGATATTCAAAAAATTCTTAGAGTTGTTGACAGAAAGGATCTGGCGCTTTCTCTTAAAATTGTTGATGAAAAACTCAAGAATAAATTTTTCCTTAATATGTCAGAACGCGCTTCCGATCTTTTAAAAGAAGAATTGCAGTACATGGGAATGGTTAAATTGAAAGAGGTTGAAACCGCCCAGGCGAGAATAATTGACGCCGTTAAACTGCTTGAAGAAGAAGGCGAAATTTCTCTTAACCTCCGAGGTAACAAGGAAGAAGTTTATGTCTAACGTTCTTCAATTAAATGTTAAACCCGGAAAACTAAACTTCAAGATTAAAAACAGTTCATTTGAAGAAATGGCTGATGTTGTCAATCAGGAAAATTCATTTGAAAAACAACTGCAGCAACAGTATGAAGCGGGTTTTGCCGATGGACAGCATGCTCTCAGAAAAGAATTAGAACTTGATTTTGAACGCCGCTTGCTTGAACAAAAAAAAATGTTGCAGACTGTCGTCGATTCACTCAATGAAAAGATGATTGAGTATGACGAACAATTTGAGGTGATGGTGGTTAATCTTTCTTTCCTTATTTCGGAAAAAATAATTCAACGGGAAATTGAAACGAAAACCATCATTGATGAAACTTTAAAAAATGCTCTCAAGAAAGTTCTCGGCGCTAATAAAGTGATTATCAAATTAAATAAAACCGATCTGGAACATATTAAACAAAACTCCAATGAAATTTTTAACGACGATGTTTTTTCGAAAATTACTTTTGAACCGGAAGAAAGAATTGAACCGGGTGGTTGTTTAGTAGAAACAGAAATCGGGAATGTGGAATCAAGAATTTCATTACAAATAAGTGAACTTAAAAAACAACTTGAACATCGTCTTTTTAATCAAGAAAACTGATGAACACAGAAGAAATTTTTATACGGAAATGTAAAAGGATAATAGACGAAGCCGAACTTGTTAAAGTGAACGGCAAAGTCACCGACGTTGTCGGTCTTATCATCATTTCTGTCGGGCCCAATGTTTCCCTCGGTGAAGTTTGTTTTATTGTTGATACGGAAGGAAACGAAGTTTGTAAATCTGAAGTTGTCGGGTTTAAAGATGGAAAAGTTCTTTCAATTGCTTTGGGTGAAGTGCACAGAATTTCTCCTTCATGCGAGATCATCGCATCCGGGAAAAATTTTACAATCGGAGTAGGCGAACAATTACTCGGCCGTGTTATCGACGGATTAGGTAATCCAATAGACGGCAAGGGTGAAATATTTCATGAAGCCGAATGCAGCATTTATCGCGAGCCGCCAAACCCTCTTACAAGAAAAAGAATTCAAACACCTCTACAAACAGGCGTCCGGTCAATCGACGGGTTATTAACAATTGGTAAAGGGCAGCGCGTTGGAATTTTTGCCGGCTCGGGCGTTGGAAAAAGTGTAACACTTGGTATGATAGCACGAAACACGAACGCCGACATAAACGTTATTGCCCTGATTGGTGAACGGGGAAGAGAAGTAAGAGAATTTATTGAAAAAGATTTAGGTGAAGAAGGCTTAAAAAGATCTGTCGTTATTGTTGCTACAAGCGATAAGTCCGCTCTGGTTCGTATGAAGGGAGCATTTATCGGAACAACCATCGCAGAATATTTCCGTGAAAAAGGAAAAGATGTAGTGCTTATGATGGATTCCGTAACGCGGTTTGCGATGGCACAACGAGAGATCGGTTTAGCGGTTGGAGAACCACCAACAACCAAAGGGTATACTCCTTCGGTTTTTGCTATTCTCCCAAAACTTCTTGAGCGCGCCGGAACTACAGACAACGGCTCAATCACCGGATTGTACACGGTGCTGGTTGACGGCGACGATATGAATGAACCTATCGTTGATGCAGTGCGAGCAATTTTAGACGGACACGTTGTCCTTTCCCGAAAGCTGGCTAACCGCGGGCAATATCCTGCAGTTGATCCGTTGCAGAGTGTATCACGTGTTATGCCCGATATTGTTACGCAAGACCATAGAGAGCGTGCAACCTCATTTAATGAAATTTTAGCTACGTATAAAGAAGCCGAAGATTTAATAAATATCGGCGCTTATGTTCGCGGAAGTAATCCGCAAATAGATCACGCACTTTCTAAAATAAGTTCGTTAAGAAGTTTTCTTAAACAGGATATGAACGAGAAAGCCTTTTACGGTGAAACAGTAGCCCGATTAAACAGTATCATTGAAAAACCGTTATAAAAAGATGTCAAAATTTAATTACAAATTTGAAACCGTGAGAAAAATTAAAGAGTCTTTAGAAAAAAAAGCTCAAAAGGAAGTTGCTGAGATTGATTTGGTGATCGGGAAACACAAAGACGAACTGCAAAGTATTATGGTTGAAGAAGAAGAACATCGAAAAAAATTTTCTAAAAATATCCGGATCTCGGAATTGAAAGCGCAAAAGGGATACCTTGTTACACTAGAAAAGAAAATGCAAAACGTTCAATTACAAATTGATGCGCTTAATGTGCAGCGTGAAAAGAAAGTTTCGGAGTTGGTCCAAAAAAGTAAAGAACATAAAATTTTCGATTCACTTGAAGAAATTTATCATGATCAATTTAATGAAGAAGAGAAAAGACTTGATATGGTTCAAGTGAATGAAACAGCGACTCAAAGATTTGTGAGGGAAAAGAAATGAAAAACACCATTATTTATGCGGCTTCCTTTGTACTTGCCTTCCTCCTTACAACAGGAGTGATTATTTTTCTAAATTCTTACTATGTAGATATTTTTAAATTCAATTTTACACACGTGAAAGTTATTCCTCCAAAACCCGCTGTACAATTTTCCTCTCAAGATAGCACACTCTTAAGAGAAATGAGAATTGCAATGAAAGAGATGAAAAGCGATTTGTTGGATAGTTTAGGAGCGGTTAATAAGTTGAATACTCCCGCACTACTACCTAATCGGGTAGCTAGCGATTCACTTATCATTGATAGCCTGAACAAATATATTACGAAGATAGTTAAAGATGCCAAAAAGGAACCGCCACAGCCTGAAAAGAAAAAAAAGGAAATAGTTGAAATTACACCTCCGGTAAAAGCTATTACAGAGGCAAAACCACCGGAAAGACAAGACAGCACTTATACCAGTTGGAAAAAACAAACCGCTGCATTGTATGAAATGATGGAACCAAAGAAAGCCGCTAAAATAATTCAGAATTTCTCCGATAATATTGCCAGAGACATTTTGTATTCAATGAAAAAAAAGAAAGCTGCGGAAATTTTGACTCAACTAAATCCTGAAACTGCAAATAGAATTACGAGGGCACAATAATGTTTTTTAATCCTCTTTTCATGCAACCCGTTTCTGAGGCAGGGGCGCAAGCTGTTGCCAAAAGCAACAAGCTAAGCAATTCAAAATACCTGTTTTCAGAGATCATTAAAGTTTTTAATGAATCCGATCCTACTCAACCCGGCACTGTTTTACCTGAAAGTACAAATGTTAGTGCGACACCGGATGCTTTTGCTTTTCAAGCAACAGACATCAGTAATGGTGGAGCTAAGATTGATTTTAGTCAATCTAAACCTGTTGAAGAAGAGGCAAATCAAAATATTTTTGAACTGATTACTTCAATGCTCTTAACCAATGGGGCTCAAATAGAACAACTTCAAAAAGAAGCTGGAACAGTAGATCAGTCGAAAAAAGATTCAGGAAATGAAAAAGAATTTGTTGTGCAACCTGAAAATCTTTTGGAAATCTTAAATCAACTTCTTTCAGTAAATACAGTGACTAACTATTCATCACCGGCAATTGCTACAACCGGAGATGTGGTTTTAGGGGAGAGTACAAAAACGGAAGATTTGCTTTCCAAAGCAATGCAGGAGTTGAAAGAAAAAGGCGCCGCGACAATAGAAGTAAACAAAGATGGTAAAATTTTCCAATTCACTATCTCTAAAATTGATGCCGTAAAGCTGAGTGATAACAAAACGGTAACGGGTGAAACCAACATAAAACAATCTATAGATCCTTTGTTAAGCACTACTGTTCCCGTTGAAAATTCTATTAACGCAGGCGCATCGCTTCAGCCTGTAACAAAAGAATTTGCTAACGAAGTTGCAAGCGTACTAACTGAAACGGCTGGAACTGTTAAATCCGAGGACATGAAAAACAACACTCTGTTAACTGGTGCAGCACAAACAGAAACGCTAAACGGTAAGGTTGAATCAGCAACTAACGAACCACAAACAAATAGTTCTGAATATAAAATCGTTGTTCAAGTAAGTGAGAATCAAACAAAATCCGAAGTTGCTACTGAAGTTACTCTTAACGCAGTGAGCAAGGGAACGGAAGCTCAACAGACAACACTGAATGTAGTTTCTTTTAAGAGTGAAGTTCAGCCGTTGCACGAAAACGAATTACCATATAGCCCCAAATTTACTATTGAAGGGAACAAAGTAAATGTTGCAGTTGAACAAAGTAAAATTGATCCTGCAGACATAAATTTATTAAATGTTCTTGCCGGCACGAAGGATAAACTAAGCGTTGTTTCAAAACCGGACAACACCAAAAAAGTTGAAGCCTTTGTTGAGGGAAAAGTTTTGACTAGCGAAGTCAAACAACCTGTTGAATTGTTTAAGACGTTAAGTCATATTTCACAAGATCAGAATATTGAAGAGCCGGTGCAAAACAAAAACTCCGAGAAAACAATTACCGGTAAACCGCTTGTAGCGCAAAACGAAAAAGAAGTTTCGATTAAAATATCCGATAACCTTTTCCAGAATAAAATCAATTCTGAATCAACACAAACTGAACCGCAAACAATAAGTAAATCCACGGTGAGGCAGGGAGAGCTAGAAATCCAATCCACCGATGCTGTGCAGGTGTTGAACGAACCATTGCAGGCGAAAACCAAACAAGCCAACGGCGACAAGAAAAATGATCAGGAAAGTTTGAAAACTCAGACGCAAAAGGAAGCTGAACAGACAGTTGTTAAAGGTGTTTTACCTGAGAATGAATCCCGATTACAATCAGGAGATGTCCAAGACCAAAAAACGCCCGGGAGTGATGTGAATCCTGAGAAAGAGGCAAAGCATTCCGAAACAAAACCTCTTCCGGGAAGCGAAGAAACTAAACCAACGCAGATTCAAAATGCCGCTTCAAACAATCATCAATCGGAAGATCTTAAAATTTCTTCAACAAAAGAAAAAATCGTTTCGGAAAATTTTAGATTACCCGAAACCGAAAAAACAGTTAAAGGATTTGAACTTACCAAAGAAATCTCAAAACTTTTTGAAAGCGGAACTTCGCAAAAAGTTGTGTTAAAACTGCTTCCGGAAGCTCTGGGAAAAGTAAGGTTAACTCTTGAAGTCGGTGGAGAAATTATTCATGCAAAAGCTGAAGTAGAAAACGAATCGGTAAAACAAATTCTACAGACAAACACGGAGACCTTAAAACAAGCCCTTTCACAAAATGGATTGCAGCTTGCTTCATTCAGCGTTTCGCTTTCCGGTTCCGACGACAAACAACAGAAGGCGAACGGACAGAAAAAAAGGACAAACAATTTTGGGAATAAATCAAAAACGGAAAAACTGGCTTTTCCCGAAGCCACGAGAAAATTAGGCTATAACACATATGAGTATTTAGCATAGGAGTTAGTATGGTAAATGGAATTAGTTCAACGACAAGTACCCAAAACACAACTGCGACACAAGGAAATTCTTCGCTTGGAAAAGATGATTTCCTAAAGCTCATGATGGCGCAAATGAAATATCAAGACCCGATGAATCCTATGGATAATACGGCTTTTACCGCACAGCTTGCACAATTTAGTTCTTTGGAACAATTAAGTAATATTAACACTTCTTTAACTCAAAGCATTAATGCAAATCTTATGCTTGCAACGTCTGTTAACAATACCATGTCAGCCACGTTAATAGGAAAAGAGGCAAAACTTTCTACAACCACGATTCAGAAAAACGGGCAAGATTCCGCTACGCTTGGATACACACTTCCCGGTGAAGCTGTTTCCGCTACGGTTTCTATCTACAATGAGTCCGGCGCTTTGGTTAAAACAATCGAAAATGCTTCAACATCAAAAGGTGACAATAAACTTTCCTGGGATTTCTCCGATAATCAAGGTAACACATTACCCGATGGTAATTATACTTTTTCAGTTCAAGCTACAGGATCTAACGGTGTTGATATGAGTGTAACAAATTTTATTTATGGACAGATCAGCGGCGTAAAATTTACTGACGCAGGAACTAAACTAATTGTAAATAACTCCGAATATTTATTATCGGATATTTTAGAAATTGTAAACCCATGACAGAAGGAGGTTTTTAATAATGGTTGAGATGAATGGCGTAAGAGTTCCTTTTATCCCGATTGAGCAGGTTGATAACTCGGCACGCATTAATTCACAATCTCCGAAGAACAGTTTTGATACTGTTTTTCAGCAAGAGCTTGATAAGATAAAATTTTCGAGCCATGCGTTAAAAAGATTGGAAAACAGGAACATTCAACTTGGTGAAGCGGATATCAACAAAATTCAAAACGCTGTAGAGCGCGCTGAATTAAAAGGCTCAAAAGATTCTTTAGTAATGATGGAAGACACGGCGTACATCGTAAATATTCCTAATCGAACGGTGGTAACGGCAATGGCTTTAGGTTCTTCCAATGATAATATTTTCACAAATATCGACAGTGTAGTTTTCGTTTAATAATTAATTCATAATCACAGAGCGGGACCTTTTAAGGACGCTCACGATCCGGCTGACTTACTGATGCCGAATCATAACAACTTAAAAAACCTTAGGAGGTTTTATGGCACTACTTAATTCTCTTTTTGCAGGTGTTTCCGGGTTGCGCAATCATCAAACCATGATGGACGTTATTGGAAACAACATAGCTAACGTTAACACTATTGGATATAAAGGCTCACGCGTAACGTTCAGCGATACTTTTAATCAATTCGTTAAAGCCGGTACAAATCCTACCGACACTTCCGGCGGTACAAACACTTATCAAGTTGGATTGGGAATGAAAGTCAATTCAATTGATAGAAATTGGAACCAGGGTACTTTTGAAAGAACCGGTATCACTACTGATTTAGCATTACAAGGCAATGGACTTTTTGTCTTGAAAAGTAATGGCGAAAATTTCTATTCACGCGCAGGCGGATTTGTTTTTGACGCCGACGGCAAATTAGTAAGTCCACAAAATGGGGCAATTGTTCAGGGTAAAGTTGCAAGCGCCGACGGTGTTATTCCTCCCGGAAATAATTTAGAAGATATTATGATAGACACAAATTTAAAACTTCCGGCAGTTGCTACGAACTTAATTAAATGGGGTGGTAACCTTAAAAGTAACTCCGATTTAACAAGAACTGAAGCGGTTGTTACACGCGGAAACTTGAATTCAGATCCTTCACTTCCTGGCCCATTCACTCAAGAAGCAACCATTTATAATGAATCCGGAACAAAGTTTACATTCCAACAGACATTTACAAAAACAGCGAATTATGATTCTTCAGCCGTCCCTCCGGTATACGAATATGACGTTACATGGAAAGTTTATGATACCGCTACTCCTCCGGTTGAAATAGTTCCTACGGTACCTCCGGCGCCTATCACGGTTAACTTTGTTGATGATGGAAAAGGAGATTATAGAATGGATGCTGCTTCTGTAGCGAAATTCGACGGCACGAATAATAAAGTGACGTTAAGTTCAAACGGGATAGATTTCACTTTTAATCCGTCTGCAGTATCTCAAAATGCGGCAACCTCAACGTTATCTATATCTGCCGACGGCAACCGCGAAGCAAATGTTGTAAGCGGTGCAGTTTCTATTTTTGATTCTTTGGGTAATTCTCATCAAGTTACGTTAACATTCACAAAAGTTGATACCAACACATGGGCGTGGAGCGCCGGTGTGCCAAGCTCAAGCACAGATGACGGGAAAGCAGTTTCATCCAGCGGAACCTTAACGTTTAATGCAGATGGAACCTTAGATCCCACAGGCATTAACCCTTCTAACCCTCAGTTAGCCTTTAATCCGATTGGAGGAGCAAACCCGGTTGTCCTCGATTTAGATTTCGGAAAGGCGTTTGGAGGCGTTACGCAAACCTCTGCAAGTTCGGTTGTTTCGGCTCTTAGCCAAAACGGTTCGGCATCCGCATCATTATCAAATATGAATATTGATCAATACGGAAATGTGGTTGGAATTTTTACAAACGGAAATTCCAGAACCTTAGCGCAAATAATGGTTGCAACGTTTACCAACTTAAATGGTTTAATTAGCAAAGGCGATAATCTCTTTACAGCTTATGCTAACTCCGGCACTCCTAGGATTGGCGGTCTTGGCGAAGAAACCGGAACAACAGTTCAATCCGGCGCTTTGGAACAATCAAATGTTGATCTCTCCGAAGAGTTCACCAAGATGATCGTTTCTCAAAGAGGTTTCCAGGCTAACGCAAGAGTTATTACCACAGCCGATAGCTTGTTGCAGGAAATTACAAACCTTATTAGATAATCTTCGTTCAAAATAGTACTCCTAAAAGAGCCCTGCTTATGCGGGGCTTCTTTATTTGTAGATGTCAACTCAATTCCGATAGATCGGGAGAGAACTGTGCGAAAAAATTATCGTAAACGATGAAGCAGTTTTATTTTTTAGAGCCGGTCTTTATTCCGGTGGTGAAATATTTATGGCGCATTGGTACCATCCCGTCAACCATCAAAAATCAACCATTAAAAATCATCCATCGACCGGCTTTCTTCCCTTCCTTTTCACCATTTGTACAATAATAACCAAATATATAAGCTAAAATTCTTCATAAACTGAAAATTATTCTCTTTTTTTAATGGCATTACAATTGATTAAACAATAAGAAAAACTTGAAAGAATCATGGCTAAAGAAGAAAAACTTGAAGAAATTTTAGAAGAAACCTTAGCGCCGGAAATAAAAGAAAAAGCGAAAGCTAAAGGGCTGAACAGAAAAGTATTTATTATTGGAATGCCTCTGTTTATTGTACAATTAATAGTTGTTTACTTTGTCATAGGGTATGTAATTACCAATAAATCTCAAAACCATCCGGGAAGTGATTCTACAAAAACAAAGCAGAGTGCAGTTTCTAAAGCTGAAACGAAAGAAGATGAATCACAGAATGCCAATTTCATTTACTCGATAGATGATATAGTTGTAAATCCTGCAGAGACAGACGGCAAAAGGTTGTTGTTGCTCTCCCTTGGCATTACGGTAAAATCGGAAGAAGACAAGACGCAAATAACAAGTAAGGAAATTTTAGTTAAGGACGCGATTATTTCAACAATTTCCAGCAAAAACTTGTATCAATTAAACAGCGCCGGTTATAAAGATTCATTAAAAACAGAACTTACTAGCAAAATTAAAAAGATGTTTCCAAAGGTTCACTTGTATCAAGTTTATTTCAGTAAATTTATTTTACAATAGCAATGGCAGAAGTATTATCACAACAAGAAATTGATCAGCTCTTAAATCAAGTTAAAGGCGGAGAAGAAGTTGCCGCTCCCGAGACGCATGATCATCAAGTATTACCATTTGATTTCCGGCTGCCAAACCGGATCTCAAAAAATCAACTGAGAACAATAAAAAACATTTTCGACAATTTTTCGGAAAGTTTAAGTTCTTTTTTATTGACGAAACTGCAAACAATGGTTTCAGTAACGGTTATTTCAGTCGATCAAATCTACTACTCGGAATATATTCTTTCCGTTTCAAATCCGGCATGTCTTTACACTTTTGATATTAAGGGAACGGATATTAAGGGAATTTTAGAGTTAAACCCTGACCTCGCCCTGTGCCTTGTCGATAGATTGTTAGGTGGTAACGGACTTGGTACAAAACAATCGAAAGTTATTACCGCCATTGAGCAAAAAGTCCTAAATGTTATTGTCGAGCGGGTAATGCTGGATCTGAGAAAAGCCTGGCAGGTAGTTGATAATTTTGAATTTGCCGTAGAAAGATTTGAAGCCGACATCGATTTTGCACAAATCACCTCCCACAGTGAGTCCGTTCTGCTGATCTCGCTTGAAATACTTGTAGGTGAACAAGCTTTTATGATGAACCTTTGCTTTGCTACGTTCGCCTTCGATTCCATTCTTTCTAAAATGAGCTCAAAAAAACTGACGACGATTCGTCCCGGAAATTACAATGGAGTTACAGCCCAGACTATTATTTCAAATAATTTATTAAAAACGTTCCTACCGGTAAGGGTTGAATTTGGTGTTACAAAAATATCCGTTGAGGAACTGATGAACCTTGAGAGTGGAGACATTATAAAACTGGAAACCAAAATTGGCGACGATATGATAATTCATGTTGCAAATAAATCATGGTTTTCCGGTAAGGCTGGAATTGTAAACAAGCACAAAGCTATCAAAATAACACAAAATATTTTACAACGTGATAATCAGAATAAGGTGTAGACCATGGCAGAAAATTTTAATAACGAAGACTTTATAAACGATAGTCTCGGACAAGGCAAGGCTGCTTCGCTTGGTGGAGATGATATTTTTTCAGGAAAGCAGAAGGATGAGACTTCATCCAAGGAAGTTGATGTAGCTGATTTTGAAGATTTCGAAGAGACGTTCAATCAAAAAAACAATGCAGGCAGCAAACTGGATATGCTTAGAGACCTTCATTTAAATGTCTATATCGAGTTGGGAAGAACGCAAATGCTGGTAAAGGATATCCTTGAGCTTGAACGGGGATATGTTATTGAGCTTGATAAGCTGGCAAGCGAACCGGTAGATATTTTTGTGAATAATAAGAAAATTGCCGAAGGCGAAGTGGTCGTTATTGATAAACATTTTGGTATAAGAATTACGAACTTGAATGAACACACCAAAGGATTGAAGGGATTATCTTAATGGATTTTTTTGATGTGTTAAAAGCACTTTTCCCGCTGGTTTTAGTAATCGGACTGCTTTATGCAGTCCTCATTTTTATTAGAAGAAAAGGAATCTCCGTCACCGGAAAAAAATCAAAGATCTTTAACATCGACGTTCTAAGTACTCAATCGATCATGCCGAAAAAATATATTTCCGTGGTAAAAGTTGAAAATAAATATTTAGTCTTAGGCATTAGTGACCACTCGATCAATTTATTAAAAGAATTAGATGTTGATGAAAATCAAATAGACGATGCAGTTGCCGATGAAACGGTAAGGAACAGCTTTTTAAATAACTTGAAGAAGAATTTTGGGATGAGATGAAAACGAAAACATTAGCCCTTGTAATTTTATTAATGCTGTTTTCCACTTCGGAAATTCTTCCCCAAAAAGCAACAACGCTGCCTTTTCCAAAAATCGGGATTGATGTCGGCACTTCCGATACACCTCAGGATGTTTCGGTCACTCTTCAACTTTTACTATTAATGACGGTCCTTTCTTTAGCCCCTTCATTAATGATTATGACCACTTCATATCTTCGCATCATCATCGTTTTTCATTTTTTAAAAAGTGCGCTTGGCACCCAGCAAATGCCGCCCGGACAACTGTTAGCAGGTATCGCCATGTTTATTACTTTTTTTGTGATGGCACCAACCTGGAGCAAAGTAAACGATACTGCACTCAAACCTTTGATGGACGGAAAAATGAGTGTGAACGAAGCTTACGATAAAGGAATTGAACCGATCAGAGAGTTTATGTTTAGAAATGTAAGGGAAGCTGACCTGGAATTGTTCATCGGACTTGCTAATCTTAAACGCCCAAATAACAGAAGCGAACTTCCAACCTACATTGTTGTTCCGGCGTTTACTTTGAGCGAACTACGTGCCGGGTTTATAATCGGATTTTTTATGTTCATTCCATTTTTAATGGTTGACATGATCGTCTCAAGTATTCTTATGTCGATGGGTATGATGATGCTTCCGCCAATGATGATCTCGTTGCCTTTTAAAATTTTGCTCTTCGTTCTTGTTGACGGTTGGAGTTTAATAGTCGGATCATTAGTTAGGAGTTTTGCTTAAATGACAGAAGAATTAGTGATAGAAGTCTTAAAGGAAGTTTTTTATACTACCTTTATAATATTGCTTCCGGTTCTTGGTGTAGCATTGGTTGTCGGAATTGCAATATCAATTTTTCAAGCGGCAACATCAATCCAGGAGATGACGCTGACGTTTGTTCCCAAGATATTGGTTACTACCGTTGTTATTATTTTTATGTTCCCCTGGATATTGGACAAAATGATAGCCATTACACATAAGTTGTTTATGTTGTTCCCAACGGTTATTCGATGACAGATATTTTGGTGGTCGATTTTATTTTAGTGATCCTGATCTTCGTCCGGATTGCGTCTGCATTTTTTGCTTCCCCTATTATGGGGCACACAGCTATTCCGGCGCTTGTTAAAATTTTTCTTGGGCTGATCATTTCATATATCGTCTTTTTAACCATTGATAAATCGACAATCAAGATAGAAGTAAGCTTGTGGTTTCTTGCGGCAAATGCTGTTAAAGAAATTCTTTCCGGTTTACTGATCGGGTTTATGCTGCACATCGTTTTTTATGGAATATCGTTTGCCGGTTCTTTGATCGGTTTTGATATGGGCTTAAGTATGGCGGAAAGCTTTAATCCTATGGCAGAAACGCAGGGAAATGTTATCGGAGATCTTCTTTACTATGCAACTATTCTCCTTTTCTTTTTAATTGATGGGCATCATTATCTAATCAGAGGACTGGTTTATTCCTTTAGTGTTATCCCGATAGGAAAATTTACCGTCACCGTACCGGTGTACCAATTGCTGATAAAATATTCGGGATTGGTTTTTATTATTGCCGTTAAAATAGCTTCACCCGTCTTAGTTTCATTTTTTCTTATTTCGATTGCTGAAGGAATTATTGCAAGAGTAATCCCGCAAATGCAGGTTTTTTTTGTAACGCAGCCGCTAAAACTAGGGATCGGATTTTTGTTTCTTACAACCCTTGTTCCTATTTACGTCTACGCAATTAAAGGATTGTTAAAAGGATTTGAAGACAATCTCTTTACCCTAATTAAAGCGATGGGGACGTAGGGCTATGGCTGAATCAGACGGTCAGGAAAAAACCGAGCAAGCGTCCGGAAAGAAACTTTCGGACGCAAGAGATAAAGGACAAGTTGCCAAAAGTACGGAAGTTAATTCATTGGCTCTTTTTGGCGGCGGGTTGATGCTGATATTTTTTTCGCAGCAATTTTTAAGCGGAAAAATTTCTTCGTTTACAATTAATATTTTCAGTACGCTTGATACGCTTAGTATTTCAAGGAATTCAATTCAAGAAATATTAAAAAACGATGCGTTTTTTTTGCTTTCAACACTGGCTCCCATCTTAGGCGGGATGGTTATTATTGCTGTTGTGGTTAATGTTGCACAAATCGGGTTTAAGTTCAGCTCGAAGGCGTTAATGCCAACCGGTGCAAAATTTAACCCGGTATCTAAACTTAAAGGGATGTTTTTTTCTTCACGCTCTTTTGTGGAAGTTTCAAAATCACTCTTAAAGCTGGGATTAATCGGTGGATTCACCTATTACGTCCTTTCCGATTCAATAGTAAAAACCACAGCATTGGTTGAACTATCAACCAGCGAAATTATGCAATTTATGCTCGAAGCTGCCTACTCGCTTCTCTGGAAAATCTCAATGCTCTTTTTAATAATTGCTATCGTCGATTTTTCTTTCCAGCGGTTCAAGTTTAAAAAAGACATGATGATGACCAAGCAGGAAGTGAAAGAAGAGAACAAGCAAAGCGAAGGTGATCCCCAGATTAAATCGCGCATTAAAAAGATGCAGCTACAGGCTGCCAGAAGCCGCATGATGGGCGATGTTCCTAAAGCTGATGTTATCATTACCAATCCGACCCACTTTGCCATAGCAATAAAATATGACTTAACTAAAGACGCTGCGCCAAGAGTTCTGGCAAAAGGGGTTGATTCGTTAGCTCAAAAAATTAAGGAAGTGGCAACAAAAAATAATATCCCTTTACATGAAGATAGAGAACTGGCAAGAGCTCTCTATAAAATGTGCGATGTCGGAGATCAGATACCTCAATCGTTATTTAAAGCTGTGGCACAGATATTGGCTTATATATTTCAACTTAAAAACTACCGGAAAAAGACAATAGTATAACGTGAAAAATTTCGGAAAAAATAGCGATATCTTTTTAGCAATCGGGTTGATCCTTATTCTTGGGTTGATGCTCATTCCGCTTCCCGCGGGAATCTTAGATTTTCTGCTTGCCATAAATATTACGGCTGCAGTCTTGATTCTTGTCGTTTCATTATACATCCAATCTCCGCTCGATATTTCCATTTTTCCCGGATTATTATTGGTGCTTACGCTCTTTAGGCTTGCACTGAATATCAGTTCCACAAGATTGATCCTTATTGATGGGTATGCGGGAAAAGTAATTGAAACCTTCGGTCAGTTTGTCGTCGGCGGAAATTATGTTGTCGGATTTATCATTTTCATTATCTTGGTGATCATCCAGTTTATCGTAATTATTAAAGGTTCCGGAAGAATTTCTGAAGTTGCCGCTCGTTTTACGTTGGACGCTATGCCCGGTAAGCAAATGGCAATTGATGCGGATCTAAATACGGGATTGATCAACGATAAAGAAGCAAGAGTTAGAAGAGAAAATATTAGCCGCGAAGCTGAGTTTTATGGCGCGATGGACGGAGCCAGCAAGTTTGTTAAAGGAGATGCGATTGCCGGACTTTTAATTAACGGGATCAATATTCTCGCCGGATTTATTATCGGTGTCGCGGAAAAAGGAATGTCCTTTACTGACGCTCTGCACAATTATACAATTCTTACAATCGGCGACGGATTAGTTTCTCAAATTCCGGCTCTTATTATTGCAACTGCTGCCGGACTTGTTGTAACAAGAAGCGCTTCCGGAAGCGCTCTTGATAAGCAGATGAAAACTCAATTACTAAGTAACCCGAGAGTTTTGGCAACAGTTTCCGGTGCTGTTATGCTCTTCGCTTTAGTTCCGGGGATGCCGTTCTTTCCATTCTTAATTGTTGGTTCCGGTTTGGGTGTTAGTTCTTATCTTACTAAAAAAAGAGCGAAAGAAGTAAAAGTATTACCTCCGGAAGAAGAAATAGTTCCGGAGTCAACCGAAGAAAAAGTTGAGCAATATCTACAGGTTGATCCAATCGAAATCGAAATAGGGTATGGTTTGATAAGTTTAGTTGATGAAAAACAGGGGGGAAATCTTTTTCAGAAAATTTCTTCTACAAGAAAATTTATTGCTTTGGAGTATGGAATTCTTATTCCTCCGGTACGGGTGCGTGATAATCTGCAACTTGATCCCAACGAGTATATCATCAAAATAAAAGGGAACATTGTTGCTTCGTATGAAATTTATACGGACCGCTACCTGGCAATGAATCCGGGAAATGTGCAAGACACCTTATCCGGAATTCCAACAAAAGATCCTGCGTTTAATTTGCTCAGTTACTGGATTACCGAAGAAGAAAAAGATAAAGCCGAACTGTTGGAATTTACGGTTGTGGATAGCATCTCGGTTCTCTCAACGCATCTTCAAGAAACACTGAAGAAAAACTTTGATAAGATATTAACACGACAGGCAGTAAAACAACTCCTTGAAAATTTGAAGAAAGAATATCCGGCGGTAATTGAAGATATTAATCAAGATGTGTTAACTCTTGGCACGATCCAAAAAGTATTACAAAACTTGCTAAGAGAGTTCATCCCGATCAAAGATCTAGTGCAGATTTTAGAGGCGCTTGTCGACTATTCAAAAGTGACAAAAAATGTCGACGTCCTTACAGAATATGTCCGCCATACCATTGGTGATACTATCGCAAATCTATATAAAGATCATAATAATATCATCCGTGCGGTTGCTCTTGGAGATCAATTGGAAACCCTGATTACCAAATCATTACAAAATCAAAAAGAAGCAGTACAATCTCTGGGATTAAGTCCGGTGTTCTTAAAAGAAATAAATTCAGATATTCAGATTAGTCTTGACAAATTTAAACAAATTGGTTCATCGCCAGTCATGCTAACTTCAGCAACAATTCGTCCCTATTTTTATAGATTAATAAACTCGAGTTTCCCGGAAGTGGCTGTACTTTCTTATTCTGAACTTCCGTCGAATATCGAAATAGAATTTGTAGATAGAGTAGAGGTAACTTATGCAAATTAAGAAATATATCGCGTCAACTTTAAAAGAAGCAACCGCCACAATGAAACTGGAACTCGGCGGAGAGGCAATTATTTTAAGTACAAGAATAATTGAAGCAGACAGTAAATCAGACAGAAAAAAAATGTTTGAATTAACCGCAGGTGTTGAGAACCTAGCCGTGAATCAAAAAAGTTCTTCTTCATTACCATTGCCACTTAAAGGAAGAGAATCCCAAAAGAAGCTTTCAGACGAACTGAAAAGTATCTCGGAGAAAATCTATCACAAACCGGAAGCTCCCGCAAAACGAGTTGCTTCACAACAACCGCTACCTCAAAAATCAAAATTGAAAGAGGGGGCAGACTCAATACTCGGAAATGAATTAAAGGAAATAGTTGATACACTTGTTTATCGTGAAGTTCAAAAACCGATCATAACCTCAATCCTTGGTCAGCTTGAGAAACAAAAAAGTTTTCTCCATCCTTCCAATATCGATAGCTATGTTCTTCAAAGCATTGCCTCGATGATTCCGGTTAAGAACTTTGAACTCAGAAAAAAAGGAAAACCAACGGTCATTTCGTTGGTTGGACCAACTGGGGTTGGGAAAACGACATGCATAGCAAAGCTCGCAGTGATTTCAAAAATTTTACACAAGTTAGATGTAGGATTAATTTCGAGCGATACTTACAGGCTTGGTGCAATCGACCAGCTTAAAATCTTTTCGGAAATTAGTAATATTGATCTGCTAGTAGCTTACGAGCCCAGCGAGATGCCGAAACTTATCGAGAGTTTTAAGAAAAAAGATGTCATCTTTATCGATACCGCCGGAAGAAGCCAGAAGAGTCTTGACCAACTTAACAAAACAAAAGAATTTTTAGATGCCGTAAAAGTTGATGAAACCTATCTTGTGCTTAGCACTACCGGGAACTCTAAAAATTTATATGATGTTGCGGAGAAGTTTAAATTGTTCGATTACAACGCCTTGATTTTCACTAAGTTAGATGAAGCCGCTGTTTTTGGAAATATTCTAAATGTTTCAACCAATTTTAACACTCCTATTATCTTTTTATCAAACGGTCAAGTAATTCCCGATGATATAATTGCGGCCGACCAGGAGTTTATCGCCAAGATCGTATACACTGGAAAGATGCACAAATGACCGGGCAGGCGCAAAGAGTTTTTGAACTGCAAAGACTGGAAAAGTATTTAGTTGAAAGTAGCCAGCCGCGGCAGCCTAAAATATTCGCCTTTACCTCTGGCAAAGGGGGAACCGGGAAAACATTTCTTTCCGTAAATATAGCTTTTTCCCTTTCATTGATAGGGAAAAAAGTTTTGCTTGTAGATTTTGATTGCAATCTTTCAAATGCCCATATTTTGGTAAACGTTATTCCGGCAAAAACGCTTTCGCTTTATTTTCTAAATCAAAATTTACTACATGATTTGATTACAGAAGTTGAACCAAACTTATCTTTTATTTTTGGAGATTCGGGGATGAAGGATTTTCCCAAATTAAGCGATAGCTCAATCGCTAATTTTTTTAGGCAGCTTAGAAATCTAGAACATGCCTATGATTTTATTTTTTTAGACACTGCCTCGGGAACAAATAAAGAAACACTTGAAATTCTCTCCCATTCAGATCAGAGCATTGTTATTACTTCTCCTGAACCAACGGCGGTAATGGACGCTTATGTTGTTCTTAAACTTTTAGACGGGATTGGCTATACAGGCGGAAAAAATATTGTGGTCAATAAATCCGAAGACGAAACCTTAGCGGATGTAACTTTTTCAAACTTGAAAACAGCCGTCGATCATTTTTTGAAAATCGATATAAATTTTTTAGGATTTGTGCGTAATGATGCGGCGGTTAGCCGGTCAATTATGGCTCAGACTCTTTTGTTGAAACAAACTTCAGAATCACCTATTGCGTTCCAGATTAATGAGTTAGCAGGCAATCTAATCAAATACGTCCAATTGGCTAATATTCAACAAGCCTTGTAATTCCTTTCCAACATTTCCTTAGAAAATAGTACTCTACAGCCTTTTTTCCCTTGAAGATTTTAATATTCGAGTGGTATAGTATTTGTCTCTTTATCATAAAAAAAAGTAACACCATGAACAAAATAGTACTTCAAGTTGGTCTTCTCGTATTTTCTATCTCGGTAATCTATTATAGCAGCCGAAGCATCCCGATAGAAGATATTTTAATTAGGTCTACAATTATTTTCTTAGCCTTTACCTTACTAACCGGCTTGATAGTTCTGATTTTTATGAAATCAATTAATAAAGTTTCTTTCGAAAAGAATAAAGACAATAACTTTAAATTATAAGTAGAGAGTAAATCAAATGGCAGATGCTAATTTATGGACCGAGTACAAAGCTGCACCAACAGACGCAATAAAAAAGAAAATTGTTCTGAGCTATATAAAATTGGTCTACTATGTAATTCATCACTCAAAATTTATCAATGTAAATATCCTCGATGACAGAGATTATCTCCAATTTGGGATAGAAGGTCTGAGTGAAGCTATCGACCGATTTGATCCTGAATTCGGTACAAAGTTTGAGACGTATGCAATTAAAAGAATACGCGGAAAGATTATTGACGAACTCAGAAAACTCCAAAAAAAACCTCGCGTTTTGAATAGCGAAAACGAAGTCGTTTTTTATTCAAATATTTCTATGAGCAATATCGGTGATGACGAAGAAGGGTATTCGCTGGAAGAAACTATTCCGAATGATTCCGTCTTACCGGATGAATCATTAGAAAAACAAGAAATGAAAGAATTTTTGATCGAGGCTATCAATAATCTGGAAGAAAGGGATCGGCTTATTATCAGTCTTTACTATTACGAAAACCTCGGCTATAAAGAAATCGCGAAAGCACTTAGCATTACCGTATCAAGAGTTTCTCAAGTGCATACCCGTATCATTGAATCTCTTAAATCCAAATTGGCATTTACTAGCGTGTAATGATATGATAGAAGTAGAATCAAGGTCAAATTATTATAAGAATTTTCTTCGCAATGTTCAGAATTTACCTTCAATCCCGTACATGATGATCGAAGTAACTAAATTATTGGATAACCCAAGAACTAGCGCATCCGAACTGGGTTTTGTAATCAGTAGAGATCAAGGATTGGTTGCAAAGATTCTAACGGTTGCTAATTCTCCGCTTTACGGACTTCCGAGAAGAGTCTCAACAATTGAATTTGCTATTGTAATCCTTGGATTCGATCACATCAAAAATATTGTTATCGCACTCTCTATGATCGAAGCTTTTAAAAATGTAGACGAAAAGAAATGGAACAGAAAAACATTCTGGATCCATTCTTTAGTTACCGCAGCCGCTGCAAAAAGAATTGCCGACGATATCGGATATCCGAAATCGGGTGAAGCATTTACGGCAGGACTCCTTCACGATTTAGGCATCTCTGTAATTCAACGTTACTTTAAAGATGAATTTATCTCAATCTGCGATTTGTCAGAAAACCAGAAGATGAGTTTTGTTGAAGCAGAATACGAAATTCTCGGCATTACGCATCAAGAAATAGGAAATTTCTTGGCGGAAAAATGGAATCTCCCAAAAATATTAAGCGACTCAATGCTTAATCATCACGAACCTTCTAAAAACAACAGTAATAATGTCCTTTCGGCGATTGTTCATCTTGCTGATTTTATGACACAAAAATTTGGTATCGGTAATTTTAGCTGGGATGAAAATTACGCGTTGGATGAAGGTATCATCCCGATCTTAAAACTTGGAAACCTAGATTATTTAAACAAATTTATTGATAGCTACGAGACGCTATTTAAACATCAAATTGAATCACTAAAAATTTAAGACGTATGGAAATTATCACAACTCAATCGCAGCGTAGAACAAAAACGGAAATGGTATTGGCAAATATTTTCAAATTGCCCCCAATCCCAAAGGTGCTTTTAGAGGCTTCAAAAATATTAGATTCAAAAGCTCCCAAATCTAAAGAGCTTGTAGATGTTATTTCTAAAGACCAAAGTCTTGTAACGAAAGTATTAAGTATTGCCAACTCTCCTTTGTTCGGTTTGCAGAGAAAAGTTACTTCCATGGACTTTGCGGTTTTGGTGCTTGGCTTTAGTGAACTGAAGAAAATAATTTCAGCCCTTTCTGTTATTGAAACTTTTAAAAACAAAACCGACAAATATCTTGATCAAAAAGAATTCTGGCTTCACTCTTTTCTTACGGGAAGTGTTTCTGAGAAAATTGCGGAAGATGTTGGCTTTGCAGTTAAAGGTGAAGCGTTTCTTGCCGGCTTTTTACATGATATGGGCATTGCAGTTATTCATCGTTTTTTTCATTCAAATTTTGTAACCATTTATGAATTACAGGAAAATTCTGAAATGAATTTGTTAGAAGCGGAAATAGAAGTGCTCGGCATGACGCATGCCGAGATCGGAAGTTTTCTTGCAGAAAATTGGAATTTTCCTCCTTCGCTATGCGATGTTATTAAAAATCATCACGCGCCAAATGATTCCGTAAGTAATTTCCTGCTCGCATCAATTATAAATCTTGCCGATTATCTAACAAAACATTTTATTATCGGGCAATTTGAGATTGATAAGAATTTAGAACTCGATATGGAAGCGATGAAAAACATGAGAATTCATTCAGAGGCAGAACTGGAAGCTTTTATCCCCGGGTATGAAGATTTTCTAAAAGAGCAATCAGAAGCGATAAGGTATTTAAATTGAGAGTAATTAAAAGCAATAGAATCCGTTGTGAATCTTTTTCAAGTTCGCTTCCTTCGTTTACAAAAACGATAGGAGCTATAAAACCAAGATTTGTACAAGTTGTTTCAACAGGAACAAATCAGTCGTCTTACGAAAATCTTCCTGTTCTGTTGAAGAAGATTTCTTTGTTTGAAAAACAGATTAAGAACCTTAGTAACGCCAAACAAATTGTTCTACAGGTAAATAATTTTTTAAATGAATTTCTTCCTTTTGAAGAGTCAGATCTCTTTTTCTTTGATGATTTCCGGTTAAATCTTGTCTCGGTTGGAGAAACGGAAAATCTCCGTACGAGCCAATTTATTAACCGTATTTTCACTGAAGGAATCCTTGATTGGGTTTTGAAGGAAAACAAACCTCAAGTAATACCTGATCTTAGAGAATTAAGCAGCCAGGGTTCTAAATCAAACTATCTTCTTTTTCCTGTTGGCGAAGGAAAAGAACCAAAAGGAGTTTTTACTCTTCTTACAAAACCAACCTATAAATATGAAGAGAGCATCGAAGTTCAACTGATCCAAATCATCTTGAACGTGGCCGTTCCCAAAATAGAACTTATTAAAAAAGATGAAGAACTTAGTTCAACGTACAATGAGCTCCATGTGTATCAGTCAAAACTTTCAAATGATTTTAAACTTTCTGCAATCGGAGAATTAACTTCCGGATTGGCTGAAGATATTTTGACGCCGCTTCAAGTAATTTTAAGTACGGCTGATTTTTTACAGACCGGTGAAGAAAACATCGGGAGTAAAAATTTGAACGTGATCATAGAGCAAGTTAAAAAAGTTGAAACTGTAATTAACCGGCTTGTAAAATTTGCTGATTTGAACGACAACCGGCTTGAAATAAAACCCTGCCGGTTAGATGAGATAATAACAAATTACTATAATTTTATTAGCTCTTCTTTACAATCAGCTAAAATTGAATGCATCCTGGATCTCGGCGAAAATGTCCCATCAATCTTAAGTCACCCTGATTATCTAACCCATTTGTTAGCTACCATCTTCGGAATGATTAAAACGGCTTCAAGAGAAGGCGGCGGTATTTTAATTCAAACAAAGTACAGCAACGGTTTTGTGCTGGTTAGAATTGTTACAACGGCATTTCTTCAAAGCTTAAAGAAAGACGAGATAATCCCCAACGATGATCTGAATATCCAGATGCTGACACATTTAATGAACAAACATCAAGGGAGCGTAGAGTGCGACGCGAACGAGAAAACCGGTTCATCCATTGTATTAACCTTTCCTTTAAAAAAGAAAATAAGATGATGTACGCCAAGCTTTACCTATTTCTATTGGTTTCATTTTTATGCGCAACCTTTGCGCAAAAGGTTGAAACGGTAAAATCTGCTGTTCCCGATACTACTTTCCAAACAAACAATATTGGGGAAGCAGTTAATATCGATAGTCTTGTTTCCGCACAAGTAGCAATTGCGCGTGCAAAAAAATGGGAAAATCATGAGGCGCCGGAAATACAAATTTCCGCAATGCCTGCGGTTGGTAAAATTGAATCCGCGAAAAACACTAATTGGTTTTTGCAGTACACAAGTATGGTTGGGGCAGATGAAGCTACGGCAATCAAAGGAGCAGTAATATTTTTTGCGGCGTTATTTGTATTTCTTGTTGTGTTTATCCGAAGAATGTTTTTAAACCGGAAGAAAAAAAAGAACGACTTGCGCTCAAATATTCAACTGCTCAGAAGTGAAAAATCAATGTCGAAAAAGGGAACAAAATTAAAAGTGATCCGAAAAAACTTATTGAATAATTCAGTCAATTTAAACTCTTCAGAAGGTTCGTTAACAAGAAGAGCAAAAGAACTGAAGATTGCAAAGGGAGAAATTATTTTGGCGGCAAAAATTAAGTCGTATGAATTATCAGTCTGTTCGAACGAAAGATAACAGACAAGGAGCAAAGCAATGGTAAATGGAATTTATAGTGTGGCCAGGAGTTTAAACTCAAAAGTTAAAAGTATAGATGTGCTTGCGAATAACCTTGCAAATATTAATTCTACCGGATTTAAAAAACAAATCCCGTTTCAGGAATATTTAAGTAAAAATGGAGAAATAAACGTTAAAGAAGCTACGGACCTTGGACAGGGAGAACTTGCTCTCTCGGCTAATCCGCTTGATCTTGCAATCACGGGAGAAGGATACTTTCTCTTAAAAACTGATAACGGTACCGAGTTAACGAGAAACGGAAAATTCCATATTTCAGATGAAGGATTTTTAGTAAACAGCAATGGAGATAAAGTCCTTGGCAAAAACGGTGAAATTAGTTTTGGTGAATTAGCCGATACCGATAATCCTACCATCACCATTGCTAAGAATGGCGATATTAAAATGGGTGAAACAGATATCGATTCACTGGCAATAGTTAAGTTAGAAAATCCGCAAGAGGCAATAAGAAGTTCGGATTCTAATTTTGCAGTTGCAGATGACAACTATTCAACGGCTTCCTCACAAAATTTTGAGATAACTCAGGGATATCTGGAAGAATCAAATGTTAATCCGATTCTTGAGATGGAAACCATGATCCAGACAAACAAAGATTACGAATCAGCATTTAAAGTAATGCGTTATCTCGATCAATCCTTAGACAAATCAAATCAAATTGGAAAAGTTTATTAAAGGAAAAATATTATGCCTACAAGAGCTTTAAGAACAGCAGCATCCGGGTTATATGCACAACAATTGAATGTTGAAGTCATTTCAAATAACATTGCAAACGTGAATACAACAGGATTCAAAAAAAATAAAGCGGAGTTTCAAGACCTGATGTATCAAGAAGTGCAAGTGAATCCTACACAAGCTTCAGACGCTTATTCAAAAACAACTCCGTCAGCAAAAATTCAAGTAGGAAACGGAGTACAGTCATCCTCAACACAAAAGATTTTTAAGCAGGGCGATATTGTCGCATCCGGCAATCAGATGGATATCGCCATTCAGGGCGATGGTCTTTTCCAGGTTCGCAAATCGGATGGATCAATCGTTTACACAAGAGACGGATCTTTCAAAGTTAATGCGGACGGAAAAATTGTTACTTCCGGCGGTTATCTTCTCGAACCGGAAATTGGATTAACGGATAATGTTCAAAGTATTTCTATCGGCAAAGACGGCTCTGTTGATGTTTTGGAAAACGATGGAAAAACTTCATCGCTTGGAACTATTGAACTTGCGAAATTTATGAACCCTTCCGGTCTACTTGCACTTGGGAATAATTTGTACGCAGAGACGGAATCTTCCGGTGCACCGATCTTGGGGACAGCAGGCTCTAAGGGGTTTGGAGAGATCAATCAAGGATATCTTGAATCTTCGAACGTTGATATTGTTGAAGAAATGGTTGCGATGATTACTGCACAAAGAGCGTACGAGATAAATTCTAAAACCGTAAAAACCGTTGAAGAAATGATGACGATGGCGAACAACTTAAAATCATAATACAATTGAAATGTTGATCCATCTCTTAAATATTGTTTTACTTTTTTCATCAACCGGAAATGATTTTCAGACTTCTTTAAAAAAATATTTAGAGAAACAACTTTCAATGTATAACAAGTTTGAATATGAAATTATTCAAATGCCAAAAGATTATTCTGCTATCGAAATAATCTCAGGAACGGAGTTAGAACTGAACGGTAACAGGCTAATGATTCCCGTTCTGCTTACGCAAGAAAGTAAAAAAAGAGAATCGCACATCACGGTTAAACTCCGTCTTTATAAAAATGTGGCTACGGTAATAAATAAGGTAGAAAGCAGAAAAGATCTTAGCGCCTCTGATTTTGAAATGAAAAATCTGGATGTAGCATTAGTAAGAGGAACTCCTTTTTCGTCATTGGAAGAGATTAATAATTATAGAACAAAGATCGCCTTAAACCCGGGAACAATTTTAATCCGTGAAGTGCTTGAAGAAAAACCGGTCATTCAAAACGGTGATTTAGTGAAAGCAAGTTTTATAAATGGAAACGTAACAGTTTCAATAGAAGCTAATGCGCGTCAGGAAGGCGCGGTTGGTGATATTATTAGAATTGTTACCCAGAGCAAACAACAGTATAAGGCTAAAGTAATAGATTCGTCGAACGTAAATATCCTTGAGTAAAATTATGAAAAATATTTTAATAATAAGTTTTGTGCTGATGTTTTCAGCCTTGTTGTATTCGCAGGAAATGAGACAAAATGCTTTTAAATCTCTTTTCTCCGATCAAAAAGCCAATAAGGTTGGAGATGCAATTACTATTCTCGTTGTTGAGTCTTCTCAAGCATCCAATAATGCCGAGACCCAAGCGTCGCGATCAAGTTCATTGAGTTTAACTGCTAAGGGGCAAGTCGGTAAAACGGCAGTCCCCGGTGCTGATCTTGGGCTTGGAACAAACAATGAGTTCAGCGGTTCAGGCGCAACAAAAACTACCGGTATGATCAAAACAAAAATCAGTGCCACCATCGATTCGGTGCTTCAAAACGGAAACTTATTAGTTCGCGGGAGCAGAAAAATTGTAATTAACGGTGAAGAACAAATTGTAAAAATAAAAGGAATCGTCCGGTCGTCGGATATCGCTGCGGATAATTCGGTGTTGTCTTATAACATTTCCGAAGCGGAAATAGAGTTTACGGGAAGCGGATTAATTGAACGCTCGCAAAGTCCCGGCTGGATAACAAAATTTTTCCACATGCTTTTTTAGGTGAGTTATGAAAAAAATAATTTTGATCGCGCTCATACTCGTTTCGCTTTCTCCGGAAAATTTTAGCCAGAGAATAAAAGATATTGCCTACATCGGCGGAGATAATTCCGAACAAATGTTAGGGTATGGATTGATCGTCGGGCTTGGCGGAACGGGAGACAGTTATCGTTCTATTTTTACGGTTCAATCAATTACAAGTATGTTAAAAAGATTCGGTATCACGGTTCCGCAAGAAGATCTCAAAACAAAAAATGTTGCTGCCGTTATGGTTACTGCTACGCTAAACGCATATCTAAAAGCGGGAGCTAAATTTGATGTAAACGTTTCTTCGTTGGGTGACGCAACAAGTCTGCTCGGCGGAACATTATTGATGACCCCTCTTTCCGGCATTGATGGAAATGTTTATGGTTATGCACAAGGCTCTATTTCAGTTGGCGGATTCGATCTAAGCACACCGACCGGTGCCAGAGTTTCAAAAAATTCTACTTTAGCCGGAAGGATTCCCCGCGGCGGTTTATTACAAATTGAAGCGTCGAACACAGTGCTGCCTACTGATGAGATAAGCGTTTTTCTAAAAGACCCGGACATGACAACTTCAAACAATATTTCAAATGCGATCAATACAAAATTTGGTGCAAATACTGCCTTGGCAAGTGATCCGGCGGAAATTAAAATTAAAGTTCCTGCAGAAAAGCAAGCCAACATGGTCGGATTTTTATCCGAACTTGAAGGGCTTACCGTTGATGTTGACTATGCGGCAAAAGTAGTTTTAAATGAAAGAACCGGCACGGTGGTTTCAGGCAGCAATGTGAAAATTCAATCTGTAACTATTACGCATGGAGGACTGAACTTATCAATAAAATCTTATCCTGTCATTTCTCAACCGGGAGCTTTTTCAAACGGAACGACAGCGGTATTCAATAATCTTGTCCCTTACGCTTCGCAGGATTCTACAAACACCATAGCGATCAAAGGGGCTTCAAATGTACAGGAAGTAGCTGCCGCTTTAAATTCCCTAAAGGTTTCTCCAAAAGATATTATTGCAATTTTTCAAGCGTTAAAAGAAGCGGGAGCGCTAATTGCCGAATTAGTGATCATCTAACATGAGTGAATTAAATTTAAAAATATCGAACGACCTGAAGCATTTTTCGCATACACCGGAAATCACCACACAGAAATATTCCGACGAACAGAAAGCAAAAATTGCAAAAACTTCAAAGGATTTTGAAAGTCTCCTTACCGCCATGATGCTGAAAAGCATGAACAAAACTAAAGAGAATGATGAGAGCGGAGAAGAAAGTTATGGTGGAGATTATTTTGACTCTCTCTTCGAAAACGAAATGGCTAAAAATATTTCAAGCGGAAAGGGTTTGGGGCTCGCATCTGAACTTTATAAGAAGATCACCGGTGAAGATCTTGATCTGTCGTCATTCAAAAATAGTTTGCACCTGTTAAGAGTGAAAAGTAAAGTTGAACTTAAAAATTATGATAAAGAATCCACCGGAATTTCCCCGAGTAAACAATCTTTAAACCGGTTAGAACAATTTGATGAACATATTGAAGAAGCTTCAAAGCTGTATGGTGTTGACAAGGGATTGATCAAATCGGTAATTATTGCTGAATCAGCCGGAAATGCCAAAGCTGTTTCATCGGCAAAAGCCAAAGGGTTAATGCAGTTGATCGATTCTACGGCTACAAGCATGGGCGTCCAAAATGTTTGGGATCCACGCCAAAATATTATGGGCGGGACTAAATATTTGTCTGAAATGCTTCGACAATATAAGGGAGATGTAAAGCTTGCGTTAGCTGGATATAATGCGGGACCGGCTAATGTTGAAAAGTATAACGGAGTTCCCCCTTTTGACGAGACGAAAACCTACATTACCCGCGTACTCGGTTATTTAAATCATTTAAACGGAAGTTAACATGGATACAAAAAATTTAGTAAAAGCTTTACAAGAGCAAGAAGATAATCTTCAAATGTTTTTAGATTCCTTGTTAAAACATCAAAAAGCATTAATTGAGCATGATCTTCCTGTTATGAATGAAGCAATTATTTTTGAAGGAAAAATTATAAAGGATATTACCGCCCTCGATAAGGAGATCCTTAAAACGATGCATCATTTGTCCGAACAATATTCTTTAAGACTGGCTTCAACGAAACTTTTGGATTTCACCAAAGCGATAAAAAAAATGAGTACTAACGATTATGTGAGCCTTTTACAGCTTCAGAAATCAATTAGAAAATTGCTTGTAAAAATCAAAACGGTTAATTCACAAAACAGCATGCTTATTATGAACGCAAGAAATTTTATTAAACAAACTTTTTCTTCGCTTGTAGGCGTGAATAAAGATCCGATTTTAGACAGGAGAGTCTGATGGGTGTTAGTAGAATTTTCGATATCTCGCAAAGTAGTTTAGCTGCCTATCAGCAGGCTTTGAACATTACTTCAAATAATATAGCGAATGCTTCAAATCCGGATTATTCAAGGCAAACGCCTGTTTTGTCAACTGCAAAAAGTCAATCCAACGGCACACTTATTTTTGGATCGGGAGTAAATCTTGATTACATCCAAAGACAAAGAGATACTCTTGTAGATTCACAAATAAGGGCGAATAACCAAAAATATTCCGATAATAGTAAACGCTCGGATATTCTCGGACAAATTGAACAACTTTTCGGTGAACCTTCGGATCTGGGATTATCAAATGTCATGGATTCATTTTTTAATTCATGGAGTGCTGCTTCAGTCAGCCCTAATTCTTCTGCTCTCAGAATGAATGTTGTTACTTCAGCCCAAAATCTAGCTACAAAAGTGAAAGATATTTATGAAGGAATAACTGAAGCAAAATCAAGTTTGATGAGTGATGCGAAAAACACGGTCGCCACGATAAATAGTTATTTAAAACAAATTCAAGACTTGAATAACCAAATCATTGCGGGAAGTTTAAACAATCAACAACCGAGTGATTTGTTAGACCAACGGGATTCAGTAATTGACAGTCTCAGCAAGTTGGTAAACATTAATGTTACAACCGACTCATCGAACGGTGTTATGGTCTCAATAGGTGGAACATTGGCTGTTGATAAAAATATGGCTAATGAATTTCAACTGAAGGAAGTAAACGGCAATCTTTCATTAACCACGGGAACAGATAGTTTTTCGACTAATGTTACCGGAGGGGAACTTTTTGCAATTAAAGAAATTTATTCAAAAACAATTCCCGGGTATCTCGATCAAATTAATGCTGTGATGACGTCCTTATCAGACTCCGTTAACCAACTCCACGCTACGGGATTTACTAATGCCACGCCAACCCAAACCGGGCTTAATTTTTTTGATGGATACAATGAAGGGATTTTAACTATCAACCAGGACATTATGCGGGATCCTAATAAAATAGCCTTATCGAAAGATGGAACAAGCGGGAATGGTGATATTGCAACTAAGATAGCTGAGTTAAGCAGTGCAAAATTGTTAAACGGAGCGACTCTTGCGGATAATTACGGTTCATTAATCAGTGAGGTTGGAACGCAAAAACAATTCTCTGATCAAATGGCGCAAGCGAATCAATTGGTACTTCAGCAATTGGAGCAACAAAAATCCTCAGTCTCCGGAGTTTCTCTTGATGAAGAAATGGCTAACGTTCTCAAATTTCAACGATCCTATGAAGCTTCGGCTAAGATGATAAAAATCGGCGATGAGATGTTACAAACAATTTTAAGTATGGTGCAGTAAGATGAGAATATCAGATGCAATGATCACAAATAATTTCAATCATGCTTTAAATCAAACGAAAGCAAGATATGATAAGTTAAGCATTCAAATAGCGACGCAGAATAAAATTCAGAAACCGTCCGATTCTCCCAGCGGAACGATAAGAATTAATAGATTGACAAGTCAAATGAATCAGTCTGATTCATTTAGCAATAATATTCAAAACGGACTTTCATTTATTAATAACTCGATCATGTCGATGGAGAGTATTCAAACGGAGACCTCTAGTACCTTAACAAAACTTACCGAACTTGTCAACGCAACTAACGGGGGAGACTACACTTCGTATGCCGATGCTATTGACCTCTCGGTAAAAGCAATGATGGATGCAGCGAATGCCGAATATGATGGAAATTATCTTTTTGGTGGTACCGATAATTCCGCTGCCCCTTTCGGAATGACCGCGGATCAACAAGCTGTTGAAGTAAAAGCCAATGATATTTCAGGTAAGCATGAAATCAAAATTTCCGCTAACATTACACAAAAAATTAACATGAGCGGAACGGAAGTTTTTGGGACAATAGTAAAAGGGACTGGGACCCTCGATAAAGATAGTGTCGTCGGTGATGTTTCCTCTAAGCAAACCAAAGTGTATGATGCTGAAGGCAATGAGTATACTCTTAATCTGAACTTTACAAAAACTGCAGCTAACACTTATTCATTAAGCTATGATATTCTCGATGGAAGTAATGCTTCCATTTATACATCTGCCCCGGCTTCCCAAAATTTAGTCTTTGATGCCGACACGAACCGCCTAACAACCATTAATGGAAATACTAATCAACAGCTTAACATAAAAGCAGCCGATAAAAAAATTGATTTCACGTTTGATCTTTCTTCTGTTTTGGAAAAAAGTGGAGCTTCGGCAATGGCTTTTTCAGCTAATCAAAAAACAGACATTTTTAATACGCTTATGGCAATAAGTAAAAATTTGAAATTGGGAATTGCTCCAACCGCCGAACAGCAAACGGCAGTTTCTGATTTCAACAAACATATGCTTTCAAAGCTTGGTGAAGCGGGAAATGTTTCAAACCAATTTTCCAATGTCGCAGATCAAAATACTCAGCAAAAATTGATTCTCCAAGGGTTAGTCTCAAAAGAAAAAGATGTTGATATGGCTCAGGCTATTATGGATCTGCAGGCTGAAGATAATGCAATGCAAATGTCTTATAAAATTTCGGCAATGATTTTGCCTAAATCGCTTTTGAACTATTTATGAAAATAAGATCATTTTCTTTAGTGGGGCTAACGATTGGTGTTTTGTCAATCTTCGGTGCGTTTATGCTCGAAGGAGGCTCGTATCATGCGTTGTTTCTTGTTTCTCCCTTATTGATTGTTTTCGGAGGGACGTTTGCTGCAATTATTATCGGATTCGGTTTAGATAGGTTCTTAAATATTTTTGAGTTGATGAAAATCGCCTACTTCCCGAAATCATATAATTTGGAAGAGCTCATTAATAATTTCATAGAAATTTCGATAATAATTAGAAAGAACGGATTTTTAGCTGTCGAAAAAGATTTGGACAAACTTATTTATCCGTTTCCGCAAAAAATGGTAAAATATGTTCTTGACGGTAATGATGCCGAGGCTTTGACCAATCTTGCAATGCAAGAGATAAAAGCCGTACAAGCGCGGCACAGTTTGAACAGTTTAATTTTTACCAAAATGGGGGGGTATGCACCTACGATGGGAATTCTCGGAACCGTGCTGGGACTGATAATGACATTGGCTAATGTCGGGGATGATCCTAATGGATTAATTAGAAATATCGCCACCGCATTTATAGCAACATTATGGGGAGTTTTTAGTGCAAATATTATTTGGTTTCCAATTAGCGATAAGTTAAAATTATGTCATTTAGAAGAGAAACAGATGATGGATATTTCAATAGAAGGGATTCTGGCTCTTCAAGCTGGAGAAATCCCTTCGATGGTCAAGGCCAGACTGATAAGCCTCATTCCTCAAAAGGCTCTAGAAAAAATAGTCTGACGCATGACCTTGAGGATATTCATTCCGGTGAAGAATCCGATAAAGATAGATACTTAATTACGTATGCCGATTTAATAACGTTATTACTTGGTCTTTTTATTATTCTTTATGCAATCTCAAAAGTTGATTCCGGTAAATACACAAAAATGGTTACCGCTCTCGGAAATACTTTTGGAAAAAGCGGACAGGTTTTTGATAAAGGAGGAAAGTTCCCTAGCGATTTGCCTTCTCCGCCGCCATCAGGGTTGAAGGATGAACTTGGTAGATTAGTGAATCAATATAATTATTCCGGGCACATTTCGCTTGAAGAAAATGAACGGGGAATTACGATTCATATTTTAGATGATATTCTTTTTCAATCGGGGAAAGCTGATTTAAGCGATGGATCAAAATTGGTATTAAGCAGGCTCTCAAAAATTTTGAAAGAATTACCAAATGATTTTCGCATTGAAGGACACACGGATGACGTGCCGATTAATTCATCTTCTTTCCCTTCAAACTGGCATCTTTCGGTTGCAAGAGCTTTGAATACAGCCTATTATTTAGTGAATACTGAAGGACTTCCGCCGGAAAGAGTTTCGATCGTTGGTAATTCGGAGTATAAACCGATTGCTTCAAATGATACGGAAGAAGGAAGAGCTTCTAACAGAAGAGTAGATATTGTAATAATTAAGAAATAAAAAAATATGAAAATACAAACAGATCAATTTGGCGAGTTGGATTTTGGCGAGGACTTAATTCTCGATTTCCCTTCCGGCTTATTTGGCTTTGAACAATTAAAAAAATTCGTTTTGATAAAAATTGGCGAAGAACTATTTTATTGGTTGAATTCTATTGAACAGCCGGAAATTGCTTTCCCACTTTTTGGTATAAGTGTAATTGATGAAAATTACCCGTTAGAAGCAGAGACTGAAGTCTTTGGGATTGTAACGATGAATCGTGATCCGCTGCAAGTAACGATTAATTTGAAAGCTCCGGTTTATATTAATCAAAATAGAAAAGTCGGTTACCAAAAAATAATAGACAAAGAGAATTATCCTGTCAAGTATCATCTCTTTGTCGAATAACCAGTGAAGGTTTTATGTTAATCTTAACCAGAAAAATTGATGAAGAGATCATCATTGATTCTCAAATTAAAATAAAAATTATTTCAATTTCGGAAAACAATATCAAGCTTGGGATAACCGCTCCGCCAAACATAGAAATTCTCCGTGGAGAGATTTATGAAAAAGTTGTGCAGACAACAAGAGAGGCTTTTTCCCAAAGTAAAAACAGCGTAACGCCTTTGCCAACACTTAAGATCAATAAGTTGAAAAAGAAAAATGAAGAATCCTGAAGAAAATAAAACGACCATACTCATTGTCGATGATTCCGATGTAGTGAGGCATTCGCTTAAAAGCTTTTTCAAAAGTTATAACTGCGAAGTAATTACCTGCTCAGACGGGTTAGATGGAATTCAAAAAGCTAAAGAGCATAATCCCAAATTGATTTTCCTTGATCTGATGATGCCGAAGTTTGATGGTCTTAAAATGCTTCAAGTAATTAAGGGAATGGAAGAGTTGAAATCTATTCCTGTGATTGTTATCAGCGCCAATACAGATAGAAGAAACGTTCTTTCTGTTCTTGAAATGGGCGCAGACAGAATTATTTCTAAACCTCTAAGAAAAGAAATAATTATTAAAAACATCAACGAAGTTTGCGGAATTGAATTTCTTTCCAACGCTGCCAAGATGGTAGAATTTTCCAATTCGGATGCCGAAGAAATTAAGCAGCACCTAATTGAAACATTCTTAAATGGCTTCGAAGTAAAAAAAGCGGCTATCTTAACTGCCATTGAACAAAGAGATAGAGATACGCTTCGTGCTGTGATGCATGAGCTTAAAGGGAATGGCGGAACAATCGGGTATCCACAATTATCGTACATAAGTGATACAATTGAAAAATTATTAAATACAGTCAGTTTTGAATGGACATTTGTTCTTCAAAAATGTGAGCAAATTTTTTCAATTGTCCATGATATAAATAACGCGAGGCGGGAGTTAATAAGCTAATATGTTTGTAATTATAGGTATTGCCGTAGTTGCGCTTTCAGTTCTTATAGGATTTATAATTGCCGGTGGAAATCCCATTTTGTTAATCCAAATTCCGGAGTTTATCGTTATTCTCGGTGCCGCCATTGGAAGTATTTTAATTGCCTCTCCGCTTTCTCTAATTAAAAAGATCATTGCAGAAATTCCTGCCATGTTCAAGGCACACGGTTTTTCGAAGCAAGAATATTTAGAGTTATTAAAATCGTTTAATGACTTATTCTTATTAGCCCAACGCGATGGACTGCTCGCCATTGAAAAGCATGTTGAAAATCCGAAAGAGAGCGATATCTTATCCGTGAGTAAAAAATTTGTCAATAATGACATTGCAAGAAATTTCTTTGCAGATACGATGAAAGTTATGCTTTCCGGCGGCGTTCCCCCTCATGAATTAGAAAATTTAATTGATACAGAAATTGAAACATATGAAATTGAATCGAAACCCGTTCCTGCAGCCGTTGCAAAAGTTGGGGATTCTTTGCCCGGCTTAGGTATCGTTGCCGCGGTACTTGGAATTATCATAACGATGAGTTCAATTGATAAGGGGGCTGAAGTGGTTGGCGAGCACGTTGCCGCTGCTTTAGTTGGTACTTTTATTGGAGTTCTGGTGGCTTACGGATTTGTAAATCCTATCGCATCAAATATGGAACATAGCATCGAAGGAAGAGTGCGTCTGCTCCACACAATTAAAGCAAGTATTATAGCTTTCGCAAGGGGCAATCCGCCAATCATTGCAGTTGAAATTGCTCGAAGAACAATTTTTTCAGATGAACGTCCTACTTTCGGTGAATTGGAAGCTTTTGTGAGAGGGAAGGCTTAAGAATTCTTATGAGTGAAACGCCAATTATCATTAAAAAAATTAATAAGCATGAAGGGCATCACGGCGGAGCTTGGAAGGTTGCATACGCTGATTTTGTTACTGCGATGATGGCGTTATTTATTGTGCTTTGGGTAATGGGGCAAGATCAAAGCACGAAAGAATCTATTGCACATTATTTTAAAGATCCGCTTGGTATTTCTGACAAAGGAAAAGGATTAATGCCCGGCGCAATCCTTAAACAAAATGCTCCTGTTCCCAACAATCCTGAGGCAGCTCAAGAGTTGGAAGTTGAAAAATTAAAATCGATGGGAGATAGAATTTTAGCAGAACTCTCCTCTGATTCGACTTTTGTTGTTATGATGGATAAAATAAAAGTTGAAATTACTAAGGAAGGATTAAGAATCGAAATGGTTGAAAGCGATGGCGATATTTTCTTTCAAGTTGGAACGGCTGTGTTAAATGCTAAAGCTAGAGAAATGATCATCAAAATCGGGAATCAATTGGCTAAACTTCCTAACAAAATAGCTATTGAAGGCCATACTGACTCAAGGCCATTTAATAATGGAAAAGCTGGTTACACCAATTTTGAACTGAGTTCGGATAGAGCAAATGCCGCGAGAAGCGCCTTAACCCAAAGTCAACTTAACGAATCTCAAATTGTTGAAATTCGTGGTTATGCAGACCGCCATTTAAGAGATCCGGAAAATCCATACAGTCTTGTTAATAGACGAATTAGTATCATAGTAAAATACCTGGAAAGCAAGTGAGCAAAACAATTTTAATCATCGAAGATGATCCTTTTTCTCAAGATTTTTATAACTTTATCTTTAAAAAAGCAGGTCTCAAATCTCTTATCATGGAAGATGGAGACCGCATTCTTCTGGAATTGGAAAAAGAGGAGATAGGGCTAATCATCATGGACATTAATCTCAAGAATACATCATTGATGGGGGAGAGGATTAATGGCGTAAAGTTTTCAAGTTTAATTAAGCAGAATGAAAAATTTAAGAGTATTCCGATTTTATTGGTTACCGCTTATTCGATTAGTGCAAACGGAGATTCTTTTTTCGATGAAAGTCTTGCCGATGATTATATTATAAAACCAATCATCGATTATAATGAACTCATCACTAAAGTAAAAAATTTATTAAACAATTAATGGAAAAAGATAAAATATTACTCGTTGAGGATGAAAAAGATACTCGATTCATTCTTGAAAGACTCCTTACCAAGAATAATTACGAAGTGCTTTCGGCTACCGATGGGTCTGAAGCGCTTAAACTTTTAAAAGATTATCCCCCAAAAGTTATCCTGGCAGATTGGACTATGCCGGTTATGGATGGTATTGAACTTTGTAAAATTTTAAAGAAAGACGAAAAGTATAAAACTATTTATTTCATTGTCTTGACCGCAAGAGCTTCACTAAAAGATCGGGTTACAGGCTTGGATATTGGGGCGGATGATTTTCTGGTTAAACCGATTGAAAACCAGGAACTGCTTGCACGGATAAGGTCGGGAGTGAGAATTTTTAATCTGCAAAACGACTTAAAAAATCTTGAACACAATAAAGCGATTATAGAAATGGCTTGTACGATTGGGCATAAGATCAACAATCCTCTTAGCAGTTTATTAATCTCTGTCAAAAATATTGAAGCCGAATTATTGGAGTTGCATCAGAACGCCTTTACCGAAGATTTAATGATTATCTCTCAGTCCATCGACAGGATTAAAACGTTAACAGAGAGTTTAACGAACATTCAAAATCCTTCGATCATTGATTATTCTTCAGGCAGTAAAATGATTGATATAAAATAATTCATCCTTCCTCTTGAATTACGATAGATTTTTTCGATAATAAACTGAAGGAATCTATATGTTAGAAAAAATCACAAATATTAACTTAAAATCGGAGTTTTTTAACGGAAAAAAAGCTGTTTCAGCATATAAAAATTCGTCAAGAAACAACATCTTAAGAAACGATTTACACGATTCGGTTAATTTATCACCGGCATATCGTTTCCTTTCTCAGGTTGATTGGCAGCTTAAAGAGATGAAGCATTTGACGGCCGAGAAGCTTTTTGTCGATTTTTATTTTTCCGGATATGAATTTCAAACCACACTTGATTTATCCAATCCGGCAAAACTGAACTCGTTAGAATACAACGTTATCAAAAATGCTAACGAAAAGAATTTCGGAACAACGATAACTGCTGCAGTTTCGGTTGGTATTAATAGACAAAAAATTGAATTTTCAGACAAGTTAGATGAACTTCACGGGGTGGAAATATTTTTTTCCAGGCTCAGTTCATTAAACCTTAAAGCAGAACTTAATATTAATAATAATATCCTTTATGAGTTGTTCGATGGAATACTCAGCATGCTTAACAAAGAATTTGATTATTTGAATAGCTGTCTTTTTACCTTTGTTGAAAAAGCACTGAACATTAAAATGTTAAATCACGGTTTTCCGCTAAACAGTTTGGGCGGTTCCGATACATTCTATAAGATAAAATTACTAAATGTGGACGTACGAAAAAAATAGCAAATTTATGGAAAAACTGAGACGTTATGTCACTTCCCGATATTGATACATTCCAGGAATTACCGGATTCTAAACCCCTTGTGGTTGTAGGAAAGAAAAGTGAAATTCTGTATGCAAATAATTCGTTCCGGAAATCATTTCAGATTCAGGAAGGAAAAAGTTTTCAAGAACTAAAGTCAGAACCGAATCTTGAGAATTTATTATCGGTTTTTTCACAAAGTAATTTCAACGGATTTCATTTTGATTTGTTTTTATTCCCCGATGAGAAGCTGGAGATTAATCAGTACTATGTAGAGGTTGACAGAATTTTCATTGTGGATCAAGAATATTTTTTCCTGACGTTCCAAACCTCAAGCGAAAAACAGAAATTAGAATCCCGCATTAATGATCTCCACGATGCACTCGAGTACGGTCGCATACCTGTTATTATTACGGATGAAAACGGGAACATCAATTATGCGACAAGGATGTTCGAAAGAATTCTGAAGAATTCAATTGATGAAATTTTTTACCAGCCGATAGCCTTAGTCCTTTCAAATAATATTATTAATGCAGATTATAACGAAATAAATGAAGCCATTCATAATTTAACAACGTGGACAAAGGAAATCTCTTATTTTGAAGAAGAGAAAGGGTATGTTTTTCTCGAACTCAATTTAAATCCTGTGTATAGAGACGGTACAAATCTCTTAAATTTTATTTTAACCGCCCACGATATTACCAGTCACATTCTTAAAAATCAGATAGCCAAAAAATCGGCAGAAAGCTTGTTAGCCATTATTAACAACATTTCCGATCTGCTGTTAATAATTAAGAATGATGCCAACGGATGGACATTCAATAACGCAAACGAAAATTTTTATCAGACTTTTTCATTAGTGAAGAGTGAATGTCTTAACAAGCCAATTGAAAATATTTTTGAAAATACATACTTAAAAGAGATTTATGCTGCCGTTTCGAAACTAAAAAATCTAAACCTGAAATACGCGGAATTCTCTTATGACCATACAGACAAGAGAAAGTATAGCGGAAAAGTTACCGGAATTGTTTCAGATGAAGAAGAGTTTTTTATTATCAGCTTAAAGGATTTCACAGACCAACTTCTCTATGAACTTATCTTAAAAAGGGCATACGAAAAAGAAATCCATTTAAACAAATTGAAGACGGCATTCCTGGAGAATATGTCACACGAAATTAGAACTCCGTACAATGCCATACTGGGGTATTCGGAAATTATTGACGACTGTCTTCAAACCGGTGAATTTGACACTATTAAAGAGATCTCTGTTTTTGTTAAAGAAGTGCTCGATAGGGTTTTGAATTTATTCACCAATATCGTTGAAGTTTCTCAGATAGAATCCGGAGATGTTCAAGTTGATAAAGTAGTAATCAACTGCCATGAAATCTTGAAATCAGTTTATAATAAAAAAACTATTGCTGCCAAAGCTAAAGAGCTAGAGTTTAAATTAGAGGTAGAACAAAATGAAGTTTTACTCGCCACAGATTGGATAAAATTTGAAAAAATTATTTTTTCAATTGTTGACAACGCCATAAAATATACTGAAACGGGGAGTGTTGTAATGGGCGCCAGTTCACATGATGGTAAAATAATAATTTCTGTTTCGGATACCGGGAAAGGAATGGATATAAATTTACTCAGCCGTCTCTTTGAGCCTTTTACACAGGAAGAAGAAGGGTATGCCCGTAATTTTGAAGGCGCAGGGCTGGGGTTAACCATAGCATACGGATTAACAAAATTACTTGGCGGTGAAATGGAATTTGAAAGTTCAAAGGAAACAGGAACTAAAGTATTACTTATTTTCCCTCAATATAATTAGCAGGAACGCTCGAAATTTTTGTGTGGAGTTTCCCGGGTTTTCGGAATTGAAGAAGTTCTTTAACTCCAAGTTTGATAATTGAAATAAATAAATGTGAGAATAAGAGAATATTTCTCGAATTCGTGCTGTTCTTTTGAGGAAAATCTTTTTCTACATGAAAAGTAATTTTGTGTTTCACCTCGATGAAAAGTTTTTCTTCTTTTATATAAACGCTGACCAATATCATAAATTCTTTCAATCATTAAGGTTGTGTAATAAGCTCGTTTAGTAGAGTCAAATTATGTGCCGATAATAAACTGATGAATTAAGGATTTTGAAATTACAAATTGAACAATATTAAGCAGTTGGTGAATAGTGCGTCGTGGATAACTCAAGAAGTGGCGGATAAGTGAAGATACTTCTTGTTTTTGCTTGTTAAAGTATGGCATGAAATTTTATCGTTTTTCCGTAAAGGCAAAACGCGAATTTTTTTAATCGATTGGATCTTAAATGGATAACAAAAACAAAATTTTCGTTCAACAAAAAATATTTGCCGAAACCTCCGGCACTACCTCTCACCAAATACAAAATAGGGGAAAGCAAAGCAACGAAAGTTTTGTCCAAAAGGAAGCTATAAACATAGCGGGTTCTCTTGTGCAAAGTGATTTTAATGCAACGTCGGTTTCTGAAGGAAACACCTTATTTGAGTACATTAATTTGAAAGAAAAACTATCAACGCTTAACAGCTACTCTTTTCTAAATTCAAAATCGTCCACTAAACACGAATGGTATAGTACAGGCTTGAGGGAAATTGCCCTAACTAACTTTCATAATGATTTATCAATTGGATTAGAACCGAACATGTTTGTGTTTGAGTCCTCGATGGAGGTTCCGTATTCCGCATATTACAAACGTTATCGAGAAACATTTGAAATTTCAGAAAGTGGTAGAGACATCCCCGGCGACGAAATGCAATCGATTTTCTCCCCGCTTGATCAAAACTTAGAAGAGATAGCTTGGGAATACAATAAACTTAAGGAAACATTGCTGCTTACCCAAAATGAAAATATCAGATTGAAGGAATTGAATAAGAGTAAAAACGGATTAATTTCTATTATTTCACACGATCTAAAAAATCCTTTCGGTGCTTTATTAAATATGTCTGAATTTCTTGCTACTGACTTTGATGATATGGAGAAAGAGGAAGTTTGCGATTTTGCCAAGACCATAAATATTAGCGCTAAAATTCTCTACAAATTTTTTAATGATTTACTTGAATGGTCCAAGCTACAGAGTGATTTGGTAACCGTCCATCCTGTTGAAATTGAATTAAGCACCGCCGTCAACGATATCGTTACTCTGCTGAATATTATTGCAGTTCCAAAGGGGATAACCTTGATCAATAAAACGACTCCCCAATTAAAGCTGAATGCTGATCTCAACATGCTTTCTTCGATTCTTAACAATTTAATTACGAATGCCATTAAGTTTACAAAGACCGGCGATACCGTTGTTATCGAATCGGAAGAAGTTAATGGATTTGTGCGGATAACCGTTAAAGATACCGGTATTGGGATAGGCAAAAATATTTTGGAAAAAATCTTTTCCGTCGATAAACACATTACGAACAGCGGAACAGAAAACGAGATAGGCTCCGGTTTGGGTTTGGTAATCACAAAAGAGTTAATTACGCGTCAAGGTGGTAGTCTTTGGGTTGAAAGTGTCGAGGGAGAAGGAACTACTTTTTATTTTACATTACCAAAGGCAAAACTTTTTTCGGAAGTCGCATAATCAAGAGTTCCCCCGCAAAGAGTCCGTCTTCTACATAACCCTTGCGCCAGGATTACTGGTGGAAAACATCAAATCTTTTCTCTCCATGTACTGAAGATCTTAACTTTCCTCTCAACATTATTCATCTTCAAATAGCTTTGTAGTCTTGCTTTGAGTACAAGGGAAATCTCGGAACCCTTTGAAATTAAGGTTAATCCGCCTTTGTCCTTTATTGCTTCGGCGATAACCATTCCCGCTTCGATCTCTTCAATATTGATTGTAACAATGCGAAGCCCGGAATAGATGCCGGCAATTTCCGCATCGAGGGCAACCAAAATATTCGTGTCGTATTCATCAGTTTTTTCTTTCATCTTTTGAATAGCCGCTTTTTCGTCTAAGCCGGTACTTCTGAAAAAATCGTAATCGTCTAACACTTTTAAAATTCTAGCTTCAATTGGTATTTCATCTCCTTGAGGAGTATTTTTTATTCCTTGGGTTGATTTAAATGGCAAAAGTTGATAAGAAATTATGTTCGAGATGTTTTCTAATCTTGGAATATTCGCGAGTAATGATTTCCCGATCTGCGGGTGTGACAAGTAGAGGTTTTCTTCGTCACGGGTAAGGGCTTCACCGTTTAATCTTTTTTCTAAAATATCTGAGGGAATAGCAACGCAACCGATCTTTGAAAGAAGAACCATCGTTTCAATTTCCCAAGTGTTATTCAATCCAAACCGATAGGCAATGTTTTTTGTTAAAGTTGTTAAACGACTTGCCTGACTAAATGCTTTGGGATTAAAAACTGATAGGATATCCATGAGAAGTTTAATACTTCCCTTAAGAGTTTTTTGCAGCAATTCTTTTTCTGCTGTTATCAGCGCATGCTGATTTAGCGCGTCGTTCAGTGCGTCAACAAGAACATCATTTGGACATGGTTTTGTAAGAAGCCGAAAAATACTCCCTTTGTTTACCGCCGCAATAGCAGTATTGGTATCAGCATAACCGGTAAGCATTATTCTAACAGTATTGGGGGAATATTTTTTAACTTCCGAAAGAAAAGTGTTTCCATCAATGCCGGGCATTTTAAAGTCAGATAGCACAACAGCAAAGGTTTCGGGTTTGGTAAAGAGTTTTAAAGCCTCAATCGGATCGCTACAAGTGGTAATATTAAATTTTATCCGCAAGGTTCTTTTATAACTAGAAAGAATATTTTCATCGTCATCAACTAAAAGAATTTTATTGTTCATCTTTGAAATCTCCGTTTTCGAAATTTGTACAAATATTTTTGACCAGCTTATTGTCTGGGTACAATTCCCTCAATACATAAGGATCAAATTTTTCCTGCTTCGCCAGGATATTAGCCAGGTGAACCGCAGACATGGGGGAGGCTTCAATATCTTCTGCTTTTAACGGAAGGTCATGGAAAGCGGCAATTTCCAAAATTGAAACCGGTAAACCCCACAAGCCCAGCAAGTAGGCTCCCACTTCCGAGTGCGAAGTTTCAAAAAGTTTATACTCGGCATCAACATAACTTATTTTATCCCCGGTCATACTTTTGTGAATCTTCTCGGTATAATCTTGCGTTTGCAGTAAGATCAATTTCCCGATATCATGGACAAGTCCACCCAGAAACGTAATATCCAAAACGCTCTTCTCGTAAACCTCGGTACGAATAATTTTCCGTGCAAGTTCCCCAACTTTATAGCTATGCTGAAAAACTCTTTCGGCAAAAAATTTATTATAGTCGTTATAGTTAAGCGACGAGAAAATTTTTACATAAAGTGCGAGGGATTTGATAGTTTCAAAACCTAGAAAACTTACGGCATAAACCGGATCAGTTATTTTTTGCGAAACTCCGAAAAAAGCTGAATTTACCAACTGCAATATTTTTGTAGTCATAGCAACATCTTTAGAAATTATTTCACCGATTCCTTTTACAGATGCCGCAGAAGAACCTATTTCTTTTTGAAGTTTGACATAAATGTCCGGCAGTGTCGGGATGGTTGAAATTCCGGATATGAGATCTAAGATCTTTCTATTATTTACAAAACTGCGGAGTTTGCTAATGCGTTCAATAGAATCTTTTAAAACATTCGCATCGCATGGTTTTGATAAGAATTGATGAGCGACGTTTGGTAGGTTTAGAATAGCGTCTTTTTCCGTATAACCGGAAAGAATAATTCTAACAATGTTCGGATAGAGTTCTTTTATTTGCGTGAATAGATGAAGCCCGTCTATCTTGGGCATCCGCATATCGGAAACAACAACATCAAATTTTTCTGAAGCTAAAAGTTGTAAAGCTTCTTCACCGCTGTTACAAAAAGACATGGTCCACTCTTTACGGAAAGGGTAGAGCATCCGTTTCAATCCTTGAATAATATTTATTTCATCATCAACAAAAAGTATTTTCATTTGGGTCATTTTGAAATCGGTAATTGAATAATAAAAGTTGCACCTTTTCCATAATAAGATTCCACGGTGATGCTACCTTTGTGGTTATTTACAATAATATCGTGAGCAATCGAAAGTCCCTGTCCGGTTCCTTTTCCTACTTCCTTTGTGGTGAAGAAGGGATCAAAAATCTTGCCTAGAAATTCCGGTTTTATTCCGGTTCCTGTATCGCTTATTCGAAATTCTACATTTTTGTCATCATGTTTTGTTTCGATCACTATTTTTCCTTTCGTTCCTGCATCTTTTTCTTCACTGAGTTGAATCGCATGGACAGAGTTGATTATTAAATTTAGAATCACTTGATTAATCTCATCCGGGATGCATGAAATAGCCGGTAACGTTGGGTCAAGGTTCATTTCCAGGTCGGCAACATACTTCCACTCGTTTTTTGAAATTGCAACAGTAACCTGAATTCCATGATTAAGATCCGAGTATGTTTTTTCCTTTTGTTCAGGGTGCGCAAAATCTTTCATCGCCGAAATGATTTTACTTACGCGCTCAATTCCAACTTGCGTCTGCTCAATTGCCGACGGAATCTCGCTGATGAAATAAGGGATGTCAAAATCTTCCTGAATTTTCCGGATCGCCTTAATGATTTGCACAAAGTCTTGAAAGGCGGCGGAATCTTTTACAGATTCGTTAATGGAAGTTAGCAAAGTCTTAAAAGATTCAAAAGCATCTTTAAGAAAATTTGTATTATCGCTGATGTATTGCATCGGTGTATTAATTTCATGGGCAATACCGGCAGCAAGTCTTCCGATTGATTCCATTTTTTGAGAAAGCGAAAGTTGTTTTTCTATTTTGAGCCGTTCTGTCATGTCTCTGATGATGTAGACAAATCCGCGGACTTTTCCTTTGCGGTCACGTAACACATTAGAATTGATAGAGATCGTTAATTTCTTTCCGCTTTGCGAAAGGAGAATTAAATAATCGTTAATTTGATTTTCCTGGTTGTGGTCAGCATAAGTTGACTCTTTGGGAACAGGTTCTTCTTTGTGAAATTCAAGTACGGAAAAAATTGATTTTCCCAAAAGCCATTTCTGCTCTACGCCCACAATTTCTTCGGCGGCATTATTAACTAAATTAATTTTGTCCTCAAGATCGGTTGTTATAACACCATCGGTAATACTTCTTAACGTTACACTCAGTTCCTCTTTTTCAGATTGCAGAGCTTCTTCAGCTCTTTTTCTTTCAACGGCGTTAATGATAATATCTGCAATCGTTGCAAGCTGATCTAAATCTTCATCATTCCACTTATGTTCACTTTGCAACATCTCATATCCCATAAATCCTCTTAGCCGTGAACCATAAACCATCGGCACAAGAATAAGTGATTTTGTTCCGGCAAAGAGTTGTTTCTCATCGCCCACAATTGATTCAAAGGCATCATCAATAAAATGGGGGAAATGAAGCACTTCAAAATTTGAAAGTTTGGAAGTAATCCAGGGAAGAGTAGCTATAAAGGTGTTTTTAAATTTCCCGGTTTTCAGATCGGAAACACTCTCGGTCCACTCAAAAGTTTTATCAACAATAGCACCGTCTTCCGAAAACAAGAATAAGTAACTCCGCTGAACATTCAAGAACGACCCGATCCGCATGATGGTAGAATTAATTCCCTTATCAATTTCTTCTGAAGCGTAGTGGATAAAATTGGAAGAGATGGTTGTGACCATTTTTTCAAGCCGGATTCTGCGGTTAAGAGCTTCTTCCATTTTTAGTTGTTCTTTAAACAACATTGCGTTTTCAAGCACAATGGCTAATTGTTCCCCGATCATTGTGAAAAGTTCAATATCCGAATTTGTAAAGGAGTTAATGGCGCCTGTGTTATCAAGCTGTAAAACTCCAACTACTTTTTGCCTGCTTTTTATAGGAACGGCAACAGTCGATTTTATTTTTAACCGCTCGGTATATTCGGGAGAAATAAGTTTTGATTTGGAACAGTCATTTATAATAATCGGGCGCTGTTCTTTAAAACAAATCTCATCGAACTTTGAAGCGATATTTGTTGAAGAGGAGATATGGTCCAGTTGATTTGCATCTACAAGCATATTCCCGGCAGGATCATGAAGGAACAAACTTGCTCTGTGTACGCCGCGGTCGCTTAAATATTGGGGGATGACTTCATAGACTCTTGAAAAAACTTTGTTCAGATCCATTGTTGATTGAAATGTTTCATTGAGTACTTTAAGCAATTGCAAGCGGGTGATTTTATCTTTTAAAGCTTCTTCTGCGTTTATTCTTTCCGTCACATCTCTTGAAATGCCGACAATTCCGGTAATTTTTCCCGTCGTATCGAAGATCGGGACTTTGGTTGCCGAGATCCATTTTTCATCTCCATTACTTTTAACAATTTTTTCAACTTTGTCAATTAACGGAACACCCGACTCCATCATTTTTTGTTCATCTTTAAGGATAGTGTCTGCGTATTCTTTAGGAAAGAAATCGGAATCCGTTTTGCCGATTGCGTCTTTGGTAGATTGTAAGTCTAGCAGTTTTGCCTGTGCCTGGTTGACGCGTATAAAGCGGCTTTGGCTATCTTTGAAATAAATAATATCGGGAATGTTGCTTAACAAATTTTGAAGGAGATTCTTTTCGTAGGCGAGTTGTTTCTCGGTCTCCTTACGTTCCGTAAAATCGTTGATGATTCCGACAACGCCTCCGGGAGTGCCATCGTATTTCAAAAAGGTTGCCTGGTTAAAAATTACATCGTGCAGAGAGCCGTCTTTATATTTTATTTGGGCTTCAAAAGTAGTGTGACCGACGTGATCTAAAAGTGATTCGTTTGTCGAGTAATATTTTTCCGCAGCTTCATCAGAACTAAATTCAATTATCTCTATTCCTGAAGTTGCTGTATCGGGTCGCCCGATATTTTGTTCAAAGACCGTGTTCACACCAAGGAAACACCCCTCTACATCTTTATAAAAAACCGGATTGGGAATAGCGTTAATAAGTACCTGTAAAAACGTAAGCTGGTTCATCAATAAATCTTCCGACTCATCAATTCTCTTATGCTGTGTAGAAGTTTTCAAAGCTTTAAGAATCGCGAGTTTAAGCCGGTCAATATCCTTTTTTCTGATACAGTCGGTCGCCCCGTTAACAAGGCACTCAACAACATTTTTTTCAGTCATCTTTTCAGAGACGAAAATGAATGGAAGGTTAGGCGATTTTTCTTTCGCTATTTTTAACGCGGTTAATCCGTCAATACCCTTTAGCGTATAGTCCGAGAGGATCAACGCGCAATGATCTTTTTCTAAGGCGCTTACAAACGAATCTTTATCTGAAGCAAATGATGTTGTGCAATTGATCTTGTTTTCCTTTATGAAGGCGGTCAAAATTTCAGCATCTTTTATGGTATTATTAAGTAAGAGTATGTTTGTTTTGTTATCCATCTACCGGGAAATAATTATAATGAAGACTGAATAGAGTTTTCTATACGTTATAATCGAAGAAAAATAATTTAATTTGAGTTTTCTACCTCCGGAACAGCGCTTGAGGGATGCCGGTTAATCACCGGGCGGCTGTTACATCTATTAAAAAACAATGTTGCGTTTTTAGGTAAAATTAGAAGTTTAGTAGGGATATCCCTACTTTTTTGTAGGGGGTTCCCTACTGTTTTTTATCAGTTTATTTCCTTTTATTGTAGCTGCAATAAAAATTATTGTTTGGTAATTGTTTTTCAACATCCGTTTGAGGAGTTTTTACAATGCAAAAAATAAATCTGCTTGCTTTTGTTGCTAACAAAAAATTTGGGAAGATACCGGGAATAGATATACCCATTAATTTTTTTCTTCTTTCCATCTTTATTTTTTTTCTTAATCCTCTTCCTCCTTTAACCTCTACTGGGAAACCTTTGTGAAAAGACATACATTCTTTTACCTTATTTTCTTCTCCCTATTTTTTTGCGCTACGGAAACACACGCCCAGGATAGCCTCTACCTTGTAGATACCCTAACCGGCACAGCAGCAAATAATAATCTCTGGAAAGCGCAAGGCATTGGCGATTTTAACGGTGACGGCTTAGCCGATTTTATCGTTTGTTATGACCAATACGTTGATCTCTACTTTGGCAATACCCAATTTAAGCCGCAACTTGCACACCGCTTTTATCTACCGCCAAAAGATAATTACTTTAAAGGCTCTGCTTATGGAATAGGAGATGTGAATGGAGACGGGTATGCCGATTTAATGATAATTACCGGAGATACATTATATTACCCAATTTATCCTTATGGAGAAATAATCTTAGGTGGGAAAGAACTTGATACGATACCCAAATTTAAATATTACCCGCCTTATTATTGGACGATGTTGATGAGTGATGCAATGTATCCACTCGGTGATTTAAATGGAGACGGATATAATGATTTTGCTATTGCCTCACCCTACAACTGGGATGATGGACTTGGTAGAGTCTACATCTTCAAAGGGGGGAAAACTTTAGTGAGCGCGCCATGGGGAACACTAAAAGGAGAAGCTGAAAAGGATATTAATTTCGGTTCATCGGTTTTAGGTATAGGGGATTATAACGATGATGGTTATGGTGATATATTAATTACTTCCAACAACATTTATGTTGATAGAGATAGAGTTTATCTTTTTTTAGGAGACGAAGGAATTGTAAGTGATATACCCTATAAAACTTATGGGCCATTTAATTATTTATTTGATGTAAAAGTTACCAAAAAATTAAATGAGGATAGTAAAACTGGATTCATTCTAGTTTCTGATGGCAAGTTATATTTATATAGTGGAATAGATTCTGTTATTATCTTTTACCCGTCCAAATTAATAATTGGTTTAAGTGTTGGAACTGGCGGAGACATTAATAACGATGGATTCGATGATTTGCTAATTGGGAATGAGCAATATTTAAATTCCCAAAATGTAATGGTTGGTGGGGTAGTAGGTTTCTGGGGAGGTAATAATATCGATACCTCTGGAAACTTTTTACTTGAGGGGTATCAAAAATGGTCTTCTTTCTCACATAATTTAGATATACCCGGCGATATAAACGGCGACGGTTATGCTGATGTTTTTGTATTGGCGCCAACATATTACAAATCAAATGACTACAATTATGATAGTACTCTCGGAAGATTATATATCTACTCCTTTACTAAAATAACCGGGATAAATAATAAAGATATAAATACTCCAACAGAATATAGATTATATCAAAACTATCCTAATCCTTTCAACCCAACGACAGTAATTAGTTTTCTGTTATCGGCAGAGAGCTATGTAACGCTAAAAATATATAATTCTCTAGGACAAGAGATTGCGGTTTTAATAAACAACGAAATACACAGTTCAGGTGAGCAAAAGATTACATTCGATGCGAACAAGTATAACCTAAGCAGCGGGGTATACTTTTTAGAGATGAATGCTGTAAATACCAATTCACAAACAACCCAATTTCAAAAGGAGATTAAAATGCTTTACCTCAAATAACTTCAGTAAAAATGGTTTCTGGTTATATCCGGTTCGTTAAACTAATTTCATAACAAAATTATATAGGTGGTATTGTGAGAAAAAACTATTTTTCAATCGCGGTTTGTAAAAGTTCATTCTTAAGGATTCTCTTTGTCTTGTTATTTGTGACATTTCTGTGCACTGATCTATTCCCTCAAATATCCCGATCAATAAGATTCCCTTCCGGTTCATTATTATTAACGAATGAAACTGCCAAAGATAATAACGAGTATCTTTAAAATCTTCCCCCGCATCTCTTTCTCCAATTATCCGTATATTTGCACCATGAATTTGAACAAAAAATACAACAACACCCCAAATTGAATTAGAAAAGGCATCTCCACGCCCCATTTCTTAACCAATTCCATTTAACAATAGAAGAAAACAAATTAGTAGTATATGAGTCTATCAAAAGAAATAAAAAGAAGAAAAACGTTCGCGATCATCAGTCACCCTGATGCCGGGAAAACCACGCTTACGGAAAAGCTATTGCTTTTCAGCGGAGCGATACAAATTGCCGGCGCGGTTAAATCAAATAAAATTAGAAAAACCGCTACATCCGATTTTTTAGAAATTGAAAAGCAGCGCGGAATTTCTGTCGCTTCTTCCGTTCTTTCTTTCAATTATCACGATTATAAAATTAATCTTTTAGACACTCCGGGACACAAAGACTTTGCCGAAGATACCTACCGCACACTAACCGCGGTTGACAGTGTTATTCTTGTTATCGATTGCGTTAAAGGCGTTGAGGAACAAACCGAAAAGTTGATGCAAGTCTGCCGTTTAAGAAATACTCCGGTCATTATTTTTATCAACAAGCTCGACCGCGAAGGAAGAAATCCGATTGAATTGCTGGATGAGATCGAAGAAAAATTATCGATAAAAGTGAGACCATTATCGTACCCGTTCGGAATGGGAATGAGCTTTAGAGGCGTGTACAATATTTATGATAACACATTCGCCTTCTTCCGGGCCAACAAACAGCAGATTGAAGAAGAAGTAAAATATTTTAAAGGAATTGATGACGAAGAACTTGTCACAACATTCGGAGAGGCAGCCGAAACTTTAAAAAATGATATTGATCTTATCAACGGTGTTTACGGAAAGTTTGAAATAGAAAAATATTTATCCGGTGAATTAGCCCCGGTCTTTTTCGGCAGCGCGATAAACAACTTTGGAATTAGAGAACTCTTAAATACTTTCGTGGCAATCGCTCCGCCGCCGGTCGCACGGGAAACCACAATCGGAATGATCCCGCCGAAGGAAGAAAAATTCAGCGGATTTGTTTTTAAAATTCACGCAAACTTAGATCCCAAACACCGGGACAGAATGGCGTTCGTGCGCATTTGTTCCGGTACATTCGAAAGAAATAAAAACTATTATCATGTACGGCTTAAACGTCAAGTTAAATTTCCAAATCCGGCATCGTTCCTTGCGCAGACAAAATCGCTTGTAGAAACCGCGTATCCCGGTGATGTTATCGGCTTGTATGATTCGGGATTATTTAAAATCGGCGATACGCTGACCGAAGGGGAATCATTTATGTTTAAAGGAATTCCCGTTTTTTCACCTGAAATATTTAGAGTTGTACAGAATAGAGATCCGTTTAAATCTAAGCAGCTTGAAAACGGAATTAGACAATTGACGGATGAAGGGCTTGCCCAACTTTTTGTGCAATGCGACGGCACTAAAAAAGTTATCGGCGTTGTCGGCGAACTTCAATTTGATGTTATAAAATACCGCTTACTAAACGAGTTTGGTGCAAGCTGCGATTTTATGCACTTGAACGCGTACAAAGCTTTTTGGGTGCAGTATGATAAGAAGGAAGATATTGAAGAGCTACAACGTCTTCGTGGAAATTATTTGTATTTCGATAAAGCAAAAAATCTTGTCTTTATTGCTGAAACGGAATTTTCACTGAGAATGACGAGAGAGAAAAATCCGAAAGCAACATTCCTCTCAAGCGTTGAACATAATAACCAGACGGTTGAGATGGAAAAAGAAGCTTAGGAAATAGTCCGCAATTCTTAGTTATCGTCTGCAGATACTTTAGAAGTAATTGTTCTGATTCGTCTTTTTCTTCAATCCTTTTGTATCTAAATATTTTTATTTAACTTTCTAAAAACATTATTCCGGCAAATATTCTGTTCAAATAATGCTTCGAATTTACAGTAAATTTTGAATGAGGTTTTCGTGAAAAAGAAATCTTCGGAAATGTCCACCCCGCCAAGTAAGAAGAAGAAAAAAGAAAAGAAAATTCCTTTGGAAGTTCAGACTTCCTTAGCGGGTAATAAACTTTTCGGGCAGATAGAGCCGGTAAGAGAAATTCCGGAACAAAATGAATTGCTTGAAAGTCTGGAAGATGCCATATCTGCAAATCTTATTACCACTCCCTCCGGTAAACTTGTTTATTGCAACAAAGCCTTTTTAAGTTTATTTGGCTTTAAAACCAAAGAAGAAGCAATACGCTATCCATTGGAAAAACTTTATCTCTCTGCTGATGACCGGACAAGATTTTTGGAATCTCTCAAAAAAAATAAAAAATTAGAAAATTTTGAGACTATGCATGTTTCAGTTGATGGAAGAATTATTCATACATTAGAAAATATGCTGAGTGTTTTCAATGAAGCAGGCGAACTAGTTAAGATTTACGGATCGATCATAGATATTACCGCACACAAAATTGCAGAAGAAGCACTGCGCGATAGCGAAAACAGCTATCGGGAATTAATTGAACTTGCGGTTGAAGGAATCCTCATCGGTTCTCATGACGGGATTATTCTTGGGGCAAATTCTTATATGCAAAAATTAACCGGCAGACCATTGGAGGATCTGATTGGTATGCATGTTAGTGGTCTATTCCGGGAAGATGAATTAAGTAAGATTCCTTTAAGATTTGATCTCCTTATGAAAGGAGAAACAGTTGTTACTGAGCGCAACCTCATTCGACCTGACGGGGCAATCATTCCAATTGAAATGCACACCAAGATGATGCCGAACGGCACGTATCAATCAATTTATCATGATATTACAGAGCGAAAAGCAACGGAGAAAGCGCTAAGAGAAAGTGAAGAAAAATACAGAAAAACATTTTATACAAGCCCGGACGCTATAGCTATTACCCGCCTTGACGATGGAAAGTTCGTTTCTATCAATGCCGGGTTTACAAAAATATTGGATTATACAGAAGATGAAGTGATAGGACAAAGTACGTTGGGACTGAATATCTGGGCAGACCCTGACGTGCGAAGAAAACTCTCTGACGGATTGAAGAGAGATGGTGTTGTTGATAATCTTGAAACCCGTTTTCGTAAAAAAAATGGTGAAATATGCATTGGGTTAATGTCAGCGTCACGAATTGAAATAGGTGGGATTCCTCACCTCATAAGCGTCTCAAGAGATATCACTGAACGGAAAGAGGCTGAAGAAAACATAAAAAAAATAAATCGGCTTTATGTTGTACTCAGCAATATTAATCAAGCAATTGTCCGGATTAAAGAACAAGAAGAGTTGTTCAACGAAGCTTGTAGAATTGCTGTTGATGATGGGAAATTTGTTATGGCTTGGATTGGGCTGGTTAATCAATCTACAAACAAAGTTGATGTAATTAGTAAATCGGGAGTTACAAAAGATTATTTCAATAAAATTAATATTGACTTGAAAGATAAAAAGCAAAGCCAGGGCATCGTTGGGCAAGCAATAAAAAAACAAGCGCATACTATCTCAAATGATATTAAGAATGATCGGCTTATGTCTCCCTGGATGGAAGACGCCCTAAAAAACGGTTATAATTCAGCAGCCGCATTTCCTTTAATAGTCAACGGCGAAACAGTAGGTGCCTTTGCATTGTATGCAAATGAAGTGAATTTTTTTGATGAAGATGAAATTAATTTGCTTGATGAATTGACCATGGACATTTCTTTTGCTCTTGAATCGAAACAGCAGGAAGTTGAAGTAAAAAGGGCTGAGGAAGAATTACGAAAAAAAGAAGATCAGATGAGGCTGCTTGTTGAGGGGACTCCGTATTTATTCTTCTATACGCAAAACGCTAATGCGGAGCTTACTTATATTTCGCCTTCTGTTGAGAAGATTACCGGACATCCGGTTGATCAATGGTATAATCAGAGGCATTGGTTCATTACGAATAATCCGATCAACAAAATTGCCAAAGAAAATACCTATACTCACTTACGAGGTGAATTCACCAAAAATTCTAGCTTCTTAGAAGTTAAACATGCAGATAATCATCCCATTCTCCTTGAGATATTTGAAAACCCAATCATCTCAAATGGAAAAGTTGTTGGGTTGCAAGGCGTAGCCCATAATATTACAAAGCAAAAACGCATAGAAGAAAAGCTGAAAGAAAGTGAAGAACTGTTCCGCAATCTTGTGGAGAATATTACTGATGTCTTTTATATTGTAGATGGTCAGGGAAAAATAAAATATTGTAGTCCAAACTTTTTTACGATAACCGGTTTTGCGCAGGAAGAAATTGTAGGACATCTCTATCTGCGTGTCATTGCCCCAATTGATAGAAGACTAGCCATTGAACATTATGCAATGGAAACAGAAAAGGGGACGATCGATACAAACCTTGAATTAAGAGTTAAGAAAAAAGACGGCACTATCCGATGGGTTGAACAAAACACCCGCATTGTGCGTGATGAAAATGGAAATGTTTTTGAATATAGAAATGTTGCGCGCAACATTAACGAACGAAAACTAACAGAAGACGCGTTGCGTGAAAGCGAAGCTACTTTTAGAAGACTATTTGAAGAATCTGCCGACTCGATTTTGCTGCTTGATGACACAGGTTTTTTTGCATGCAACCAGGCAACTATCACTTTGCTCGGATATTCATCCAAGGAAGAATTTCTGAATAAACAACCCTGGGAGGTTTCTCCGGAGCGACAACCCGATGGGATGCTTTCAAATGAAAAAGCGGCGTTGATGATTGCCAAAGCCCTTCAACAAGGATATAATCGATTTGAATGGGTTCACGTAAAAGCAGACGGAACAGAATTCCCGGTTGATGTTCTTTTAACTCCAGTAGCGATGAAAGGGAAACAAGTCTTTCATACTATTTGGCGGGATATCACCGAGCGGAAAAAGGTTGAAGATGCTTTGCGTGTTAGCGAAGAACGCTTCCGGATCATTTCTCATTTAACTTCCGATTATATCTTCTCTACAAAAATAACTGATGATGGAAAAGCCGAGATGGATTGGGTAATGGGCGCTTTTGAAAATATTACCGGCTATACCCTGGAGGAATATAAAGCTATTGGTGGCTGGAATACGGTTTTATATCCTGATGACCGCGAAAAAGATTTTCATGATTATGAAAAACTTCTTAACAATGAAAAAGTAATTAGTGAAGTTCGTACTATTCAAAAAAACGGGAACATTGTTTGGGTCAGATCTTATGCCCAACCGGTGTGGGATGAAAAAGCTAATAAACTTATCGGTATTTACGGAGCTGCGGAAGATGTTACTGAACGGAAGCAAACAGAAGAGCTTTTGAGAGAAAGCGAAGAACGCTACCGTATGCTTGTGAATCTTTCTCCGGATGCTATTGGGGTTTACCTGGAAGGGAAAATTGTTTATGTAAATGATGCCGCCGTTCTGCTGCTCGGAGGAAAAAACAAAGAGGAACTTATTGGGAGATCGGTGATAGACTTTGTCCACCCTGAAGACAAGTCCATGGTTATCGAAAGATCTAAGGCGCTCCTAACCGGTAAATTAGTCCCAACCGTAGAAGAAAAGTTTATTCAATTAGACGGAACAGTGATTGACGTAGAAGTTGCAGCCATGCCTCTTGCCTATAACAATAGGCCTGCCGTTCAATTAGTTATCAGAGATATCACTAAGCGGAAATTGGCTGAAAATGCTCTACGTAAATCGGAATTACATTTCCGTTCTATCTGGGAAAATTCTGCGAGCGGTATGCGGTTGACAAATGAAGATGGAATTATTGTTGCGGTAAATACTTCTTTTTGCTCGCTCGTTGGAAAGACCAAACAAGAATTAGAAGGGGCACCATTATCGATAATTTATAAAACTCAGGATAGATTAAATATTCAGAATAAGCATAGAGAAAGATTTGAGAAAAGAACAGTTAAGAAACTTGTAGAAAATGAATTTATCCTTTGGGACGGAAAAAAAATTTGGCTTCGGGTCGCAAATTCCTTTATAGAAAGTGAGTACGAAAAACCTTTATTGCTAGGCATTTTCACAGAAATCACAGAACAGAAACTAGCGGAAAGAGAAATAAGAAAACTTTCACAGGCGGTAGAACAATCAGCGGGTGCTATAGTTATAACAGATCTTAAGGGAAATATCGAATATGTTAACAAAAAATTTGAAGAAGTTACCGGTTATACCTTTGCAGAAGTGAAAGGACAAAATCCGCGCATCTTAAAATCTGGCGAAACGCCAGATGAAGAATACAAAGAAATGTGGAACACCATTCTTGCGGAAAATGAATGGAGAGGAACTTTTCATAATAAAAGAAAGGACGGCTCACTTTATTGGGAAGCCACAACGATTTCTGCCATTAAGAATAATGAAGGAAGAATCACAAATTTTCTTGCAATTAAGGATGATATAACTCAAGATAAATTAAAAGAAGAACTCCTAAAGAAATCAGAATTGCACTTCCGCTCAATCTGGGAAAGTTCGTTAGACGGCATGCGGTTAACGGATGAAAACGGAATTATCGTTTCTGTAAATGACGCTTTCGCAAAACTTTTTGAAAAAGAGAAGAGCGAAATCATTGGGAAAAGTTTTGCGGTTGTTTATGGTAAAGACTCCGGCTTTAACGATGTTGCTTCTTTTGTCCACCGTTTCGCAGATAGAACTATTCAACCTTTTATGGAAAGAGATATTACGCTTTGGAATGACAAGCCAATGTCCGTTGAGTTAACTAATTCATTCGTAGAGGTTGAGGGACAGCCGCCACTGCTGCTAAGCATTTTTAAAAATGCTACGGAAAAGAAACAATCGGAACAGAAAATTCAATTGTTGGCTCATTCAATTGAAAGTATCGGTGAATGTGTCTCAATTACCGAGATAAATAATCGTGTTCTCTTTGTGAATGATGCATTTATTAAAACTTACGGTTATTCAAGGGAAGAATTGATAGGAAACGATATTAGCATTATCCGCCCTGAAAGAGATGCACGAGAAAATCTTCAACAAATTTTCTCAAGCACTTTAAATGGAGGTTGGAAAGGCGAAGTTGTAAATAGAAGAAAAGACGGCACAACGTTCCCTGTTTATTTATCTACTTCCGTGATAAAAGATAATGAAGGGAATCCTCTTGCACTTATAGGAGTTGCCTCCGATATAACGGATACGAAAAAATCGAGAGAAGAATTAATCCTTGCAAAAGAAAAAGCTGAAGAAGCAAACAAAGTGAAAACGAACTTCCTCGAGAATATGAGTCATGAACTCCGAACACCGATGATCTCTATTCTCGGTTTTACTGAATTAATGAAGGAGATGGAACTGCCGGATGAAGTAAAAGACATGGCGACGATGATGAATAAGAGTGGTAACCGGTTGATGGATACCCTCAATATTATTTTGGACCTTGCCCAAATTGAAAAAGAACGGGTTATCGTTAAACCGGCCGAAGTTAATATTCTTACGATTATCGATGAGGTTTGCGATCTCCTTCAGCCAATGGCTAAAGAAAGGAATCTTTATCTAAAAAAAGAATTTCCGGCTGATTCACTTACGATTACTACTGACGGCCGAATGTTACGTCACATGCTCAATAATTTGATAAACAACGGATTAAAGTTTACTCCCAAAGGCGGCGTTACCATAACAGCTACTGTTGCAAAGGAAGGTGACGGTAATTTCGCGATTATTAAAATTCGTGATACAGGTATTGGTATTCCGAAAGATCAACAAGAAATTATTTGGGAAGAATTCCGGCAGGCAAGCGAAGGTATTGGGAGAAGTTTCGAAGGCAACGGGCTTGGTTTAACCATCACTAAATCGTTCATTGAAAAATTAAATGGAAAAATCTTGCTTGAAAGTGAAGTTGGTGTTGGGACAACATTTACTATCAAGTTACCAATTGATAACAATTCAACTACCGTAAAAGAAATCCTGGTGAAGGAAGAGATCAGTGTTGAAAAACAAATAGTGACCGGGGAGCCGCTAAAATCAGCGCAATTAAGAAAAGTGCTGTATGTTGAAGATGAGGAGATATCTTTCTCGGTAGTAAAGCATTTCCTTAAAGGAATTGTCTTACTTGATTGGGCGAAAAGCGGGCAGGAAGGAGTTGTAATGGCGAGGGGAAATAAGTATGACGCTATTTTAATGGACATAAATCTGGCAAGGGGAATTGATGGCATGCAAACCACAAAACTTGTCCGGGCGTTACCTGAATATCAACAAACACCCATTATAGCAATTACTGCTTATGCAATGCGCGGAGATAAAGAAGAATTTTTAAGCGTAGGATGTTCGCATTATATTTCCAAACCTTTTTCAAGAACAGCCTTACTTAATTTGATGGAGGATGTATTCAAAGAAAAATAGAAATGAATAAACGGGTGTCAAACCCGTTTATTTCAGTCGAGACTTTAAAAATTTCCCAGTCAAAGAGTAATCGTTGGCGGCAATTTCTTCAGGTGTTCCGGTAGCGACAATTTCACCGCCGTTATCACCTGCCTCAGGCCCTAAATCAATAACATAATCGGAACATTTAATCACGTCCAGATTGTGTTCAATGATTACAACCGAATTGTTTTTCTCAATCAACATTTCAAAACATTTAAGCAATTTTGAAATGTCATCGAAATGGAGCCCAGTCGTTGGTTCGTCAAAAATAAAAAGAGTATGCTTCCGGTCATGCTGGGCATTGAGATGGAGCGCTAGCTTTATCCTTTGAGCCTCGCCTCCCGAAAGTGTATTTGAGGGTTGACCAAGTTTTATATACCCCAATCCCACATCAGCAAGAACTTGCAATGACCGTACAATTTTATCATTCCCTTGAAAATGTTCCACCGCTTCATCAACGGTCATCTCCAAAACTTCAACAAGATTTTTTCCTCTGTAAGTAATTTCTCTAATTTCTTTTTTAAATCGTGTCCCTTTACAATCTTCACATTCTAAATAAATATCGGCGAGGAACTGCATCTCAACTTTGATGAATCCGTCTCCCGAACAGGTTTCGCATCTTCCGCCGGGAACGTTGAACGAAAAGAATCCGGGCTTGTATCCGCGGGCTCGCGCCTGATGTGTAGAAGCGAAAAGTTCGCGGATCACTTCAAATGTTTTGATATAGCTTACCGGATTTGAGCGGGGAGATTTTCCTATTGGTGATTGGTCAACAATCTCAATATGATCGATGTATTGTGTTCCTTTAATCTCATCGAAGTTTCCAATTGAAGCGGGATTCATTCCAAGATATTTTGCTGTCCCTCCGTAAAGAATATCGTGGATGAGCGTACTTTTCCCTGAACCGCTTACTCCCGTAACAACAACTAATTTATGAAGCGGAATTTCAACGTCAAGATTTTTTAGATTGTGCTCGCGAGCCCCAATAATTTTTATGGATGAAGTTATTTCTGTTTTTCTTTTTAGCGGCAACGGGATAGATAATTTACCGGACAAATATTTTCCCGTTAATGATTTTTCATTATGAATAATTTCTTCCGCAGTTCCTTGCGCGATAATTTCTCCGCCGTGCTGCCCTGCTTTCGGACCCATATCCACAATAATATCGGCTGTCCGTATCATTTCTTCGTCATGTTCAACTACAAGAACCGAGTTACCAATGTCGCGAAGATTTTTCAAAATGCGGATAAGTTTTTCATTATCGCGCGGATGCAGCCCGATGCTCGGTTCATCTAAAACGTAAAGTGTTCCAACCAGAGCCGAACCGAGAGCCGTCGCTAGATTTATCCGTTGTGTTTCTCCTCCCGAAAGAGTTGAGCTTAACCGGTCGAGTGTTAAGTAGCTTAACCCAACGTCATTTAAAAAAGTTAAACGGCGTTGAAGTTCTTTTAAAATCCGTTCTGCAATTTTTGTTTCATATTCCGAAAGCTCTAATTGTTTTATGAACGTAAGCGATTTATCTATCGGAAGTTTTACAATATCATAAATTGAATGACCCTGAATTTTTACTTGAAGCGCTTCTCGCCGCAGCCGGCTGCCTTTGCATGCATGACAGGTTGTATAGCCCCGGTATTTACTTAGTAAAATGCGGATGTGCATTTTATAAGTCTTACCTTCAAGCTTTTCAAAAAATTCATCTATGCCGGTAAAATCTTTTGTCCCTTTGCGAATAAGGGTTACTGTTTCAGGACGTAAATCTTTAAAGGGGACGGTAAGAGGAATATCATAAGTTTTAGCATGTTGAACCAGTTCGCGTAAATGCTGGCTGAACTTGGGGGTTCGCCATGGTGCAATTGCTCCCTCAATCAACGTTAAATTTGGATTCGGGATAACCAAATTCATATCAACCCCAATAACTTTGCTAAACCCCTGACAAACCGGGCAAGCGCCGAACGGATTGTTGAAAGAGAAAAAACGCGGTTCAGGCTCTTCATAGCGGATGCCGCAGCATTCGTAAAATTTGGAGAATTCTTTTTGTTCGTTCGTTTCTGCGTTGATGATTACAAGTCTTTCTTCACCTTCTTTAAAAGTTGTTTCGATGGAATCTGCAAGTTTTTCACGCAGATTTTCTTGCGTAACTTTTAACCGCTCGACCACAACACGGATATCTTTTTTTGATTTTGGATTAACGGTAGTTTCATTTAAATCATATAAATCATTTTTATAAAAAATTCTGAAAAATCCCCGTTTTTTAATTAAATCAATTTCTTCCTTTACCGTTCTTCCTTCGTGTGCGGTAAGAGGAAAAGCGAGATAGCATTTTGTCCCTTCCGCAAGTGATGCCAAAAACTGAACGACAGTTGTGGTGGTATCTTTTTTTACTTCCTTTCCGCAGTTAAAGCAGATCGTTTTACCAACCCGAGCAAACAGCAGACGAAGATAATCGTAAACTTCCGTAGTTGTGCCAACGGTTGATCGGGTATTCTTTGATCCGGTTTTTTGTTCGATGGCAACCGCCGGACTAATGCCCGTAATGGAATCAACGTCCGGTTTATTAATGCGTTCTAAAAATTGCCGTGCGTAAGAAGATAAGCTTTCTACATAGCGCCGCTGTCCTTCAGCATAAATAGTATCGAACACAAGCGAGGATTTGCCGCTGCCGCTTACACCGGTAAACACGACAAGTTTGTTACTTGGAATTTCAAGATCAACATTTTTTAGGTTGTGTTGTCTTGCACCTTTTACGCGAATTATTTTTTCTACCATACGTCCATTAACTTTTAAAAAATCTATCGGAAATATAACAAACTTTTGGCATGGTGAATTCCAACAGCATAATTAGTTATTACAGTTTTCTTTCTTTTTACGATTTTATTATTTGTGAATTTTTTGAATACTTTTGTTTTTAGATAGTTGACATGTTATCGTTCCCATCAAAACACAGTATGAGATCTTTTCCGCAATTAAATAATCGAAAACTTCCTTCGATAATAGTAATGAAAACAAACGGAAGAAAAGGTGAAATCAGAGAGAAGTTTTTGGAGCATTTAGTTTACTTTTAGATCGGTTTCTCGTTTTTTTTTGAGTTAGTTTTGGCTTTTAAGTGAAGGAACAAACATTTTCTTCTCAAATACAACGAAAAAGTAAACTTTTTTAGAAAATAATGTGTTATCCTAATAACACAACTGATGAATTGAGGATTTCAATGAAAGAATTTATGGCAAGCATATCGCTCCCCGGAGTAATCTCGGAGGAATATATTGAGCTTTTACCGGCGCAGAAAGAGTACATTAGCAAACTTGTTAATCAAAAGAAAATTACTTCATACGGACTATCGACAGAGAGGACCAAGCTCTGGATAACCTTTGCTGCGGAGTCGGAACATGAAGTTTGGCTTCTGCTTGCTGGATTCTCACTCTATAAGTATATGGAAGTTGTAATTGACGAAATGCTTCTTCACGAGAACACAAAACTGTTCTTTCCGAAGCTTTGTTATAATTGAAAAACAAGGAAGAGCCCTTTACTCATTGTTCTTGAAATTGAGCTTTTGGAATAGTGAAAGAGAACTTTGTTCCTTTTCCTAATTCGCTCTCTGCCCAAATAGTCCCGCCATGTTTTTCGATAAGTTCTTTACAGAGTAAAAGTCCCAACCCTGTTCCCGATTCGTCTTTCGTTCCTTTAGTAGAAAAGTGTTCATCAATTTTGAATAATTTCAGCAAATCTTTTTCTCTTATCCCAACTCCATTATCGGTAACAGTAATTTCGGTATGATCCGTCTTCTCAACCGAAGAAATTGAGATAAGCCCGGAATCAGTGGAGAATTTTATGGCATTAGAAACGAGATTTTGGATCACGGAATTAAGCATGTTCAAATCTGCAAAGACATAATTATTTCGCGGAACATGATTGATGAGTTTTAAATTTTTCTTTGAAGCGGTAGGATTCATCAAATTAATAACACTTTCAGCGAGATGGAATACATCAAGTTTTTCAGTATTGTACTCCATCCTTCCGGTTTGTAAACGTGACCAGTCAAGCAAGTTTTCAATCAGGCGATAAACATCTTTCGTGGTAGTGCGGAGCATTTTTAAATAATGAATTATCTGCTCGTCCGACATTTCAGAATATTCTTCCAGAAGTATTTCAGAAAGCCCGAGCAAACCCTGGAATGGACTTTTCAAATCGTGAGCAACAATAGAAAAGAATTTGTCTTTGCTTTTATTTAACTCTTTAAGTTCTTCCAAATAGATTTCAATTTTTTCATCTGCAAGTTTCCTTTCGCTGATATTTCGGAAGATACTGAGTAGATAATTTTCATCATCAGAAATTTCGAGAAATGAATTAATTTCTTCCAGCCATACAGTTGAACTATCCCAGAGTTTTAATTTCCGTTCGTAATTAAGCGGAACTGTTTTCGATTTGAGATTTTCATCTCCATTTAAGGTTAAGGCTTCCCTGAATTTTTCATCGTACACAGAAGTAAAATGTTTTCCAATGAGTTCTTCCTTCGTTTTTTTTACGATATCGCAAAACGATTTATTTACCGAACGGATAATTCCGTTATCATCGATAACGCGCATTCCGTCAAAAGAATTTTCCCAGATAGTTCTGAAGTGGTTTTCCGATTTCCGGATTTCCAGTTCATTATTTTTAGCCTCGGTCATATCTTCAACAATGCCCATTCCGCCGATAACTTTTTGATTGGCGTCGTAGAGTGGAGTGGTCTTAAAAATTGTATAGATCAACGCGTTACTTGTTGATGCTTCGTACCATCCTTCAAAGGTAGCATCTTCTCCCATCAGCGCTTTTTCAATTGACGGCCAGATCGATTTATCCCTCCAAAGGTTCAAATCTAATCCGAGGAGTTTGTCAGAAGAGGTTTGGAGCATTTGTACGAAACGTTCGTTGAATTGCGTTATTTTATATGAAGAGTCAAAAGTAAAAAATCCGATGGGGGAATGTTCGAACATGAATCGGTATTTTTCTTCGCTCTCCTTAATTTCCGACTCCAATTTTTTTAAATCACTGATATCTCTGGTTATGCCGACAATACCATTTATCGAACCATCTTTTGCAACTAAAGGGACTTTGGTAGAGGAGACCCAATGATATTTATGGTCATATGCACGAAGGATATATTCCAATTTTCCTATCATCGGCTTGCCCGTGCGAATGATGTTCCGCTCATCTTCCAAAGCGGCGGAAGCATGGCTTTCGGGAAAGAAGTTAAAATCTGTTTTCCCGACAGCTTCATCTTCACGTTTTAGTCCAAGCATCTTCGTTTGCGCAGCGTTAATGCGGATGAAACGGCTTTGTTTATCTTTAAAATAGATGGTATCAGGAATTTGGTTCATCAGGTTTCGCAATAAATCACTTTCATTCTGAAGCCGTTGTTCAGCTTCTTTTCTTTCAGTGATATCATTTGCGATCACTAATATTCCATCCTTTCCTCCGGCTAAAGAAACCTTAAGTTCGTGTAACTCTAAGATTCTTTTAATGCCGTCCCGTCCGATATTTCCCACTTCTTGAACTAAAATTTCACCATTTAAAATCCGTTGAATATTTTTTCCCATATTTTTTTTTGATTCGGGACCGGTAAAAAGAGAAATTGATTTCCCGATCAGTTCTTCCGCAGTAAATCCGATTGAGTTGCAATAGGCTTTGTTTACTTCTAAAATTATTCCTTTTTCATCTTCAAGCAGGATACCAACCGGGGACATGTTGAAGAGGATAGAATAAAGTTTCTCTCCCTGGGCGAGCGTTTCCATTTCATTTTTTGTGTCGGTTATGTTTCTTGAAATGCTAACAAGTCCTTCAATTTCACCGATTCTATTTATAAGGGGGACTTTTGTAGTAAGCATCCAAACATCTTTGCCCCCTTTAAATGATTTTAGCTGATCAATTCTGTTAAGAACCATCCTCCCGGTTTTAAGAATATCAGCGTCTTCATTGGTAACTAAATCTGTGAAGGATTGAGACACAAACCGGGAAATGTTTTTCTTGGAGGATGCTTCATCTAAAGTTCCGCCAAAGAAATCTATTAAGGACTTATTGATCTTAATGAACTCTCCCTGTCTATCTTTTATATAAATATAGTCGGGGAGATTTTGCATCAAACTATGGAAGAGATCATTATTTAAAAACAATTTCTTTTCGATAAAGTCCCGTTCTTTTGCTGCCCTCAAAAAAATAATAATATATTTTTCTCCATCTATGTCTTCAATGATTCCCGTAAGGTCCATGGTTAAGGAAGAGCCATCGGCACAAAGAAAATGCTGCCCTGCAAGAACGGAATCGTAAGCGTACGTTTTTTTTAAGATATCAGAAAGAGGGGAGTCGGTTTTGGAGGGGAATAAAATTGAAAAGTTTTTTCCAAGTAACTCATCTTTAGCATAACCCAGTGTATCAGCTACCCGATTGTTAACTTGTATAATTTCCCCATTCTTGGCGTCAACAATAAAAATAGTGTCGAGAGAATGTTGAAAAATTGTTTCAAAAATTTTATCCATATAAACCTAGATGCCTTATGTGTACTCCGCTTTTATACTTTTTAAGATAATTTTCATTCGCATTCTTTTAAAGAAATGTTTTGCTTCTTCCGGCATTTTTTGAAAACTTAAACCGGACAGCGTAGATTAATAATCGAAAATAATTTGATAAACTTAAGCAAAATTGTTCAAACGAAACTATTTTCACTCGCTAGTGAAAAACACCTTTAATAGATTTACCGCAATTAGGGCAGCTATTCTCTCTAAGGTTCATGCGCAGAACAGTATGCCAATCCCTTTCAATTAATTTTGTGTTACACGTTGGACAAAATGTTGTTTGTCCTTCTTTATTGTGAATATTTCCGATATAGCAGTACTTTATTCCGTTTTGCAACGCGGTTTTTCTTGCGCTCAAGAGTGTTTCCGGCGGCGTTTTGGGTCTGTTGACTAATTTAAAATCAGGATGAAATGCGGTAAAATGAAGTGGTACTTCGTCACCGAGATTTTCCAAAATCCATTCAGTCATGCGTTTTATTTCATCTGGCGAATCATTTTCTTCCGGTATCAGCAGCGTTGTAATTTCCAACCAAACATTCGTTTCATTTTTTAACCAGAGCAAAGTTTCAAGAATATTATGCAAATGAGAAGAAGTAAGTTTATAATAAAAAGTTTCGGAGAAGGATTTTAAATCTACATTGGCTGCATCAATAAACTGATAAACTTCTTTTCTGGCTTGTTTATCGATGTATCCGGCAGTAACTATAACCGATTTAATGTTTTCTCCCCGGGCAATTTTGGAAATATCAATTACGTATTCTCCGAAAATTGTAGGATCGTTGTAAGTAAAGGCAATTGAAGGGATGGAGTGTTTTTTTGCAAGTTGAACAACGTCTTCCGGTGAAGCGTAGAGAGAATTGCTATCATCAAGGCTGGCTTTGCTCATCGTCCAGTTTTGACAGAATTTACAGCCGAGATTACACCCGGCAGTTCCGAAACTTAAGATTTCACTTCCCGGCAAAAAATGGTTTAGTGGCTTTTTCTCAATGGGATCAATTGCAAATCCGGTTGGTCTGCCATATCCAAGTGAATAAAGTTTGCCGCCGATATTTTTTCTGATAAAGCAAAATCCGTTTTGTCCCTCACCTATCGTACAGTAGCGGGGACAAAGGGTACAGAGCAGTTTTGTTCCTTCGGGTTGCCACCATTTTGCTTCATATAGGGTCTGTTCATTTTTCATTTTTTTTCAAACGTAAATTAAGGCTTTCAATTTCTAAAAAGAAACAGCGAAAATAAAAGAGAGACGCCGAAAGTTCCGGCATTTCAATCTTGCTTTTCTTATATTTGCACGGAAATCTTTTTTAAACATCACAAGTTATAAATATGAACGAACCTAAAATCAGCGTCGGAATTCTTTTTGAAAAAACGATAAAATTTGAATTGCACGGCAACTTCCGCATAAAAGGAAGCCAGCAGTTCTTAAGTGGAATTTGTAAAGCCAAAGTTATAAATGATAAAATTGAATTAATCAAGAACGATACGTCAATGCAATTTGCAGATGAACTTATCCTGGTTCCATCCAATCACGCCACCGAGCATTTTACCCTAAAGGATGTTACTATAGGCGTGAAATTTCATTGGGAAAGAAAAGAGAAGCAAAGTTTCCAGGGATGGTTAAAACTGCTTCGTATCGGGAATAAAATTCATGCTATAAACATTGTTCCGCTGGAAGAATATCTTACAAGCGTGATCTCTTCTGAAATGAGTGCAAAAGGAACGCTGCAATTATTAAAAGCTCATGCTATTGTTTCCAGAAGCTGGGTTATGGCGCAACTGGTAAAAGCAAAAAAAATTAAAAAAGAAAATCTTATCTATGAAACCGGGAATAAAAACGAAGATGAACTTATTCGTTGGTACGACCGCGAAGACCATGAACACTTTGATGTTTGTGCCGACGACCATTGTCAACGGTATCAGGGGATAACGAAAATCTATACCGATATTTCAAAGCAGGCTGTGAACGAGACCCGCGGATTAATCTTGGTGAGCAACGATGAACCCGGTCAGATTTGCGATGCACGCTTTTCAAAATCTTGCGGCGGTATCTCGGAAGCATTTGAAAATGTTTGGGAACCCCTCCATTTCAACTATCTCATTCCTGTTGTTGATTATAAATACGAACCTGAAAACTATACGATCGATTTTTCAAAAGAACGGAATGCACGGAAATGGATACTTTCTTCTCCTCCCGCTTTTTGCAACACAACAGACAAGCAAGTACTCTCTCAAGTGCTTATTGATTTCGATCAGGAGACAACTGATTTTTATAGATGGAAAGTTGAATATACCCAGACCGAGATTGCTTCGTTAATAAAAGAGAAAAGCGGAATTGATTTTGGTGAAATTCTGGATTTTGTTCCAATTGAACGGGGAGCTTCTGCCCGCTTAATAAAATTGAAAATAGTGGGCTCAAAAAAAACAATGATCATCGGAAAGGAATTAGAAATCCGGAAACTGCTTTCTAAATCACATTTATATAGTTCGGCAATTGTGTTTGATAAGTTGGATGAAGTAAATGGTATTCCTCAAAAATTTATTCTCCATGGTGCCGGTTGGGGACACGGGGTCGGGCTTTGTCAAATCGGAGCCGCGTTAATGGCTCAGTCGGGATTCTTTTTTGATGAAATACTTTCACACTATTATAAAAACACAACGCTAAAAAAGGATTATTAAAGTAAATTATTATTTCGCGGAACTAATCACTAAAAACCGATGACTGAAAACTCACGATGAAAATCCTTTACTCATGCTTATCAAAAAGTTGGGGCGGAATGGAAATGTTTACGCTAACGGCAGTTCATCAGTTGTTGAAACGGAATATTGAAGTTGAGCTTTTATGCTTTGAAAATTCCCGTCTCCACAAAGAAGCTGAAAAACAAAAACTAATTTTTCATACTTCAAAAGCTTCGGGCTATTTCCATCCGCTGGAATCCTTCAAACTTTCTCGCATCATTCAAAATGGGAAATTTGATCTTATTCATACACAGGCATCAAAAGATTTGTGGGTACTGGTTCCCGCATTAAAAATTATTCGGAGTACCATTCCTCTTTTCTTAACAAAGCAAGTTGGTTCATTCATTATCAAAAAAGATAAGTTACACCGTTGGATTTATAACCGGGTAACATACGCGCTTGCCATCAGTGAGGTGATAAAAAGAAATTTACTTGATACATGCCCACTGACTGACGACAAAATTCTTTTGCTTCATAATGCGGTTGACACTAAAAATTTTGATCCCGAAAAAATTGATAAACAAAACGTGCGGAAAGAATTTGGTTTTACCGATGATGAAATTGTCATCGGGATGCTGGCGCGATTTAGTCCCGGTAAAGGTCATGAAGAGGTTTTATTTGCAGCAGATAAATTGAGCAAGAAATTTTCGAACTTAAAATTTTTCATCATCGGCGAAGCGAGTAGGGGAGAAGAAGAGTATGCAAATCAAATTAAAAAACTTGCAACGGATCATAATTTAAAGAATGTTGTATTTGCCGGTTTCCGTTCAGATACGGCTGAAGTTCTTGCAGCTGTAAATATTTTTTGCTTTCCATCTCACGCAGAAGCGTTCGGTATCGCGTTGGTTGAAGCAATGGCGATGGCTGTTCCGTCTGTCTGCTCTAGCTCGGATGGAGTTCTTGATATTGCCGTAGATGGCGAAACGTCTTTCTTGTTTGAAAAGAAAAACTGGAACGATCTTGTAGAAAAACTTGAACAACTTATTTCATCAAAAGAAAAAAGAGAACAGTTCGGAAGAGCAGCAAGAGAGAGAGCGGTTAAATTTTTCGATTTAGATTTTCTTACGGAAAAAGTAATTTCAATTTATAAACAAGCGTTAAACGAAAAGTTATGAATGAGTTAAAAAAGTTTTCGAAATTGTTGGCTGATGAATCGGGAAAAATTATTAGAAATTACTTCCGCACACATGTTTCCGTTGATTCGAAAGCGGATGAATCCCCGGTAACAATAGCAGATAAAACTGCTGAAGAGAAAATGCGCGAGATGATCATGAAAGAATTTCCCGGGCACGGAATCATCGGTGAAGAATTTGGAGTACACAACGAAAATGCAGAATACAAATGGATTCTCGATCCGATAGATGGGACAAAAAGTTTTATCTCAGGCACGGTTACTTTTGGAACATTGATCGCGGTAACGAAAAATGGAGAACCGATTCTCGGGGTAATAAATCAACCGGTTCTAAATGAATTTTTAATTGGCGATAATGACTCGTGTGAACTTAACGGAGTAAAAACCGAAGTAAGAAAATGTGCTTCACTTTCCGAAGCGACACTTTTAACCACAGATCATCTCAACATTGAAAAATATCAAGACGCAAAAAATTTTGATGAACTTATCCGCAAAGTAAAACTCTATCGCAATTGGGGAGACTGTTACGGTTATTATTTACTTGCAACCGGTTATGCAGATATTATGATCGATCCGATAATGAATATCTGGGATTCCACAGCCGTTATTCCGGTTATCCGCGGAGCAAAAGGAATCATCACGGATTATCATGGAAATGACGCTGCAAAAGGAGAAAGCATTATCGCTGCTACTCCTGAAATTCATAATGAGATTATTCGAATATTAAACTAATATTTTTGCGGGATTACTCTTCCTTCTCATATTTTTTAGGAAACTCATAGAAAAGCAAATTCCCAACCTCGGCTTCTTTCCAGCTATCAACATCAAACTCAAATGCGGCGATAGCGCATGTTGGAAGATTTTCAATGCTCGCTCCTAAATAATTTACCAGCGAAGTTAGTCCGGGATTGTGTCCAAACAGCATCACCGAGGAAACCGCGTCATCAATTTGATGGATCGTCTCTAAAAGTGTTTTAAGAGACGCTTCATAAATTTTTTTTTCTAATTGAATTTCATGTTTGTCAATCCCGAACTTACTGGCAAAAATTTTTGCTGTTGTCTGGGCGCGTTTTGCCGGGCTTGAAATTATCTTTTCGACAGTAATGCCTTTGGCAAAAAGAAGATTGGACATTAAGGCAGTATCGTGGTCACCCCGTCTGCTCAGTCTGCGGTCAAAGTCTGACAAGCTGCTCTCTTCCCAATCCGATTTTGCATGTCGAATAATATATATTGTTTTCATAAAAGTTTATTTGAAAATTACTAAAAAGTTTTTGAATTATTTCAGCAAATCATTTCTTAACTTTGAATTGAAAATTTTTAAGGAGAAAAAATGCAATACAGAGAATTAGGAACTACAGGAATAAAGATATCGGAAATTTCGCTTGGCTGCTGGACGCTCGGCGGACTAAACTGGGTGAACGGACAACCAAACGGCTGGGCAAACGTTGATGAAAACGAAGCCGCCGAAGCGATTAATTATGCGCTTGAAAATGGTGTCAATCATTTTGATAACGCCGATGTATACGGTAATGGAAGAGCGGAAAGGATGCTTGCTAAAATTCTCGGCAACAGAACAAACAATGTAACAATCGCTACAAAAATCGGTTGGTTTCCGGGAACGGCAGCAAATGCGTACGAGCCGCAACATATTCGCCATCAATGCGAACAATCGCTCGTGAATTTGAAACGGGAGTATATTGATCTTTACTATTTTCATCACGGATACTTTGGCGATAACGGCGAATATCTTGATGATGCAATTGAAATGATTTATCGTTTAAAAGAAGAAGGAAAGATTCGTTTCATCGGGCAGTCAGCCTATTCACATGAAGATTTTTTGAAGCTCGTTCCAAAAGTAAAGCCGGATGCCCTGCAAAGTTTCGCGCACGCGATGGATGATAAATTTATTGCAGATGGCACGCCGACAAGAAAATTACTTGAAGAATATAAAATGTCGTTTATCGCTTTCAGTCCCCTTGCCCAAGGGTTGCTGCTGGGAAAATATGACAAAAATAATCCTCCGAAATTTGAAGCAGGAGATCACCGGAATGGTTCGCAAAAATTTTCAAGAGAAAATTTGGAAAAGCTTGAACCAAAGATTGAAAAAGTAAAAGAACATTTTGGTCATTCTGTTGAAGCTCTGGCGCGTGTTGCGTTACAATATCTACTTAAATATAATGTTGTCGGGGCAGTAATTCCCGGTTTCAGAAATCTACATCAAGTAAAGGTGAATTTATCGGCGATGAACAAACCGTTGACCGATGATGAATTCAATTTTGTAAAAAATATTTTTTCAGAAAAGTAATTGGAGATAAATTGAAACGTCTAGTTGAATTAGCGGTAGTTATAATTCTTATTTTGTCCTTTTCAACAATCGCACAGAAAATAGAACGGGAAAAATTTGATCCGGCTCGCGATGCAGCGAAAGACATTAAAAACGCTGTTGTACAAGCTGAGAAAGAAAATAAAAAAATTCTGCTTGATGTCGGCGGCGAATGGTGCATCTGGTGTCATCGGATAGATGAATTTATTTTAGCAGATAAAGAAATTGATTCAACCCTGCATGCAAATTTTATTGTTGTAAAAGTTAATTACAGTAAAGAGAATAAGAACGAAACTGTTTTGGGCAAGTATCCAAAGGCGGCGGGGTATCCTCACTTTTTTGTTTTAGAAAAGGATGGAAAGCTGCTGCTTTCAAAAAACACCGGTGAATTGGAAGCTGAAAAATCTTACAGCAGAGAAAAACTTTTGGGTTTTTTCAACAAATGGAAAGTGAAAGAATAATTTAAAACAATGGGACGCAGATTCGTTATGATCATTTAAGATCAGCGCAGATCATAAAAAATCTTAATAAATCTGCGTCCCATTCTTCGTTTAATCTTTTCTAAAACTCCTCAGAAAAACTTTAACAAGATTTATCATTCCTGTAAAACGAAGCGTTAAATTTTTTGAATAAAGGAAATACATTCCACCCTTTAAACCGTCGTAAACTTGTTTTGAATGCGGATGCCACCACATGTTTTTTTGAAGCCCCGGTAAAATATCATCAATTACCACGCGGGGCTGGGTCGTGGCTTCAAGTCCAAGGTAACCGTGAGTTCTTCCATAGCCGGATTCCTTCCAGCCGCCCCAAGGTGTTTCCGCAAGTCCATGACTCATTAAATGATCATTTATCATCACCGAACCGACTTCAAGTTGCGCTGCAATTTTGTGAGCTTTGGTCTTATCTTTCGTCCAAACGGAAGCAGTTAAACCGAGGTTGGAATCATTCGCCATCTTAATTGCTTCTTCAAGTGAATGAAATTTTGTAACAGTAACAACCGGTCCAAATGTTTCTTCATTCTGAACAAACATTTCATTGGTTGCATTTTCAATAACAGTTAGCGGATGAAACAATCCTTTCTGTGTTCCTTCAAATTTATTAGCAGAGAAAACAGTTGCTCCCTTATCTTGTGCATCGGCAACGTGCTTTTTAACTGTGTCTAATTGCTTTTCAGTAGTTAACGAACCGACAGCAATGTTGAAATTTTTATCCACCCCGACATTCATTTCAGCCAACTTCTTTTTAAGTAGTGAAACAAACGGTTCATAAATTTTTTCATCGACATAAATGCGTTCAACACCGGCGCACGATTGACCGGCATTTGAATATCCCGCCCAAATAGCGCCGCTAACCGCGCGGTAGAGATTTGCATCTTCACACACGATCATTGCATCGTTGCCGCCGAGTTCAAGTGAAAGAGGAAAAAGTTTTTCACTCGCTTTTTTCATCAATTGTTTGCCAACGGGAACTGAACCGGTGAAAAATAATTTATCAATTCCCGATTCGATGAAAGCATCACCGGCAATATTTCCCGGAATATTCAGGAAATGGAAAAGTCCTTGCGGAAGATTACCAGCGTCAATACAAGCTTTTAACGCTTTGCCGACTTCAAGTGTTTGCGTTGCAGTTTTCAGAATAACGGCATTACCGGAAATTAGCGCCATTGCAACTTCGTGGAAAGGAATTGCAAAAGGATAATTCCAGGGACTTATAACTCCAATTACTCCATACGGAACGCGGTCAACATACGAGCGTTTGTTGATGGTGAGAATGCTTCCGCCGCTAAGTGTCTTTCTTTTTAAAACTGATTCGGCATTCATTGCGTAATAGGTAATAGCCATTGCAGAAGCAAGCACTTCGGTGCTGATGGCGTCAACTCTTGTTTTGCCGGAATCTTTTGAAATGATTTCCGAAATTTCATCTGCGTGAGCAACAAGGTAATCGCGTATTTTAAAAAGATGGCTTGCCCTCTCTGCGAAACTTTTTTTTCTCCAAACTTTTTGTGCGGTTCTTGCTTCGCTTACAGCGTTCTGCAAATCGGCAATTGAATTTTCTTTAGTGCTGCCGATTATTTCTCCGGTTGCGGGATTGGTTGATGTTGTTCTTTTTTCCGTTGCTAAACCTTGTTCGTTCATTTTCAATCTTCCTTTTATCTTGGAAGTAAAGTTAATTAAAACTAATTTTTCCACGAACAAAAATAATTTTGAAGAGAAAACGCATGAAGAATATTCTAAACGCCCAAAACAGAGAGGAAATATTAACTCGAATAAACAATCTTAAAGAAACTAATACTGCTTTGTGGGGTAAAATGTCGGTTAATGAAATGCTTTGTCATTTAGCCGATCAAGTAAGAGTAGCGATAAACCAAATTAAGGTTAAAGATTTCAGCAATTTCTTTACGCGAACAATTGCTTCCAAACTAGTGTTGCTTGGAATGCCGGCGTCAAAAGGGAAAGTAAAAACCTTTTATGAAATCGATTTAGAAAAAGGAAACGGAACAAAACCTACATCATTTGAAAATGATAAAACGCTTCTTAAAAAAATTGTTTCCGATTTTCTTGAGAAGGACAGCGGTTTTATCTTTCAACCTCACGGCGCATTCGGTTCTTTCACCAGAGAACAATGGGGAAGAATGATCTACATCCATTTTGATCATCATTTAAAACAGTTTGGGGCATAGAAGAGAAAGGTTCTATTTTCTTCCCGTCCATGTTTTCATGCTTTGCGGAACGCCGAAAAAAATCATTAGTTTTTGGAACCACGAGTCGGGCAGCAATCCGCGTAAACGTGAATTTAAATTTATCGTAACCGGACGCTTTGGTGAATATCTCCCTTTCTTTAATGCAGATTCAACAATGGTTTTTGCGATTACGTCATGATCTTTTAACAATGGCACAATAAGATTTCCGGGGAAGCCAAGTTTGGCTCCATGAAATAATCCTTGTGCAATATAGCTTGGATGCACCGAAGAATATTTCACACCGGTTTTTCCATTGTTGTAAACTTCAAAGCGAAGCGATTCGGTTAAGCCCCACACCGCCCATTTTGTTGCGGTGTAAACCGCTAAACCCGGAACACCGAGCGTTGCCGATGCAGATGATAAGTTTACGATGTGCCCGGAATTTCGTTCATACATTTGAGGAAGGAAAGCACGGATGGTATAAATTAATGAAGTTAGATTTACATTAATAGTTTTTTCCCATTCTTCATCCGTTCGCTCTAAAATCTCTCCACCGAAAACAATTCCCGCGTTGTTAATAAGAATATCAACTTTGCCCATATCATGTTTGGCGATTTCCGCCAACTCATAAACTCGGACTTTATCAGTAACATCACATTGATAGGCGAATACTTTTCCGCCGAGTTTTTCAAGTTCTATTTTAGCTTGATTTAGAGCTTCTAGATTCATATCCCACAACGTTATCGTAACACCTTCTTTGATAAGCCGCTTACACGTTGCAAGACCGATTCCCATTGCTCCGCCGGTTACTACCGCAGTTGAAGTTCGTAAATTCATTTTTCTTCCTTCTGAATAATTTTTCTTACAGAAAATTACTTAATTTAATTCATCAAATCATAAACAATTTGAAGGAAATAAAATGTTTACTTCTATTCAAGAAGCGCTTAAAGAACTGCAGAACGAAAGTAACGCAACGCAAAAACTTTTTAAAGTTTTAACGGATGATTCACTTTCTCAAAAAGTTTATGCTGAAGGAAGAACGCTTGCACGGTTAGCCTGGCATATCGTTACTTCTATTGTTGAGATGATGAACAAAACCGATTTGAAGATTACTGAAGTTGCAGAAGATGCTCCGATTCCTGCAACTGCAAATCAAATTTTAGAAGCTTATCAAAAAGTTTCTGCCTCATTTTTAGCTCAAGTAAAAGAAAAATGGACAGACCGTAGTCTTGGCGAAATGGTGAATATGTATGGTGAAGAGTGGTCAAAGAGTATGACGCTTTCTATCCTTATGAAACATGAAATTCATCACCGTGCGCAAATGACGGTGTTGATGCGGCAAGCCGGGTTAAAGGTTCCCGGATTGTATGGACCCTCAAAAGAGGAATGGTCTCAATACAACATGCCCGCCATGGAATAATAGTTTGAAGCGTTTTTCAATTTTAAGTATCAAATAGAAAACAAAATTATTTTATTTGAAAGGAAAAGTTATGGCAACGAAAAAAGCATTTGTAAAACAAGTTAAAGGAATTACTTTTGTCGGGAAAACCGATTCAAATCATTGGATAACAATGGATGGACCGGAAGAATTCGGCGGAAGCAACGCGGGCATTCGTCCGAAAGAATTATTATTGCTGGGGCTTGGCGGTTGTACGGGAAGTGATGTTGCTTCAATTCTCGGGAAGAAAAAAGTTAAGCTCGAAGGATTTGAGATGAACATAACTTCGGAAGTTGCTGACGAACATCCGCAAGTGTTTACAAAAATTCACATTGAATATGTGTTCCAGGGAAAAAACCTTCCGAAAGAAGCTATCGAAAAAGCGATTGAACTTTCGCAAACCAAATATTGTGCGGTAACAAAAATGTTTGAGAAAGCAGCGGAAGTCACTCATAGTTACAAAATTGTTGAAACTCTAGGATAAATAGTATTTTAAAAATTAAAGTATTGCGGTTTGTTTCTATGAAAAAGAGTATACTTCTTTGGATACTGGCATTCGTTATTACTCTTGCATCAGCATATTATCAGCGTGTTACGGGTCCAACGTATCCCCTTACCGGAAAGATAAAGTTAGCGAATGAAGAAGTAAAATATAAACTGGATAGAACTCACTCCGGTTTTTCCAATCATCAAATCAAAATTCAAATCAAAGGAAGAAATGTTTCCGGAATTTTATATTGGAGACGGTATAAAACTGACGATGAATGGACAAAAGTAGAAATGATCCGGCAGAATGATTCGCTTGTTGCGGAGCTTCCGGCTCAACCTTCCGCAGGAAAATTGATGTACAAAATTTCATTAAATGTAAATGAACAAGAAATCAGTTTCCCGGAACAGCCGGTTGTAATCCGTTTTAAAGGTGATGTGCCGCTGCCGATTCTCATTCCGCATGTGTTGTTCATATTTCTGGCAATGCTTCTTTCTACAAGAACCGGAATAGAAATTTTTTCTTCGGCTCCTCAACTAAAAGTATTTACGGTATGGACGTTTGTCTTTCTGCTGCTTGGCGGGTTTCTCTTCGGACCAATTGTTCAAAAATATGCCTTCGGTGAATTCTGGACGGGCGTTCCGTTCGGGTTTGATTTAACCGACAACAAAACCTTGATTGCGTTGATCGGCTGGATTTTTGCTGCGGTTGCTCTTATCAAAAAGAAAAACGAAAAATTTTGGATAACTTTCGCAGCGGTGCTGATGTTGATCATCTTTCTTATCCCGCACAGCGTTTTGGGTTCGGAACTTGACTATAAAAAACTTGATAAAGAAAAACCCAAAGTGGAAAACGTTAAGTGATCTTCTTATTTGCAAAGTAACGCCGGATGCTTTAATTTTTAACGGTAAAATTTAAAACTAAAAGAACGGATAGTGTTTTATGACTAATCAATTTATTGCTCATGTTGAAATCCCTTCAACTGATCTTAATGCATCAAAAGAATTTTATAAAAAAGTTTTTGATTGGGATTTGAATGATTTCGGAAAAGGATATTTGCTCTTTAATACGCGTCAAGGAATTACTATCGGGATGCGAAAAGTGGAAAAAGTAAACAGCGGAGATACAACTGTTTTTCACGTTCATGTTGATGATATTGAAGCGATACTGGATAAAGTTAAAGCTGCGGGGGGACAAGTATTCCGTGAAAAAACGGTTATCCCGGTTTATGGATGGTATGCTCTTCTAAAGGATAATCTTGGAAATATTCTCGGACTCTTTCAATCCCACTAACCTATTTCTCTGTGTTTCCGTGACTCCGTGGTGAATTAATTTACCACAAGGTCACAGAGACACAGAGTTTTTAAAATCCCTTTACAATCTCATCAACTTGTTTTAACGCTTCATCAATTTTACTAACGTCTTTGCCTCCGGCAGTTGCTAGATGAGAGCGTCCGCCTCCTGCGCCGCCAAGAATTTTTGCCGTCTCTCCAACAATTTTTCCTGCGCTCAGTTTTTTCTCTTTTATCAGATCATCTGAAACAACGCATACCAATCCGACTTTTCCTTCAATTTCAGAAGCAAGTAAACCAACGCCGCTTTTAATCTTGTTACGCAATTCATCGCCGAACGATTTTAATTCATCCATATTTGATGCGGCAACTTTTCCTTTAAAGATTTTTATTCCGGCAGCTTCTGTTGGGTTTGAAATAATAGAATCAATTCCGCCGAGCTTTTCTTTAAGTTTTAAATCGGCTAATTCTTTTTCGAGCTTCTTCTTTTCTTCGATCAATTCATTTATTCTGATTTCCGACTTCTGACTTTTGATTTCTTGTTCAAGAATAAACTTCTCAACTCCGGCGCCCGTTACAGCCTCTATTCTTCTTACTCCACTGGCGATAGAAGATTCGCTAAGAATTTTAAACAAACCTATTTGGGAAGAATTTTTTACATGCGTACCGCCGCAGAACTCCATCGAGAAATCACCGAACTGAATAACCCTTACTATGTCACCATATTTATCACCAAAGAACATGAGGGCTCCCATCTTCTTTGCCTCTTCCAGCGTTTTTTGCTGTTCAATCATAACTAAATTTTTGCGAATCTGCTCATTAACCAAGGATTCTATAGCTTCTAGTTCTGACTCTTTTACTTTTTCAAAATGAGTAAAATCAAAACGAAGATGATCCGGACCAACATACGAACCGGATTGCCGAACATGAGTGCCGAGAATTTTTCTCATTGCTGCATGAAGGAGATGCGTGGCTGAATGATTACGCATAATATCCCAGCGGCGTTCAACATCTACTGAGACATTGAAGTCCCCAATTAAAGAAAAACTTGCGCCTTCAATTGTTGGATGAGGTAAAGATTCAATCTCGTGGATAATATCATCATGGCGTTTTAATGTATTAATGATTTTTATTTCTTTACCATCTTTTAGGATTATTTTTCCCGTATCACCAACTTGGCCACCAGATTCACCATAAAAGGGAGTTTTATCAAATATATAAACTTCGTCTCCAGTTGGGTCGCATTCTTTTACATGGAAGTTAACAAGATTTTTATAGTCATATCCCACAAATTCGGTTTTGCCTTTGACGCGGTCAGTAAGGTAATTCTCATAAATATAAGATGTGGTTTTATTTTTTGTATCTTCTCGTGATTTCCTTTTTTGTTCATTCATTAATTCATTGAAACGTTGTTCATCAACGCGGAAACCTATTTCGCGTGCCATAACGTTGGTTAGATCGATGGGAAAACCGAACGTATCATAAAGTTTAAAAGCATCTTCACCGTGAATAACAGTTTCATTTTTTGCTTTTAAATCTTTCACAATTGTTTCGAATAATTCAATTCCTCTATCAAGTGTCCGGTTAAAACTTTCTTCCTCGCTTTTGATAATTTTCTTAACGTACTCTTGCTTCTCTTTTATTTCCGGGAAAACACCGCTCATCGTTTCAACTAAAACATCAACGAGCAAAAAGAGAAAAGGTTCTTTCATATTTAGCTTTCTTCCGTAGCGGGAAGCGCGGCGTAAAATTCTGCGCAGTACATAACCGCGTCCATCATTGCCGGGAACAGCGCCGTCCGCAATAGCAAAAGTTAATGTGCGGATATGATCCGCAATTACACGCATTGGGATTTTATGCTCTTCTTCTTCGTACGCCACTTTTGATATTTCCGCAATCCGGTTTATCAGCGGCATAAAAACATCGGTATCGTAATTAGAATTTTTTTGCTGCATCACTGCGCAGACACGCTCAAAGCCCATTCCGGTATCAACATGTTTGGAAGGAAGGTCGTGAAGTTTTCCGTTTTCATCCCGGTTATATTGAATGAAAACGAGATTCCAAATTTCGATACATTCCGGCGTTCCGGCGTTTACATACTTCGGATTATCGTAATCATCGGTAAGATTGATATGAATTTCAGAACAGGGTCCGCACGGACCGGTTTCTCCCATTTCCCAAAAATTATCTTTCTCATCAAAGC
>Ga0172379_10000526_pt1 | contig 94606 bp, 62 predicted proteins | sample GrowelOW334metaG_FD_119756 | JGI IMG/M metagenome (GOLD analysis project Ga0172379, IMG submission 119756) | Groundwater microbial communities from an aquifer near a municipal landfill in Southern Ontario, Canada - Groundwater well OW334 metaG | ecosystem: Environmental > Aquatic > Deep...
CCCTGAAATTAGGAGTTCCTAATTTGGAGGTGCAATTTTAATCATTTGCGCTGTATTTTTCAAATGTTTTGCGCAATTAAATTTTTGGAATCGCTTTTAGCAGCAGGTTCACCACGTTGTGTACGTTTTTGGTGAAGACCGCGAGGATTTCGTCCCAGGTAACCGGCGTCTCATCCTCCTTCCAACTGTCGTAGTCGGTGGCCATGGCCACGGCCGCATAGGGAATGCCCAACTCGTTGGCCAGGATGCACTCGGGCGCGGTGCTCATGTTGACCAGGTCGCCGCCCCAACCACGAAACATCTTTGATTCGGCGCGGGTAGAGAACCTGGGCCCTTCGATGGTGACGATGCATCCGCCTTTGTGGATGGGGAGATTCAGCGCGGCGCCTGCCTCCAGAATTAGTTCGCTTAGCTGCTTGTCGAAAGGATCGGCCATTGGGGTGTGCTTCATCTCGTGGGGCTTGAACTCCTCAAAAAAGGTGGTGGCGCGGTGTTTGGTGAAATCGATAAACTGATCGGGAACCACCAGCTCTCCCCTGCCAATCTGCTCGCGCAGGGAGCCGCAAGCGGTGGTGGCCAGGATATGGGTGCATCCCAATTTTTGGATGGCATAGAGGTTGGCCCTGTTGTTCACCTGCGATGGGGTAATGGTGTGCTGCCGGCCATGGCGCGACAAGAGTACCACCTCTGTTCCCGCGATGGTCCCACACAAAAAATCCGAACTTGGTGTGCCGTAGGGTGTCTCCACAACGATCCGCTCCTGATGTTGCAAAATGTCAGGGTTCTCGAGCCCTGAGCCTCCGATAATGGCAATTTTTTTCTTCATTTTCCGATCATTTGACGGGGTGACTATAGTGACGGGGTGAGTTTTGTTTTTCCAAAATCTGAACTAACTTTAACTAACCTTTTTCGCTTCGCATACTAAAACCAAAAAAATGAGTTATGAAAAACATCACACTGCTTTTTATGGCTTTCCTGGTAAGTGTTATGGCCTCTGCCCAGAAAAACACCCTTACCAATGCTCCCGCGTACCAAATATACGAAGAGCGTGTAGATAATCTGCTACCTTCCATTCCTATTTCGAACAAATCCATCAGCAAAGAAACAGGCATCTCGGAGAAACTGTCGATCCAGTCGTTTCAGAAATCTGAAGAGAAGAACGCTATCAACATCGTTATTGAAGTGGTTAAGTACATCAGCAATCCTCTGAATGTTAATCCGATGGCCATGTTCAGCAAAGGCCCCAGTACCCTCAATCGTCAGTCGTCACTTAACTCCATTGCCTTCGTGATGCTTGAAGGAGATGCAGAGGATCAGATCCTGAAGAAAGGTAAAAACTGCATCTTTTCGCAGGTTAACATCGATCCGGAAGAGGGCAGCGACTACCGGATCAAGAAGGCAGGGGAAAAGATGAAGAAAAAGGAGTTCGGCATGAATGTGGATTCCATGTTCAACTACAACAACTCCTTACTAAAAGGCAGCTTCCACGATGCCGAGGCGAAATGGGACATGGGAAACGAGTTCCGGCACTTCTATTACGCTGCTGCCGGTAATGTGGTGGTGAAGGTAGAGGTTTATGCGCACAAGACTCCACCGGATAAATCTCCTGATGCCAGGGCTATTGCCAACAGCATTCTATCAAAGTTACCACACAATCAAAATATTTCCGAAGTCAAGCTCGAGGTATATCCAAAAATCGTATACACGAATGACCCCAATGAATATGGATTAATCCCTGCCTCCCCACTCCTGCCGGCCAAGATTATCTTTAAAACCGGTAAACCCAACACAAATGTAAATTTTGCCCTGATGGTCAATGGGACCGGAGAACTTCGGGCCAACAACCAAACCGGAAAAGTTCTGGATGTTACCACTGACGCGAAAGGGGAAGCCACAGTTTGGTACCACTACACCGATACCAAGGTTCTCACAGCGCCGGTTGAGGTTCAGGTAGTCGCGGAGGTTGAAGGGAAAAGCAGGAAAGCGCACATCACCGTTGGCCTCGGACTGGCTTTCGAAAAGATCTCGGCCATTCCTGAACAGGTTTATATCTATTCTCCCGAAAAACCTTATGCTTTCGCGCTGAGCGTAAAAAGTGTCTTCTTCCCTAAATTAAATCTGGTAAACTATCTGAATGCTGCCGATGAAAGTAAAATATGGGGAGGTAAGATGGTTGGGGTAGAGCTGACTTGCGACTGGGTCAACCGACCTGAAGGTGCGCCAACGGATTTAACCTTTTCAGGTACTGCGCATATCGCCTCCACCCGCATCAGCAACAGTTCAAACGTATTGGTAGCCAACGACCAGCCCTGGCAGTTTTACACCGACATCAGTTATCCTGCCTGTGTGCTCAAAAGCGAGGGAACGCACATCTATAAAATCACAGGTAAACTCTGTGTCATGCAGGGCGATGCACCCAAGATGCCCCTTTTGGGTTTGATGAACGAAGAACAATTCAAGCCGGAGGCAATTATACCCCTTTCGTCAGATTATCCCGAACGTTGGTACAAAAGTGTTATCTGCTCACTTTCTTCAGTCAATTCTGAACAGGCGTGGTTTGTGCTGGAAGCGGTCAAACTGATTCCAACCTATGGGATGATCGCGGATGCATCTACGGCTACCTCCTCCTTTCTTTGTGGTATCATGAATGGCGATTACCAGAAAAGCCTGCTCGATCTGGCCTCCTGGCTTGGCGGACAATATCTCGAAAACCTAACGGAATCCAGCGTATTCAATACCTTGACAAAAAGGGACCAGGATGCCGTTATGGCAGCCAAATTGGCTTACTTTGCAATTGACCAGGGCAAGAAGAAGGGTGAGGTGGAACAGATCAGAGAGAATCAGAAAGCTCGCATGAGAAAGTAAAGGATAATGGACAATTGACAGTTGACAATTGACAATTTTGTGACCTTTGTGTGGTACTTTGTGTCCATTGTGGTTAAATTCTTAAAAATTTTACCGCAAAGGACGCTAAGGAAAACACAAAGGAATGCACAAAGGGAATGCGAAAGAGTTACAAAGCGTGTTGCTTTTTGGTAAAGGATTTTCTGGCAATAAAGAAGAGTTTGGCTATGCCGTACATCAGCACCAGGGCGAAGATGATGGCGGCGCCGGAAGGGATATCGTACACATAGGAGAAGACCAGTCCGGAGATGGATCCCACGAAACCAAAGAAGATGGAGAAGAAGATCATCTTGTGAAAATAGCGGGTGAAGAGGTTGGAAATGGCCTGCGGAATGGTTAGCAGCGACATTACCAAAATGATTCCAACCACCCTGATATTCAAAACAATAGTTAAAGCCACCAAACAAATCAGGATCATGTTGAAAAGCCTGACAGGCGTATTGTTGGTGAGGGCATACTCCTCATCGAAGGAGATGAAGAGGATCATCCGGTAGAAGAGAATAAAAAAAGCACCAATTCCCAATGTGAGGAACGTCAGGAACAGAATATCGGTGAGCGAGACCGTGAGAATGTTTCCGAAGAGGTAACTCATCAGATTGGGGGCATATCCGGGAGTCAGGAAGATAAAAATGATTCCAAGCGCCATACCCAGGGCCCAGAGCATGGCGATGGCCGAGTCCTCGCGGAGATCGGCCTTCCTGGTAAAGAATTCGATCCCGAGTGCCGAGAAAATTCCAAACAGAACAGCTCCCAAGATCGGATCAAATCCCATGTAATAGCCCATGCCGATTCCACCGAAGGAGGCGTGGGTGATACCGCCGCTGATGAAGACGATCCGGCGCGACACGATGTAGGTCCCGATAATGCCGCAGGTAATGCTGGCCAGGAGTGAGGCTAGCAGCGCGTTGCGGAAGAAATTCATCGCCAGGAGTGACATCAGGTTTTCCATCATGATTCGTGTTGGTGTAGGACGGTGTGGGGAATTTTCCCGTGCGTGATGATCTGTATCGGGCATTCGTAAGCCTCCATCAGTTCTGGGGTAATTTTGTTCCCGGGGTGGTAATGGAGTGAGTGGTTCACACAGGCGATCGATTTAACGTAGGTGGATATGGTCCCGATGTCGTGGGAGACCAGCAGAATGGCAATGTTTTCGTTGAACCTGCGCAGCTTTTCATAGAGCTCCTTCTCAAAGCGGTTGTCGACATAAGTGTTTGGCTCATCCAAAACCAGCAATTTGGGCTGGTTCACCAGGGCCCGACAGAGCAGGGTTCGCTGGATTTGTCCGCCGGAGAGTTCGCCGATGGCTTTGTTGCGGATCTCGTAAATACCCATTTCGTTCATCAATTCGCCGGCGTATTCCAGATCCTTTTGCGCGTACTTTTTGATGATCCTTTTTTTGGACATTAGTCCGGATTTCACCACTTCGGAGACGGAGATCGGAAATTTGCGGTCGATGTTGTTGATTTGCGGCAGGTACCCGATGCGGTGGTGGTTTCCTTCAGTCATGCAATCGTGAAAGACCACCTCTCCCCTGAAAGGCTGCAACAGTCCAAGGATGGCCTTCAACAGCGTGGTTTTGCCACCCCCATTGGGACCGATCACACCGATAAAATCCTTGTCATGGATGGTCAGGGAGACATCCGAAAGGATAATGTTCTCCTCATACCCTACCGTGAGATGGCGGATTTCGATCAAAGGAACCATGTAGGTAAGATTTTCAAACATCGTATCAAACACAAATTTACAACTATTTTGGTGGTTGAAATGCTATTTTGCTGCGGCCATTTTGCGGGCCAGCGAGATCATCTCTCCGGGCCAGTCGTAAGCCAGTGGATCGATCTGGATCACCTTGCTGCCGGTTTCGCTGGCGATGATCTCGGCATTTTCCACATCAAACTCTTTCTGTATCATGATGTATTTGATATTCTGTGCTTTGGCCTCTACTACAATACCTTGAATGTGCTTTGGGGTAGGTATTTTACCTTCAAATTCGATGGAGAGCTGTTCGAGACCATACTCTCTGGCAAAGTACCCCAGCGCAGGGTGAAATACCATGAATTTCCTTGAAGGAATGTCGGTCAGAATTGTCTTCACAACCTTGTCTACACTATCTATTTTTGTGAGCAAACGGTCGAGGTTTTCCTGAAATTTCACCTTGCTGGCGGGGTCAATTTTCACCATTCCGTCGAAAATGTTTTTGGCAATGATTCTGGCCCCTTCGGGGGATGACCAGGTATGGGGATCTACGCCTTTTTCGTGCTGGTGATCGTCGTGATCATGACCGGCAGCATGAATCAGTTCCACCCCGGTCGAAGTATTGATAAAGGCGAGGCCGGGATTGATGGATTTAAAATTCTCGAGAAAAGCATCTTCGAAACCCAGGAACCCGTTAGCAAAATAGGCGCCTGCTTTGGCCATTTCGCCCATCTGCCGGGGAGTAGGATTGTAGGTTTCGGGACCAACACCAGGAGGAACCATGACTACGGAGGTATAGAGATTACCGGTGATCTGATCGGTGAAATACTGTAGCGGCAGAATACTTGCAAAGACAATCTTCCCCGATGGTTTTTTGGAAGTTGTCTGACAGGAGGCCAGGGCGATTATGGCTAAAAAGAATAATGCTGTTTTTCTCATTTTGAAATTTCATTTTGATTTTGACCTTCAGGACAATCGGTACCAGCAGGACAATCAGGTTTTGGAAAATGCATGACGTTTTGATAATATAAACCTTATTATCAATTCATTATCTTAGTAAAACAACGAATTGAATTGAAGCCTAGTCGCCCCCTCTCCCCTTCTTTTTTCTCGGCGGCACCGGATCATAACCCGAAGTCCCCCAGGGATGGCAATGTAAAATCCGGTTGGTGGCCATGAAGAAACCTTTGAAGGGACCATGGATTTTAACGGCATCGACGGCATACTGCGAACAGGTCGGTATGTGACGGCAAGAGGCTGGTGTGAGCGGAGAAATGGCAGCACGGTAAAAGTAAACAGGGAACAGAACGATCTGTACCAATATCCACCTTAATCCTGCTGCTATCTTATTGATCATGACTCACCCAATGAACCTATTTTTACTATAAAACCAATGCAAAGTTACCCAAAAATTGGAAGAATAACATCTAGAACCGTTCATTTCATACGGTGGATAACTCGCTTTTTAATTGCCGTACGGAACCCTCAGAGTTATATCCATCGTTTTTTTGAGCATTTGCTCTTGAGGGTTTCATGAGTAAAAATTTGTCATTCAATGGGATAGAAATATTGAACTTTCTAAAACATTTGCTCCCTAGCTTACGTTTATAAGGAAAGACCTTTGTGTATCCTTCGTGAAGTACTTTGTGTCCTACGTGGTGAAATAGTTTTTAAAATTTTACCACGTAGGTCACAAAGGGAGACACAAAGTAACTCAAAGAACAAAAAATCGCTAGCGATTTTTACTCTCTGTGAACGCTGTGCCTTCCTCTAAAATATACAAAAAGGCAACCATGTTTTTTTTCTTAAAATACTGATTATTCGTTATTTATTCTCTGTGTAAGATTTTTTTTTATATTAAATGCAGTCATCCATTCAAAATAAACACCCCCTAAAGCCGGTTCTAATCACCGGGAATGTCGAGATATCGCCCAATGTATTCGTTATTTCATGGAAAAGAGAGGGCGATTTCGACCCTGGTCAGGTGGTAAAAATAACCGCCGCCCTGAATGATGCGCCACGGATCTACAGCATTTGCAGCGGCAACCGGGAGGAGAATATTTCCGTCCTGTTCAATGTTAAACCGGGAGGAGTACTCACACCGCATCTTTCGCAAATGAAACCGGGTGAGCTCATTTATGTCTCGGAGCCCTATGGCAGCTTCTCCAGCGATGAGTCGGCGGCCTGGTGGATCGCGACCGGTACCGGTATCGCCCCCTTTTACAGCATGATACGTTCAGGAAGGTTTCAAAACAAAAAATTGTTGCATGGGGTGAGTTATGCCAACCAGTTTTACTTCGAAGATTATCTGCAAGAAGTGCTTGGCAGCAACTACATCTGTTGTTGCAGCCGTGACAAGAATGGAGTTCACTTTCCCGGTAGGATAACGGATTATCTCCAGGGTTTGTCTGAGCTTCCAAAAGCGGATAAGTACTATCTTTGCGGACAGGCGCTGATGGTGGTGGAGGTTCGGGATCTGTTGATCCAAAAGGGGGTTCCCTACAGTCAGATTTATGCCGAGATATTTTTCTAAGACGATGGAAACCAGCAAAGAACCACTTTTCGGTAAGACATTGAAGGAGTTGATCCAGATCACGGTCGATTTGGGGCTGCCAAAATTTACGGCGGGACAAATCGCCGACTGGCTCTACAAAAAACAGATCAACTCAATTGAGGAGATGAGCAACCTTTCCAAAAAAACCAGGGAATTGCTGGCCGAAAAATATGATTTCGGCACCAACCCGACAGTAAAAGTACAGGTGAGCGCTGATGGTACCAAAAAGTACCTCTTCGTAACCGGAAAGCGCCAGTTTATCGAGACTGCCATGATTCCGGACGATGACCGTGTCACGGTATGTGTCTCCTCGCAGGTGGGATGCAAGATGGGATGCCTTTTCTGCATGACCGCCAAACAGGGCTTCCAGGGACAACTGTCGGCCGGCGAGATCGTGAACCAAATTCGAAGCATTGAAGAGGCAGAAACCGTTTCCAACATCGTTTACATGGGGATGGGCGAACCCTTCGACAACCTGGATGAGGTGTTGAAAAGCATCGAAATCCTAACTTCTGACTGGGGCTTCGCGATGAGTCCGAGGCGCATCACCGTCTCCTCTATTGGGATCGTTCCCTCCATGATCAGGTTCCTGAATGAGAGCGAGGCGCACCTGGCGATCAGCCTGCACACGCCGTTTGATGAACAGCGAAAGAGCCTGATGCCGGTCCAGATCGCCTACCCGATTGCAGAGGTGGTCGACGAGATCAGAAAATGGGACTTTAGCGGACAGCGACGCGTCTCATTCGAATACATCCTCTTCAAAGGACTGAACGACACACTGATTCATGTCAAAGAGCTGGCCCGCCTGCTCAATGGCATCAAATGCAGGATCAACCTGATCCGTTTCCATCCGGTACCGGGAACGCCGCTGGTAAGTCCCGACGAGGAGACCATCACCCGCTTCAAAAACCAGCTCAACGACAAAGGTATTTTTACCACCGTCCGCGCATCGCGCGGGCAGGATATATACGCGGCGTGTGGATTGCTGTCCACGAAAGAGCAAAACCAAGATAAAGGATAAAGGATAAAGGATAAAGTAAAAAGGATAAAGTGGCATTCGTGTTGTGATAAATATCTATACCATTGATCTTAAATATGTTTGATAGTATCTTGATAAGAGCGTCCCCTACTTTATCCTTTTTACTTTATCCTTTATCCTTCTCTTCCCCCACTTTATCCTTTTTACTTTATCCTTTATCCTTGAACTTCACGGCGTGAAGTTTCCTGTATCTACCCACTCATTTTTGAGCAGACTCCACCAGTCGATGGCCAGTCCCCTCAAAATATATTCGTAAGGCAACCAGCCATAGCCATTCTCGCCCCAACCTGAGCCCCACGAATTTCTTACCAGGATTGCCCCGGTTGTCTCCTTAGCTCCCATCGCCGCATTTTTAATCTTCATGGTATCGTTGTAGCCTGCGGCAATGACGGCATGCCCCCCGTCAATTTTTTCTCCCCTTTCGGGAAATGGAATCCTGCCATGGTTGGTATTCGACTGGGCAATGGATTGGTAAACCGTAAAGCCAAACATCAGCGGAAGACCGGATGCCAGGTTTTTTCGAATGCTCATTAAAAGGTCAGCCGTAGAGGTCCCCGGAGGATCCAGCCTGTAATAACTGATGGCCTGGAAATTCTGGGCAAAGGCATAACAAAAGGGGGTTGGCTCGATGTCGAATTTGGCAATGTCGTAGGGCCAATACTCCTCGGGGGGAACGCCAAACAGCACCATGGCGCCCATCATGCTGCGAAGGAATGAGCCGCTATCGCCAGTTTGGTGCATCAGGTTCCGGGCAGTCTTGTAAAGAAACAACCGGGATGGTGGTGTAATTTTACCGAAGGCGCGCTGTTCGAAATATTCGACCATGCTGACTGCGGCGTTAGCGGCACAAGAGCCAAGATCACCCTGGTTCTTTGCAGGCGAAAACCATTGCGACAAGTTAACGGAAACGGGTAAAGCAGCATTGGAAGATCCTGTGTGAGCCAACCTGGACTTCATCGCCTTGATCGATTGTGTTTGTCCAAGCTTGGAGAGACGTAGGGAGATTTGATCATCCTCCTCTGTTTTGTCCCTGAAGTCGGGCCAGTCTGGTAACCAGCCCAGTTTGGTAATTAAATTTAAATCTGCCATCACATAAGGGATTAAATTATGGTAAATTTGGCTGTTGCTTTGGTTAACAACTCTATAAAACTAATGCATATTTGTATTAATTACAAATAATTTAAATGAAATAAACGCATGGGTATGAAAACTATTCTCCTGAAAAGTCTGCCGGTGATCCTGTTTTTCACTGTTTTATCACTCCGTGCCCAACAAAATGATCAATGGACCATCCCGGCAGGTGGCAATGGATATCTGATCAATAAAACTTCTTCTCCGGAAGAGAGCAAAAAGATTTGGGATTCGAAAGAGCAGAAATATCTGATCAGTTTCAAAACCAACAAACCAGGACAATTGGAATTCTCTGTTAAACTGGCTGTCCCGGAGGGTAAATCGAAATTAAAAGTAACTGTTGGAAAGAAGCACTTTACCATTAACGCAGCAGGAAAAGAATCCAACATATTCAAACTCGGCGCCATCCAACTGGAGGCAGGTTATTGCAAGGTGGTCTTCAGCGGAATACAAAAAGAGGGGGCTCAATTTGCGGTTGTGTCAGATTTATTGGTGCATTCCTTAATACCAGGGTTGACGCTCAATTACGTTAGGGATAATCAGGATAACCGGTATTATTGGGGACGACGCGGTCCTTCGGTCCACCTCAACTACGAGCTGCCAAAGGGGGAGGATATCGAATATTTCTACAACGAATTGACTGTTCCGGTTGGACAGGATCCCCAGGGCTCTTATTTTATGGCAGACGGTTTTGGGGAGGGATATTTCGGGATGCAGGTGAACGGACCGGAAGAGCGGCGGATCCTCTTCTCTGTTTGGAGTCCGTATAAGACGGATCATCCAGGAGAGATCCCGGAGGTGGATAAGATCAGGATGCTTTCGAAGGGCGAGGGTGTGCATACCGGCGAATTTGGCAACCAAGGGTCGGGCGGACAGAGCTATTTCCATTATGGTTGGAAAGCGGGCACTACCTACCGTTTTCTGCTGAAAGGTACTCCTGACGGAAAGGGAAGCACAATTTTCACCGCTTGGTTTTATGCCCCTGAAGTAGCCAAATGGCAATTGATTGCCAGTTTCAGCCGACCAAAAACGGATCATTACCTGAACCGCCTCCACTCATTTCTGGAGAATTTCAACGATAAGAATGGCTATCTTACCAGGAAGGGGCTCTATGCCAACCAGTGGTGCCGGGATAAAAAGGGTCAATGGTTTCCGCTCACAAAAGTGCGGTTTACAGGCGATGACATTGCCAAAAGAGGTTCCAGGCTTGATTATGCCGGAGGAACGGAGGGCAGTGGATTTTTCCTGCAGAACGGGGGATTTTTTGATGAAAATGTTGTTCTCAACAGCAGTTTTGAATTGAGAACAGCGTCATCCTCTCCACCGGAGATAGATTTCATAGACAGACCTTGAAGATTGGAGCTTTCATCAAGTGTGTGGTGGAAAAATAGCAGAGAACTCAGGACGATCAAGACATTTAGGACTGGGGTACAGATTCCCAGTAGTATCTTCATTTTTACCTCCCCACATCGACCAATCGTCAAATTACTACATCATCGAATCAGCACATCAACACATCAGCACATCAACAAATCTTCACCGTCTCAATCCCCAGTATCATCCCCAGCTTTTCGATAGACGAGGCCAGATGACCGATGCCGATGGCGCAATGGTGGGCGGGGCCCTGTTTCGACCATTGGTTCATAAAGACTTTGGCCCCGGGGGCGAAGCGATAGCGGCTGTTGGTGTTGCCGATTTCGAGAACTGGTCCGGCCACTGATTCCCCTTCCGCGACAAGAAAGAAGATCCCATTCTTTCCTTCCACGACCGAGAGCAGGGTAACCGGTCCCTGTTTGACACTCATCTGGATGGAGAGTCCTTTGCCTGGTTTGCCATGGTAGATCGGAAGCGGAACCAACCTGACACGCCCTTCCGCGATAGCGAAATGAGCGGGACCATCGTGTCCCAGCATTACCACATCGTCGTTGAAGTCCATCAGGTAAAATTCAGAGAAGGAGCCTCCGGCGCCAAACTCAGCCATGATTTTCATGGCCTGCGCATTTTTCACCTCACACTCTCCGGCCACCGGGATATTTTTCCCGGTCAGCAGGGTATTTCCTGCAATGATGGAGGTAACAATATTTTCGTATTCATTGCCCGGTTCCCCTTCGTAATAGTAGGCCATCGATCCCAACCCGTGCGCTTCGACCAATTTATCGAGGGCAACAGAAGTACGGGCTGCCCGGTCGATTTCATCTTCGGCACATTCGGCGGTCACATCAAATGTTGTATGGAATTCCTTAATCTTGGCAGTTATTTCATCCGGAGTGACCCCATCCCGCCATCTTTTTAACTCGCACATTTCCAACATTTCGATATGTGTGCCAAAAACGGCAGACTGTTGGGTAAGGTCGGTGTACACATCGAGCATTCCACCGTAGTAATGGCCCAGGATGCCGAGTCTGTTGGTGCGCAGATGGGCAGCCACTTGGGCCGACCGTACCCATTCTTTAATCTCTTTCCAGGAATTTTGATCCTTCAGGTATCCGGTTACGATGTCGTATTTGATTCCTGAACGGTTGAATACACCGGCAATTTCAGGAACGGAACAGGCCTGGCAGTGCTCGAGCCATAAGCCGGTCATTTTACCCCTGTCATTTAATTTGTTGAAGGCCGCATAATCGAGGGCAGCAACAGGCTGCAGGTTCAACAGGATCACCGGCACCTTTACCTTCTGGACAACAGGAAGTACGGTGGAAGAGAGTGCATAAGTTGAAATGTAGAGGAAGAGCATTTCGATCTCCTGGGTTGCCAGAAAGGAGGCGACTTCGCGGGCCCGGATAGGGTTGTCGACCATGCCGGCATCGATCACCTCTGCACCGAAACCTGAAATTTTATAGCTGATTTCATTTTGGTATCCCGTAAGGTGATCCAGTAACCCTTCAAACTGCGCCCAGTAGGTATCGAGACCTATACCCATTAGTCCTATTTTTGTCTTCATAAACCTCTTTTTAGATGATTGCCTTTGTATATGAAAACAAAGGTAATTACTTTTTAAAAATGAAATTGATCAGATCCAACAGTGGACCGGTCAAGAATGTCGTACAAAGCGCCATCAGTACCATTATTGAGAATATTTCAGGACCCAAAACGCCTAGATCATAGCCTATATTTAAGACCACCAGTTCCATTAGTCCCCTGGTATTCATTAAGGCTCCAATTGAGAGCGAGTCTTTCCATGACCGGCCCACAATTTTTGCGGTCAGTGTAGATCCACCAAATTTTCCGGTGATGGCTACCAATATAATGAGGCCACACAATGACCACAAATAGCCTGTATTGATAAGTCCAATTTGTGTTCGCAGACCTGTAAAAGCAAAAAATATGGGCAATAACAAGATGGTACTTACATCCTCTATCTTATCAATCAAAATAGTTTTAAATCGAACATTATCTGGCATGATTACTCCGGCAATAAAAGCGCCAAACAGCGCATGAATTCCAATAATCTCGGTAAAATAGGCTGAAAGCAGGAGCACAAAAAATGAAATAGCGATGGTAGTTTTATCAATCGACTCACCAATCATATGCTTCTCACTTGATTTTTGCAACCACGGTTTTAGCACGATAAACATCAATACCAAATACACAACCGTCAAACCGATTGTGAACAAAGCACTTACAATACTACCCGCTTTTACAATTGCAATAACTGCTGCAAGTAAACACCAGGCAGTAACGTCATCAGCCGCGGCACAGGTAATTGTCAACACACCCAGGGGCGTACGGGTCAATCCTCTTTCTTTAAGGATCCTGGCCAATACCGGGAAAGCAGTGATGCTCATTGCAATTCCCAGGAACAGGGTGAACGAAACGAAACTCACATTTTGAGGTGCTAAATCCAGAAAGATGAAATAGGACAAGCACGCACCGAGAAAAAATGGGAAAATAATGCTTGCGTGGCTTATGATGACCGCATCTTGCGTCTTGTTCTTTATTTTACTGATATCCAGCTCCATACCAATAACAAACATGAAGAAAGCAAGTCCGATCTGACTCAGAAACTGAAGGGAGATTAATGACTCGCGCGGAAAAATTAAAGCAGAGAGGTCAGGAAACAACCAACCCAAAATGGAGGGGCCCAGAAATATCCCTGCAATTATCTCTCCTACAACTGTCTGCTGTCCAAACATTTTCATGGCAATTCCAAAAAGCTTTGAGGCAAACAGGATAATTATAACCTGCAACATTAAAATGCTGATGGGATATTTGATGTTATTGGTAAGTTGCCGGAAAACACTTTCATCGGAATTAATAACAACCGGTTTTGCTTTGTCTGTAAAAGTAGAATTATCAGTTTTCCGGACGAGTTCGATCTTGTTAGTCCTGACAATTTTGTTTCCCGCTTCCAGAATGAATCCTATAAGCAAAACAAATGCACCGATTATGATAATATAGGTAGCAACTTTTTTAATCATGGTTGATTCACTTTAAGTTTTAAGGATTCATTGGTGCATGGTTGGGCTCAGAAATTGTTCCATTATTAAGATCTTATAGCCTGCTGATATTTTTTTAATAATTCCGGATCGTCAATGGAGCCATGGTGTTGAATATGCTTCCATTCTCCCTCGCTTCTCACAAAAATTCGAGATGTCCTGATTGCCAGTTCAATCCTTAATCCGTCTTTTTCGAAGTATCCTCTTTCTCGGCCGGTAGCAAAAAACATATTTTCGGTAGCGTGAAGCGTAAAATCATAAAATTCTACATAAACTTTGGCGCTGCCATTGAATATTTTGTCGTAGACGGCCCTGATTTCATCCCAACCCCTTTTTATCCCGCCAACCGGATTGTTCATGGATGCCTCACTACTGTTTAGCCAAATTCTTTGCATCAATTCCATATCACCTTGATTAAAAGCCTTATAAAACTTTATCAGGACTTTAAGCTGATCATTTTCGACCATTGATAATTTCTCGGTTCCGGTAATAACAGTTATTGAATTTTCCATAATTTAGAATTTATAGTTTCCTTTGTGTCAGGTAAAATTCCAACATTTACATTAATATGAATAATCATTGACTTCTTCACAGATATCGCCACTCCATGGCTTTCATTTTCATTTTAATCATTTCTACAAAGATTTAGCTGCTCCGCAGCCTTTAGATTTGCAACGTAGTTGCGATATCTTTGTAGATGAACACATAAAGTTACGATAAAGCAACGTAGTTGCGACATGGGCACTGATCCATTTTTAATCGTACAATAGCTTTAATACGCCTGTAAATCAGGCATTAAGCAAAATATCCATGTCCAATTTTTGCATTTTCATCAACTCCTGCATGACCCGGGGGCCCCTTTCCGGATCCGACATTAATTGCCCCAGCTTCGAAGGTATGATTTGCCACGATACGCCATACCTGTCTTTCAGCCAACCGCATTGCACCTCCATTCCACCATGTGTTAATGTATCCCAATAATGGTCGATCTCTACCTGGGTCTCACATTCAACGACAAAAGAGACCCCTTCGTTGAACTGAAAATCATGTGTTCCATGTCCGTCCATGGCGGCAAATTGGGAACCATCCAAGTAGAAACTTCCAAACATTAGCGTTCCTTTGAGTTGATCATCCCCCTCCGGGTAAACTTCAAGATGTCGTATCCCTGAATTTGGAAAAATTCCGGTGTAGGACTCTATCGCCTGTTGCCCATGTCCAAATTGCTCCCCAACAAACAAGAGGGAAGGGATGATTTTTTGGCCATCTGATGCCAGGTCCCCGAGCATCAATTGCCAGGTCATCCCAAATTTATCTACGACCCAACCATATTTTTCGCTCCAGGGATATTTGTCCAGAGGCATCATGGCGTTTCCGCCTTCGGAGAGCCAATGCCAGATTCTGTCTATCTCTTCCACCGTTCCACAAGTAACAAACAGGGAGATAGCGGGAGATATCTTAAACATCGGACCTCCGTTTAATCCCATGACTCTTTTCCCTTCCAGCTCAAATTGGACAGCAATAGGCGACTCATTGATGATTTTTGAATTGCTAAAAATGGAGCAGTAGTATTCTGCAGCTGCTTTGGCTTGACTGTCAAACCACAAACAAGGGTAAATTTGATTTGTCATTATGTTTGATTTAAAAGTTCTGATTTAATTATACCAATAAATCGGACACCCAGTTTCATTCTTCATCGCATTTATACTCCCAGGTGCTTAATGGTTTTACCGGTGTCTATCGAATTAGAATTTGGTTGTTCGAAGGCAATATTACCAATTTTAACCTATATTTGAGAAGGGATTAGCCAATTTACCAACTTGACTTCCATGACATCTGAATATTCAACCGTAGCAAATCATCGTTTTCTTCTTCCAGATCTCTCCATAGCTTTCTCCGTTATACTAATTTTTACTCTTTTGGGAGCCTATGCGGACCGGATTTTATTGGGTTCATGGCTCTTTATTTTTTTTTATTTGCTGCAAAAAAGAAGGATTGAAGCTTTCCTGCACCTGCTCCTTTCGACCCTTATGGCGTCAATCTGGGTTCATTTCGCCAAAGATTATTACGGTTATAAATTTGACTACCTGACAATTTTTGGGATGAACACCCTGCCTTTAATGGCCTGGACATTGACTTTACTGGGTGTCGGGGAAGTCTGTAACCAATTGCCTTTCAAGAGAAAGATCTTCAAGTTCTTAATTTTCGTGCCAGTATTTTGGGTGTTGCTAATACTTTTCGAAACGGTTGCCTATCATATTCTGGAGATTCGAAACACGATGACAAGTAATTTCATAGGGTTGCCCTATTGCGACTGTATCCATGCCCCTGTTTGGATGCAGGTGGTCTACTTCACCATGTCGCCGGTTTACTATGGGTTTTCCCTCTTGACCGATACTATTTGGGATTCTATACCTCTTAAATTAGCGGTAAATAAGTCGATATAAACGTTTTCAGGGAGCAAATCCGAATATCCTGCCTGAATAAATAATCGTCAGAAGAGGGGGTAATCACAAAGTTGACAGGGGCTTTCAGATCATCAAAGGCCAAATAGTTTCCTTTACTCAGTTGCGGGGAGTTGGAATATTTGATCTCGACAGTTGCAACCACGGTTAATCCTTTGGTAAAAACCAAATCAACTTCAGTACCCTGGTGGGTACGGTAAAAATAAAGTGTGATCTGATTATTCTTTAGCGCCATCAGTTGATTGACAACAAATGATTCCCACGAACTACCTACAATGGGATTTCCTGCTAAATTGTTTAGATCAGTTATCCCCGTCAAATAGTGCAGAATGCCGGTGTCGGTCAGGTAAATCTTCGGACTCTTTACCAGCCGCTTTTTCATGTTCCATGAGAATGGGTGAAGGCTTTTCAGTAAAAATGCATCTTCCAGAAAATCGATGTACCGTTTCACAGTTGGGGTTGTCACATCCAGCGAGTTGGCAAGATTGGTGGCATTGAACAATTGACCATTCAGATAGGCCATCATGGACCAAAGGTTGCGAATCGTTGTGGGAGAAGCGCTTAATCCAAGCTGTAATAAATCACGGTTCAAATAGGTGCTTACAAAATTCTCCATCCATTTTTGCGACAAATCTTTACCGGGGGCAAACAGGGATTTTGGAAAGCCGCCTTTTATCCAGAGATCATTTTGAGAAGCCGATTCTGGAATTTCCGTTAAATCGAACGGGAAAAGCTGATGGTAGGCAATCCTGCCGGCCAAAGATTCTGAAGAATGCCGGATCAGTTCCGGGGATGCAGAACCCAGCAAAAGAAATTGTCCGGGTTCGCCAGTTTTATCAACCAATGCACGCAATAGTGGATAGAGCTCCTTCTTGTTTTGAACTTCATCAATCACAACAAGTTTGTCGGTATGGTACGAAAAGAAAAGTTCCGCATCGTTGAGCCTGCTTAAATCTGACTGTAGCTCAAGATCAAGATAAAGAGTTGGTTTATTCACATCTTCCATAATGGATTTGGCAAGGGTGGTTTTGCCTACCTGGCGTGGACCAATGATCGCTACTACCGGAAAGAAACCCAGTGAATCTTTGATTTCAGAACCAATTCTTCTTGAAATTGCCATGATCGAGACATTTACTTGAATTTAATTTTTCATGGTAATAAATATAATTTATCCATGAAATATTAAAATCCATCTTTAATATTTCATGGACAAATATAAATAACATTTTCCATATCTCCATATATATCAAAGAAATAATTACTCAAAACAAAGATTATGGAGAATTTAGAAATATTGCAGGAAAAGACTAAAAGAAAATGGGAGAATCACTTCCCCCATTTCATGGCATTCACTTTACTATCTATCAATCATCATTTTAATTCTACAATCATGGCTGTATGCGCAGGGATCTTAAGGGCTGCAAGATCATCGACAGGTTTTCCTGAAATCACCTCATAACCTTTGTTCGATCCTTTAAGGCCTTCGCGGTAGTGATTGCTTTTGAACGGTTTCTCCTCGGTGCTGTTGTTGAAAATTACCATGATGTTCTCTCTGTCGTTGTAACGGAAGAAGGCATAAACGCCCTCTTTTACCAGGTAGTGGAGCATTTTACCGGTGTGTATCACCTCTTTGCCCTTACGCCATGTGATCAACTTTTTCAGGTATTGTTGTGCCTCTTTTTGCTGGGCTGTTAACCCTTCGCCCGTAAAACCATTGACCTTGTCACCGGCCCAGCCTCCGGGAAAGTCTTTGCGGAGCATTCCATCGCCATCGCTCTTGCGGCCGGTCATCAGAATATCGCTGCCATAATATATTTGCGGGGTTCCCCGGATGGTCATGAGGTAGGCCATGGCCATTTTGAATTTACTGAAATCTTCGTGAATAGCTGTAAAGAATCGTTCTGTATCGTGGTTATCGGCAAAGACCACCAGATCTTTGGGATTCGGATAGAGGAAGTCGAGTGCGAGAACATCGTACAACCGGTTAAGGCCTTCACTCCATCCCTCTTTTTCGCTAAATGCCTTGACAATGCCGTCCTGCAACGGGAAATCCATCAAACTGCGCAGGTAAGGGCGATAACCGTCCGGATTGACTTTCCCATTTTGCCAGTAAGCCACCTGAACCTGATTGGTGTTCCACTCCTCTCCCACGATGTTGAAATCGGGGTATTCGACCATCACTTCACGGGTCCATTCGGCCATCATCTCCGGAAAGGGATAGGGGTAGGTGTCCATGCGTATGCCTGAAAGTCCTACATATTCGATCCACCAGATGGAATTTTGGATCAGGTACCTGGCCATCAATGGATTTTTTTGGTTCAGGTCGGGCATAGAGGGGACAAACCAGCCATCATGGAACTCATCCTTGTCGCACTGTGCACCGTAAGGATCTTGTTGAACCGATTTGCGGTGGTTGGTGATGGTTTTTGCATCGGCATTGAGCCAATCTTTGCTGGGAAGGTCTTTCATCCACCAGTGACCGGTACCACAATGGTTGAAGATCATGTCCATGATCATTTTGATCCCCTTTTTCTTTGCTGCATCGGCCAATTGACGGTAATCTTCGTTGCTGCCATAACGGCGATCGACACGGTAGAAGTCGGTTGTGGCGTATCCGTGGTAGGAGGCTTGCGGCATGTCGTTTTCCAAAACAGGATTGAGCCAAAGGGCGGTATATCCCTGGTCTGCCACGTAGTCAAGATGATCGAGCATCCCTTTTATGTCCCCGCCGTGGCGGCCATATTGCTCTGATCGGTTCAATTTATCTGCCATCTCCGGTTTGGAGTCGTTCGACGGATCGCCATTGGCAAAACGGTCGGGCATGATAAGATAGAGCACATCGGAACTGTTGAAGCCGATCCGGTTGGCGGACCCTGCCTCGCGCGCTTTGAGCTCATAGGGAAAAGTCTGCACGACCTTGCCGTTGAGCGCAAAATCGATGTTGAACTTTCCGGGTAAGGTGTTCGCATCAATTTTCAGGTTCAGAAACAGGTAATTCGGATTTTCTACCGTAACTACAGATTCCAGTGCAACACCCTGATAGTTGACAACAGGTCTGGTGAGGGAGATCTGCTCGCCATGGACCAACAACTGCAGGTTATGGTTTTTAAATCCGACCCACCAAAAGGCAGGCTCCACCCGCTCCAGCATCGGTTTCAGTTTCGGTGCGGCCTGGATATTTGAGGATAGGAGGAAGCACAGCATCAACAGAGCGCTCTTCAGGCTAAACATACTTTTCATCTTTTTGACAATTAAGTTCTTTTATAATTTGGCCCTGAGCTGGAATTACCAGATCCGAACCATAAACAGAAAGTTCAATTTTGTGGGCTGAATGGTTCTCAAAAACAACATCATTCTTGTTTACCTCAATTTTAATGGTTGCATTTCTGAAATTGATCCGGAAGGAGTAACCCTCCCATTTTTCAGGAAGCATTGGGGCGAAGTGCAGATGGTCGTTGATAACCCTCATTCCTCCGAAGCCCTGGACAAAGGACATCCAGGTGCCTCCCATGGAGGTGATGTGGCAACCATCTTCCGTGTCATTGTTGTAGTCATCCAGATCAAGTCGGGAGGTTCGCAGGTAAAGCTCGTAGGCCTTTGTTGTGTACCCAATTTTTGCTGCCAGTATTGTATGGATGCAGGGTGAAAGAGAGGATTCGTGAACTGTCAGCGGCTCATAAAAATCAAAATGTCTTTTAATGATTTCGGTGTCATATTGATTTTCAAAAAGGTATAAACTCTGCAGGGTATCGGCTTGCTTGATGTACGGCGAACGGAGAATCCTGTCCCAGGACCAGTTTTGGTTGAGCGGCCTTTCCTCTTGTGGCAATTCGGAAGCAGGTATCAGCTCTTTGTCCAGAAAGCCGTCCTGCTGGAGGAAAATATCCCGTGAAGCATCGTAGGCGAAATAGATTTTCGCAACGATATCCCTCCATCTCGAAGTTTCTGTCTCCTCGTCGAAGTTCCATTTCGATTTGAGCTGGGAAAAGGCCTTCGGATGCTCCCTCTTCAGCATTTCAATCACTTGAAGCGTATAACTCAGTGTCCATTGTGCAATCCTATTGGTGTGGAAGTTGTTGCTGACATTGTTTTCGTACTCGTTTGGACCGGTTACGCCCAGCATCACATATTTTTGTTTGTCTTCAGACCAGTTGACCCGTTGCGACCAGAACCGGGATATGCCCAACAACACTTCAAACCCTTTTGGCAAAAGGTATGCCTGATCGCCTGTATACCGGACATAGTCGTAGATGGCGAACGCGATTGCACCGTTTCGGTGGATCTCTTCGAAGGTAATCTCCCACTCGTTGTGGCACTCCTCCCCGTTCATGGTCACCATGGGATAGAGGGCGGCGCCATTTTTGAATCCAAGCCTTTCTCCGTTTTCTATTGCTTTCTGGAGGTGTTTGTGCCGGTAGGAGAGCAGATTTTGTGCTATTTTTGAGGGGGCAGTGGCCAGGTAGAAGGGTATACAATAAGCTTCTGTATCCCAATAGGTTGAGCCTCCGTATTTCTCTCCAGTAAATCCTTTGGGTCCAATATTGAGTCGCTCATCTTCACCGGTATAAGTTTGCTGCAACTGGAAGATGTTAAAACGGATCCCCTGCTGAGCAGCTATATCTCCCTTAATAAGAATATCGCTTGTTTCCCATTTGGAGCGCCACAAATCTACATGATCCTGCAACAAACGGTCGAAACCCCTTTTGAAGGCAGTATTGAGATGATGTTTGGCCGTTTCATTGAGTTGATTTTTTGAACAATATTCGGAAGAGAGACAAACGCCGAACTTCTCGATGGTAAGTTTGTCGCCTTGCTCCATAGAAACAGAGACAATATTTGATACGTATTTCTGTCGCTCCTCAAAATCAGCATGGAAACGGAGACTCTCCCCGTTTTTCATCAGTTTGAATTTCATTCCGGTACAAACCTGAAACAGTGTTTTTCTAACTTCGGCAGTGATGTATCCCTCGCCCAGCGCCACTGACTTATTGACCTCGTCCCAAAATTTCTCATCATAATTGGCGTCAGCATTGACCACATCAAAATCGATGAAGGGTGAGATGGTCACCTTTTCATTAAAATTCAGCGCTTCGATGGTATACCTGATGGCGCCGGTCTCAGAGTGGGCGATGCTCACAAATCGCTGGGCGGTCACTTTCACTTGCTTGCCATCTGAGAGTTCTGCAGTAAAAGAACGGTTGAGCAATCCCTTTAGCATATCGAGCTCGCGCCTGAATGACAACACTTTGCACTGATGAAGATCCAATAGGGTTGATCCGATCCGAATATCAATTCCAATCCAGTTTGCGGCATTCAGCACTTTGGCGAAGTATTCGGGATAGCCGTTTTTCCACCATCCTACCCGGGTTTTGTCGGGATAGTAAACTCCTGCCACATAACTTCCAGGCAGGGTAAGTCCGGAATATCTCTCCTCGAAATTGGCCCGGTGCCCCATTCGCCCATTTCCAAGGCTCATCAGGCTTTCAGTAATTTTATTGTGTTCGGGATGAAATCCATCTTCGATGATTTTCCATCCGTCGTGTACGATGTAATCCTTCATTTGATTTCCTTTTAATGAATCTGATTGAGTTGTTAGCTTTTAGCGTCCGCTTCAATGGAACTCATATCTCATAACTCATAACTCATATCTTCCTTTTGGTACCACTTGGACAATAGTTCGTAGTCTAATTTATCAAAGCCCGGAATATAGTGGTCGGCATGGGAGAGATTCACCGATGACCCCACCCCAATGACCTTCATCCCACCATTCAGGGCTGCTTCGATCCCGGCCTGGGCATCCTCGAAAACGAGGCACTCCGCGGGGTTCACCATCAACAGTTCCGCTCCTTTTAGAAAAACTTCCGGATCAGGTTTGGCGCTTGAAATTGAATTGCCATCCACGATCACATCAAATTTCCCTTCCAGGTGTATCCTTTCCAGGATCAGGGGTGCGTTCTTACTTGCAGAGCCCAGGGCGATAAGGATACCGTTGCTTCTCAGGTCGTCCAAAAATTGGGTAACTCCGGGCAGGATCTCAACCTCGTCCATCCGTTTCACATAGTCGAGGTAAAGCTGGTTCTTTTTTTCTGCGAGTACCTGTTTTTCTTCCTCCGTTTTTGTGACCTTCCCGATATCAAGAAGGATGTCCAATGAGTGCATCCTGCTTACCCCTTTCAGTAACTCATTTTCCTTTTCTGTAAAATCAAAACCCAACCCTGCCGCCATCTCTTTCCAGGCGATGTAGTGGTATTTGGCGGTATCGACGATCACACCGTCGAGGTCAAAAAGGCAGGCTTTGATCTTCACGCTAGAATTCTTTTGAATATTTGTGTTCTTTGATAAAGATGACAGAGATACCGGCGATGACCATGCTAATTCCTGAAAGTCCGAGCATGTACACCGCATGTCCCCCCATCAGTTTAAAAATGGTTGCACCAAGCAATCCTGCTGCAATCTGGGGAATGGTGATGGTTGCATTGAAGATTCCCATATAGACTCCCATTTTTTCGGCAGGTAGCGAGGCCGACAGCATCGCGTAAGGCATAGCCAGAATGGCAGCCCATGCAATGCCTACCCCAACCATGGAGGCGATCAATCCATACTGGTCTTTGACCAATACGATAGAAAGCAACCCCAATCCACCGGCAAGAAGCGATGATAGGTAAACTGTTTTCCGTCCGAGACGGGTCGCGAGCCGGGCCATCAGGAGAGAAAAAATTGCACCAAATACACTATATGCGGCAAAAATTATTCCGACCCAGTTGGCCGCTTCATTGTAAGGGCCGGAGGTAGCATCCCCCGGCACGGTATTCCAAACGTTTTCGGCTATGGCAGGAGTGGTATACACCCACATTAAAAAGAGCGAAAACCAGGAAAAAAACTGCACAAAAGCCAATTGAAGCATCGTTTTGGGCGTATCTTTCAACAATTGAGGAAAAGAGCTTTTCTTACGCTCTTCATTCCCCCGATTGTTGTACCTGGCATGCTCTTCCGGTGTATATTCTCTTGTGGTAAAACTGGTCCAGAGAACACTCAGCAACAGTGCCCCTCCACCAAAATAGAAGGCCCAGACAACAGTTGGGGCCACTTTTTCGCCTGGGTTTGGAATGTTGGAAACGCCCAGCCAGGTAAGCAAAAACGGCAAAATTGATCCCACTACAGCGCCGGCATTGATCAAAAATGCCTGCATCGAAAACCCGATGTTGCGCTGTTCTTCCGAGACCATATCGCCAACCAGCGAACGGAACGGCTGCATGGTGACATTGAAAGAGGTATCCATCAGCAACAACATGGACGCACCAAAAAACAGGGGAGGAACCAGGTGGGCGAAGAATTCCGAATTGGGCATAAAAAACATGGCAAGTGCAGAGACGATTGCCCCCGCCAGAATAAATGGGATTCGTCGTCCAAGCCGCGTCCAGGTCCTATCACTGGATAGTCCGATGATAGGCTGGACAATCAATCCGGCCAGAGGTGCAGCCAGCCAGAAATAGCTAAGATGCCCTACATCAGAACCCAGGGCTGAAAGTATCCTGCTGGTATTCCCGTTTTGAAGGGAATAACCGATTTGTACCCCCATGAATCCAAAACTCATGTTCCATATTTGCCAGAACGACAACATAGGTTTTTTCGCCATAACAATGAATTGTTTTTAAGGTCGACGGAAAGTTTGAAGATCGGTGCTTACAAAGCGAACTGATTCAACAAATAAGCCAGTTGGCCTAAAGTATTAACAAAAGAGAGCGTTTGAAATGGCAGGGAGGTGAAAATAGGAGAACTATGCCCGAATGGACACTATTTCGTTAGGCACTAAACAAATGATTTTCGGTACAAACGTATAAAAAGAATTAATTAAAAAACAAAAATTTCTTTTTTTTTTCCAAAATCAACATTTCAGCTTTTCCTTTTGGTCGACTCACGAAGTACCAGGTGGGTGTCGATGTAATGGGTTTTGTGTTTGCCTTCTACAGGGGTCTCTATCCTTTGGAGCAGCAATTTAGCGGCTTCAACCCCCATTTCATACCCATGCTGATCGACGGAACTTAGTGTTGGGGTAGTAATGTCTGAAAAGAAGCCTGCTGAAAATCCGATGATAGCTACTTTATGAGGAACAGCGATGGACATGCGTTGCAGGGTTTTCATGGCGCCAACTGCTGTCATGTCGTTCACGGCAAAAATAGCATCGGGGGGAGTTGGCAAATGCATCAGGTTCCGGGTAGCGTCGCCTGCCAGTTCAAAGGAGTCGGCTTCTATGACCCAGTCTTCACGGTAAGGGATTCCATGGTCTTCAAGCGCCTTTTTGTAGCCAGCGCATCTTTGAATACCAATTCCCAGGGTTTGGGGGGCTGCCAGGTGGGCTATACGTTTGCAGCCGGTCTCAATCAAATGTGTAGTAGCATTGTAGGCGGCTTTGCAATCATCGATGATCACTTTGTCGACATCCAGTTCCTCGGGCGCCCGGTCGAAAAAAACGAGTGGTATACCATTCTCTTCCAGGTAGAGCAAATGGGCAAAGTCGTGCGTCTCCTTTGAGACAGAGACCAGCGCTCCTTCCACCCTGTTTGAGTCGAGCGCCTGGGCATTGATGATTTCGCGTGAATACATTTCGTTCGACTGGCATACCATCACATTGTAACCGGCATCGTAGGCCACATCTTCGATTCCACTGATGACAGATGAGAAGAAAAAGTGTACCAATTCAGGGACAATAACCCCGATGGTATTTGTTTTGCTGTTCTTCAGGGAGAGGGCAACCGCATTGGGTTTATACCTAAGTTTTGCTGCCAGGTCATTGACTGCATTTTTGGTCTCCCTGCTAATATCGGGGTGATCCTTTAACGCCCTCGAAACCGTAGAAGCGGAGATATTGAGTGCTTTAGCGATGTCTTTGATCGTAATCGGACTACTCATGCAAGACTATGTTAGTTGGGTCATTAAGAAGTTGCAAGTTAATCAATTTTCAACATTTTGCCAAGTTGACTGTTTGGCCCCCGATTCGAAATCTTAAAAACACAACGACAAAAGATCAAACATGTTGTAAAACATATTTGATGCAAACGTAACCGCAATCGATTGCGAAACATATTTTTCGAAACCAGCAAAAATGATAGATTAAATGATTGTTAAATTATATTTATTTGCGCTCTGAAATGGTTTTAGAAAGGGTTTTGGGCACTAAACAAATTGATTTTCAACGTTCTTATTTTTCATTCTAAAATGATGCTTCATGCATTAAATTCTTCAACCATGATTTATGAACCTATAATTTAATTCACATGAAATTTGAATTAGCAAAGATGAAGATGCTTTGGTTTTTCCTTCTCGCGGTGTTTACACTGCCTGTATTTTCACAGGAAAAATCAATCTCCGGAATTGTTTCCGATGCTTCTACCAAAGAGCCATTGGTTGGTGTGACCGTCCAGGTCGCAGGTACAACCAACGGGGCAGCGACAGATTTTGACGGTAAGTTTACCCTGAAGGTTAGTCCGGGTCAGAAACTGATTATCTCATTTGTCGGTTATGTATCACAAACCATAGTTACAGGACAACAATCGGCAATCAAAATCGCCCTTGTCCCACAGACTCAGGGATTGGACGAGGTAGTCGTTATTGGATATGGTACTGTCAAGAAAAATGATGCAACAGGTGCAGTCAGTACGGTAAGTTCCAAGGATTTCGCCAAAGGCGGGATCACCTCTCCCCAGGATCTGATCGTCGGGAAGAGCGCCGGAACCGTGATAACCTCTTCAGGAGGCGCTCCCGGTAGCGGCGCAACGATCCGTATCAGGGGAGGTTCCTCCATGTCGGCAAGCAATGATCCTTTGATTATTATCGATGGATTCCCCGTAAGTAACTCCGGGATCTCAGGACTTGCAAACCCTCTGACAACCATTAACCCAAATGACATTGAGACATTTACAGTCTTGAAAGATGCTTCAGCAACCGCAATTTACGGATCAAGGGCATCGAATGGGGTTATCCTGATCACGACCAAAAAAGGAAGTGCCGGAAAACCAATGAAAATTGAGTACAATGGAACAATGTCTGTCAACACGATTCCTGCCTACATGGATGTTCTCTCAGGAGATGAGGTGCGGTCGATGGCTTACGATCTTGCATCAAAAAGTGCAGTCGGACTAAGTATGTCCAGCCTCGGCCGTCTTGGAAAGGAAAATACAAACTGGCAGAAACAGATTTATCAAAACGCATTGGCGCATGACCATAATATCAGTATGAGCGGTGGCATCAAAACCATGCCGTACCGTGCTTCCCTCGGGTACACCAACCAGAACGGTATCCTGAAAACGACCAATATGGAGCGTTCCACCCTGGCCATCGGACTTGATCCTACATTTTTGGATAACCACCTGAAAGTTAGCGTAAACCTAAAAGGCAGTTACACAAAACAAAATTTTGGTGATCAGGGGGCTGTTGGTTCAGCTGTTTTCTATGATCCGACACAACCGGTTATGAACGGCAACACAAAGTTTGGCGGCTACTATACCTGGGTCAACCTCTCTGATGTTTTGGCTGACGGCTCCATGGATCCGAATGGAAGTCCAAATCCCATCGGTGTCTCCAATCCAGTCGCCTTGTTGAATCAAACGGATAACAAATCAACTGTACAGCGTAGTCTTGGCAATGTTCAGCTCGACTATAAATTTCATTTTCTGCCTGAATTAAGGGCCAATTTGAATTTGGGTTACGACTATTTTACCACCAAAGGGCACAACAATGCCACCAACGATGCCGCTTTCACCTTCCGGAATGGGACAGGCCGCAAAAACGATTATTCACAAACCGGGAAATCCCAACTGCTCGATTTCTATCTTAATTATGTGAAAGAGATCAAATCAATCAATAGCAAAATAGATGCCACCGGAGGTTATTCATGGCAACATTTTTACAAGGATGGATCATCCTTTGTGAGAAATGGAGATGAAACGCAAATCTCTGATAATTCAACATTTATCAACGAAAACTATTTGGTCTCCTTCTTTGGACGTTTGAATTATACTTTGCTTGACCGCTATTTGCTGACTGTAACCATTCGTGATGACGGTTCTTCAAGGTTTGCGGAAGCCAACAGGTGGGGACTTTTCCCGGCTGCTGCCCTTGCATGGAAAATCAAGGATGAGTCGTTCCTGAAGAATGTAAATGCGATTTCAGACTTGAAACTTAGATTGGGCTGGGGTATCACCGGTCAGCAGGATATTGGGAATGATTTCCCTTACCTACCCGTTTACAGAGAGAGTACCGCAACAGCTCAGTATCAGTTTGGCAATACCTTTTACAAGACCATGCGGCCAAATCCATATGATGCCAACATCAAATGGGAGCAAACAACCACTTACAACGTAGGTCTGGATTTTGGCTTCATGAAGAACCGTATCACAGGTAGTATTGATGCTTACAAACGCGAAACAAAAGATTTGCTCAACTTTATTCCTATTGCCGCCGGTAGTAACTTTTCCAACTTCCTGACGACAAACGTCGGTAATCTTGAGAACAAAGGTATTGAGTTCTCCATTTCCGGCCAGATTATTCAATCCAAAAATTTGAACTGGAGTGTTGGATTTAATGCTGCATACAATGAGAATAAAATTACCAAACTGACTAAAACCGATGATCCCAATTACCCAGGAGTTGATGTCGGCTTGATCGGTGGAGGTGTTGGAAACTTTATCCAGAACCAACGTGTAGGGTTCCCTGCCAATTCATTCTTTGTCTTCCAGCAAGTATACGGATCAAACGGGATGCCCATCGAAGGACTCTATGTTGACCGTACCGGGACCGGAGGTACAATTACCAGCAACAACCTGAACAAGTATCACTACAAAAAACCTGCTCCGGATTATACATTGGGAATCAATTCAAGGATTGAATACAAAAAGTTCGACTTCTCTTTCTCAGGAAGGGCAAACATTGGTAACTATGTCTACAACAATGTCGCTTCGGGCGCTTTGTACTCAACCGTTTACAATCAGTCTGGATTCTTTAACAATCTTCCTAGGTTGATTAACAACGCGAAGTTCACAAACACTCAGTACTTCTCTGATTTTTACATAGAGAATGCCTCCTTCTTTAGAATGGATAACATGAGCGTTGGGTACAACCTGGAGAAGTTTCTCAAAGCCAGATTGAGCCTTACTGTACAAAATGCCTTTACGATCACCAAATACAAAGGATTGGATCCTGAGGTAAATGGCGGTATAGACAATAATTTTTATCCCCGTCCGAGAGTCTATGTACTTGGCGTAAATCTTACATTTTAACTTTATTAAGAATACGACATGAAAATGAATAACATAAAATCATTGGCTGTTATCTTGGTCACACTGATGTTTACCGCGTGTGTCAAAGATTTGAATGTTACGCCTAAAGATCCGAACCTCGTAACATCGTTAACTGTATACAACACTCCGGCAGCCTACAAGCAAGGATTGGCCAAACTGTATGCCACATTTGCAGTGAGCGGTCAACAAGGTCCTGCCGGGCAAGCTGACATCGCCGGAATCGATGAAGGTTTTTCCAACTACCTGCGTCAATACTGGAATGCCCAGGAGTTATCTACAGACGAAGCTGTAATTGCATGGAATGATGCTTCAATCAAAGATTTCCACTGGCAAACATGGGCCCCGAACGATGTGTTTATCGCAGCTGTTTACTCCAGGATCATGTACACCGTTTCGCTATGCAACGAATACATTCGTGCAACCGCAAGCAGTAAAGATGCAGAGATCATGAAGTATAACGCTGAAGCAAGGTTTCTTCGCGCACTTGCTTACTTCCATGCCATCGATCTCTTTGGCAATCCACCATTTGTAACCGAGGCTGATTCGCCGGGTGCGTTTTTCCCAAAACAGACAACCCGTGCTGCCCTGTTTACCTATATTGAAACAGAGCTTAAGGCGATCGAAAATGTATTGGGCGCTCCAAAATTCGAGTATGCGAGGGCCGATCAGGGTGCTGCCTGGACACTTTTGGCCAAGCTTTATCTGAATGCCAAAGTTTACATCGGCCAGGATAAGAACAATGAGTGCGCTACCTATTGTGCAAAAGTGATTGCTGCAGGTTACACACTGGCCCCAAAATATGCCAACAACTTCACGGCCGACAACAATCTAAGTTCAGAGATGATTTTCCCGATCACATCGGATGGTCAGAATACCCAAACTTATGGTGGAATGACCTATCTGATCCATGCGGCAATTGGCGGAAGCATGTCTCCAGCTGCATTTGGTGTTGGTGGTGGTTGGGGAGGTACTCGCACTACAAAGGCTTTTGTCAATAAATTTACCGATACAAGCGGCGCCACAGACAAACGTGCCATGTTCTGGTCTGTAGGTCAGAAACTTGATATCAACGACATTGGTCAGTTTACCGATGGCTGGGCGATTACAAAATACTCCAACCTTACATCGACCGGAGCAGCCGCACCACATGCGCATCCCGACTTCGTGGATACCGACTATCCATTGTTCCGTCTCGCAGATGTGTACCTGATGTATGCTGAAGCCGTTCTAAGGGGCGCCAGCACCGGGAATGCCACCACTGCATTGGGATATGTGAATGCAATACGCACCAGGGCCTATGGCAATGCCAATGGGAACATCACCTCAGCTCAACTGACCCTTGATTTCATCCTTGACGAACGTTCACGCGAATTGTACTGGGAAGGTTACCGCAGGACAGACCTTATCCGTTTTGCCAAATTTACCGGCGGTTCATACTTATGGCCTTGGAAAGGTAAAGTTGCGGCAGGTACGTCCACTGAAAGCTTTCGTGATCTTTATCCTATTCCTTCCAATGATTTGGGCGCGAATCCGACTTTGAAACAAAATCCTGGTTATTAATTAATCCTCTAAATTTTTAAACAATGAATAAAAAAATATTTATATATCTAACTTTCATTGGGTTGATCGGACTTTTGTTTTCTTGCAAGAAGGACGAAACAAAAGCTGTTTTGAACGATAACCCAACATTGCCAACCATCGCGACGGTACCCAATTTGACGCTGAAAAGAACAAATGGTATCAACTTGCTTGAATTTGTTGGGACTGCGATTGATCCCGGGTTCCAGGCTTCTGCAACCTATTACCTGGAGGCTTGTGCAAAGGGTACCAACTTTGCCGATCCCATCCTGATTTTATCTGACAAACAGGATCTTTCGATGAAAATTACCGTGGCAGACCTTGATGGAATTTTATTGAAGAAATTTCCTGCCGACCAGGTCTCCTCGCTTGATTTCCGTATCCGGTCAGTCCTCTCCCTAAGCAGTGGAACGGGCTCCTATGTGTACAGCTCGCCAGTTAAAAATGCCGATGTGACCCTGTATGGCCCACCGACCCTGTCATTCACCGTTGCATCCAAACTTCAAGGGGTTGTTTCCGCTGCTGATAACAAGGTATATACCGGATGGATTTATACCGACGGAACTGCCTTCCAGTTTACCAACAATGATGACGGTAAAAAATATGGAGGTGTTTTGGCCGCAGGTGCAGTCTCATGTGACCTTACAGAAGGCGGACCTGCCATCAAACTGGATGCCGGCGCCTACAACATGACTGTCGATATCAACACAGGCAAAATGAAGATGACCATCGCTGATGTAACCATTGGCATCATTGGCGATGCTGTTGGAGGTTGGAGCGATGATACCAAGATGGCCTACAATTTTACGGACCATACCTGGAACATCACCAAAACAGTCACTGCCGGTGGTATCAAATTCCGTACACACAACAGTTGGGCTGCCGTGAATGTTGCCTACAATCCTGCCGGCCACGACCTGAACAATTTGTACCAGAATGACGGCAAAACAGATAGCCAGGATATCAAGGATGTTCCTCCCGGTAAGTACAACATAAAATTATACCTGGAAACAACCCCTATGAAGGTCGTCTTTACCCCAACCAATTGAAATGATTAATATTATTCTCATGAAAAGAAAAACATTATATAGAATATTATCCGTACTTGTCACTGCAGCCATCTTCTTTGCTGCTTGTACCAAGGAAAAATCGGATATCAGGTTGATCCCGACGCTCGCCTCTACGCAAACGCTGAACATTAAATCGGATGCTGCTACGGTTGTTGGATTTGTCGTTGCCCAGGGTGACGGGTTCTCCGAGAAAGGTGTATGTTACAGTACATCCCCGGCTCCAACCACTGCCACATCGAAAGTTGCCTATACAGGACAGAACAACACCGCTACATTCAATGTAACCTTGCCTGGACTTGCCTATGCAACCAAATATTTTGCCCGTGCATATGCTATCAATGCAAGCGGAACCATCTATGGTGCTGAGCTCAACTTTACTACATTGCCTGTTGTGCCAACGATGACAACAACAGCGATTACCGCTATTACCGGCAACGCTGCAACTGGTGGTGGTAACGTAACTGTTACCGGTGGCGCCGAAGTTACCGCACGTGGTATCTGTTTTGGATTGAATCACCTGCCAACGGTATCCGACACCAAAACTTCCGATTCGAAAGGTCCCGGGGCATTCGTAAGTGCGCTGACAGCCCTTAAAGGAAACAAGACCTATTATGTCCGTGCTTACGCGATCAACAGTGCAGGTACTGCCTATGGTCCGGAGGTTTCTTTTACCACGCTGGTCGATCTTCCTGTTGTAACTACAGTGGATGTAACGACTATTTCCAAAACAGGGGCAGCATCGGGTGGTAATGTCACTTACGATGGTGGTGGAACTGTAACTGCAAGAGGTCTTGCCTGGGGTACAACTGCCAATCCGACCATAGCCGGAACCAAAATTGACGGCGGCAATGGACTGGGCGCTTTCGTCAGCACGCTCACAGCTCTTCAGAAATTCACCACCTATCACGTACGCGCTTATGCTACCAACAGCGTCGGAACAGCTTATGGTTCAGATATTCAGTTTACAACGCTGGCCGACATTCAAACATGGAACATTCCTGGTAATTATGTTGGCGCAAGCTATCCCGGAACTACCATGGCCGACTGGTCGCCAGACAAATCACCACAGGTTATCAGTACCATTGCTGCACCCGACAAACTGGAAGGTTATGTCTACATGGCCAATGCTGCCAATGAGTGGAAATTTGCCACCCAACCCAACTGGAACGGGCCAAATTATGGTGACGGCGGTGCAGGCAAACTGGATGCAAACGGTGGAAACATCGCTTCAACAGCAGGTTACTATAAGTTAAATGCCAATACAACTACCATGACCTTTACCGCCGTGAAGACGGCCTGGGGTGTCATTGGTGATGCAACTCCTCTGGGATGGGGCGATGAGACCGCTTTGACTTACAGTCCGACCCAACGTATCTGGCAAGGGGTGATGCACCTTACTGCTGCCAGTATCAAATTCAGGGCCAACCACGACTGGGGATTGAATTACGGAAGCGACAAGGCTGATGGAAAACTAGGTGCCGGGGCTGCAAATATCCCTGTTTCCCTGGAATCTGATTACGCAATCACGCTCGACCTGAGCCATCCTAACGCATATACCTACACTGCCAACAGGTGGGGCGTAATCGGGGATGCCACTCCAGGTGGTTGGGGAACAGATACCAACATGACCTGGGATGCAACCAACAAGGTGCTCAAAGTTACTTTGAACCTGACAGTTGGCGCTATTAAATTCAGGGCCAACGACGATTGGGCTGTTAACCTCGGTGGTTTGAATCTCTCCGCTCTTTCCAATGGCGGGGATAACATTCCTATCGCTGTTGCAGGCAATTATACGCTTACACTTGATGTTCTGAAAGCTGTTCCTTCCTGTACGGTTACGAAGAACTAGTTAACAACAATAAAGTTTCCAAAGTTTTAGTTACGAGCGACTTTTGCTCGTAACTAAAAACTTTGGAAACTTTTTTCACTATTGGTAATTGGAAACTTTTTTCGCTATTGGATCCAATTTGCTTACCTTCAACATCTGTCCCATACAAAGTCCATGCTCATGAAAATTCTCACGTTACTGATTGTCTTGTTAATGTCGACCGAAATAGGCGTTTCGCAGATTGTTACATCGACTCCGGCACTTCCCAATGACAACCAATCCGTAACAATTACCTTCGATGCAACCAAAGGGACTGCGGGTTTAAAGGATTATTCAGGTGATGTCTATGCCCATATTGGGGTAATTACTGATAAAAGTACATCAAGTGGCGACTGGAAATATGTAGTTGCCGGTTGGGGAACCAATGTAGACAAGGCAAAGATGACGAGAGTCACAGCCAATTCCTACCAGATCACCCTTACCCCCGATATCAGGCAATATTTTGGGGTTCCTACTGGAGAGATCATTCAAAAGGTCGCACTGGTTTTTCGTAGCGGGACAACCGTTAATGGCAATTATCTGGAAGGGAAGGATACAGGTGGGAAAGATATTTTGGTAGATGTTTATGGCGCCGGGCTCAACTTTGTCATTCAGCAACCCATTAAAAATCAGGTCTATCAACAATATGCCAGTATTCCTTTTTCTGCCAGCTCATCAGCCACGGCTGATCTTGAATTGTATTTGAACAACAAGAAAATCATCTTCCTGACCGGAACCAGTATCACCTATAATTTCAACCTCCCGACAGGCGATTACTGGATCAAAGCAAAGGCTATCACTTTAGCCAAAACCATTGTAGATTCTGTATATGTTCACGTCCTGGGTAACGAAGTGGTTGAGACTCGGCCTGCCGGAGTAAAAAAAGGGATCAATTATCCCGATACGCAATCCGCTTTGCTGGTCTTGTGGGCCCCTTATAAACAGAATGTATTTGTGGTGGGGGATTTCAACGACTGGCACCCATCATCAACTTCAAGATTGAAAAGGGACGGGGATTATTTCTGGCTGAAAATAGACAACCTGACCCCTGGTAAGGAATACGCTTTCCAATACCTGGTGGATGGGACCCTTAAAATCGCTGATCCATATACCGATAAAATTCTGGACCCATCGAATGATAAATACATCAACGCTGACACCTATCCAAACCTTTTAACCTACCCTACCGGGAAGACCGATGGCATTGTTTCGTTGCTTCAACCCAACAAGACAAAATACAGCTGGCAGATGGCACAGTTTACTCCACCTGCCTCCGATACCTGCATTATCTATGAAGCCCTGCTCCGTGATTTTGATGTCAAACACTCCTTTGCAGGTATGGCCAGCCATCTTGACTACCTAAAGGATCTAAAAGTCAATGTACTCGAACTGATGCCATTCAACGAATTTCAAGGCAATAGTAGCTGGGGCTATAATCCCTCGTTCTATTTTGCGGCAGACAAATATTACGGTCCGGCCGATGAACTAAAAAAGTTGGTCGACCAGTGCCACCAACGCGGCATAGCGGTAGTGATGGACATGGTGTTGAACCACTCCTACGAACAAAGTCCATTCGTACAGCTTTACTTCGACGGAAAGAACCCTACTGCACAAAATCCCTGGTACAATATCACCAGTAATTTTGAAAACACTGCTGCCCATTGGGGATATGATTTCAACCACGATAGTCCCTATACCCGGGAATTGGTAGACAGTATCGCCTCTTACTGGATGTCGGAATACAAAATCGATGGGTTCAGATACGATTTCACAAAAGGTTTTTCGAACAATTTCAAAAGTAATTCGACCGATCCCTGGGGAAGCAAATACGATGCGCAGCGCATCTTCAACCTGGAAAGAATGGCTGGCGAAGTGCGGAAAAGAAAACCGGGGGCGCTGGTCATTTTTGAACACCTTGCCGACAACAACGAAGAGAAAGAGCTGGTAGAATCAGGGAATGGCATATTGCTGTGGGCCAACTCGAACGGCAACTGTTCGGAAGCAGCCATGGGCTACAACGACAGCGGCAAATCAGATTTCACCTGGGCTTCCTACACCGCCCGGACCTGGAACAAGGCTGCCGCAGTCGGGTACATGGAGAGCCACGATGAGGAGCGGATCGCCTATAAATGCATCACCTACGGAAATTCCCAGAGTGGATACAGTATCAAGGACAGCACAACGGCATACAAAAGGGCAGCGTTGACAGCGGCGCTTTTTATACCCATTCCCGGTCCGAAAATGATCTGGCAATTCGGTGAGCTGGGCTACGAGTATTCCATCGATTTGGGGGGCCGCCTTGGTGAGAAACCGGTGAAGTGGAACTATGTCGATCAACCGGCCCGTACCTATCTTTTCCGGGTGATGGCGAAACTTTTCTACCTCAAGAAAACTTTCCCAATATTCAGGACAACTGATTTTAGTTATTCCCTTGCAAACGATGTGAAATGGCTCAAACTGAACCTGAATGGTGAGAACGTGTTGATTGCAGGCAATTTTGGCGTTGCTTCCGCTAACCTGAGCATCCAGTTCCAAAAGGCGGGTATCTGGTATGAATTTTTTACGGATGCCACGTTGGATGCGACCAATACCAACCAGAACCTGATTTTGACGCCCGGCGAGTTCAGGCTCTATTCGACTGTCAATTTTTCCAAACCCAACATCACTACCGAAGTACAGGTATTGCCAAAACCTGAAGCAGGATTTGTGATTTGGCCCAACCCGACAAGCGAAATGATAAAAATATCCTCTAATTCACCCCTTTCGCGGATAGTTGTCTATTCGATAACCGGCAGTAAAATTAAAGAGTTGAACCTTCCGGGTACGGAAAATTCCGATCAGGAGTTGTTTTTGGGCAACCTTCAGCGTGGGAACTATATAATTCAGATAGTTAGCAAAGCAGGGAAAACAGAGTCGAGGAAGATTGTCAAGTACTAATCGTTGTTATCGTTGGATCTCACGAAAACCACCTGGATTCAGGCCCTCTCGTCTGATAGTACCGGAACAGTCCATGTAAAATTCTTTACAGCCGACAAGGCAAATGATTATTCGGTTGTGTTGGAGGGAATGACCAGCAGCTGTGAAATCTGCCGTTATACTGGTGCTTTGAAGCGGGAAGATCGATAGTCAACTATTGAAGGGGCCGTGTATTTAACAGGGATTGCATGAAGAGGTCAAACAAAGATTAAGCCAACTGAATTTGGCGATAATATTATAATTCTAAATTGAAAGCTAAAGATCGCATTAAATTATTTGATCTTTTATTGATCTTAGAATTTTTAAGATTAGTCCGGATTCAAAAGCTTCAATTAAGGCTCCATCACAAAACCTGTCATTTCTTATTATTGCTGTTATCAACTTACATTTTGTTGGAATATCAATAGTGTCAAAATCAAAATTTTCATCTCTTGCGATTATTCGTCCTTCTTCCCATGAACCCCAATCAAAATTTATAATGATCGGTATGTTATAAACAATTTCCTGAAATTGAGAAACTATGGCATTTTGATTCCAATAAGGCATTATTATGACACCATTTTCGACTTTTTCTCCACCAGCCATTTCACCAAACTTTTGTGTCTTCGCCACCAATGGGATTAATTCAATTAATTGTCGCCATTCATTTCCTGAAAAAGAATTTATTTTTTCTCTATAATTTTCTTCAGTAAGTACCATGTTAAAATATTTAACGCTTTTCTCAATCAGATTTATTTAGATCTTCTTTAAAAGTCTGGAACTTCTTCCAAAACTCAGGATCGTCTTCAGAATCTTCATCAAATCCCAGGTAGACGCCGATCCCTGTAAAATCATTCCAATCGACTTTTTGCAGGGGAGCAGGAAGTGGTTTGGGCAGGTTCATAATCCTGGTTATGAGTTTTTCATAAGCCGGGCAAAGATCGTTATCAGTTATTAACGTTTGGATTTCACTTGCGTTTTCAGGTGATAGGTAAGGTGAACATGTTGTAATGAGGTTCGTGAGTTTGCCTGCTATTACTTTGTCATTTTCCTCATCCTCTGCATCTTCCTCCTCTATCGATTTGACGAACCTGTCCGATCCTAACCGGTGGCTGAAATCGATGTAGTAATCAAATGGCTTCAGTGGATCCAGATAAGCGCGAAACTGATCCCCTTTTTGAATCTCCACGTTGGTTTGAGGTGATTTCCAGTCAGAAATTGCATTCTCAAGCGAAATAAAGTCATCCAATTTTGTAGATGGCGTTTGTGGATCCTTGTCGATCCGAAACTTAAGTAAACGGGTTTTAGAATTAGCGCTGAGCACTGTAGCTATCGCAGAAACTCCGGTTGTCATTAATTTTTTCTGACTATTTGGCCTGCTTTTTGAAGCGTCCAAAGACTCAATCAGTGTGAGGCGAAACAATATAATAAATGCAATGAACATTAATCCAAAAAACAGGGGAGCCGGCCAAAACTCATCCCAGGTGTTCACGACTCCCTGATCCGGTTGGCCGGTAGGATAGATGACCTCCACCTCTTCACCGGCTTGCAAACGGGACAAAGGCTTGGCAAGAGATCTTCGAATGGTATGAGATGCACCTGATGCATCTTCAAAAGTGATCATCGGGAAAAGACCGGTTGCTTTGCTGCCGTCGTTCATGGTGGAGGTATCCCACTCGGAACCTGTGACGTGGCCGACTGTCTTAATGCCATTTGCACGCAGGTTGGCTGCTGATTGGTATGTCCAATAAGTACCTATCCCGCACACGGGGATCGCAAAAGACAAAATGAAGAGAATGGGGAATCGAACAGGGCTCAGGTGAAAGTGGGCAATTAGCTTGGGTAAAAGATGGAAAGGATCGTCAAATGTGGAGACCCCTGAACTTACAATGACTGCTGTCCACAAAAAAATAACAAAAGCGATAAATCCCAGAACAAAGACAACACCACGATATTCATTTAACATGACGAGATGGGCATCACTTGGATCTGACGGGTTGTACAATACCGTTACCTTGTCTCCCAAATGCGACAAAGACCACCCGGCCAATTGCCTGCTTCTGGCTCTGGCACGTTCTCCGGTCGACGTGACAAATTCAACAAGTGGTAATCGCAAGGTGTCTTGCTTTGACCCTTCAACTTTTGCCATAGCAATTACAATGCCTTTGGCTCTTTTGCCATTGATCGATAAACGAACTGGATCCTTTAGCATTAAACTGAGAAAAAACAGCAATAGCAGAATAACTCCGCTAAATATCCATCCACCCCAATTTATAGTCATGACGTTGATATTAATAATTTGTCTTTAATTTTTTGCTCAATTCATTCGTGCATAGATTTTCCCTTTCCAGTAAATTGGCTCTTTTGGATTCCCTTTGTTTTCAAAATTAAAACTGAAAACAGCTTTCATTATTCCTGTTTTCCAAAGATTTTTGTCAATCGTTATATTCCCATTTGAGCAATAAAAAATTTCGCTGCCGGATGTATCAATACTGTTCAAATCTATTGTGGTATAGCAACTATCTCGCAGGATATCAATATTCAGACTGGAATGAGTCGAAATACTTGTTAGGGTAAAACAATGGAAACCGTCATTGCCTAACCGATTTACTTCAATAAAGTCTGTTCCATTGTATTCGTAACACCGGGCTTCACACTGGATAGTATGAGCCTGATGCGTTGTGTCGATAATTGCATAGAATGACCGCAAAGAGTCGGAATAAATACGACCTGTGCTATCTTTCATGGCATCAATTTCAGGGGGACAAAGTCCGTCGCAACTTAACTGTCCGTATTCATTTTTATAAACCCCTTCCGGGTAACTCCAATTATTTTTAAATGAAAAATCGCCAGCCAGATGGTCAGCCCATTTGATAGTAATAACTGTCGAAGACTGCTTATCAGTCCCTTTTGCATTTTGTCCCCACAAATAAGAACTGAAAAAAATAAGACCAAAAAAAACAATACTATTTTTCATTTTGAATTTCTCAAACATATATCAACTTGCTTTCGTTCAATTTGCGTTCTTCATCAAGCCGGTATGCAACCAAATGTCCACCTTTAGCGATGCTATAATCCAAACAACAAATATTATTTCTATAAGGTGTGGGGTTCCCTTTAAGCCAGTAGTGTCCAAAGAATACCATTTTGTCATCAGGAGTATAATAATTAGTACTTTTAAAATGAGACAAGTCAACAAGTGTTTCGGGTAATTCTCCTATCGGTTCCACACTAATATTCTTATAGGTCGTTTGTGAAGGGTCTTCCCACCATTTAACTCTTATTTCAGTTCTTTTAGTTCCGTCCTTATCAGTAAAATATAATCCTTCAGGCATCCTGATTTCTTTACCTTTAAGTGTCTCGTCAATTGCGTTATTTAGTGGCGTTCCTTTCTCTACTGATTTGTAAATCAGCGTGTCTGTTAATTTATCATTATCCAGCGTATGTCGTAATAAATCAATGTTCCTGTTATCCCAGCAAGCATGAACAGCTCTGAATTGTTCTGTCTCGTAATAAAGCGGTAGCGTTTTGAACCATTCTAAATATTTTTCATATTCATTTTGTCTATTTTGAAATTGCTTTAATGTTTCATAATGCTGAATGATATTTTTTATTTCATGTTTCCTCAGATGTCCACCTTCAGTTTCCTGGAAATGAAAACAGAGTGCATTGTATTCGTGATTGCCCATTAAAGCAATGGCATTTTCATTGTCAACCATCGCTTTTACAATTTCCAAAGTCTCTTTTATTTTGGGACCCCTGTCTATGTAATCGCCGATAAATAATACTTTTCTGCCGGGGTGTAGGTAAGCTCCATTTTCCTTTGTATAACCCAACTTGAGAAGCAATTCTTCAAGTTTGTCGGCATGGCCATGAATATCACCAATAATATCTAGCATCAATTTAATCTTAACAATTAATTACATCCTGTCATGTCCATGTAAAACGGCTATACTTTATGTTATGAGCTTGCATAAATTCCCCAAACAATGAGTATGCTTTATTCACACTAAATTCTTTTTTTATGGCTTGTAACAGACCTGACCTATCCCCATCTGACAAGTTAAAAATCGGATAGAATTTATTTACTTCCTCCGGTTCAATTGAATAAATGGACTCATAATCAGAATCCCCCCAGGTTTCTTCAACGAATTTACCAGTATCATACCCATCGAAGTACAACTGGTTCTTCTCATTAAAATAGATCTGCATGGATATTTTAATGTTAGAATTTTCAAGATAAAACAGGGTTACTTTTTCCATTTTGCATGATCATTTTATTAATTCGTCAAAGTATGGAGCTTTATTTCTTTAAAAACTCAATCACCGGCTGAAAGGGGTCATAATAAGTGACCGATCCATCCTTACCCAATGTATAAATCAAAGCCATCATTTTATAGTATCTTGCATTCTCACCAATTTCATCTTTTGATTCCGGATGAACAATGTGAGAATCTTCCCAAAACTCGGCTATATATTTATCCCCAACGGGGTGTTGAACACGAATATCCCACTCCTCCGGAATCTTCTTCTGATCCATCTCATTAAAACTATCAAAAACCAACATAAATGTTCCAACATCAAAAAATGTCTGAGAAGTATAATCTCCAATTGATTGCTGACCCAATGCCTGCAATTGATTCTTCTTCTCTTCTGACCATGCGTTCATTTGTTTCCCAATAGCTTTGCTTTCGGGCGACTCGGGATTCATATACCTTGCCGATTGCCTCAGGTCAGCTACCGCCCGACCTTTGATGGATGTAACAATGGGATCATTTTTATCCAGGTAGATAGTGGCTGCCTTTTTTGATTGAAGTAACTGTGTTTGAAAGAACATCGCTGCCGAAAACCGCACAGCCTCAATCCCTTCCAACAGTGCGGAAGGGGTTGGTTTGCTTTTCTGTGCAAATGCAAAAGGATATTCCCTTTTGACAATTTTGGCCTGGTATACCTTCACTGACTGGGGATGTTGGGCAAATAGCTGATAGATTCCATCCTTTACGATAACCTCTTTTATATTTAAGATTGTATCCTTACTGTCATAAACATGCCAGGCAAAAATATCTTTGTCGTTGCCCGTAAACTGAAAAGAAATATGATCGTCTTTGATCTCCTTCAGGGTCATCATCCCCCCGGCAAAGGGTTTCTCAACACCTATATCCCCTTTGGTTAAGGTTAGTCCCGTGATATTTGTCGGTAGGTGCATAACGACCTTTCCTGAAACTGCTGATAGTTCAGCATCCCCGCCCAATGCTCCCAATGCGCGAACTGTCATGCTATCCGAAGGATCCCGCAAGTTGACGTACCGGCTTCCGAACAAGTAGGTTTTCGAACCGGCAGTTCGAACATAAAGTTCAAGATCAGTAAAGGTATTTTCCTCCTTCTCCATATTGCCCACTGGTGCAATATAATCCAGACCATTGGAGCCTTTGACGGAATCGAGAAGGATAAACACATCTCCTTCTCCAATATAAGGGATATTTGCGAAGGTTGTTTGGATATCGGTTTTATATATTCTTGGTCCGTCGGGGAATCCATAACCCACCATGATCCCTCCTGCTGTCGTGGTTAAAGGCTCAAATCCCTCAACAGTTCCTGTGGGTTGTGAAAGCAGAAGATCATATTCCTCTGAAGTAAGTGAAGCAAAATCATTGACGGCCTCTGCAATTCTTTTTTCGAGAACGGCGATACGTTCTGACTGTTTGATCTCTGTTTTCATTATTTGTCTTGTTTGTTGAGATTGAGAAAAACTATATCCTCCTCCGGCAAAAATCAGTGCTGTCAGGGGTAATCCAATTTTATAAAGTTTCATTGTGTCCATTTTTCATTCTTTTTCAATAACTTCCTCCTCCATCGATTTGACTTTTCGGTTCGATCCCAACCGCTGACTGAAATCGATGTAGAATTTCTCAAAAGGTTTCAGTGAGTCCAGATAGGCACGAAACTGATCCCCTCTTATAATTTCCGACCCGGTTCGGGGTGCTAGCCAGAAAGTAAATTCACCCTCAAGCGAAACAAAATCCACTAATTTTGTGGTAACTATCCGGTTGTCTTTATCGATCCGGTAGTGAAGGTACCGGGCTTTCGGATTGGCCTTAATCACCGTAGCTATGGCTGAAACCCCTGAAGTTTTGAGCTCCTTGTGAATTCCCGGGTCATGTGTATCTGAGACCATACTCTTGTACCCGCTTAACACAAGAAAAAGCAATACCAGGAATGCAATCGAACAGAATCCAAAAAAAATCGGAGCCGGCCAAAACTCATCCCAGGTATTCACACGTCCCTGATCAGGTTTTTTGGTGAGGTATATGACTTCCACCTTGTCACCTACCTTTAGCCGGGATAAAGGCTTGGCCAGCGATCTTCGAATGGTGTGCGATGTACCTGAGGCATCTTCAAAATCGACCATCGGAAACATTCCACTTCCTGTAGTGCCATCGTTACTTTTGGCATAAACTCTCTCTATACCAGTAACGTGCCCAATTGCCTTGATGCCATTCGAGCGCAGATCAGCTGTTGTTTTGTAAGTCCAATAGGTTCCCACCACGCATGTTGGGATTGCAAAAAATAAAATAAAGAGAACAGGAAAACGAACAGGGTTCAGGTGAAAGTGGGCAATCATATTTGGCAGGAGATGCAAAGGATCATCCAATGTGGGGTCCTCCGAAATAAGGATCCCTCCCATCCACATCAAGATTATAACTACAGCAAACCCAAGGAGAAAGCCTGCCGGCCCGAGCGGAAACTCACCCCACAAGAGTAATTGGGCATCTTTTGGATTTGACTTGTCGTAAGCAACCTTTATTTCATCACCTGTTTCCGATGACGGTTTTAAGGAATAGGACCGGCCGTGAACCTTGATATGTTCCCCTTCGGGAGTGACAAATTCGACAAGGGGAGTTTGCAATAGGGCCTTCGGGGTATCAGAAGTTAAACGAGATGAGCTATCCATCCCCACCACTATGCCTTGCGCTCTTTTCCCCGATATCAGCAATCGGACCGAATTTTTCATGACATATCCGGACAGGAAAAGCAAAAGCAGAACAATAGCGCTCAAAAACCAACTTACCCAACTTGTTGTCATTTTTGTATTACTTTTTAATGGGTTGTGCCCTTATTTGTGTTTAATTATTTTTCCCAGGTCAAAGAGTCCGACATGAATGGAATAAGGTTTTTTATCATACCCCGCTTCTCCATTGTATGTCATGATGTACTTCCCATCCTTGAAATGGGTTATATCCTGGATGGAAAAAAAATGTCCGCGACTGAACAGGATTGTAAACTCCTTGTTTGAAAGGGTTTTGACTTTAAGATAGTAGGTTTCTTCGTCTCCGCGGAATTGCCGGTCAATCGTTTCTAAATATGCCTCTGAATATTTCTGTTTATCTACCGGAATCTTAAATACGCGATGATATTCTTTTTCCTCTGGGACTGTAAACGGCTTGAGTGTTTCTAAAATTGCCCCATTGTCTGCGGATAATAGCAGAAATGTTGAATCCGCGTTTCTACCGAAAATAATTTTCGAATCGTTGACATAAACATGACCAGGCAGCTCTTCAATTTTCGTGTTCCAGACAAAATCCTTTTCCTTGAATTTGTAGTCTTTGTGGTTCAAAAAAGTCAGGTTACACATGGTTAAGGATATTGAGATAAAGGTTAGCAGGATCATTTTTGTTCTCATTTTGAGGTTGTTGTTAATGGTTTATCAACTCTATTTCCATTCTTGTCGATGTACAACCAATTGTCACTTATCCATGAGCTATGTTCACCCTCCGGTTGTGTCTTGCAGTTGGTACTCACCTCGGCAACTCCCTTTTCAAAAGGCCTGGCACAGTCAAATTGCGGTTTAATCACGACTTTGCCAGTTAATGCATCGGCATAGCCAATTTTTTTGTCCGCCAATATCCTGAACAGACCTTCAAACGGTTCATCAGGTCCGTTGTCAAACGGAAAGACCTCATACAAAACGCTTTCCTGCCTGTCGATGGCTATAAAACCGGAATTTTTCTTTACCACAATAGCGTAGGTTTTAAACGTATCGGTAAAGCATCTTGCGTATTTTCCCAGTGGAATAACAATTTCACCGATACGGTTTTTATAGCCCCATTGATCCTTAATGGTATCGTTGAATGAAATCAGGTAGTCGTTATTCTTAATTGCTGGCCTGCAACTTGTAAGGAAGCCAAAAAGAAGCGACAGAACGATGAAATTGAGCGCTTGATTTCGTTTCATAAATGGGTCAATATTTTAATTCTATTGTATAACTTTCATCACAACACGTCTGTTTTTGGTCCTGCCTTCGGCGGTCGCATTGTCTGCTACCGGCAATGATGGTCCGTAACCCCTGGCGATAAGCCGGTTCCTGTCAATCCCTTTTTTCGTCAGGTAGTCCACCACACTATTTGCCCTTGACTGGCTAAGCCTGTCGTTGACCTCCAAGCCTCCGATATTGTCGGTATGTCCCTGAATCTCTAGCCTTGATGCCGGATTATCTTTTAAAAATTGAATCAGCCTGTCCAAATCGGATGAGACAGTTGTGTTCAGGTTCGCTTTCCCGGTTTCAAAATAGATGTTGCTCAACTGAATGCTCTGTCCAGCTTTTGCCTCTTCGATCCTTAACTCAAGTTTGACGTAGAGTGTGGCGCTTCTGTTCAGCCCTTTGGTGCTGACTTTTTCGATGTTGGAGATGTAATTTGCTTTTTTGCCCACTACCGTGAAATCGCTTCCGGCCTCCAGCTGAACACGGAAAATTCCATCACTGGCATGACTTTGCCGGGTAACGTTGCTGCTTCTTGTTTCGTTGGCAACATTGATTTCAGCTCCTCCTTCAGGGATATTTTTTGTCTTGTTGACGACAATACCCGAAAGTGTAAACCGGGGATCGTTGTGGGTTAAGGTAAAGTTGAGTTGCTTGTTATTGGTTTCAAAACTATCTTTTTTGATAGGCAGAACAGCAGTATTGATATTATTGAGCAAGCCACTAACGGTATAATCTGCAGGCGATAATGCCTTGAAAGTAACCCTTCCATCCGCATCGGTCGTACCGCTAATCTTTTTGCCTTCAGAACCACTGACAACGACCTCAACATACGGCAGGGGCTTATCGGTAACTTCATCCTTTACCGCAATAACAAAGTCTTTTGTCAGATCTATAATCTCTTTTTTAACAGGCACTGGTACAATTACCGGCTCTTCCGCTTTGACGGGTTTTGCTTTCTTTTTACCCAGACTGGCGCCCACACCAATGTTGTATTGGAAATGGTTGTTCACGACAGAAGTTAAAGCATTTCTGTATTGTACATTGGCCAACACAAAGGCCTCCTTAAACAAGTTGAACTGGATTCCTGCACCCAACGGCAGATAGAAACCGGATTTGCCATTGTACAAGGAAGCGCCGAGACCTGCTGAAAAGTAGGGAACAACTTTGTGCCGATCGGTCAGCAATTTTAGGTTTACCCCGGCATTGGCATCCAATAAAAACGCACTGCTACCATGAGTGGTACCATCTTTGTACAGATAATCCGTTGAGCTGCCATCCAAAGATGCCACAAAGTCAATCTTGGATCTGATCCCATTCAGGTAGTTGAAACCAAAACCCATTTGCATCTGACCGAACTTACTCCAAAGATGGTTGTCAAGCACATTCTTGAGGGAGGTGGTCCGGATTTGCTGAGCGGTGTTGAAATCATTGTAGAAAAAATGGAAAACCAGCGTTGCCGGCTTCTTCTCCTCATTCTCCTGGGCTGACAATTGCAGAACAAGACAACAAAGTAAAAATATATATATTATTTGTCTCATTGTCAGTGATTTATTAGATCTTCATTCTTGCTGTTCGTTTGCAGACTACCCATTTGGTTCACTATTTCGAAGGTGGCGGGTTCACTTCTCCCCTGACTGGTCATATCCATGGTTGGGATGGGCATTCCGTTCACATCGAGTGATTGTACCGTCCAGATGAACCGGTGGTTGGCAGTCGAATCGATCATTGGCAGATTTGATCTCCAAAGATATTGGGTGATGCCTCTTGATACGGGTTCGTCCAACAACGGCCGATTGCCACGGAAAGCCTGCATCGGTTGCTGTCCCGGCAGAATTTCGTAAACCTGTATCCGGTAAAAGGTAAGCTCCGCCGATGCCGGAATGATGCTTGTCCAGCGAAAGGTGATGATATTTTGTGCGATGCGGGCATCCAGCCTGGCTTCATTGGCAGGTTGCATCAGAACAGGCAACTGGTAGGATACCATGGAGAAGAGGCGGGTTTGCCTGGCCAGAACAATATCTCCGGCACTGTTCACCACTTCAACCTTCAACTGATACTGACCTGCGGCCAGGCGTCCTGTGCGCTGAAGAAGGAACTGCACATTTCCGGGAAGCGCCAGATTTTGCAATTGCAACGCATCGGCCATGGTGAACTGGTTCACTCCGGGTCTTAGCGTATAAATTCGTGCCGCATTGATATTTGAAGTTCCAATGACACTACCGCTTTGGTCAAGCAGGGTGGTCCTTAGTTTGACATTTGGATCGTGTGCAACAGTCCCTTCCTGGTAGGAGATGATCATCTGTCCATTGATCGGATAGACCCAGTCTGACAGATAGGGTTGTGGCCTGCTGTTTAGCGCCAGATTAAGGGTGATTTGAGCGAAGGAAACCTGAGCCAGCAGGAGCATTCCAAAGGATAATAAAAAATAGTATTTTTTCATGTGAGTCATTTTATCAATTCTAAAACTTGTATTGCAATCCTGTTCGCAGGGTACTTTCATAATATTTTGGATTGCCTGGATAAGGTGGGGTTAAGGAATTCCCCGGCAACTCGGATCCGAAATGGTAGAGGTTTGCCGTCGCAGCCAATTGCCAAGTTAATTTTTTTAATATATTCCAGTCAAAGCTGCCGGTAGCCAGCAGATTTTTATTGGCGGTGAAAGGGGCCATCGTGCTGAGACAATATTGCAATTGTCCTTTTAGTTTGAATTTTTTGCTCACTTTCCAGCTCATTCCGCTGGTGGCTGTGAGTAGGGTGAGGTTCATCAAAAGCGTTGCATTTTTGAACCACATGAGGCTGAAATCCGGACTGATCTTCTTGTTGAAAAATGTCGGGACATACAGGATCAGAGCGGTTTGGGTATTGTTGTTCGTTGTTACGTTTAAAATGGTTTCATTGTATTTGCTCCAGGTATAGGTGCCACTCAAGAGGTTGCTCATGATGGAGTTGCTCCAGGTATAAGCCGGGTTGATGCTAAGTTCGTTGCTTACACTTTTGTATCCCGAAAGTCCCGGCGAGTTAAAGCCGAAATTGTTAAAGCTGGCATTCATGCTGAACCGGTCGTTAAACTGCGTAAACACATTCACATTGGCGATGATCTGTTTGGTCAGGTCGGGGCCGGAAACGCGGCTCAGGTTACCAAAACGTTCGCCTATACTGGCCACTATGTTCATCTTCTTTTGCCAGGTATTGAAGCGGGTATTCGCGAGGTATTCCATCCGGTCGTTGTTCATAAATGGGTAGCCAGCTGTATAATACCCTGCGCCGTAGTAGTTGAATTTCGTGCCAATTTCCCAATCTTTCCCCTTTTTTAGAATTCCCAGTGTTACTGCATTGTCCTTGCCGGTGGAGGTATGGGTGTTGATAAAAGGTTTAAAATCTTCTACCGGTGAAGCTGCTAGAGGCATATTCAGGTCACGGGTGTAAAAGCTCTGTCCCAACTCCACAAAGTACTTCCAACCCTTGTCGGTTGTGACATGCGCCAAAAAACTGACAACCATGTTTTCCTGCGGAACAATTGGAAATATGGGAGGAGAGGTAACAGAACCAGTTTTATCAACGGATTTTACCACATTGAACCCCGCAAAGTATTTTCCCTCTTTTTCGAGTCCGAATTGCGCCATCCACTGGTTTCGCTGGTAAGCGCCAACGATTCCGTCGGAAGGCGGGATAAGCGTGGGCGCCAGGTAATTGACAGGACTTTGCGAAACCCCGCGAAACAACCTCAACCGGAATTTACCGGGAGATAAGTTAACTCCATACCCAAATATTCCGAGATCCCCTGTACTCAGATCGCTGTATTTGAGATATTGCGTGCCCAGCACAAACTCTGTACTTCCAATTTTTGGGCGCAGGCCAAAGTTGTTTGCCGGATTGGTCAGGAACTGCCAGAAACTTAATTTCGGAGCTCCGGGGACATTGAAACTGTTCAGGTCTGAATTGAAACCTCCAAACCCCGGACTGAATCCGCTCAATCCCGGACTCAGGTTAAAATTGAAGTTGACCGGGATTTCCCATTTCCCAATGTTGAAGATGGGATTCAAAGAATACCGGAACATACTCCATGGGCGGCGTGCCTTGTAAAAATCGGGAACGGGCGAGCCAGGGGTCTTGTCGAGCCCGTAGCCTTCGTACCAAATCCCCATATCGCCGCTGAGTGTAAAGATCTTCTTCTTTTCCTTCTCCTGTGCACTTGCCTGGAAAGAGAGGAACAAAGCAAGGACGAATACAATTTTAGAAAGATGGGGCATCGTTATGTTGATTTAATGTTTTTTAACCTAATTTCTGTTAACTATTTCTGAACAATGAGGAGTCCGTCAATAATATAAATAGGTTCGATCCAGTATGAAAATGAATCGTTTTGATTCATTTTTTTTATTTTATTTTTTATTTACTATATTCAATACTTACACTTCTATAGTTTTTATCCTCCGAATACTGTTTAAATAATAATTCCTTATATTCTTTGCTAGAGAATGAAATTGAGCCGGAAGTATATCCTGTTGATGTATTTTGTTTAAAGTTTATATAGCCATGTTCTTCCGGTACGACTAACAATGAAGGTGTTTTTATTTGTGGTGGTACCTGATCTTTTGAGGTTGATACAGATAATCCTATGCCCTCTGCAAACTTATCAATAGCATCAGCAAAACCTTTAATAGTTTCCGCCTTATTTTCCCCCCAACGGGGTTGAGCACCCCCTATAATTGAGCCTGGAATAATCCCGGTTTTATCAAAATTATCGACATTTCCTGACATAAGATTATTTTTTGTATCACTGTCAGATAATGGCATATCACCATGAAAATTTGTTTTAACTGGAGGCTTATCTATTTCATTTCCTTTTATGTGTTCATCTGTCCACCGCAGACCTTCTCCAATCATTGAAAATATTTCCAGATATAAATCAATTTCATTGTGATATGTCATGCTAATTTTATTTTCTGCAACCGGTGTACTTTTGGGTTGTTCAAACCACCAATCGACATATTTGACATCATCTGGATTATTTACATCGCAATCATCGTTTGGACCTGACACAGGAGGATCAGAACTCAGACCACTCGGGTCGTTAAAACAAATTGGATTGTTTGAAAAAGCTGCGTACGAACTTTCCCATGATTTTGTAATCGGGTCAATATTCCATCTTCTTCCTAAAAGTGGGTCATATTGCCAATATTCAGCGGTATACGAGTTTCCTTCTCCAATAATTTCATCATCCTTTTCCTGATTTCCAAAACCAAATCTATACGTTTTATGACTAAAACCCCTTCCCGGCATCAGCATCCCAAAAGCGTAATAATCCTGCCCGCTTAAAATTTCAGCCTGATAGGTGATTGCCCCGCTGGTTGTTGATGGTATTTTACGGTCGGTGATGGTAGCCAGTACATTGCCGAGGTGGTTGGTGAGTTCATACTGTTTGAAGCCACGGCTAACGGTCAGGTTTGCGTTATCTGTTGCATTGACCGGAGCTACAGTGATCACTGTATCGGGTGCGTATAACCCTATCCGGTTGCTGCCATAGATATCTGCCTCGCTCCAAAATAGCTTTGGCGTTGTTCCCCCGGTTGCCGGAATTTTGTATGCATAAGTAGCCAATGCTTTGCCTTGTGCATCTCTAACGTAGAATGTTTTGGCATTTTGAGTAGCAGTACCACCGGTTACATCTTTCATTACCCTGTTGCCTAAGGCATCATACTGGAAGCGAAGGTTTGGTCCATTGCTCTTTGCAACCTGGGTGATCTTATTTTGCAGGTTCCATTCTATTTGAGTAATATTTTCGGCGGCATCGCTGATTAAATTACCAATCTGGTCGTAAGCATAATTGTTTGAATTTTGAGTATCAATATCTACCGTATAATTTCCTGCCGGAACCTGGTCTTTTACCTGTGCCAGTCTGTTGGTTGCATTGGCTGGTATGCTTGTAGCCGGATTGTAGATGCCATTCGCGGCATCATAATAAAAGTAATCAAGGTTGTCCATGGCTTGGGTCGCAGCCGTACCATTCTGTACTTTGTTGAGGATATTCCCATCCGCATCATAACCAAATGTACCGCCGTATGCATCGTTCTGAAGCATGGACATACTGCCACCGCTGATTTTCCATGCATGCTGCGAGGTAATCCGGTTGAGCTGGTCGTAGGTATAGTTGTAACCATTGTTGCCAAGGGACTTTATTTGGGTGTACATGCGGCTGATGTTCCCGTTGTAAAGGGGTTTGACTGTTCCGGCTGATGGCTGTAACCCGTCAAGGCAGGTATTACCTTGAATGGCAGTATAATCGGAAGGGTAATAGTCAATAACATATCCAAAGGCATCGCGTGCCACGGGGTTGTTGATGGCGCCATAGCCCGGACCGTTAAAGCCATTGCCAAACAGCATTCCGACATTGTACATATAAATCGGTATACCACTAACTGTAAATATTTGCGGTGCTGTTTGTGCTGTTCCCGGGGTTGTCGGGGCGATGATGCCATCCTGTCCCATATCGGTTTTGGTCGTGTCCGAGGTACCATTAACCCCTTTGATCCATCCCTGCAGGGTGTACATGTAATCGAGTCCCTGGACCTTGTCGGTACCCAGTTCCATGCGGGCAAGCGGACCGTGGCGGTAGTATTTGTATTCGGCATCGGTCTCCCATACCACTCCGTTGGCGCTGGTTTTAACCTGCGTTAAACGGTTGGCCGCATCGTAGCTGTAATTGTGGATAAACTGATCCATAAAGCCCCTCTGATAGGTTATCTGGTTTACCTTTCCGCTTTGCAGGTCATAATCGTATTCCATGGTTTTGTCCCCGATGATGCCATTGGGGTAATCCTGAATAAGCTGATAAACATTGCCTTCTATGTCATAAGTATAATGAGTGGCATGGAAGTATTCCTTGTTGGTGAGCTTTGCCACTGTTTCAAAACTTAAAACAGATGCGATGCGTTTACGCAAATTTCGTTGTCCTGCAGTTCCAAATTTTTGGGCGATGGCGGGCAGGTATGGATCATCGTATTGCGAAAGGGTTATTTCTGTACGGGTTGACAAACCGTTGATGAAATTGATCCAGCCATTGAAATTTCGGGTAAAAGCGGAATTGACCGCTCCGGATTTCAGTTTGCCTGATTCAACCATTCGTCCCAGTAAATCATATCTGGTATAACTGAAGAAATCGCCTTCCAGCTTTTGCTGTGCGTTTTGTGAAGCGACAACTCTGCCCAGACCATCGTAAAAGAAACGGCTCTCTCCCGCATCCGGTGTTTTTTGCCAGATGGCCTCGTTCAGCGTATTGAAACGATACACTGTTGTTTTAAAGTGCGCTGGTAAATTTGCCGAGGTATAGCCTGCCTGCCGGGAGATTTGTACCTGCAGGGCCTGGTTATGGTCCAACAATTTAACGCCAGCCGGGGGTACGGTTTTTACAAGGTTTCCCGCCTGATCGTAGTAATATAAGTTGTAGTGGTATTGTTTATCATCATATTTCATGTTAAATACTTCCAGCGCTTTCAGACATTTGGTATAATAAAGTTGCAACAGGTCGGTTTTCATGCTGTCCACCCAGGAGCCGTAACGATTGCTGGTATTGCTATTGGCTGTTGCCAAAAGATCCCTCACACAATTGTTGACAGTTGGGTAAGGAGGCAATACTGGTATGCTGTCGCACAGCGTTCTCACCGGGGGGCATTGGTTCATGGCCCAGCAATCAACATGACCTTTCACCAGGACTGTTGCCAGGTTGCTGAGACTCGTGCCGCTAAGTACTTTTAGAATGAAATCCCTGGTAATGCCATTTTGAGCCAAAGCCAAATCAGGTGCAATGTTGATGATATTTTTTATATTACTCCAGTTGCCAATATCCGGATTCATTTGTAAAAAGATCGAGCAGTTTCTTTCCTTTCCGCGGGGGTCATTGTAAGTCAGGTTAATTGCAAAGTTTCCGGCGGTATTTAATGTTGCGCTTAGTAACTCTGTTCCACTCGCACCTTGAAGCAGGACAGGAGCCTGGTTTTTTAGCTGAATCGGTGCAGGAAATAAATTATAAGCTGTCTCAAATTGGAAAATATTATCGAGATATTCATTTACAGCAGCTACGTATGGCGAGGGTTGCGAACAAACAGGTTTCCCGGTTTCCTTGCATCCGGAAAGAAAGTTACATTTTGTGTTTACATGGATAATCCTTGTTTCATTATTGGGATACAAAATTTGAAGATCAAAACTGCAATTTGTATTACCCGGGCAGGAAATAGAACTAATACAGCATACCGATAAAGGTCCTGCATATCCCGTATTCGTTTTCAGATAAGGAATATAGATCGTTGGGCATGGTCTGAAGGCAATGCATAAAGTAGTATCCGAAGAGTAGGATCCATTGATAACAGTAATGCCGGCACTACTTATTGATACAGGCAGTTGTTCTTTGGTTATTATAACGGATCTGTTATCTTTTAATTTCCTAATAATATTGCTGATCATTTCAGTCAGGTTGGAAGCAAATTCACAGGAAGTAGTGCCGATGGAATCAGAGGCGCCGCCGCAAAGGGTATTTGCTACCTGTTGATTGATGCTGCCTGCCTGATTTGCAATGGCTTGTGCATACTGGCATGGATCATCATAGTTCGTGACACTGCTTACATCCATGGAAATACCTGCATCTGCCATTACATTAAGTATATTGTCCAGACTAGTGCCAAACCGGTTTTGTTTGTCCTTGTAGAGTAACCAAACGAACGGATTGACTGATGACTGGCAAGGCTGAAAATTATGCTGGGAGGCAAAATTTGGTACATTCCAGGAGAACTGTGCCCAGCCATTGTAATCCTTCGCGCCGATACAACGCGAGTTGCAGTTATTGGCATCCGCGTATGAATTTTGGCTGGACTGTATGGCCTCATTTTTAGCTGATAAGTAGAGCGAGCGGAGGAAGATCCATTCGAGGTCTGCTACATTCGGATCTGTTCCAAAACCGTGTGTACTTAAATAAGTTGCCGGCAAGATGCAAGGAGGTGCGGTAGGATTCATCGCCGGTGTTGAACCTTGTTGGTTTGGGGGAGGATAGTTGCGGGCACACCAGGCCATCTGCATGGCAAATTCATCTGCGGGTATGGTCGCAGAACAACCGTAATTCTTAAGCTTATTTAAGAGGGCATTTTTAATAGCCGGATTGGCGTTGTTCAGGAACCACGGGTCCTTGTTCAACAATTGCTCATACGGTTTAACATTGGAATTGGGAAGCGGACTACCCGGGGTAAAATAACCTTTGGTAACAGCATCTCCTAAAAACTGCGTTGAAAGTAGCTGGGAATCAAAATCGAGGGTCGCATCGATTTGATCGGAACTGCACCAGCCCAGCAGGCAATGTTCGGGGTGCATGGGGAGTAGCTTTTCTGCATACTCAGGCAGCCAATTGTTAACCAGGTCACTGTAACTGGCAAAACTGGACGGGGACAAGGCGAGGTTGATTTGTGCAAGCGTAGGTAGAGCGGGTAATATGTTGCCAGAATTAAATATTGACAATGGATAGGTGCTTGCATCAATGGTGCCATTGACATTTCTTGTAAATTGTGCATATTGGCCTCCTGGGGAGATATCGGCCAGCATCATGGACTTGATATTATCGCATCGGTTAGGATTGGGCATGCAGTAAGTTGTATCGCAGGTAGCAGTTTTAACAGGTGGCTGGGCACAATTGGCACAACTTCTGTAACAGTTCATGGTATCAACGCGTGAAAGCTCATCATGCAAAATTGCATTCCACTGTGATTTGCAAGTGTCTCTCAGAACTTCGGCGATGTATGCCAGGGCTGCTTGCCGGTTAACCTTAATCTTTTTTGTAATGGTATAAGTGCCTATCCCAAGAGTCTTTACGATGTGACGCGGATAAGATCCGGTAGTGCTGCTGTTGTTGCAGTTCAAATCAGTTTTGCCGCTGCTGTTCAACAAATCACCAATGGTTCCGGAATAGGAAGCCAACGGGGTGCCTGAACAACTTTCAGTATGGTTGAGGGTAAGGTCTATGTCGTAGATACAATCAAGGCAAACCGGGAATCCGGTACATAACTCTGCAGTGAGCGTTTCGGGATTGATCGCATAATCAAATATATAATCTGTATTGTCGGTTGTCACAACGAACTGGTGCTCCATGACAAGCGTTTTATCGACCGGATTCATCACATTTTTACTCATCAGGGAGATGTCAATGGTATTCGTCGTTTGATTGGCAAGAGGATCAAGATTATCAGGCGCTTTCCCGGCCAGAGCTGTTGCTATGGTTTTGCCTTCCGGATTGATATAGGCAACAGAAACCTGCCCATTTGGATCAATCACAGCGTTTTTCTTGTATCTCAATGCATCACCAACCTCCGTACCAAACATACGGTCAAGTTCTTCCTGGTTGGGAGCGGCATAATAGAACCTTGTTTCGTGGTTGTTAACAAATTGAAAAGCTGTACCCACTCCGCTTTGGGCAGCTACTCTTCCCGTATTGTCCTGTAAATAACTTTGTTGTGTAAACGGGAAACCCCCTGCATCGGGAATAAATGCGTTAAACCCAAGTTTATTCGGATTATTGGTCGAATAATAGGCTGCAGCGCCCATGATACCTGTTGTTGCATCCGGCTGAGGAAATAATTTATTGGTGTTGGGACATGTGAAGTTTGGTTTATCAAAGTCCTGCCAGTTATAAGGTTTTCTTGTTGTATTCGGAGCATTTACATTGTTGCTGATATTCAAAAGCGGTAAATATTCTAGTTTTTTAGAATTGGTGGGAACAGGCAAAATATTTACTGCCGGCCTGCCCTGATAATCGTATATGGTCTCGCCCGCTATTACTTCCCGCTCTTTTACACTTCCCGGTTGAAAACAATCGGAGCTTTCAAACAGTAGTTGGTTATTTGGTAATTGTGGTTCCAGGTTTATTCCGGTTACTGTCTGTCTTGAACGAAAGGTCCCATCCATATAACCAACTAAATCACTGCGCTTTCCATCCTCGGCAAAAGTGGAAGCCGCTTGCCAGTTCATTTTGTCGGCCGAATGTGCATTGCCATGGTAGAACTTATTGGCAAAGGTGAAGATCTTCCCTTTTTCAGCCCCGCTCCATCTGCAATACACCGGACTTTCAAGATTATTGCCGCCCCGCCCAATGGCTCTCACCCTGTACAGCAAATAGCCTCTTTCAAAAACCAACGGGAAACGATAGTAAGTTTCTTTTAAAGAGACTCTTGTGCTATTATCTTTAAAATTGAAAGGGATGTTCAAAGGATTTACCGGGACCGAATAATTATCGGTGTAATCATCCGCAAAAGTGTATTCCAATTCATACTTTTCAGCATCGGGCACACTATTCCAATTAATAACAAGTTCGTCAGTTGCCTGATCTTCACAAGCAGTCAGACCCGTTGGAAAAGTGTTGTAATTGATTCGTGTAAGCCGTTCTTCCTGAAACCCGATATTTAATTCGATAAAATCGGCCAGTTTGGTTTTCAATTGGGTTAAATCAGTACCGGCATCGGAAGTGACAACAACATTGGTAATCGCCAGCTCAACCTTAAACGCATTCTTGAACGCATAGATACTGGAAATGACGCTTTTGGTGAGCGTATCAATCCGGTTGTTAATTTCAAGGCTGATCGTTTTAGAAACAGGTGGAGATGAAACATTAATTGGATAATATTTAAGGTTTGCCGATACGGTCACTTTCGCGTTGGTATGAAAGGCCGATTGATTTTTGAGAAGCAATTCTATCGTATTTTGATAGGAAGTAACTCTATCAGAATTATTCAACCGGTCAGGATTGACGTTTGGCAGGGCGACGGGAAAATTGATGGATCCCTCTTTGTATGCCATCAAGGCATTTCCTGATAAGAGAAAATCAATTTTGGGATACTGCTTTGCGAATACATTAATAGCAAGGAAAGGCAGTAATAATATCAGTATGAATTTATGCATTGCCATAGTTATTAATGTTTTACCAGGGATGAATTGACCTCCTTGATGGTTACAATCCCCTTCTCTGTCTCTTTCTTAATGCGCCTCAACTCTCCTTGATTGTTGTATTCATTCTTGGTGAAATAATTGTTCTCATCAAGGCTGTAGGTAAGTCTCAGGTTGACATCATCATAAACGTAGGAAACCATATTGCCATCTGCAGGGAATATCCTCAGGTCATCAAAAAAAGTTGCCGCGTTGCCTTGCTTTAAATTGATGGTGACGCTATTGTTGGAAGCTGTAGTGAATGCCCCCATGACCCTTTGCCAGCCTTCTATCACCGGACCCTCGGATTTTAAACTTACAGATGCTGAGCCACTGCATGCGATGTCAACCGTGGCATCACTGCAGGAAATAATGGGCTGCGGAGTGTTCACTTTTACCCAACAGGAAAAGATATATTTCTTGTTCGTATCCGGGGCAAAGCCACCAATGCATTCAAGGCATCCCGAATCATTCGCCGGATTGCCGTTTGTGCCTGTTGGCGTATTCCCATGGTTTCCCCTATCCCCTTTGCAGGCAACCGGAGGGGAAATGGTAAATGATAAAGAACCCTGGACCTCCAATGAGTATTTGCCTGTATGTGATTCATTATCCGATATAACCGGATTGCCCTTTACCACATTAACTCTTCTCAATTCCAAATGCTGGTTCGTTGAACCATTTACTGTTGAAGTTGTGGAAGAAGGTCCAATCTGCCTCATCTGTGATGCAGGAATAGGATGGCCCCTGTCGAATTCAGTGGTTATTGGACAGTAGGCACAATAGTAGTCTTCAAAACCATCAAAATAGGTCTCTCTATATGCCGCATTGATTGCCTGTGCCGTAATCAAAGTATTTTTATAACCTAATAAACTGGCAGTTTTTCTACCTATTCTATCTTCAGATTCAATGGTTTGTCCGTCAACATTTGTCAAATTGACCTTTTCCTTCCACTCCCAGTTGAAATAACCGGGTGTCCAGTTTAAGGAAGGATTTGAAGGTACTCCCCAAAAGTCAGTGTATATTCTGAACAGCCCTTGTTCCTTTATATTTGTAATTCCGTTAGCAAGGTTAACCGGAGATCGATCTTCCAAAAAAAACCAGGTTCGTCTAGGTTTAAAATTTCCCTTCTTTCCTGCTAAGAAATCATTTTTCCCCATCCTGTTTTTGATGGTTGCACAAGAGTCACAGTACATCACGGCATCATCATAGTACTCTATTGCGGAGCTGTTCAGGATTTTATTCTGGACAAATTCCAGTGTATTTCCGTTGGCCAGCGGATTCTGGTTCCAGGTAACCACTTGACCGGCAGAGGCCGACAACAGATTTTTAGCCCCTGAATTATACACCTGGTAATCGTTCCCTGAGATAGCCGTTTGTGATCCAAAGTCATTCACAAAATTTGGGATGGATGAATTCAAATCTTTCACCCATAACCGTGAACCCGTTCCGGTTGACCTAAGCTCATCCCCAACTTTTAAGAAGGATTTAAAAATTGTAAGATTTGTGCTGTTGAGGTTCAATTTCGTATTTGTATAGGATGGAGCCATCCCATTGTACATCCACCATGCAGGATATTTGAAAGAATATATCGTGTCGTTGAATTCGTTGGCCAGTTTGGTTAAAAGGACTTCTCCGGTTATCTCATCAAAGGCTAAATTTTCTGTGGTAACCGATGAGCTTTGTTCGAAGATTGTTTTACTTTTTAAAAGGCCATTCCGGTGAATTACCTTGTTGACCACGATCGACTGAAATTGTTTCTCTTCCGTCATCTGGGAATACAAAGGCATTACAATCGGGATGGGAACTACTCCGAAAACGGCCATATTCAAATTGGCATTGTAAGAGGTGGAGACAGACTGGTCGTGGCTTTTTCTACCGTCAATGGTATATTCGGCCGATAACCCCATCTTGTTATTTTTGGTGATCCTGCCACTGTGGTCAATGGTTGTGAAGTGGTCATTGTTCGGAAAGTACTCAGATACCTCCCCGGAAACACGGTCTCCATTTTGGTTATATACCCAAGTCGCTTTTGGTAACCCACTCATATTGTTCAACTCAATTGAATAACCCTGGGAAACTGAGGCAAAATCATGCTGCTGATCGATCGCAACAAATGGAAGCTGAATAGGATTGAATTGGGTTTTATCCCGTTTTTCATCAATGGTGGTCCGGTTAACTTTTACTGGATAGTCCCTGGCTGTAAAAAATTCATTGACAATCCTTCCGGTTTTGGCTACGTTGAGGTTTGTTTCATTGGTAATTTGGGTAACCTTTCCATAGGTAATTTGAGGAGCAGGGAAAAGTGATTCGTTTACCGGTTCTTCAACGAAATAATCGTTGTCCGGGGCCATTTTCTTTTTATCGGAATAAAAGATGGGTTGTTTCAGTGAAATCTCATCTCCGCCCACCAATGGTTCGTAATCAGCTACTCCGGAACTTATTGTCACTTTGTTGTTGTTCAGCGGATTCGTCTCTTCTGTCGTATAATAATAGGAAGTGGTGTACGATTTATTCAGGTGCGTATTGCCGGTCATGGCATCCCAATTGTCATCGATACTTATTTGTTTGACGCGACTGCCACCCGCAATCTTCTTTTTTGCAGGGTTGTAGAGACGGATAAAACTTTTCCCAAGGGAAATTTCTTTGCAATAACCCTGTAACTCACAATATAGGTTCACACCCATGGAGGAAGCAGAAATTTGATTCGCCAATTGACTCACCGTACCCGGTAAGGATTGAATAAATGTGGCAAAATTGGCCGGCGCACCCATGGAAGTATTGTTAAACACCATGTTGTTCCTGTTGATTCGCATAAACTGGAACGCCGTCTTGAGGATCGGACTGCATTTGATCAGGTTGTTTTCGTCATCAATGGCAACAGGCTCCAATTCCACATAGGCATAATTTGGATTACTGGCTACACCAAAATCTTTAACTTTTGTATAACCGGTAATGTATTCATATTTGCCACCACTCAGGTTCACATAAAATTTATAGTACAAAAACCCATCTTTGATATCTTTGATATAGTATTCTCCCAGTTCATTTTTGTCCAGACTGGCATTTCCGTTGTTAATAGGACTTGACAGCTTAAAATAGATTCTGTAGTTATTGACTATCTGATTATTTGATGAATAGTAAAAAGCGGATGAAGAATTTTCATCTAAACCAGTTACCTTAAACATTTGCCCGGCAGTCTTGTTCTGGATATAGCCATAATCATTGGCTTCATAATTTACTTTCAATTTGCCTCCACCCGGGATGGTAATATCTGTCAGATTCCATGCGTAAGCATTTTTATTCATTTCAAGAGTATCTTGCAGCGCATAAGGGAAATCGATATTGGATAGCGGGGAATTATCATTGCAATCACTGAAATTATTGCCATTCTCCTGATAATAACCCCAACGGTTGACACTTCTGATGTTGTAATCCGGGTTAACATTTGCATGATTGGGATAATTGCCATAGCCAAAAACATAGGGTGTTAGTTTTCCCTCTTTTGAATGTTCATAGGTAAAAGCCACCTTGTTCAAGGTCAGTTTACCATCAGTGGCAACGGCTCCATTTATAATCTTCTTGCACAATAAATTGTTGTAGTCAAAATGAATGGTTTTGATCGGCGTAGCATTGTTGCTATTCCTGGTGCGATCGGGTAGCGAGTAGACCTCAACGTAGTCAAGTTTTCTTAAAAACTGACCTGTATTCTTCCCCCCGTTTTCATCGATTACTCCATATCCATCCTGCTTTTGACTGTAGTGGAATTCAGCAATCTCTGTTTTGGATTCAATGGAACGAACATACCAGAGTTCTTTGCTGCCAAAGACGTAGGTACCTTTGTCGTCCTGATCATCACTTCTTAATCCCTTGTTGTAGGTGGCGAAATCTTTGGCAAAAGGAGTTCTCCAGTTGTAGCTGAAGTTTTCTTTAAAATAGCTGAATTTTACATAGTTGCCCAGATCGTCTTCGGTAATTCCATCGTTGGTAAGATCCCTGTAATCAGGGCTTAAAACTTCGGTGATCAGAAATTGGGTTACATATGCCGGGGTCAGGGTAGATTCATAAAAATTGTCAATCCCCTTGTTGTTGCCCGATGTATTGTCCACGTTTTCTGTATAATGAACCAGGTTTTTTGCCGGATCTATGGCATTTCCTGTGACATTGAAACTGACCTCCTTTTGAGAGATGTTGTATACAGGTATGCCAAAAACATATTTCATACCGTCGGGCTGAATAACCGAAATTTCAGAAAGGTGATGCCCTTTCCTGTACCCGGATGTTCTGATCAGCGGTGGCGCAGGTGTGTTGTTGAAATTGTAATACTTTATTTGTTTGTCAAACCCAATTTTATCCGCCTCATTGGCTGTCAGGTAATTGATTGTTGACTGCCGTACGGGTTGTACAGTGTTCAGTACATTGGATGTAACATGACTTCCATTGCTTAAAAATTGTGTGAGGAGGGTCTCATTGAAGAGGTTAAATTGAACAGGGTTATAATCTCCCAGAAATGAGAAGTCAGAACAATTATATTTGTTGATTTCTCCATGGTTCTTGAAGCAAAACTGCTGGTACAAACTGTTTCCAATCACATCCTGTTCAGGTTTAAAGCTGACATTTGTCGCATTCCATTTCCCGGTTTTTTGAAATGAAACGGAGGTCCCAAAGTTGGCTCCGGCTTTGAACAGGGCTCCCAAATTTACCTCAGCACCCGCTTGATTACCGTTCGAATTGACAATTGCATCGGCATCTCCCACCAAGCCTATATCATTCTTATTGACAGAGAAGGTCATGGATAATCCTTGTCCATTCAGGTTAAAAACATCCGGGGTTTTGAAAGGGATGGGCAATATTTTTGATTCGCCAATAAAATAGGGGAGTCTTTTTTCCCGGTTAAAATCCATCAGCGAATTTCCGCCGATCGAATTGCTCTCGTACATAGACCCATACGCTACAAAAGTCTGGCTGGTTGTGGCCAATGTCTGTTTAGAAAAATATCCGGTTACCCGGATGTTAGGATCTACATAATAGGCATCCCAGCCCATGGCGCCTGAATAGGTTCCTGAGCTGTTCAGAAAAGGGTAATCTATATCAGGTTGGAAGGAATTGTTCAGATAGGAACAATTGGATAAACCAAGCAGTGACATAGAGGATTGATCCGTGTGCCTTTCACTCACTTTATAGCCGCCGCTTACGCCATTCCTCGTCTGATTCGGTGAATATCTAACGTAGCTCAAACCTGCATTCATGCTGCTTTTCAATCCTTCGTTGGAATTAACAGACCATGTTTTCCCGAGCGAAATGCCCAATTTGTCATTACCTTTTCCCAGCTTAAGCCCAATGCTCGGACTCAAATATTTATCTACACCCGATTGTGAATTAACAGAAACACCCATCCCCAATGAGGCGCTTCCGCCAACCCCCGCATTGGACTGAGCGCTCAGACTGGCCGTGCCGCTTAAGGATGGTTCCAACCCCCATCCTTTGTAATTATTATAGAAAACCCCTAAACCTGCACCTACAGAAATACCAAGAGAAGGAGGCAGTCCGGCTATTTCCAGATCCACCCCCAATTTGCCGCCAAAAGTTTCGTTGGGTTTGACAGAATATTCCTTGGTGATGGGATCTCCGTTGAAGTCATCGGGTAATCCTCTTAAGGTTCGCACGATACTACCGGCATTCAAATTCCAGCCCAATCCAACCATGGAGGCAACATCTTCCATTTGAATTCCGGATTGATAGGTTAAATTCATGGGATAGCCGCCAATGGTAAACAAGGGAATCTGATAGGAAAATGAACCCGATGCAGGGTTGACCAAATTCGAGGTACCCGCTTGCTGGAATTGCATAAACTCAGGTTGCCCGGGACCGCCGGTCTGGGCTTTCACGCCGAAAGCCAGCAACATCAAAGCGAATAAGACGCGGATATTATTTTTCACGATCGTTGGTAACTTTAAAATTGAACTGATAAGTGCGATGGAAATCGGAAATGGTCAGAAGATAGAGCCTGCCTGGTTCAAGATTATAATCTTTGATATCGATGGATATCCTGTTCAACCCGGTTACACTATTCAATTTGATCATATCCTTCGATTTGCGCTTTATTTTCTTTGCTTCGACATCGTAAATCGTCACTTTTATATTTTCGACCGATGCATAATGGTTGATATACTGGACCCTCAATACATGGTTGGATATTTCAGTGCAGATGTAAGATGGCTCTCCGGACAATTCATAATAATATCTGATATCAACCAGCGCAACTGAATCCTTGCATAGAACCTCCCCATCTTTATTGAGCCATTCGTAGATGACATAAAAAGGGTTTACAGTAGGAACGGCAAAATAGAGGGTGCCGAGTTTTGTTTCCCCCTGAGGGATATCCCCTGAATTATTGGTCCATTTTATCTGACTTGAACCCGGAGGAAACTTGGAAGGGGTTCTGCTCCATTCTTTGGGCGATCTGTTATCAATGCCAATGACCGAATCATTTTTGACTTTTATTCTGAAGCTTTTGGGATTGTTCCTTGGTTCAGTTCCCTTGTTTTTATTGGTGATGATGCCTTCATAAGCAATGGAGTCTCCCCTGTAAATTTTTCTCATCTCAAAAGAGTAGTTCTCACATTTTGGATCTGACAGGGATTTTGGGACATCCGGTGGCGGCTGGATATCTTCCACCTTTATTACAATCTTACATGGCATACATCTCTTGCCGCCGCATAACGGAGTGATGTCGACAGTATACATTCCGGTCTGGCTGAAATTGAAACGGAAGATTTGTCCGGTTCCGTTGCCTGAAACAATGCCCTGAACAGTCCATTCATAGGAAACGGAACAGGAACTATCTTTGGAATTGCAAGCAAAATCCGGAAAATGAAATTGGTAAATTCCTTTTGAAAAAGAGGCAGTTACGCCGCATTTCAATCTTGAAGAAGTGGCATCCTTTGTCTGAATTTCAACCACAGAATTGCTCCATTCCCCACAGTCGCATGTTTTACAACCTTCAACCACGATAGAATAAATACATGGCTGGCAAGCCTTTCCATTGCAAGTGGCATTCAAAGTTAGCGTGTATATCCCATTGGTTGCTGGGGTAAAAGAACCGTTGGTTCCACTTCCTGCTTTTGCACTGCCATCAGCCATTCTAATTTCCCAGCCTGTCTTTGCCTGACATTTTTCATTGCTTGGACGGCACTGAAAGGTTGTTGAAAAGCTGAAAGGTTGATTGCATTTCCATGCTATTCTCCCATTGCATTCATATCTTGATACAACTGCCACGTTTTGCAAAATCAATGGATTCCATGTTCCGCAGTCGCAGGAAGTAACCGAAAACACAAATGGTTTGCTTAGGCCATTGTTTTCTCCAATAGGTTTACCCTCTCTGTTGAGCGCCCGCACATTCCAGATAAATTCGCACAGAAACGGAGGCAAACATAGGCCACCGTTTAAATTATTTACGACTGTCTGAGTAATATTGTCTACATCTTTGGTCATCAGGGGTTGGTTGGCCTGCATTGCCTGCATACCGGTTTGTCCTTGCATCAACTGCCAAACGGATAGACGATAAGTAACCGGATCCTGCGGCTTGGGAATTACAGGTATCCACCTGAATACAAAGGGTCTTTGAAGTTCCGCATCCGTAAATTCGGAACCATCTGCCGGCACAATCGGTTGAGGTGGCTGATAGGTTAGTTGCTCAATCTCCCTGATAGAAAATGGTTTGCATTTTTCTTCGCTGTAAGGAGCCGACCCTGCCGCACCGTAGCCAAAAAACTGGGCGCAGATTTCATAATCACCAGGAGCTAAAACACAATCTTTTCCCAAAAATGAAACTGCATTCGTCCCACTCCAAACTTTGGTAAGGGTACTGAAATTGGCAGACGGCGCCGAACTGCCGGTAAAGGCGCCACACACTTTAACTCCCCCTTTTTTAATCGTTAGCAATAGCTTGCTCTCTTCAACCATTGGATCTACCCGACCAGCGACCGCTTTGGCCGTGGCAGTGATGGTTAACATTGTTTTTCCGGTTCCCCAGTTAGCTGTATTGGCGTCAGGACTGGCTGGCAATGAAATATTGATGCCGGTAATGGGGTAGTTCTGAGAATATCCCTGAACAACAAGTGTCATCAATATAAATACCAGAACTTTGTTCATAATATGGCGTTCTTTTATTGTAGGGAATCGAATCAGTAAATATTTAAACAGGCGTTTGCCTTGCGAGCCGTTAATCCAAATAATCAGGTACTTACAATAATATCTCCCCATTCCTGATCGTAATCGAAGTTTTGTTCTTCAACTTTTTCAGGGATGCTTTCAGCTTTTCAATCTTCTCTGATGGAACATTCGTATCGTCTTCCAGATCGGCAATTGCCTCTTCAATGGTTTGGTATTCCTTTACATTGACCTCTTTGGTGTCCTGTTTTATGATCAGAAGAGGAGCTATAGTTGTGCGATTCCCGGAAAATATCTTCAATAACCAGTTTGTCAGGTACATCTTGCGGACTTAAATTTTCATTTAATCTACGCACGGGTTTCCCCTGCCGCAATAGCTAACAAACCATCGGTAGGTGTTGGTAAACGATCGGGGGATAAATTAATTTATCGGTCAGTAAAACTGGAGGACTTTACTATGAACCGATAATCTTATAAAGAGGGGAAGGCAGGGAAATGATTACTTCAGTTCCATGTGAGAAACTGTTTCTGCTGCTTAAATCTTCCAGCATAATTGGTTTTGGCAGATGCATTTTTGCGCTCAATAGCCTGAGCCGTTCTTCTACTATTTCTATTCCTTTAGAAATATGATCTTCTTTCTTCTGTTTTTTTGCCTCAACGATACCAATTCCGTTGTCAGTAACTTTAATGATCAAAGCGCGGCTAATGCAAGAATCAATATCAACCTCCTCAAAGGAAAAGGAGATGGTTAACAGCCCTTTCCCATTGGCATTAATGATGCCGTGCCATAAGGTGTTTTCCACAAAAGGCTGAATGATCATGTTCGGGATCAAAAGTATGCCGGCGTCGACATCTGTCCCTGTAACAATCTCATAGGAAAAGTTTTCCTGAAATCTTAGCCTCTCGAGGTTGAGATAAAGCTTTAGCCGCACAATCTCATCTGCAAGCAGAATAAATCCATGACCTGCCGTTTCAAGATTCTTTCTTACAAGCTTTGCCATCATGGCGATGTAATCATTTGCCTCTTCATTCCTCATGCAATTGATCAGGTACTGTACTGAGTTGAGCGCATTAAAAATAAAATGGGGGTTCATCATGGCAGACAGCGCTTGATGCTTTAGCACATTGATCCTTTCAGCTAATTCAAATTCTTCACGGCTCTTTTTACTGTTGTATTTTAATAGCCAAATCATAAACAGGACGGAAAAGAAGCCTAGCGATAAGATTATCAATATGGTAAACCAGATGGTATCCACAAAACGTGGCAGGACACGAAAGGAGAGCAACAGGGGTTTGCTCCAATCTGTATTCTGGGATTTAGCCATGACCTGGAGCCTGTAATTGCCACCTTTCAGCGAAACAACATCCAGAAAATCATGGTCTGTTTCTATCCACTTGTCATTGATGTTATATTTATAAGATACAGATCCCGGTGACGAAAAGCTTAAAGCTTGTAAATCAATATAGACATGGTTTTGTTCAGGTGTGAAAACCAAGTGGTCATAGTTAACATAGAGTGAATCACCGGCTTTAATACCTGCAATTTTTACCTCCAGGGGGCGCGGTACATAACTGTCGAACTGATTGATATCAAGAATAGAAATTCCATCACTCGTTCCTACATATAAATAACTATTTTCGAAATCGTGAAAGAGGGCATAAATTTCATCGGATGGAAGGCCGGTTTGCCGGTTGAGATGTTTTATTGAATGCCCGTCAAATAAGTATAGCCCCTTCATATTTCCAATCCAGAGCCTGCCTTTTTTATCGATTACAACCGAAGTTGAAGATGACAGATCGTGTCCCATCATCTCTTTGTAACTGGTCACCGAATCCTTTTTGAGGTTATAACAGGCAATGCCCTTTTCTCCGGCAAACCAAACATTGTTTTCATAATCCTGGGCGATGGAATTTATTCTGAAATTTAGAACCGGATCACCTGGGAAGAAAGATTTCGTCCACCTTTTCGGATTCAATGAGATGTGGTTAATTTTGCATAAACCCAGACCTGTTCCTATCCAAACATTCTTTTCTGAATCTTCATAGATTTCGTTGATGCGGTTGGCGATAGTAGTGTCACCAAAAATAGAGAGAACAAAGGATTGGTTTACCTTATATTCAAGCTCTTTCTGGACCCTTACCGTATTGTCCCTTGTTCCCAGGAGAAATAAGCCATTGCTTAATTTACTGAAAGACAGCCCATTTAGTAAATGCAGATTTATTCCTTTGTAACTGATATTTTTGATATAATTCCTTTCTGAAGCACTACTGACAACAAACTCATCATTATAATTTTTTATCGAATAGATATAATCAGTCAACATTGAATCCGAACTACTTCTTATCCGATCAATTTTCCCGTTTTCTAAAATATTAATGCCTGTAAATGTGCCAATCAACAATTTTCCTGAACTATTTTTTGAAATGGAATAGACATTGTTACTGTTTAATCCGTCTTTTTCATTGTAGCTTTTTATGTATAGGTTATTAATACAAAAGACCCCCTTACCGAACGTACTTATCCAGATATTATCTTCACGATCTTCAAAGAATTTGTTGACAAGGGTTTTCTGAAGATCCATTTTACTTCCGATATCAACTATTTTACCTGAACTGTTAGGTATGAGATAAAATCCCATGTTCATAATGGAAAACCAGATATTGTTGTTGCAATCCTTTAAAATGTTAACAACCTCATTGTTCCCTGTCACATTGATTTTATAATGATCAATCACACAATCGTTTTTTATCCTATAGATCATCCCTTTTGCACCGACAAAATAACTCCCGTCATTGTTGTTGAAAAGGCAATAGGTATCAGCATCAGGCAATCCTTTGATTTGGAGTTTGGAAAGAACTCCATCTTTTAGGCTGTACAATCCTGTTGTTGTCAAAGCGATCATTTCGTCTTTGGCTATTACACCCATTTTATAGATAAAGACGAGTGTAGTATTGATCCCTTTGGTTATCAAACCGGCAGATTTTTTTTCACTGATTAAATAGATCTTCCCCATTCGGCTATAGGCAAAAATATTTTGTTCATTTGTCGGTGCCGGACCAAGGATTAAATAGGAGAGCACAAACCCGTTTCCTTCAATCTGGCTAATGTAGTTCTCAATGTGACCATTTCTGAAAACGTTAATCCCTTTTTCAAAATTGCCAATATACAATTCCCCGTTTTTCCCCTCCAGAAGTGAAATGATCGAATTTGAATTAAGACCGTCGGAGGAACGGAAGGTCGTAAAGCGTTTCCCGTCGAACTTGCTCATGCCATTTGTGGTAGCAAACCAGATAAATCCCTCTTTGTCCTGAATTATATCATAAACTGTTGAAGAGGCCAATCCATCGGATGATGTATAATGATAAAAGGATGGTGTCTGCGAATAAAGTTGGGCAAACTGAAGAATGGCAATGAAAGCAACTGTTGTAAATTTGTATGGCATAATCAGAGGGCATTGAGCATTGCTTTCACCCGCTGAACAAATTCCGGCGCTTTCCTGCGCGATATTTCTACTTTACTGCCATCACTCATTGTAACATGGTTCCCGCTGAGGTTTGAATAGTCTTTTACATACTTCAGATTGATCAAATGCGATTTGTGGACCCTGTAAAAAATCTCTCTTGGAAGCGCATCTTCAAATTCCTTTAAAGTGCGGCAGATCATTTTATTCTTCCCCCCCCTGATGACAATTTTCGTATAACATCCATCAGCTTCAAGCCGTATTAAATCGTCAAAGGCCAACAAATCAAAACCATGTGAGGCGGGCAATACCAATTTATCACTGTCATGAACGGGTTCCATTTTTATCCTTTTGTTTTTAAGGGACAAAAGATTCTTTACAGTCTGTTTTAACTCTTTAATGTTTATTGGTTTAAGAAGATAATCAACTGCTCCGACTTTAACCGCATTGATACCAAACTCCTCATGTGCGCTAACGAATACCACCATAAAATTTCGCTCATTGTATTCGCGCAGAAAATCAAATCCATCCAACACAGGCATGTTAATATCCAGGAATACAACATCCGGGGTATGCGCAGTTACCATTTCCTTTGCCACAACCACTGAATCAGCACAACCTAGAATTTGAATTTCATGACAATAATTTTCAATAATCATCCTGAGATTTTCCCTTCCATAAAGTTCATCGTCAACGATGATTGCTGTTAGTTTGGTCGATTGGATTTCTATGGGCATCATGAAAGAGGTAGTGATAACTTCGACCAAAGGTACCCTTTATTTCACTACAATGGTTTTCGTATTTACAAACTCCCGGATTCCCAAATAAGAAAGTTCGCGCCCGTACCCACTCTCTTTGATGCCTCCAAACGGAAGACGAGGATCTGATTTTACAAAGTCATTGACAAAGACGCATCCGGCTTCGAACCCCTTTTCTGCCAACAACTTGCCGCTCTGCAGATTGGCAGTAAAAACACCCGCACCCAATCCGAAAACAGTGTCATTGGCGATACGGATAGCCTCTTCTTCTGTTTTAAACCGGTACAATACCGCCACCGGACCAAACAGCTCTTCGTGGTATGCCGGCATACCGGGTGTCACATTTTCCAGTACGGTTGGAGGATAAAAAGCCGCTTCCCCTACCTGGATAAAACCACCAATCAGCAAAGTAGCCCCCATCCCAAGGCTCTTTTCAACCTGTTGGTGCAATTCATCGCGAAGATCTTTCCGCGAAAGCGGTCCGAAGGTTGTATTCGGATCGAACGGATCCCCACAGACCGAAGCTGACATTATTTGCACAAATTCAGTTTTGAATTCATCGTAGACCCGATCGGCAATGATAAACCGTTTGGCTCCAATGCAACTCTGACCGGCATTCAGCAAACGGCTGGTCACACAAAGTCGTGCGGCAGTAACAACATCGGCATCCTCCAAAATGATGTACGGATCGCTGCCTCCCAATTCAAGAACGGATTTTTTGAGATTTGCCCCTGCTGCGGCAGCCACGGCTTTACCGGCAGGAGTGCTCCCGGTGAGGGTCACGGCTTTTACCAAAGGATTTGCAATAACAGCCTCAACTTTGGCTGAGCCTATTAGCAAAGTTCTGAATACATTCTCGGGGAAACCGGCCTCTGCCACCAACTGCTCGATGGCCAGCGCGCAACCCGACACATTGGAGGCATGTTTCAGCAATCCGGTATTTCCTGCCATCAGCGCCGGGGCGATAAACCGGAATACCTGCCAGAAGGGAAAATTCCAGGGCATTACGGCCAGGATGGTTCCAATCGGTTGGTAGGAGATGTAAGATTCCCGGGCCTCTGTTTGAACCGGCTCATTTTGTAAAAAACGCTCACCGTTTTCGGCATAATAGCCACATGCCAAAGCGCATTTATCGATCTCTCCCAATGCTTCGCGATAGACCTTCCCCATCTCGGAAACGATCAGGGCAGCCAGTGATCCCCTCTTTTCCACAAGTTTTGCCTGGAGATATTTCATCAGCGTTGAACGGTGATCAAAGGTGGTTCGCTTCCAGCCCTGATAGGCCGTATCCACCTGTTGTACAATGGTATCTACCTCCACAGTCGTGTACTCCAGGTAGGTTTGAACGATTTCACCCGTAAATGGATTGATGGATTGCATGGGATTAGTTGTTTATAGTCGTTTGGATATCAATTATTTTGACGAATAAAGGTTATCTCACAATTCCTGCACTGCCGTTGTTCTTGCATCACCTCTGAGATGTCAAAACGAAATGCTGGCTTCTCGAAAATATCAAGTCCGCGACCAAGTTTAATTTTCCAGCCATTATTGGCTACAATGCTGCGATCATGTAAATCCTGAAATTCATAACTGAAGATGATTCCGGAATCCCTCAAAGATCCCGTGATTTCATCAAAGTTTGCAGTTGATATTTGCGCATATTCTATGTCGTTCCATGAGACAACGTGCAAACTGATTTCCTCCTCTTTCTTTTTATTTTGAATAAGGACAGAACAGAATTCCAATAGATTACGGAATTGATGTGGATGTCTTATGTATGGATCAGTCAATGTAATTTCAGTTGCACCTTTAAGATACTCGGCAAATAGTTTTTTATAGGAGACTCCTTTCTGATTATCTCTGACAATGATCTCTTTCTCTTTAAGCTCTGGTACAATTATTTCAGCTTTGACTGCTGTTTTAACAGGATCTTCAGTCGAAGCGATTTCTTCAGTACTATCAAATGTCTCCCCATTTAACTTCTCAAGCGTTTCAATCTTAATTTTTTTGTTGGATGAATTGAGTTTGTAACTGAAATCGACAGGAGAATCTTTAAAAGTTTCGTCAATTACGTAAAGCTGATCCTTTACTCGTTTCCGCCCTTCTACAGCAAAATCAATCAGTTCAAGTGCTTCCTTTTCACTCATCTGCTTATTGGGATAGATTAGCTTTACCAGACCAGAGAATGTTTTTCGGATTGCTAACTTATCTCTTCCGGTAAAGGATGGATCAAAGTCAACATACTGGTCAACCAGATTAGTATAATCGTACTTCCGGAACTGCTTCAGTATTTCAGCCAAATAATCAACAATAAAACCGAACTCTCTGGAAAATACGCTCTCTTTTAAAATATTGACTTCCCATCCGGGAATATAGAGGTGAATTCGATCAAGGAATGCCCCTTTGATATAGGCCGCAGGAATTGATTCGAAAAGGTGTGTCTCACGCAACATAAACGGTACCGTATGCTTTGTGTTTCCAACAAATGCCAAAGAAGCATAGGCCTGAATGGTCTCTTTACCTCTGTTGAATGATTTATTGGCCATGTAATTCTGCATAATATTGACCATGTCGCCATCGGCACGTTTGGAGCCTACCACTTGTTCAAATTCATCCAGACAAATCACATCCCAGTATCCAACCAAACCGATTTTGCCTTTGCCGGTGTTGCTCACAAATAGCCGAGCACTCGTCACATCTCCGCCTGATACTAAAACCCCATGCGGGGAAAGCTCCGAGAAAACATGAGATTTACCGGTTCCTTTTGGGCCAAGCTCGATGAAGTTATAATTGTTCTCAACATGTGTAATCAATCTGGATAACTGGATGAGCTTTCCCCTGCGGTTGAAGAATTCTGGGTTCAATCCAATGCTATGCATCAATAGGTCGATCCACTCATCAGAATCAAAATGTTGTCGCTTTTCGATAATTTCTTCCAAATCGACTCCTGAAACTTGGATTGGCTTTACGGTTTCGATAATCCATCTGGATTTTACTCCGTCGGAGGAATCGTATCCCATGGTCAAGATACACCATACACCTCCTCCACTCAATAGTTTTTGATGCTTTCTGACTATCGAATCGGCAATGGCAACGTGGTCTATTCCTAAATTGGCAAATGAAGTCTCATAAAAATTGGCATCATCATTCAGCGTCACAAAAATCTTGTCAATAATTTTATGAGATCCTTTCTCCCGTATGGTTGATTTTACATACTCTGCCTCAGCACGATGGACAAAGTTGTTTTTAATTACATCCTTTACTTTCTCAATTCCATTGTTAATGACTTCTTCGTCATTGATCGCGCAATACTGACCAAGTAGAAATTCCAACACGTATGCCGGAACTACCGCATTACCTTTTACCCTTGAGGTTAAATCTTTCCTGACAACTTTCCCTTCAAAGTGAGTTAATATTTTCTCTTGTAATGTTGACATGATTTGGTTATAGGTTGAGCTATATTGGGTTTATTGTAAAATTTATCCATCAATTGCTTTTTTCATAATCTGCTTAATCCATTCCGGCGCCAGTTTAATATCATGTTTTAAGAGTTGCAGATCTTCCTTTTTTAAAAGCTGAATGATTTGCTTTAATTCGACAGGTCTTACCTTGTCCCTACCAATTTCCCGCAATGCCTGAATCACCAAAGAGCTAATCTTCCCTTTAGCCAACAGATTTTTGGGTGTAGTCTTTTTCAGCTTTATCGTTCTTTTACCGACTTTGATTATACGAGCCGCGCCATCGGTCAAAAAGACCAGCTTTAATGGGATCTGGGTGCTTAAACCCAATGCATGTAAGGAATAGGCACCAGTGGGAACCAATCGGATTTTATCTCTTTTAGCAATGGCTTGTGCAACTTCTTCGGCAGTTGGCAATAACTCACCAATGTACGAGTTCATTTTGGGGCGAACATAAATTCCATGAGCAACCACCTTAATAAAGCCTTTGTCCTTTAAACCTTGCAGTGCTTTCCGGATGGAATCTGCCGACCCCTTGTCGGCGAAATCATCAGGAAACAGCAAAGAACCTGCCGCCCTTGATTTTATCGCTCTTTCTATTTTATATTCAACTCCTTGCATGGTAGTAATTGCTACTATTATTTCACAAATTTAGTAAATATTTGTGAAATTGTCTGTCGCAAATATTGTCAGTATTTGCGACAAAACTATCGTGTAATTCAATCAAAAATCAGACTCAATCAAGGTGTTATTGATTACCTCCTGAACGATTAACGGATTCAATTCATCGTCTTTGTCGTAAATTTTAAGCTTCAACAGACTAATATTTCCGATATCGCCCCGAAGCATTAATTCGCATCCAAAACTGCGCTCGCTGGGCAGTTCTGAGGTTGAACTCATTTGAATGGTTACCTGATTCGAAACCAATTCCAAATCACGATAAAGCCCAACCTGAATTTCCCGTTCCTTTTCATTTCTGGATACTCGTTGATCCTGAAGGATTTGAATGCGCAGAATATTTGAAACCACCCGAAGGTTCTTACTGATCAATACAGGCTTCACTTTTTTGATTACATCGGTCCGTTTACGGGTACTTTCAATTACCGGTACAATCAATTCCTGCAAACTGGCCCCACCGTGTACAAACTGATGACCCACTCCTTGTTTTTTATACCGGTTGACCGATTTGGGTACAAGTACAAATAAGTCAGATTCAATCCGATTGGTTTGCTTTAATGGTATTTTATAACCTAAATCTTGTTTCCGGTCGTTTTTGATTATAGCGTAACGATTGTGGGTTAGTATTGCACCTTCTTCGTTTAACGGTTCTTTGTCTGCCTCTTTGATTGTGCGGTCGTTGTATATAAAGCCATGATCGGCGGTTATAACAACACGGGACACATTGTACGATGAATGTAATTTCTTTACCATGGCTGCCAGTTCAGTAATTCCATCGGCTACGGCCTTAAAGGCATTGCGTTCCGATGGCCGTTTATCACCCACGGCATCAATGCAATCGTGATAAATATAGACCAGCGACGATTTGAAAATATCGCGGTTGGCTTGTTGCGAATTACCTTCAATCTCGGCGTATGCAAAAACCTGTGCGTCCTGAACTTGCTTCTTCAATATTTTTGACCGGTTTATCAAACCATCCGTACTGATATCTTCAATAAACAATTCTGTCTCTTTCAGATTAATTGTTTTGGTTGTCAGCAAATTGGCCATACCGAATTGAGTGGTCGATGGAATTGAGGCCAATTGATGCCGAATAACCGCTTCGTTTTTGCTGTCACCATGTAGCTCGGAGAGCAAACTCATCGCTGATTCGTAACGCAGGGCATCCGAGATAATCACTACTATCTTCAGTTCGTATGGCACGATTTCACGTTTGATAAAATCATATTGCTTTGGTGCAGCGAGATTTTTATAGCTAAACCCTTGTTCCGAAAAACATTTGAGCCACTCCCGGTTCAACTTTTCCAGGAAGCTTTCGTACTGGTCTTCCAACAAATCTTTCAAGGGATCCAACTGAATAAAGTCGGGTAATTCTGAACTGTCAACGGATCGGTAGAAATCAATGGCCTTACGGTAATTTTGGTCAATCCGGTAGAAATCCTGAGCGTATTTTTCAATGTATTCGTCAGGAGAATCATAAATGTAGCCGGGAATTTCATTCAGTTGACTATTGATATTGGCCAGATAGATTAAAAACCGAACTGTATTTGACAATTGTACAGTGTTTTCACGAAACATGGAAACCCTCTCAAATACCTGTAATGCGGTTTGGGGCTTGAAGTCAATTTCAGGAATTCCGGATGCAAGGATCTTCCATTTCATGAAGGTGGTCAGGTAGCCAAACTCTGATTTTGAGCCATAAATTTGAAGCAGGGTTTCTTCTTTGATTTGGCTATCATTTGATTCCAGGAGTTGAAGAAATTGATCAGCCAACTTTGGATTATTCAAGGCAATCTCGCTCAAGTTGCTGAGCATGGACAATACCACACCATCCTGAATTTTTAAGTTTTTGTAAGGATCTTCCGTTTTTTCGTCCAACGTATAAGTGATCAGGTTGTATTTCAGTCGGTTTTGAAGCTCAATCAGGGTTTGCTGATTCAGTTCTTCGAGGGTAGTGTTGAAATAATCACGAACAGGCTGAACCAGAAATGGATAAAGGATATTTGCATCGATTTTCCTGAAAAAATAATCCCTGTTTTCCTCCTGGCCGGGCAACCCAAGGCATAAAATTTTAGCCAGAATAGTTTCCCAGCGCTCAATTTTGGTGAATCGCAGGAATGCCGAGATCAATCCAATAACCAATTCCGATTCTTCGAAACGGGTTCGGGTCAGCAATGGTGCCACTACCTTTTGTATCGGCGTTCGCGTTAACTCATTTTTGTATCGATTAGCTAATGAACGTTGGTTTGGAGCCAGTTGAAACTGGTCCATAAAGTCTGCCACATTGTCGAGGTAGAGGACTTTGTTGGCCACCAACAAGCCAAGCAGGGGAAACTCCCTGTATTGCCTCTGTGTAGAGGGAATGGGTTGCTGATGGTACAAAAAGACCTTTTCTTTTGCCCATTCACCGTGAAACATCATTTTCAGGAAGAAATTCCGGTGGTCATAGGTCACTTTTCGGATTCCATCGAGTTCCATGGAGCGATATTCTTCCTCATGCTCCCCTTCCGGATCGAAGAAGAAGAGCACCCGAAGTTGGGGGTATTGCTGGAAATATTGATCTATGCGTTCTTTTAGCATTTTTTACTCCGATAAATTATTTCTATTAACATGAATCGGGACACTATGTCTTGATTCTTGTCCCGATTAGATTAATTTATTGCTACAACCAATCTTAATCAGGACACTTCGTCCTTGTAAACCCATTGAATCATATCATTGATCATCAGCCTGGACATCATGTCTAAGTTTATGTCCAAGTTCACCTTTTTAATCATCTCAACTATCATCTGCATGGACACAATGTCCATGCGGATGTCCATGCGTTGCGTTTTTATTCCTAATTATACCTTCTGCATGGACACAATGTCCATGCAAATGACCATGCGACTAATTACCTTTAAAAACATATCTATAATTATTAGATTTAGTAGTTTCTCCATTATCTGTAAGAAGATCAAGTTTCTTCATTTTAGATAAATGACGATATGCTTTCTTTTCTTCAAACCCAAAATGATGAGCATATTCAGTTTTACTCACATCACCTTGTGCCTTCACAAATTCATATCCTTGCAGTTCTTCATCATTAAGCTGATTTAGTTTTTCATCCAAAGCACGAACAGCATCAGCAGTTCTTGGGAAAGTAACTATTAAGTATGGATTTTTATATGAAATGATCGGCAAGGGTAAGTTGTACTTTTCTCTCAATGATTTAAAAGTATCCATTCCGACACGAGTTTCTTCCATCAGGCGCATGATATTGAAAATATATGCTATTTCAGCGTTTCGAGCATAAGAAACTGCGGAAAAGTCTTGTAATGAACTAAGAGAGTTCGGTGAATACGGCTCTCCAGGACTTTTTATCTCTATCTTATCTGAAGTAATTTCCAATTCAATTTTTGATCCCTTTATTGAATAATCACGATGGACAATAGCGTTGATGATAGCCTCACGAATTACGCTGGGTGGAAAGTGAGGGATTTTCTCTCGAGTAAAACTGGATCTGTCAAAACTTTCAGGGATCACTTTTTTTACCCAATTTTCAACTTGATCCGGTATCATAACAATTGCATCATTAAAACTTTCTACATCTATCTGGCCATTCCCATAATCTACTTTGGCTTTTACTGCAGCCTGTGGAAATTTATCCCTGGGGTTTTTCCCAAATAGCAAAATACAATTACCGGTTGGAACTAAAGTCTCCGTTTTCCCAAGCTTATTGAATAACCCTTTGTTATATAGATCTAAAAAAAGTTCTTTGGATAATACATTAAATTTATTCTCTGTTTTATCTATATACAATTGAAGCGCATCATCAGATAAACTTTTAATGTCAGCATTTTTTACTTCCACATCTAAAAAACCTTTGATTAAAGGCACCTCAGCTTCACTTCTTTTCCGCTCTTCTTCGACCCAATCATCAAAGGTTTTGTTGTAGTCTCTAATTTCATGGCATAAATCTGATTCGAAAGGCAATACTGTTGCCCCCATCTGTTCAAGATAAAGTTTCCCACCACTTGCTTTGTGATTTAATTCCTGAACCCCAAACCATACCTTTTTAATTCGGGCATTAGCGATACGTTCAGCACAGCTTAATTTTGGTTCCGTTCGAGATCCGGGAGCACAGGGTTCAAGTGTCGCAAATAACCAGCAATCGGATAAATCTTTAGCTCTATATTTTTTATCCAAAAGTGTGTATTCCGCATGGTCGCCTTCTCGAAATTCTCCCCTGGAGGCAGTATCAAATGTTCCGTCAGGAAATACTAAAACCGCACCAACATTAGGACTTGGATTACTTTTATTCTTTTCAGGTATTGATTTTTTCATTACTTCAATAGCCTTTCCCATATAAAATCTGGGTTCTTCTCTTGTCACCTCTTTTGCCATAGTATTCTATTTTTACTTTATAGTAGCAACCACCCCTTTAAACAATTCATAATTAACCGTTACTCCATTGTCCAGATCAAAGTCAATTTGCCGGTCGGCACAATCTTTCAGTAGCAGCTCGTAGCGCATACATTCATCGTATTGCGTCCGAAGGGTATCCAGTCGTTTTTGTTCGTCGCGCGAAAGGCCGCTCATATTTTCCAGTAAGCCGATTTCCTGCTGCAAATACTGAAGGTGCTTCAGCAGGTATTTCGAGCGAATCTTTTCTGCCGTGAAGCGGTTCATCCGGTGCAAGTAAGTTAATACCTGAAAGGCGCCTTTCTCTGAAGCAAAGAGCCAGTAGATGGGCTTCTTTTTGTAGGTTTGGCAATGGTCTTTCCAGAAATCCTTTACCAGGTATTTCTCAATTTCCTGATTCAAACAATCCACCAGGAAGTTTTTGTTTTGGGTGAGCGTTTCGGCTCCCCAAACTACCTCCAGAAAATAGTTAAAACGGTTGACTGCATCGTCGGAAAAGGTGCAGTTGGAGCCCATCAACGGAATAATGCCGTCATCATCAATCTCAAATTCATGTCCGTTGAAGTCGTAGGTGCAAACCTCCTCGTGTGTTGGGTTGGGATGGGCAATGTGCAGCCCGGGTTGATTCAAGCGGTAGCGACCCATCATGCAACCGATGGAATACGAAATCAGTTGTTTCATTACCACATCGCGTTTTATGGGTAATTCTGGTAATGGTTTGCTTTCGTCCTCAAACAGTTGCCATTTGTCCTCCACCAATTTCCAGTGTCTGCGTTTGTGCAGGGCTTTTTCAGTTTTTTCAAGCGCCTTGGTATCCAACTCCTCCTGTAAGATAATGATGTCCTTTAGCGCTACCGATGGATCGAGCTCTTGGTTTAGCCCATAAATATCAATAAAAATGCGGTTGAGTTCTTCTTCATGGAAATGCAGCTGGGAAAAATTACCTGTAACTTCGATTTGCCATTTCTGAAAGGCTTGTAATAACGATAGACTATTGTTGATTAACGATGATTGTTGAAAATCCCTAGAGGTTTCTCTGGAATCCCAATCAGTTTTAGCCATAAATATACAAAGCTTTGATAGGTCATCAATATTTTTGGAATTAATATGAGATATGAGAGGTAAAGACAGAACATCTCCCACGGTTGTATTAATTGTCGGATTAATCACCTTTAACAAATTGATAGAATATTTTGTATTCAAAAATGCAAGTGTATAAAACAATGAAGTATCTCCCTGCTGAAATATAGTTGGTGCTCCGGATGAATATTCCGAGTTTGATTCTTTGAATCTAAAGTATGTTACCTTGCTAGATATAATTGACCAAGTGATACCCTCTCTTTCCCAATATTTTGGATTATTTAATCCTCCATGTGATTTATAGCTTTCTTTTGCTCCTTCATCCCAGTTTAATATGGATAACTTATTTCCGAACCATTTTCGAGCTTCTCCACCATTTTCAAATAATATCCACTTTTTATTACGGGCAATCTTTAATTTCGAAACTTCCCAAATAAATCGAAGAAACTTAGTGTTATCATGCGTTTTAATACGACCACCAGACTCAAAGAAGTTGTCAATCAAATTATTGTTCTCAAAATGGCTAATCATTTTTCCACTCAACCAGTATCCAATTGGATATTGTGGGATTTTCAAAAAATCTAATTGATTAGTTAAGAAATATCCATAATCTCTATTCAAAAACCGCTTTTCTTTTTCAGCAACAGAATCAACTTTAACATGCTCCTTAAAAAGTCTTCGATAAACACCTTTTTTGCCTTCAGGATTTTCTTTCGAAAAACAAAATGAAACTGAACCAAAATCAGATCCAAATATTCCTCTTCCTTGCTGAATTAGGCTTGTAATCAATGCTGATTTTATGATTTTCTGTCTTAGCTTTTCAAATGAAGAAAGAAACATCCAGGATGGAAGATTAATCATTCCAACTTGACCTTTTTCTTTAATCAAATCATAGGTAACCTCCATGAAAACAGTCATCAAATCTGTTTTGGATATTGGGTAGTTTGAATTTACATACTGTTTCAATTCCCCGTTCATGTTGCCACTGCCCATGTAAGGTGGATTGGCGGCAATTGCTTCGTATCGGTTGGTTAAAATGGCTAACACTTCAATAAACGGTACAATTTTTTGCAGTAAGACTTCTTCTACATTATCACGAAAGGTTTTGTTTTTGAGGTTTTCCAAACGGGTCACGATAAAACTTGGCACTTCGGCAGGAAAATCAAACTTCATTACTGAACCCAGGTTTTGTGCCTGCTGCATCAATTGCAGGGCTTCGCTTAACTTTTCTTCATATTGCCGGCCCTCACTACCCAGGAAGTCCAAAATTTCCTGTCGGCTAAAATCGGCGGGTGCTGGCATGGCGAATACCTTGGGTAAAATATTTTTCTGTAGAATATCCGGGTATTTTGAAGCTGCTTTCATCAAGATGGCGAACCGGGCCAATTGGGCTGCACGCAGGTCAATGTCCAAACCAAACAGGTTGTTTTTCAGGATGCTTTCCACGGCCTCTTCGGGCATGTAATACTCTTCGAGGTACATCTGGTAGAGCAGTTCAAAGCCTTCTACCAGGATATGGCCGGAGCCAGCCGCTGGGTCCAGCAGTTTCAGGTGGGCTACTTCGTCAAACAATGGAGTCTTTACCTGTACCGTTTCCGCATTTTCATGCGGTGCTTCCACCAGGTATTTCATGCCGGTTTTGAGGGGCGACTGGGGATGTTTGTCCAACCAAATTTTACCCACAGTGTTCTCCACCATGTATTTCACAATCCAGTTGGGGGTAAAGATCTGTGTGGCAGCGGGAATATCCCTGGCTTCCGCCTTTTGGTTCTTTTTAAACTGGGCAAATACTTGATCCTTTTTCTCCGAAATGTAAAATTGGTACAACCATCCAATCAACTCCACCTGACGGTAATCGTCGTCTGAGATGGCTGATGTGGTATTCAGAAAATGAATAAAACCGTTTTCATTCAGCATATCTGCCGGAAGCAGCAATTCGGTATAATCATCTAACCGGCCAAAAATACTGTTGAGCAACGAATGAGAATGGCAATAGCCGGTGAGCAAAAGAGCAAAGGCCTGGGTGTCTTTGGAATAGTCTGTCAAGACCAGCATCAGCCGGGTTTGCTCTTCTTTGTTTAAAAAAGCAAACTGTCCGCGACGAGCCCTTTGCAGAATAAGCGGTGTTTGCGCCCCATCTGTGCCGTATTCCAATTGTGGTAATTCGTACCCGTTTTTCGACAGAATACGAATAGCCATCATCCGATTAAACCAGGTATAAGCTGCTTCTTCCACCACCTGATCAAATCCCTGATGCTTGACCGCATGGTTCAAGGTCTCCCAGCGTTTCATTACCGAAGGGTCGTCAATGATTTCTTCACGATGTACAATACCGCCTTCCACCTTTTCGGGGCGGCATTCCACATTTCCTTTTTCATCAAAACCCCAGTATTTCAGTTGTCGGGATACTCCTTGGCGGATGATATTTCGTGCTTTTTGGGCAAATGGTTTAAGCTGTCCGGTGTTCATTTCAGGATTCCTGCTACTTAATGATGATGGTTTTCTTCTCTTTCAATAAGGCCAGCATTTCGGTCTTTGCCCGGGCCAGATAGGTATCCAGCTCTTTTTCATCCCGGATCACCGTGGCCAATTTGGAAATATAATATTCCCTGGGCTCGCCAACTGCTGGAGAATGGGGCTTGTTCAGTTCTGGTGATTTTTTTGAGGCATAGGCGACAATCAGGTGCAATTGTTCGCTTTTGAAAGCATCCGCCTTGGAAAGTTCATAACGGATGGCAGTGATCGATTTGTGTTTCTGGATGCGATTCAGGCAATCTTCTTTGTCACCATACTGTCTTCTGTCGGTGACTCCCAACTTGTTTGCTTCACCATCCAGTTCGGCAAAAACTTGTTTGTAGGCAGCCAGCGTCTCCTTCAGCAAGCTCTCTTTTAGATGTTCAATAGATGCTTTTAGCTCATCATAAGCTTTTCGGATGTGCCGGAAGCTCATGGCAGGGTCATCAGAACGGAAGAATTCGCCAACCATGCCTGCTTTCTCCTGTTCAGCAGGTTCGAGGCTGTTGAAATTCTCTTTGTTTTCGGTGTAAAAGGATTGGATGCTTTTGTAGGAATCCATGGCCCTGCCTATGAATTCAACCAATGATTTGCACTGGTCGAACATCCTTTTTACTGTCTCCTGTTCCTCTTTTAAGTCTGTAAACAATCGTTTGGGATCCCTGATTTTGATCCAGCTGTTCAGTTTCTGACAGAGTGTATTGAAATGAATCCCAAAAGGGTATCTGCCATAATAGCTTTCCTGGTACTCCTTGTAGGTATCGAATATTTTTGAAAGGCCCTCGTTGATCACCTCAAACAGTTTGTTGCCATCGGTGGTGGAGGGTAGGTCCTGGTTGAAAATATTCCGGTAACTGAGCAGGGTTTCATCGATCACAGCCTGCGAAATTTCTTCCCCCTCCCGTACCACACAAGCGGCGCGTTCGTTGGTGTTCAATGCCTTCTCGACAAAATCGACCGGTTTGTAACGTGGCTGGTTACGGTATTCCAGTTCCCGTTTTTTCTTGCGGTTGAGTTCAAGAATCATGTTGATGGTGGCCACATCTTTCCAGCCAAAAGGAATGCCTTCGAATTTCGCAACCAGGTCAGTCACTGTCAGGACTCCTCCCATATTGGTGATGTGGTCTTCGACCATCTGCTCGGCTGGTGTTAGATCGTTGAAGTTGGAAGTTTGCTTGTCGCGCACCGCTTTGCGCAGATCGCTGGCCGTCAAGGCATATCCGTTGCTTAATTTATGGCGCTTGTATACCAGACCAATGTGCTTGGCAATCAGATTTTTGTAACGCTCGTGGGGTTTTGACCCATTGATGGCATCCGGTTCTATAACTGTCTGACCACTTACAAAGTTGGTATCCGGAAATTTATCAGTGATCCTTTTGGTGATCTTTTCGCTCAACTCCCGGTTTCTGTTTTTAAATATCTCGATGGTTTTGATCCGTTCACCTGTGCTCGAACCCGCATTGTTGCTGAAGTATTTGACATTTTTACAATACCATTCAAAATCCTTCATCATCTGTTTGTCGGCAGTAAACCATTCGTTGATGCAGATGGAAAGGTTGCTGATGCTATTCCCCAAGGCCAATTGAGTAGCGGGTTGTCGGTCAAACATTAAAACTGACACTGTGACATCACCGTTCCTTAAAAAGAACTTCTTGTCAATTTCATAGGCTACCTTAAAGTCGTTCGACTCATAACGTTCCTTGCTTTCAATCTTCAAAAGGCTTCGGATAAACCGATCGGCTTCGGTTAACCGATCTTCTCCATTCAGGATGGTGTCTTTGATAATATTGGTGAGATCCATCTCATCTTCATTGAAGAAGAAATAGTTCCCCCTTTCCTCGCGGATGATACTTTCTTCCAGTAATTTGTCCAATACCACCTTAATCTTGTTCTGAAGCTGAAGTTTATTTTCATCCAGGTTGGTCATCATCAGAATCGTCAGGTTATCCAGATTGGAAGGAAATGTCAGGCGAATGGAATCTTTCAGGTTTGAAATCATAAAGAGGTTTTTCACCACGCGCTCCGCAAAGTTATGGCCTTTAACGGCAGGAAGATCCAGCGCATTTTCGATGGCCCTTCGTCCTCGTTGGGTAAGATTGGATGAGAATTGCCGGTTGTAGAAAGCATCGAACGGCATAAAGGAGCCAACCTCCTCCTCTTTGTGTTCCTTGGCGGTATAATGTGTGATGCTAAGGATAGATCGTTCGTTGTCCTTGACCTCTTTTATGACAAATTTGAGACCCTGAAATGATTCAAAAACATGTGAGATCAATTTGAACTGATAGGGAACAAAGGGATAAGCCAGGATGAAATCGTCCATTTGGTTGTAGCCTTTGTATAAATCGTGGTGCAGTTTAAACTGGTTTTCGATGGCATCCTGGTTGTGGTGATAAAGTTCCGTCAACTCTTTTATACCGGTAGAATTTTTCTCCAGCACCCTAATCTGGGTGATGTACGAAGCATCGGCACTTTCGAGTGAAATACGGGTATCGAACCGACCCAGGATTTTCCCGAATTCATCATTAACGTCAATGGAACCAACATTTTCGGAGACTTCATCCAGTGACTGCTGGGCAGTGCAGGCAATCCATACCTGGTTGTTACAATCTTCGCTGACCCTTTCGATAATATTTTGGAAGTTGAGCAATAGCTCCTTGTTGCTGCCTATGTACTGGGAGATTTCATCGACCAAAAATACCAGCCGGTAGTTGTTCTCTTTCTCGGATAGGAACTGCTTTAGCTCAGGAATCAGGGTGTCTTTGATGGTGATCCGGGAAGTTTCAGGATTGGAAAGTTTAACTCGCAATGAATCAGTGTCCATTTCCGGTACCAAATTTTTGGCAAGTACAAGAATGGTATCCAATTCATAGGAAGCAATATCGGCGGCCTGGGAATTCCAATCATAGCCGGATTCTTCCTGAAGTCGTTTTTTAAATTCAGCAAACACTCCCTTTTTATCAAGATATTTTTCGAAAAGGACTGCTAGGGGGATATCGTTCGAATTGTACCCACGGAATCGGTTCAACATGCTAAGAAATATCCTGGTAAGGCGCTCACCGTTCACATCATCCGTTTCGTCCTCGACGTTAAAAATGATATTTTCAACTTTCGTCTGCTCTATTTTTCGTTTCAGCTGCAGAACATTCGATTCGGTTACTTCTGAAAAGTCATCCTTTCCCTGATGCTCTTTTACATTTTTCAGGTAGTGCTCAAAAGCTTTTCCGGAAGTGTCAGTATCCAGACAGTAGTGGGCATATTTAATGAAATGCGACTTACCGGAGCCATAATAACCGTTGATCCAGATTCCGGTTTTACCTTCTTTCATGTTGAGAACAGTATCCAGAAAGTGGTATAATTTTTCAATCAAATCCTTTGTAAACACATATTCTCCAATTTCAGCCTGAATAGTGTCCGACTTATGGTTGCTAACAACGACTGCAGAATTAATGATGCGATCGATGGGTCGTTCGAAAATTTTTGATAATTGCATTTTTGGTGGGTTATGCCAGGTTAATTTATGAGTTTGATTGCCCGATAGGGATTTTCATCGTTTAAAAGTTTGAAAAGAGAATAGTAGTCCTTAACCTCCCCCGGATAGAAAAGGATTAGCTTGTATTTTTCCCCGATAAAGTACTTTTCAAAATTATTAAGAAATTTACTGGTTCTCAGGTACGGAAATATTGAACCGAAGCCATGGATAATTACATAGACTTTTTTGTCGGTTTCACCTTCAGAAAAGTGGGATTTGATGGCTTTGTCCAAGAATGCAAAAAAACCATCACTCTTAGCTTCCCTGATTAAGGATTCATTCACCTTATCAGGAGTCTGTTTCTCCTTCTCGATGAAAAAATCGAACAGAGAGGTTTTACCAAATTTCTTATGCTTCAAAAAGGCACAATACAGCTCAAAAATATCCAGGATGAGTACATCCAAATAGTTGTTAGGTCTTTTCAACCGTTCTTTAATTACCTGGATTTCGTCGTGAATTTGATTTTCGCTTTCAGGAGGATAGAGGTACATGTAGGCATTTGAAAACAGGTTTCCCGTGGCAGGGTCCTGAAAATCCTTGTTGCTCATTCGTTCATACAATTCTGTGATCGTCATTGAATGATTATTTTATAGATTGAAAACAGGCTTCCAAAAACCAATATTCATTTCTCTCCGTAAACTGGGTCCAGAATGAAGCCGGGACAAAAGGAGTGGTTAGCTGATCCCCTTTCAGCAATCCCGCAACTCTTAGCAGACTCCGGTAGTTGGAGAGCGTCTTTTTTAATGTAGTATCGGACCAAGCCGCAACTGTTTTATCTATGGAAGCCAGTTCATCGGTGACCATTTTGTAATAGAATGTTTCCGGAACCGTAGTGTCAATATGGTATCGTTTGACAGTGACCAGAAAATGCAGGTCAAATAGGATTCTGTAAGTTTTCAGGCACAAGTAGAAGAACATTAATCTTTGTTCCTCTTCACTGGCCCGGCTAAAATCTTCCCAAAAACCGGGTTCGGCATATTTGTTTCTTTTTCTGATTTCGCGTATGGCCCTGCCCCTGGTTTCTTCCGAGTTAATTTGCAGTAACTTATTCTCTTTAATATCCTTTGCCAATGCCTCCTCGAGCTCATCACTTTTCAATACACCAACGAGTCTGATTGTTTCATTGAACAATACCCCATTGGATGAAAAAGTGCCATTGTATTTTAAGTTTCTTTCGATCATTTTTTGCTAATAGTTTCATTCTTGCTAATCAAAAGCTCTTTCACATCCACGGCCAGGATGTCCGCGATCTGGTACAAAATCTCGATGCTGGGCTGCCGCCTGTTTTGGACATAAGCATTCACCATATTGAAACTTTTCCCAAGTTTCTCTGCCAGCCATATTTGTTTAATCCCCTTTAGTTCAAGGACTTCTTTAATCCTATTCATTTATTATTCAATTGAAGCCTAAATGTAATTTATTTCCACAAAACCATATCACAATATGAGATATATTTATACTTCATTTTGATAGGCATCCAGATATATATTATGGATCTGCTGACTCGCATACAAAATAAAAAAAGTGCAGTATTACTAATGCACTTTCCTCATTACCATTTATCAGGATGTGTCCCTTTTGCTACCCACGTCCCTGTTTGTAGCCAAATTTCATAGTAATAAAGCCACCAGGTAATCCAGACAATTATTGATTCTGTAATAAAATCAGAATTTAGATCATAATCCTTTTCATAAAGACACAAACTGCCAGTATCGGTCCATACATGGGGTAATTTATCCTTTTCAGGATGTATCTCTAATTTTGGGGAAATAACAAAGACCTTAGGATGCTTAGTAGGTTCATATATAATTTCAACCGTATATTCCGGGCTAACAATTGTTGGTCGCACGATCCCTCTTAATTTTAGGATTTTTCTAAAGAGAATAGTACCATTCCAGTTCGGGTAATTCTGATTGATTTCCTGTAATTGTCGATATACTGAAATCATACTATTCTTCACCATGAAAATGATTAGGCCTGTCCTTCTGGATTTGATGCCCCATACCTATCCCAGCCATACCAGTTCCTTTAATAATGCCAGTATAGCCTCTATCTCTAAGTGATTGCATAAATAGGCCTTGTGCTTTATAAGCAGCATCAAATGCTCCAGTTCCAAAATTGTCCTTTAAAAGATTAAATAAATCTGTCCCGTTTGAAGTATGAAGTTTCTCCCAAAGCTCATAAAGGGACTTCATAAACAAAACAAACGCTTCGAAAAGTTTTGGATTCTTATTCCACTCTTTGGTGAAAATTTCATCTGGCAAAACTGGATTAGAAACATGAAATTGTCGATAGTACAGTTTTTCTGTTTCAACAGCCATTCTAAATCGTTCAACTACTTTTTGAATGGTCTCATAAATGGAGTTTTCGCCTTCGTACAATTTTGCAACTAATGTCGTTAGCACTATACTTGAAGGAGCCATATCCATTTGCCTTTCAAAATAGACATCCCGATACCGTTTTATCAACTGGACAGCATGTTGTAAAGGTTGCTTTAAGTAATTTGGATTATCTTTAGGTAAATCCTGCGCTGCACGAAGCTCCATTCCTGGGTAAAAATCACTCAAATAGATATTGCGTTGAGCTATATACTTTTTCTCAAACCATAAAGCATATCCTTCAGGATTACTGATTCCCCAGCAATGCTCCGCTCTATCGGGTACCATTATCCTGTTAATATCTCCATGTATATTTTCAGTGCAAGTTGAAATAATATCCATGTGAAACTCATCCGCATAGTTTAACCTGATGCACCTAGTTTTCTCTATCACCAAGTCCTTCCAACGATCATCAGATTCTATTAAATCTTTGAACAAGTTGTACACTTCGGAAAACGACAATACCTTCCAATTTTTATGAATCTGCACAACAAAATCCAGATCATACTCTTCTCCCTGTCTCGGTTTCACCGTTGTTCCCAACCGATAAGATCCTTGGGAATAAATCTTTGCATCAAAGAATAAACCAGGAGATTCTTCAATAAAAGTACTCACCGATTTATAACGCTCTTCTACCAGTTTCCTTCTGGTATCATTTAGCTGTAAAGCTTCGGTAATACGTTTCAATATATCATCCAAAAATGCTTTTTTGTCTTCGGTAACCAATTTTTTCATGAGTTCTTTATTTATTTAAGATAATATTTCAATGGAATGATCTGTAATGTGATAAGGTGTGCCCAAGTGTGTGGACTGATATCCCTGATTTCGGATAGTACTACTGCTTGCCCATTTGAATTCGTCAGAATCTCCTTTGTTCTTTAAGTCGTTTAGAAATTTGCGTTGCTCTTCAAGGGGTGTTAATTCAATGATGTCATATATGTGCACTTCACTGCATTTGAGAAATTGGGAATATCGGACTGGAGTTATTACTTGTTTAATAAAATCAATAACCGGATACTTAAATAACTCAGAAGAAAAATGACCAGGTTCAACTAATTCTTCATAGAATTCACGGTCATAGCTTACTTCACGTTTCTTATCTGGAGAATTGTACCATTTTAAAAACTGAGAGAGTATATATCCACGAATGTAAAGTCGAAGGTCATCAGCAGAACGATGACCATTGGTGAACTTATCATCATCTCTAACTTCAAGCTTTAGCAATGTATCATGCGAGAATTTATTCCGTTTAAAATTACCCCCCACTGGCTGATATTTCCCGTGCTTCCTGCTTTTAATTAATAAATAAAGATCATCCACTTTGATTCGATAGAGATAACTGCATGAAATCCTTAGATTCCATATGAATGCTGCAGAAACGATAGTCCTAAGATGCTTCCTGTGATTCAATACCCGTCCTCCCGTTGTTGAAATGAGGCTTATTGCCGAGCCAATTGCCGCTCCCCAAAGTGATCCATTGGAATATTTACCTTTGGAAATTAGCGCAGCAATAATCAATGTTGCGGTTATAAAAAAAGTTAAAATTCTGGTATGACGCTCTTCCATACGATCCTAGTTTTCAATGAATGAAGCAAAATTCCATCAACTGAGTGCAATGTATTTGCACTTTAATTTTTATTTTGTATATTTTGCAAAAAAAAATCATATGCCAAGAAATAAGCTTGCCAGTTTTCGATATCGGGTTATAAATAATTGTTTGAAAAACTCTGCTCGTAAGTGGACTCGTATTGACCTAATAAATACAATAGACAAACAGCTTTTTGAGAGTTTTGGAATTGACAAAGGGATAAGCAAAAGAACATTCCATTATGATATTGATTTAATGAGAAGTTTACCTCCAAGAGGATTTGATGCACCAATTGTTGTCAAGGATGGGTGTTATATTTACGAAGATCAGGATTACTCAATTGACAGTATCCCGCTAACTGATATAGATATTGAAAGTATAAATAATGCGGTGGAATTGCTTAGTCAATTCAAACAGCTTCCCATTTATTCACAACTATCATTGGTGAAGGATAAAGTTACTGGTCAAATCTTAACCAATAATGAAACTGAACCCATTATTGAATTAGAATATCGTGAAGTGATGGGGACAGAATTCTTAGCGCCAATATACCAATCCATTAAAGAAAGAATAGTTATTCGAATTGAGTATCAATCTTTTCATTCTGCAGAACCTAAAGAGTTTATCTTGCATCCGTACTTTTTGAAACAATACAATCACAGATGGTATCTATTAGCTTTTAGCGAAAGATTTAAAAATGTTGGAACTTATAGCCTGGATCGTATTCATTCAATTGAGAATGAATACAATATTTCATTTGATGATAGTTTAAATAACTCTCATGCATTACATTTTCAAGATATAATTGGAGTAACCCTTCAGCCTGGAATGGAGCCAGTAGAGATAGTAGCATTGATAGCACCTGCTCAAGCACCCTACATCAAAACTAAACCAATACATAACTCGCAAAAAATTATAGAAGAAAACGAGATAGGGCTTAAAATAGTCCTTATGTTAATTCCAAATTATGAGTTTTATTCAACTCTCTTAGGGTTTGGTGAATCTGTAACAATATTAAGTCCAGAACCCATTAGGAACGAAATATTCCACAAGCTTAAGAGTGCTTGTCAAAATTATGAGGTTTGATGAATAATCCCTGACTTCTATTATCAGATTATTGATTTGCCATTCATTCACATGTAGCAAGATTGATCTTCAACATTGAGACTGTGCTCGAACAGTCAGCTAGAAATAAGCAAATGCGCAATTAATCAGAAGTTTCGGTGGAGAGCAATGTTATAAGTAATTGTTATCTAATGACAATAACAATTATATCAAAGTTTAAAAGGTCTTTCTTCAGTTTCAGTGGTCTCATCAGCGACCTCCTGGGTCGGTGCTCCAGCGTTTTCTGCAGGAGCTTCTGCCGGGGTAACCGCCTCCACTTTCTTGTCGTCAAAATACTGCCTGTAGAAGATGAAAATGGCCACAATACCTACCGAGATGGAGGAGTCAGCAATGTTGAATACGGGTCTGAAAAAGATGAATTCCTGACTTCCCCAGATAGGGAACCAGCCTGGGAAATGGCCTTCGATCAATGGAAAATAGAACATATCCACCACTTTCCCCAATAAAAAAGAGGTATAACCGCCACCTGCCGGGAAGAGGGTGGCTACCACGCCATGGCTCTCATTAAAAATCAATCCATAAAATGCACTGTCGATCAGGTTACCCGCTGCTCCGGCCAGGATGAGCGAAAAACAGACTACCAAACCGAACGGCACCTCCTTTTTCCACAATTTGGAAAGGTACCAGCTAAGTGCGCCAATGGCAGCCATCCTGAAAATCGTGAGGAAATATTTACCAATGTTGTTGCCAAACTCAAAGCCGAATGCCATGCCGTTGTTCTCGACAAAATGAAGGATAAACCAATTCTTCGCCACAACAACCTCTTCACCCAGCATGAAGTGGGTTTTGATGTATATCTTAAGAATTTGATCAACCAGCAGGATCAATAGAATGATCAGTATCGATTTTGTTTTGGTGCTCATATTATTGTTTCAAAAAGCATTCGGAATCCGCCGCGAAAATAAGTATTTATAAGACAATACCATTCATCCGATCTCCCTTTGTGCAACCTTTGTGTGATACTTTGTGACCTTTGTGGTGAAAATAAAAACTTAACCACGAAGGACTCGAAGGGTTTCACGAAGGACACGACGCGGAATGGAGTCAACCCTCAACATTTAGCTTATTGCCTTCCTCAACCTTAAGCTCTTCAGTACTGACCACTTTTTTGCTGTCACCAAAATGATGCCGGTGGAAAATGAATATGGAAATTACCCCGATGGAAACAGCGGAATCGGCTACGTTAAAGATATGCCGGAAGAAAATCAACTCCTGACCTCCCAGAAAAGGGACCCAGCTGGGATAAGTGGTCTCAATTAGAGGAAAATAAAACATGTCGACCACCCTGCCCATCAGGAAAGAGGAGTAACCTCCACCTGCCGGGAAAAGAGTGGCCACCTCACCAGGGATGTAATTGAAGATCATTCCATAGAACGCGCCATCGATCATGTTGCCGATAGCGCCAGCCATGATCATGGAAAAACAGGCAATCAATCCGAAGGAAGCCTTAGCTTTCAGCAGTTTTTGCAGGTACCAGCCTAGCGCACCAATGGCGAGGAGGCGGAAAATGCTCAGGAAATATTTGCCGATGTGATTCCCAAATTCGATGCCAAAGGCCATTCCATTGTTCTCGATGAAGTGAAGAATAAACCAGTTTTTGAAAATGACAATCTCACCTCCCGGCGCCAAATGGGTTTTGATCCAGATTTTTAAGGTCTGGTCAACAAGTAAAATCAAAAGGATAAGAAGTATTGATTTTTTCCTATTGCTCATGGGCAATGTAAAAAGTGCAGAGAAAGCTCTATCGGTCTTCAATGGGTAGATCGGTTGACTCTTTTGCCCTGAATAAAAAGATCAGCGCTGGGAATTTTTAGCGTCAATGGATAAAGTGGCGTGAGGGACCGCACGCAGCCTCTCTTTGGAGATCAAAGCTCCTGTTTCGCGGCAGATACCATAGGTTTTGTTCTCAATCCTGATCAGGGCCGCTTCGAGGTGCTGAATAAATTTCTGCTGACGCTGGGCCAGTTTGCCTGCCTCCTCTTTGGATAATGTAGCTGCACCTTCTTCCAATACCTTAAAAGTTGGGGATGTATCCTGGGTATCGTTGCCGTCACCTTGTGTAATCGCGTTTTTGTATAGTTCATAATCCTGACGTGCCTTTTCCAGTTTGCCCAGAATCAAGGACTTGAACTCCTGGAGTTCCTCGTCTGAATATCTTGTTTTCTCTGCCATAATGTTGCGCTTTTTGTAAATATAATCTAAATCGGGGCTATTTATACCTGCTGATATAAATATTTATCAACAGGATCGGTTAATCTCTCAAATTTTTCGGACAGTAAGTACAGTTTCTAATCCGGGTTCTATTTCAACGAGTTGATCTGTAGCTACCTCCGAGACATCCACAAGGTGAAGTTTCAGCGCTAAAGTTTGTGCACAGATGTAATCCCCGAATTTCTCCAATGCATCGGCTAGCTCGGGATGGTTGCCTACCGTGAGCTCTATTTTATCTGTTACCTCGAAACCGCTCTCTTTCCTTAAATTCTGAATTCTGTTGATCAATTCGCGGGCAATTCCTTCCAACCTCAACTCAGGCGTAACATGAATGTCGAGCGCCACCGTCAGATTGCCTTCGCTGGCTACCTGCCATCCCGGAATATCCTCTGTCAGTATCTCAACATCCTCCGGAACCAGCCTGACAACTTCTCCCTCGATGACTGTTTCAAAGGAACCATCCCGCTCGAAAGCGGCTATCTGTCCCTGATCCATGGCGGCTACCATGGCGGCAATCTGTTTCATCAGTTTGCTGTATTTTGGCCCAAGTGTCTTGAAATTGGGTTTGATCTTCTTCTTGATGATACCCGATGAGTCGGTCAGATACTCCACCTGTTTCACATTCACCTCCGTCAGCAAAATGCTCTCTATAGCCTCGAACTGCTTGCGGAAATTTTCGTTCAAAACAGGCACGATGATCCTTGCCAATGGCTGTCGAACTTTCAACTTCTCCTTCCGGCGAAGTCCGAGTACCATGCTGGATGCTTTTTGGGCTAACTCCATCCGTTCTTCGAGCGACTGGTCGACCATGCTCTCGTCGGCAACCGGAAATCTGGTGAGATGGACTGATAGATCCTGTTCGCGGTGCGCTACTTTGTTCAGATCGCGGAAAAGCTGATCGCTGTAAAAAGGGGCAATGGGTGCGGCCAACTTGGCAACAGTCTGGAGCGCCGTGTACAAAGTCTGGTAGGCAGAAATTTTGTCCTTGTCGTATTCGCCGCCCCAGAACCTTTTGCGGCTTAACCGGACATACCAGTTGGAAAGATTTTCGGAAACAAATTCCGAAATGGCCCTTCCTGCTTTGGTCGGTTCGTATGTTTCGTATGCTTCGGTCACATCTTTGACGAGGGTATTCAATAACGATAATATCCAGCGATCCAGCTCCGGCCGCTCCGAATTTTGGAGTTCAGCTTCCCGGTAGGCAAAGCCATCCACATTGGCATACAAAGCAAAGAAGCTATAAGTATTGTAGAGTGTCCCAAAGAATTTGCGGCGCACTTCATCCACTCCGGCCAGATCAAATTTTAAATTGTCCCATGGTTGTGAATTGGTGATCATGTACCAGCGAACGGGATCGGAACCATACTTTTCGATGGTGGTGAAAGGATCGACCGCATTGCCCAGCCGCTTAGACATTTTGTTACCGGCAGCATCCAGAACGAGCCCATTGGAAATAATATTTTTGAAAGCGACAGAACCCTTGGCCATGGTGCCAATGGCGTGAAGGGTAAAAAACCATCCGCGGGTCTGGTCTACACCTTCGGCGATAAAGTCGGCCGGAAAGAGGGTATCAAACTCCTCTTTGTGCTCGAATGGATAGTGAACCTGGGCAAACGGCATGGAACCCGAATCAAACCAGACGTCAATCAGGTCGAGTTCGCGGACCATTTTTACCCCTTTCGGGGATACCAGCACAATGTCATCCACGAATGGACGGTGCAGGTCTATCTTTTCGTAATTTTCTTTTGAATTGTCGCCAACCACGAAATCCTGGTAAGGATTGGCCGGCATAAAGCCAGCGGCAACGGATTTTTCGATCTCCGAGATAAGCTCTTCAACCGAGCCAATGCAGAGCTCTTCCGTTCCGTCTTCCGTACGCCAGATGGGCAGGGGAGTTCCCCAATATCTTGAGCGGGAAAGGTTCCAGTCGACCAGGTTTTCCAACCAGTTGCCAAAACGACCAGTGCCTGTTGACTGGGGTTTCCAGTTGATCATCTTGTTGAGCCCGATCATCTCATCCCTGACAGCCGTTGAGCGGATAAACCACGAATCCAGCGGATAGTAGAGAACAGGTTTGTCTGTTCTCCAGCAATGCGGATAGCTGTGTTCATATTTTTCTACCCTGAAGGCTTTCCCCTCCTTCTTCAACTGAACGGAGAGGTCGATATCGAGCGTGGCATCTTGTTCGGTAAGTGAATCATCGTAACTGTTCTTGACAAACCGACCTGCAAAAGCCGAATAGCGTTCGCTGTCGATGTTGGTTTTCACGAAACCGGCATCCAGATCTTTCATTCGGAAGAAACGGCCCTGACGGTCGACCATCGGCTGACGCTTTCCTTCGTTGTCGATCAGCAACAACGGAACGATGCCGGTTTGTTTGGCCACCCGGTCATCGTCCGAACCAAAGGTTGGCGCGATGTGTACGATTCCTGTACCATCTTCGGTTGTAACAAAGTCGCCCGGGATGACGCGAAAGGCATCTCCCATTGGTTTCACCCATGGGAATAGCTGTTCGTAATTGACCCCGACAAGTTGACTTCCGGAGAATTCCCCCAGCAGCAGGTAAGGAATATTTTTCCCCTCCCCGTTAAAACTATCCAGTGTTAGCGCCTCATTCTTTTCAGGAAAATAGTGACGGAAAAGGTTCTTGGCCAATACAACGGTGATTGGCTGAGCGGTATATGGATTGAATGTTTGGACTTTGACATATTTGATGGTCGGACCAACTGCCAGGGCCGTGTTGGAAGGCAGCGTCCAGGGAGTAGTCGTCCAGGCCAGAATGTACAGATCGGTCGAAACCTGATCGAACAAGGGAGCGGATTTCGTATCGCGGACCACCTTGAACTGAGCGATACAGGTGGTGTCTTTCACATCGCGGTAGCAACCGGGCTGGTTCAGCTCGTGCGAACTTAGACCGGTTCCGGCGGCGGGTGAGTAAGGCTGGATGGTATATCCCTTGTAAAGCAGGTTCTTGTTGTAGAAAGATTTCAGGAGCCACCACAAGGTCTCGATATAACGGTTGTCGTAGGTGATGTAAGGATCGTCCATGTTGAC